>Ga0209290_1000038_pt1 | contig 126451 bp, 117 predicted proteins | sample EN1Hudsemesocosm_2_FD_184632 | JGI IMG/M metagenome (GOLD analysis project Ga0209290, IMG submission 184632) | Methane-oxidizing microbial communities from mesocosms in the Hudson Canyon - EN10B Hudson Canyon (SPAdes) (version 2) | ecosystem: Environmental > Aquatic > Marine > Cold seeps...
TACATTGCATTTCAGTGGTTGATAGTTTCACCATCGCGGCTGTTGCAACATCCATTTTTCCTGCTTCATACTGGCTGACACATTGATTCAAATAGGCTTTATTGATTTCAATGTCAGTCTTAAGCTCTGCTAACTTAAAGCGTGTATTCTGAAATTCACTGAGTCGTTTACTAAAGGCTTTTCGTTGGTTTACATAGTCAACCGTCCACTCTAATGCGCCTTCCGCTGCCGCAACGGCTGTTGTACCAATGGCTAAACGTTCTCGAGGTAACTCTTGAATCAGATAAAAGAAGCCATGATTTAGTTGACCTAATAACGCACTGGCAGGCACACGCAAGTCTTCAAAAAATAACTCTGAGGTATCGCCGGCATGTTGCCCGATTTTCTCAAGTGTCTTGCCTTTTTTGAAGCCTGCTAGTTTGGTATCGACCAAAAATAACGAGATGCCTTTGCCGCCCGCTTTTGGGTTTGTTTTAGCGGCGACCACCACCATGTCGGCATTTGCACCATTGGTGATAAAGGTTTTAGAGCCATTAATCACAAACTCATCGCCTTCTGCAATGGCAGACGTTCGCATGCCTTGTAAATCACTGCCTGCACCGGGTTCGGTCATCGCAATGGCTGTGACGACCTCGCCGGTACACATACCCGGCAACCAGTGTTGTTTTTGCTCGTCACTGCCAATGTGCAAAATATACTGCGCAACAATATCTGATTGAATCGCAACACTACCCGCTAAGCCAACAAAACCTAAACGCGCCAGTTCTTCGAGAATAAGCTGAGAGAAGCGAAACGTCACACCGCTGCCGCCGTACTCGACGGGCAGGTCAACACAAAGAAGCCCTGCTCTGCCTAAGGTATTCCACATTTCACGCGGTAAAATACCCGCTTTTTCCCAATCGGCATGATAAGGCGCGATCTCTTTTTGCAGTGCTTTTTTAACCATGCCCCGAAAGATACCGAGCTCTTCGTTTTGATTATCCGTCATCGCTTTATCTCAACTTACTTAAATATAGAGTTTACTTAGGTGCCATTCTTAGCGCAGAGTCGATACGTATCACTTCGCCATTTAAAATGGGATTTTCAACAATATCTTTCACTAAGCGACCAAACTCTTCTGGTTTACCTAAACGAGATGGAAAAGGTAAGGTAGCTGCGAGGCTATCTTGTATTTCCTGAGAGAAGGAGCCCATCATTGGCGTCATAAAAAGTCCGGGAGCGATGGCTAAAACACGCACACCAAACTGCGCTAGTTCACGCGCTGCCGGTAAGGTCATCGCTACAATGCCACCTTTTGAGGCTGAGTAAGCGGCTTGGCCGATTTGGCCTTCAAATGCTGCCACAGAAGCCGTTGAAATAATCACACCGCGCTCACCATCTTCATTAGGTTCACGTGTTTGCATATCGGCCGCGGCTAAACGCAAAATGTTAAATGACCCAATCAAGTTAACCTGAATCACTTTACTAAAAAAATCTAACGACATCGGCCCTTTACGACCTAAAATTCGCCCTGGGTTGCCAATGCCAGCACAATTGACCGCGATGCCACAAGCGCCATGCGCATCTCGAGCAGTAGCCATTGCTTGTTCCGCACTCTCTGCATTGGTGACATCACAATGAACCGCAATACCGCCAATTTCTTGCGCTACGACTTCCGCTTTATCCATTTGAACATCAAACAAGGCGACTTTTGCCCCCATGCTCGCCAAAAATCTTGCCGTTGCTTCGCCTAAACCCGAAGCACCACCTGTTACCACTGCTGGAACACCTTTAATATCCACTTAAATCTCTCCATTAACCACTTAGATTTCAATTCATCAAATAATTAATTCCTATAGATTGATCTTGGCGTAATTAATAAATAGGAGCAATGCCCTAATGGGCTAATTAATTAACATAAACGGACAAAATATTTATATATAGATTTAGAAACTGCATAATAAGTATCTTAATCGGACATTATTTAAATCATAGCCTAGAGCGTCATGCACTCAAAAAACTATAGTATTTCACCCTATTATGTCGATGCCCTGCTGCAAGGTGCTAAAAGACTAAGCTATGACACAAGGCATTTACTGCTTGAGTCCGGCTTTGATGATTCTTTTTTGGCGAATGAACAGGTATACGAACGTGTTTCAGCTGATAAAGTCACTGAGCTCATTCGAACTATTTGGCAAACGATGGATGATGAATTTATGGGCTTTACCCAATCTCCATGCAAACAGGGTGTTTTCTCCATCATGGCGAAGCAAGCCATCACCTGTAAAAACCTGAAAGAAGCATTAATACAAGGATCGAACTTCTATCACCATGTCCGTAATGACATCACCTTAACGTTCGAAATAAAAGAACAAGAGGCCGTTTTAACCTTCGGTTTAATCGATGAATCGTTAGACCCCGATCATTTTTTAGTGGAATTTTTTCTACTGATCTGGCATCGGTTCTCTAATTGGCTCGTGGGTCAGCGAGTGCCATTAAAGTATGCCAACTTCTCTTACCCAACTCCCGCTCATGTTCAAGAATATAGCCTACTCTACCCCTGCCATTGTCGTTTCAATCAAGTGTCTAACAGTATCGTCTTTGATATGCAATCACTCGCACTTCCTATTAAACAACATGAACGTGAATTGAAAATTTTCTTAAAAAATTCACCGGCCGACCTTCTAAGTAAGCCGGTGTTTTACCGTGCAATGACCACACAAGTAATGAATTTGATTGGTGACTCAGATAATGGAATATTTCCAGGAATCGAAGCGATTGCGAGTGATTTCAATATGAGTTCTCGAAACCTCAGACGTCGATTAAAAGAAGAAGGTGCAAGTTATCAGAAGATTAAAGATAAACTACGACAAGACCGCGCAATATCACTGCTACGTGATCACAGCTTGGCGATTAATCAAGTAGCACGTGAAGTCGGATTTATTGAGCCTGCTGCATTTACGCGCGCCTTTAAACAGTGGACAGGGGAATCACCTAGAGCCTATCGAAAGTCTAGAAAATTAATCATCCTAAGCTATTCCGATTGAAGCTGAGTGACCCGATAACCTTGATGTATGAGTTCTGCGACAATTCCTTTCTCACCGAGCATGTGCCCTGCACCAATTACAATAAAGCAGGTTTCCTTGTTTTTTACACACTGGTTTGCACTGTTCACCATACGCGGATGCCGATCGAAAAATAAAACATCAAAAAATGATGCTAACTTTGGATAATCGCTAAGTGGGTCACCAATTGCCTGTTTATATAGCTCGTCTCCATCGCCTTGTTTCCATGCTGTCATCATCGCTTTCCAAGTCGCTTTATAGTCAGACATATCCTTAAAGCTATCTTGTAATATTGCATCATCTGCGGGAAGGTTTGTGAGTAGCGCCATTTGAAAAGCAAAGTCTTCTATCTGCCGAATCTTCTTTTTATAACGCGCTTTTTGCATGAAATATTGATCAATACCTTGATCTGCTTTGTAGCCCAGTTTTTCAGCCTGTAACGCGGTAATGGTAATCGCTAATAAACCCGGCTGATAGTTTTTAACTGCTTCTAAAGGAATACCAAACTCTTTTAATAAGCCCTCAATCAGACTGAGTGTTTTAGTGCTTAGATGATCATTTATGGTTTTATTATTCGCATAAAAGCCATTTTCTGCGATCAGCCGCTGCCGCTCGTCTTCAGAAACAGTTTCCTCGTCGACTTCAACCACTAAAACGGATGACCGTTCATAAGCACCCAGTATTTGTTTATCCAAGGGGTAAAAGCTTTCATTGGCAAAATGTACCGACCCCATCAAATAGCCCTGCTGGCCGTCTTTTTCATAGGTCCAAAACAACTCTGCTTTCAGTGATTGAACAGGCATAAATAAACTGACAAGCAGCATCAGAAAACTAAATTTGCAGGCAAGGTAGTGCTTCATCATAAAGTGAAATCCGAATAAGTAAAAAAGGTTGTCCATAACAAATCAGTTTAAACTAATACCAATATTGCTTACGCCGCCGTCTTGAGATAATGCGCGAAGCTCTGAAATTAACTCTTCACCAGGATGGGAAGCAGATCTCAAAATATCATTCAATTCAGCCTGAAAAGAAAATTCTCGCTCAACAAGTGGGTGGGTGTCATATAATTTAATGAGTTCATTTTCGCTTAAATCGTCACCTTCAGAAAAATCAATAAATTGAAGTACTGTCGTTAATGACGCTTGGCTTGCATCCAAAGCCCGTCGCTTTTCTTCATTCAAGCCACCCAACATCGCTTGCTCAAGTAAACTCAAACAATCGGCCGTTGGCAATGCTCCGTAATGCTCACTGTCCTCTGTTTCAGGTACATAGGCCATTACGTGATCCAGCAATTCAATAATCTGTTCTTCATTGGGTTCGACAATAAGGTGCTGCCAAACACCCTCAATAATCGTTGGCAAGGGCATATAATCGCTGTCATCGGCTTCAAGACTTGTTATATATAAAACAGCATTGGGTAAAGCTCGTTCTGCGAGCGACAATATAAACGCGCGCTCACGCCATGCACTTAAAGATTGAAGCTTTTTTTGGAATTTCTGTTTATTCATGAATTAGTCCAGCAATTGATTAAGCAGGTTGTTTCGATTGTTGTAAGGTATTAAGCAAAATATTAGTACATTGGGCTAATGATATGCCAGCAGCCACGACACCATCTTCATGACCTTTCATCACAAAAAGTATTGGCAACGGCACTTTATCTAACATTAGCGCTGAAGAAACCTGCTGTACAGCATATGCCATTTCAGGGGTGCCATAAGGAATTTCTTTAGCCGTTGAAGCCAAGTTTAACACCGCAGCATTACGCCAAATATCCGGTGAATGCACATGAACAACGGCCTGTATTTGATCACTTTGTTGATATAAAACGCCATGTGTCATACTTTCTGATGAAGGCTCGGTTTCACCGTAGGCACACAAGGTGTTTTGTTCAACATTAATGCCTGTGATACAAGAAAGGTTTGCATTCGATAACGACAGCTCATGGCCTGTTTGAGAACCCGTAATTAGAAACGTTTTATTTGATTCTGGATTACGGGCTGAAATATTGCCAAAACCATAGCCTCCATAGCGACTTTCATCTTGCCCTAACAAACCGTTGGCGATCATGACCGAACGACAAGTATTCATGTCTCTCAGCGTTTGATCATTCGGACACATTGACTTGTGTTGAAAGTCGAGCGAATATTTGATGACACCTTCTTGCTCCATCATGGTTCCTCAACTTTCTAGCACAAAAGAATTTATTTTAGGGCTTTTCATTTACGTATTAAGCAGACCATAAATAGGCAAGCATGGAAATGCTAGGTCTTAGGTAGCGTCACGCCTTTTTGACCTTGATATTTTCCACCACGGTCTCGGTAGCTTGTTTCACAGACTTCATCTGACTCGAAAAATAACATTTGAGCAACGCCTTCATTCGCATAAATTTTCGCGGGAAGATTTGTTGTATTTGAAAATTCAAGGGTGACATGCCCTTCCCACTCAGGCTCAAGCGGCGTGACATTCACAATAATGCCACAACGTGCATACGTAGACTTACCAAGGCAAATCGTTAAAACACTACGAGGTATTTTGAAATATTCAACGGTACGCGCTAAAGCAAACGAGTTTGGCGGGATAATGCATACATCACTATCAATATCGACAAAGCTTTTCTCATCGAAGTTTTTAGGATCGACTGTCACCGAATGAACGTTGGTAAAAATTTTAAATTCACTACTACAACGCACGTCGTAACCATAACTTGAAGTACCATAAGATATAATACGCCCGTCTTGACCTTCACGTACTTGGCCTGGCTCAAAAGGCGAAATCATGCCTTGCTCTTGTGCCATTCGTCTTATCCACTTATCAGATTTGATTGCCATCGTTGCTTATTCCGCTTCAGTTAATTATTGCGCGTTATCATACAGGGATGAGTCTTCAAGATAAATCCCTTCATTATGGTCTAAATCAGCGCTATGCCCACTTATCACTCATATTCACAGATCAAACGCTCTCCAAGATTAAATCTCTTCAAATCAACCACCTATTTAAAATCTTTTAAACTACACTTTACGGAAGCTTCAGCTAAATGCATTGCTATCGATTCTGGATCACGAATGTAGCCATATAGCGATATTTTTTAATTCAAGTCACAAAAAAAAACAGCATTTTACAAATAGTGAACTAAACTTAAAATGCGCGTAAAATTATAAAAATTAGTAGTGTAAGTCAGGCTCGGCGTTATATTGTTTAACTTGGTCACTGCACAATACAACAACATCATTTAATGATAGTAGGTTAAGTTTTGGCATCCGATTTTTTATCGAAAATTCAGCAAAAATTCCGATTCCAAAAACTTGGCTACCGCTTGTCGTTTTATTTTATTTCAATCTGCATTTTTTTTACCTTATTAACCGCCTCTTCATTACTCTTTAAGCAATATCAAGAAGATAAAGAGTCTGTTTATGCAGAAAGCCGTAAAACAATTCTAGCCGTAGAACAACAACTTTCACGAAGCTTATGGAATGTCGACCAGGATAGTACGTATATATTACTTGAAGGTATGTATCGTATGCCCTCCATTCAGGGTTTACGGATTGTAGAATCTTTAGGTAACGTCTATGAATATGGTGATATTAATCTACCTGTGAGCATTACGATACCACTGGTATTTAATGGTCAAAAAATGGGGAAATTGGAAGTTGACGTGAATGATGAATTAATTGAAACCGGCGTGCTGGAGCAATTAAAAGTTATTTTTATCAGTTCGACCCTACTTATCGGTTTAATTGGGTTTGTATTTAGTTATATCGTTAAAAAGTCAGTCACTCAGCATCTTTCTTATATTCGTAATGCCACTGCAGATCCTAATCGCTTAACTAGCAAACAATACATGCCCATCACCTTACCCCGTGCTAATTATCGTGATGAGCTATCCGATTTAGTCGACGTGCTAAATGAAGGTCAGCGTCAAGTGGCTGAATTTGCGCATGACAGAGAGTCATATGAAAGACAGCTTGAGTACCAAGCAAACTTTGATGTGCTAACGGATTTACCGAATCGTCGTCATATCGACCAGTATTTACAGTCTGAAATTGCACTCAGCATTGAGAATCCACAAGATAAGCTAACCTTATTCTTCATCGACCTAGATGGCTTCAAAGAAGTAAATGACAGCTTGGGGCACAGTACGGGTGATTTAATTTTACAAGCCAGCGCTACACGACTTAAAGAGCTTATTAAAGCACATGATGGTTATGTTGCACGTTTTGGCGGTGATGAGTTTATTGCTTGTTTCCGCTGTAAAACGCGTGCTGAAGGGGAAGTTGTTGCAAGTAAAACTATTCTAGCATTTAAAGAAAACTTCAACTTGAATGATACACAATTACAGCTTGGCTGTAGTATTGGTATTGTTATGTACCCAGAAGATGGCGATAACGCAGAAGAACTCATCCGAAAGGCTGATACTGCGATGTATAAAGCAAAAGATGCTGGTCGTAATACTTTTGCATTTTTTGACCAATCAATGATGCACAATATTGTGTTGCACAATACCATCAAAAATAAGTTAAAAGATGCCATTAACAACGGTGATTTGGAGCTATATTTTCAACCATTAATCAACTTCAAAGATATGTCAATTACGGGCTTTGAAGCTTTACTCCGCTGGAATGATGCAGAACTTGGTAGCGTCAGACCTGATCTATTTATACCTATTGCAGAAAAGTCAGGTTTAATTTTTGATATCGATATATGGGTCTTTGAACAAGCGATCACGCAAGTACAAAAATGGCGTGAGCAGTATGATCAGGATTTTATCGTCGCGATCAACTTTAGCCCAACTAATTTCCATCACCGTGAGATGATGACATGGGCCCAGCAACATGAAGTATTTTTACAAAGTTTAGATTGGGTAGAATTAGAGGTCACAGAACGCTTGATGCTGGATGATGACCCAGTAGTTTTAAATGGCATTAAAGAACTACTTAAATCAGGCCTTCAGTTTAGTATTGATGACTTCGGTACGGGTTATTCGTCCTTGGGCTACATCAAAAAATTCAGTCATATTTTATCCAAAATCAAAATTGACCGCATGTTTATTACTGACATCATGAATAGCAAATCTGACCAAGCACTGGTAAAAAGTATTATTACCCTTGCGGATAGTCTATCAATCGAAGTACTGGCGGAGGGTGTCGAGACCCAAGCTCAGGAGGCCGTATTAATTGAGCTAGGCTGTGATTATGCCCAAGGCTACTATTATGCTAAGCCAATTCCCATTAACGAAATCCCTAACTTCTTAAATAAGTGGCATGCTCAAGCAGATTCAAAAGAAGATTTAATCAACTCTTCTTCTTAAAGCCCTCCCCTTAATATTCCCTATTTTATTCAAAATAGTGTCGAAAGTTTATACAGTTTATTTTTTAGTCATCTTTTATTTTACTAAAAAGTAAACTATATCCATTTGTTTTATAATGATTTTAAATTTTTGGCGTAATTAATGCTTTTACTTTATCTAAGTCTCACCCTGACGTGAAGACTCCTGATAATGATATAAAGGATATAAGATGTACCTAAAATCAATTATTAAGACTGTCGCACTAACAACCGCTTTAATATCAACTCATGTAACAGCAGGATTATTAACCCTCGAAACCTATGCTTCAGGAGTGAGCACGCCAAGTATCATTGGTGGTTTTGCTATGACTGATTTTGATGTAAATAATGATATCCTCTCAGGGTCTACATCTTCTTTAAGTTCACCTATTAATGGTGCTATCGAATTTCAAGATCGAAATAGGTCTTCTTTAGGAATGACTCGCCGTTCAGCTGACACAACAAACTGGTGGAACAACGGTGAAAACCTTGATTATGATATTTTCACCACGGGTGTAAGCCTCATCAGAATAATACTACCTGAAAATACCCGCGCATTTTCTTTCAATGTCGGTGCAGATCTTAGTGACACACGCAACAACGCCTGGTTAAAAGCTCAAGGTTACTCACAGTCAAATGGCGAATCAGGCAGACTACAAAAAGAATATTTTAATGTTAACAGAAACAATACGCCAGGATTCGGTATTTATGCTGACAACTCAAATGGTAATTGTGGTGTAATTTCTTCGATAGTTGTTGACCCTGAATTTTGGGGCATCGGTAATTTTTCAATTAATCAAAGTGAATGTGTTACTGAAGTACCAGAACCTAGCTCACTTGCTTTGCTTGGTTTAGGTTTATTAGGTTTTGGTGCACTACGTCGAAAAGCTTAATCATTTAAGGTACAGAAAATTTAAGTCACTGGCTGTGACTTAAATCATAAATAATTCTACGTCTATATTCTTTCTGCCTTCATTCTTGGAGGCTATTTTTATATCGCTCTTTGGGTAATGTATAAATCAACCGTTTCTTGAATACGTCTAATACCTGCTTTATCTTTAGGGTTTATAGAACCAATTCTTAACAAGCCATACTCATGATTCAACTCAATTAGTCTTAGCAAAATGCCACGTTTTGCAAAAAAATGACTTAGTTTTTCAGCTTGACTGACTGGAAGGCAATAACTTGAAAACAAGGCTTCGTGAAATATACTATTCGCCTTTTGCTGACTTCCCTGTAAGTCGCTAAATAAAGGCCGGAATAATGCTTGGCTTACCTCTGCGGCTGCTCGAATATTGCTTCGCGCTTGTTGTTGCCAAGTTTCATCTTGAAAAGCCGCTGTTGCAACACTTTGTGCCGGACCATTGATCGCCCAGAGACCTAAACGTCTTTGAAGCGTTCGAATCAATCCTTCTTTCGCAAAGACAAAACCCAAACGCAAACCTGCCAAACCAAAGAACTTACCAAAAGACCTGAGTACAATCATATTCGGTTCAAAGTGCTCCGCTAACACACTCAATTCTGGCTGGGTATCCATAAAGGCTTCATCGATAATCAGATAGGCCCCCTCGCCTAAATTTTTTACCCATATTTTGAGCTGAGCAGGAGAGAACGTGAGTCCACTCGGATTATTAGGATTAATGATAACTAAGTGCTGTCGGTTATTCTGCTGAAGTGATTTGTTGATAAACGAAATCGAAGCCTCATGTGCCATTGAGGGATAGTTTGTCACTTCAGCACCTGATTGTTGCCATTGAAGTCTATGCTCTTGATAACCAAGCTCAGGAAGTAATACCGGCAAGGGTGGTAAGCATTCTGGCAATAGCTGGATAACCGCCTGGGAACCGGATACTGACAGTAAATTATCAACACCTAAGTCTTTATTATCGTCTCCAAGATAATAAGATTTCGCTGCTTGAATAAAGTCTGGTTTCAAATAGGGTAACTGCTGAAATGCAGCACCATCAAGCTTTGTAATCGGATAGGACTCTGGATTAATCCCTGTGGATAAATCTATCCATTGCTCAACAGGCACATCAAAATGCTTGCTTGCTTGCTGCAGATCACCACCATGAAGAGGAAGTTGAGCTTTCATTATATCGTAACACTTAAATATTGTTCAAAAATGGTGATAATAACCATCACAGTTAATCCTATAGCCAACCAAAGAACCAACGTTTTATTCACTAAATAACATGCCTGTTCAATACTTAAAGCAGAAGCTTTATATCGCCCTTCATGCCCTCCTTCAGTTTCTCCAGGTAGTGGCCCTAATTGAGGTCTGGTTTGCCATTCTCCGTGATAAGGTGCTGCGCCACCTAGCGACACCGATAGCGCCCCCGCTCCTGCGGCCATCACCGGACCAGCATTTGGACTTTTCCAACTACGACCTTGAACCTTCCAGCACTGTATGGCTAACCGGGTATTGCCTAAAATTGCGTAACTACAGGCAGTTAAGCGCGCTGGTATAAAATTCAACACATCATCAATACGTGCCGAACACCAGCCAAAATGTAAAAAACGTTCTGTTTTATACCCCCACATTGCATCTAAAGTGTTACTTAAACGGTATAAAACAACACCGGGCACACCAGCGACAAGAAACCAGAATATCGCAGAGAAAATTGCATCCGCACCATTTTCTAGTACTGATTCAGTCGCGGCACTGGCAATTTCATGCTCACTCAGTGATTTTGTATCACGGCTAACAATCATCGCGACAGCTTTCCTGGCAGTATTTAAGTCGCCTGCCTTTAACGGTCTTGAAATGGCCTTGGCATGTTGTAATAAACTCCGCCAGCCAATTGCTACGTACAATACGAAGGCAGAAAATAAAATCTGCATAAAAATATTATCGTTAATGTAAAGTTCTAACACCCAGCTAAACACTACGATCGGAATAACTAAGATCAAGTAAGCAGTACAGCCGATCAACCGAGTCGAGATTTTATGGCTATTTTTATGCGTGTTATCTTTTGATCTATCCTGCTGACCCTGCCATGGGTTAAGCGAAAGCTCTATCTTCGACACGAGTAAGCCAAAACCGACCAAAGGGTGACACCGCTTTGCTTCACCAAGTAAAAAATCAAAAATCAAGGCAGCTAAAACCGTTATAAACAGAAGTATCACGCGTTAATACTCTCACCCGAGATAATCTTAGAAAGCGTATCAAGGGAAATCGCCTCTTCTACAGCATCGGCCAGCCGATTAAATTGCTCATCACGGAATTCGGTGTAATTATAAGTAGAACCATAAGCTGCCGAACTGGCGTCAGTATGATCGAGGGATTTCGAGCCCGCCCATTGAAGAATATTTGTTAAAAAATCTGACTCATCAAACAAACCATGCAGATAACTCCCCCATACCGAGTCATCGCCATTACGTGCGCCTTCATCAATCGTTATATTGCTCTGTTCATCTATCAGACTAAACAATGGCAACGCTAGATCTTCGCCCTGACTCACACCCGCATGAATTTCATATCCGCTGACTTTCGGCCTTGCATCGAGTGAATTTTGATCAGTGCCCTTTGATATAAACATACCTTGCACTCGTTTGAGTGTTTTTTGCTGAGTGAGCGTGGTTTCCATATCAATCAGGCCGAGGCCTTCACTTGATCCTGCATTTGATTCAATACCTTCCGGGTCATGAACCTGCTTTCCTAGCATTTGGAAACCACCACAAATACCAATCAGCTTGCCGCCGTATCGCAAATGCTTTTGAATCACGCTTTCCCAACCGGTTTCTTTTAAGCTTTGCAGGTCTGATCGCACACTTTTACTACCGGGCAATACAATTAAATCTGCCCCCTGAAAATCTCGTGCATCACGCATAAATTGGCAATCAATTTGTGGATGTAAACGTAAAACATCGAAGTCGGTATGATTACTTGCCCGAGGATACATCGGAACCACGACTTTGAGTTGTTCACGTACAGCCGCGCCATTCGTTAGTTGAGTATCAGTTTGTCCGTTTGATTGAGAGATATTCAAAGCATCTTCCGCTTCAATATGCAGATCTCTTAGGTACGGAATTACGCCTAAAACCGGCACCCCTGTTTTTTCTTCTAACCAATCTAGCCCCGACGTCAATAAGCTAATGTCTCCTCTAAATCGATTGATGACAAAACCTTTTATCCGCTGCTGTTCAGAAGGACTAAGCAATTCATAAGTACCGTAAAGATGAGCAAAAACCCCGCCCCGGTCTATATCTGCAATAATAATTACCGGACAATCAACCGCTTCGGCAAACCCCATATTTGCAATATCATGTTCGCGTAAATTAATTTCTGCGGGGCTTCCCGCACCTTCAACGATCACCACATCGTATTTACTGCGTAAGCTCTCATAACAGTTGACCACGCAATCTAAGAGCTCTGGTTTATATTCATGATAGGTGCGCGCGTCCATATTACCGATAGCATGCCCGTTAACGATCACTTGTGCGCCCACATCACTATTGGGTTTAAGGAGTACCGGATTCATTTCAACGGAAGCATCTAAGTAGCAAGCCTCTGCTTGAACCGCTTGTGCTCGGCCAATTTCGCCACCTTCTTTCGTGACGGCACTATTTAAAGCCATATTCTGGGATTTAAAAGGCGCGACCGATACTTTTTTCCTCGCTAAAATACGACCAAGCGCAGCAACCATAATGCTTTTACCGGCATCCGAGGTACAACCTTGAACCATCAAGTGGCCACGTAATTTCATCTTTTCTATTCTCACTTATTTATGGGCTGAGTCATTTAACTCAAGATAGGTTCATTCTAAGGTAAGCTCACTCTAAGATAGCCTCATACTAAAATATGCCACACAGGCAAGTAAAACTGCGACTTCACTTAGCTCAATTAAGGCACCTGCGGTATCACCCGTACAGCCATCAAGACGACATAACATCAGATGCCGTAAATACATAAACACAGCAAGGCCTGCGATAAGGATCATGATTAAATGCCACCCAAAAACTAAACATGCAATCACCAATACGACACAGCACACACACCAGACCGCATTGGTAGAAAGATGCTCACTAATGGCTTTACCCAAACCGTTTTTTCGCGCATAAGGCGTGGTCGCAAATAAAACCATCGCACTCATTCTAGAAAGCATTAAGGGCCAGACCAACACCAAATAATAACTTTTCTGTGCTAATGCTTGTGTTAATAATGCTTCCAATGCCGCATATTTAACGAGCATCACCAGCACCACTGTCGCAATCGCGATTGGCCCAGAGGTTGGGTCTTTCATTAATTCTAAGGTACGCTTTTTAGAACCTAAACCTCCCATCCAAGCATCAGCACAATCAGCTAAGCCATCGACATGCAAAGCGCCCGTTAACACGACCCATCCAGTCAAAAGTAACGCGGCTGATAAACTGCTGCCAAATACCTGCATCAAAGCAATGGCCAGCGCGCTTAATATCAGCCCTAACAGCGCACCAACCACCGGATAAAACATGAGTGATGCACCCACATCTTTATCTTTAGGCATTGGTAGGTGCCCTACTGGCAGACTACTTAAAAACTGAATGGCAATCAGCAAAGGTTGTAAGTACTGATATGCGTTTTTTATAATACCTTGCTTGAATTTCAACTTATCCTTCACCGTGGCTATGACCCTTGCAACCGTTATTTTCTCCACCCTTGCTATCACTCTCTCCTTCAGATACACCCGCTGATTCAAAGGTCGCCATTTTACTATGTAATTGACAGGCCATGCGCATCAGAGGGACTGCCAATGCAGCACCACTTGCTTCACCCAAGCGCATATTTAACGAAAGCAATGCGTCTGCACTCATACTCTTAAGTACGACAGCATGGCCCGCTTCTGACGATTGATGAGCAAAGAATAACCAAGGCCGAATAGAAGGATTAATGTTTACCGCAACCAATGCTGCGACTGAGCTAATAAAACCATCTACTAACACGGTAATACCTACTTGTGCACACGCAATATAAGCACCCACTAAGCCGGCTATTTCAAAACCACCGAGACATTGCAGCGCCTTTAGCGCATCTACCTTCTCCCCACCAAAAGCATGCAGCGCTAGCCCTCGCGTGACCGCGCTCTGCTTGCGTTGAATACCCTCATCATCCACGCCAGTACCACGACCTACTAAGTCTGAAACAGGTTGATTAAGTAAGGCACATGCGAGCGCTGAAGCAGAGGTCGTATTACCAATACCCATTTCACCGCCAATAAAAAGCTGTGTTTTATGTTCAATCGCATCAATGGCAACGACTTGCCCTGCAGATAGTGCCGCATTCAACTGTGCTTTTGACATCGCTTCTTTTTGACAAAAATTCTGAGTACCTGCTGCAACCCTTTCATTTTGAACACTCGGTAATTCAGGCAGTTCATTTACGGTACCTAGGTTAATCACACCAAAATTTGCGGCTAATGACTCTGCCATAACAGTAATCGCAGCGCCTTGGGCTGCGAAGTTTTTCACCATTTCACCCGTCACCACTTGTGGAAATGCTGATATACCCTCATCGGCTACACCATGATCTGCAGCGAATACACGAATCATCACATTATCTAACGCGGGTTTAAGCACGCCCTGCAAACCTGCCAAGTGTGTGGCAATATGCTCTAACTGTCCTAACGAGCCGGGAGGTTTAGTCAACGTACCTTGATGCGCTAATGCTTGTTGCTCAGCTTCGATATTAAATGCTTTAGCTGGAATATTTACCCACTTCATGTTTATCTCCTAAAAATTCATTGCCCTTCTTTTTCTGCATCAATATCGAGCAGTAAATTTTGTAGGTCTTGTTTGTCTTGATCTGTGGCTTGCCACATCTCACGTTGAGTCGCTTCGAGCATACGTTCTGTCATTTCTTCTAATGCCGATAAGTTATGCTCTCGCATGAATGCTTGATTTTTTTGGTCAAAAATCAAGGCTTGCGCTACTTGCTGATATTGGTAATCGTCAATAAAGTCAGTCGTGGCATCATAGGCAAATAAATAATCGATCGTTGCTGCCATTTCAAAAGCACCTTTATAACCATGCTCTCGCATCGCATTAATCCACTTAGGATTAAGCACCCTAGACCGAATCACACGATTAAGCTCTTCTTTCAAGGTTCTTATTTTAGGTGATTCAGGGTTTGAATGGTCACCATGAAATACCACCGGCATCTGTCCACGATAAACATTTACCGCGTTCGCCATACCACCTTGAAACTGATAATAATCGTCAGAATCTAATAAGTCATGCTCTCGATTGTCTTGATTTTGAACAACGGCTTCTAATTGAGACAATTGATGCCTAAACGCAGCGGGTGCAGCAACGCCTTGGGGTTCTTTTTCAGAGTGATTTCCATAAGCATACCCTCCCCAGTTTACGTAGGCTTCGGCCAAGTCACTCTGTTGTTCCCAGCAGCGTTCATCAATCAGTCCCTGTAAACCTGCGCCATACGCACCGGGCTTACTACCAAATACACGGTAACTCGCTTCTCGTTTGGCTTGCTCTGATGACATACCTTGTTCGACTAATTCTGCATACCTCGAATTGATATGCTGTCGGATCATATTCTCATTACCCGGCTCTTCTAACTCGGCTAATGCCTGCACGGCAGCATCATAAAGCCGCATCACATTTGCAAACGCATCACGAAAAAAACCTGACACTCGTAAGGTGACATCAACACGAGGTCGCCCCAATAACATACAGGGGATAATTTCAAAATCGACAACCCGGTTCGAACCTGCAGCCCAAATCGGTTTAACGCCCATTAATGAAAATGCCTGAGCAATATCATCGCCCCCCGTTCGCATGGTCGCTGTACCCCAAACGGATAGACCCAATTTCTTTGGGTAATCTCCCTGCTCTTGAAGGTAACGTGCAATCAATGCCTCCGCAGATTTTTCACCTAAAGCCCATGCTGCGGGTGAAGGTATTGCTCGGCTATCGACCGAAAAGAAATTTCTGCCAGTCGGTAAGGTATCTAAGCGTCCACGAGTAGGTGCACCACTTGGCCCTGGTGGTACGAATTCACCACATAAGCCCTGAGTAAGTGATTGAATTTCTAGTTGAGCGCTTTGTTCTAATGCCGGAATCAACTGCTTACGCGCAAACATTAACAGCACATAGGTACTGGGAAATAATGACTCTAATTTACCTAAGTCCTCAGTTCCAATCAAATAATCAGACACCCACTTTAAAGCTAACAACTCAAGCCGTTCACGTGTGTCGGCCGTTGTTCGCCAGTTGCTGGTATCTATACCGAGCAATATTTGTGGACGGGCACCAGTCCAGTTTTCTGCGCTGTAAGCTAAGGGATTAAAAGGTTCACACGCTGTCTGTAGATTCAAGTCATACGCAATGCTATGCAAAATTCCTTGAGTATGTGCTTCATTACCTCGCGGTAAACGTAATAACGCAACAATGGTATCGGCTAGCTTTCCCTTCTCAGGTAAGGCACCAAGAATATGTAAGCCATGACGTATTTGTGCTTCTTTTATATCACATAAATAAGCGTCCAACTGGTCAAGTACTTGTTGATCAGCACTTACAGAGTTTGTAGGCACTTCCTTACTTGTGAGTGCATTATTAGTTAGTTCTTGTAGAATATTTGTTTCACGCACTAAAATAAGTATGCGGTCTCTTAGCCAGTTTTCACGTCGAACATCCATTCCCAAAGCTTGATAATATTCATCGACCAAACCTTCTAATTCAGCTAAATCACCATAAGTTTCTGCACGTGTCATTGGTGGCATCAGGTGGTCAATAATCACGGCTTGTGTTCGTCGTTTTGCTTGCGCGCCTTCACCTGGGTCATTGACAATAAAAGGGTAAAAGTTAGGCATCGGGCCTAAAATTAAGTCTGGCCAACATTCGTTTGATAATGCGGAGCCTTTGCCGGGTAACCATTCCAAGTTGCCATGCTTGCCAACATGAATCACAGCGCTCACTTGATATTCATGACGTAGCCAAAAGTAGAAAGCCAAATAACTATGTGGCGGAATCAGGTCTGGGTCATGATAGTTCGCGGCTAAATCCCGATCAAAGCCTCGTGCTGGTTGAATCCCGATAAAGGTTTCACCTGAACGAATGCCTGCGATCATTAATCGCCCTTGTCTGAATTTAGGGTCTTGCTCAGGGCTACCCCATTGTTTATAAATCGCTGTTTGATTTGCTTTGGGTAAGGTTTGAAAATAACGCTGATAGTTTTCAAGCGAAAGACTTTGCCAGCACGGTAATTGATGAAGCGTATTTGGATTATTGGTGACACTGCCCATTAACGCTTCAATCAATCCCGTACCCGTCTCAGGTAGTTCTTCGACCCGATAATCAGCCTGCTTAAGCCCATTTAATATTGCCAAAGCCGAAGCCGGTGTATCTAAACCGACACCATTTCCGATACGACCATCTTTGGTTGGATAATTGGCGAGAATGAGTGCAATACGTTTTTGAGAGTTCGGTTTCGTCGCTAGTTCACAATAGCGTTTAGCCAAACTAACCACCCAGTCAGCGCGTTCGTGATGCAGTGCATAACGCACCAGTGATATTTCACAACGTTCATCAAAGGCCTCTTCGGCTTTAAAACTAATCGCGCGTGAAATAACACGGCCATCCATTTCTGGTAACACAACTTGCATCGCTAAATCACGACTATTTAAGCCCTGAGTATTAGTAGCCCAATCTTCCTGTAAGGTACTCGACAACATCACCTGAATAACCGGAATTTGGTTAATAAAAGGCGAGATAAAATAAGACGGCCCACTATCGGTTGCCGCTGAAAATTCACTCCCCCTTAAAGATGAAGAATTACTGGCAAAACCGGTGGTATTGAGAATAACGCGCGCATTGCTAGCTTCAATTAAGTGATTGACCAAAGCCAGCGATTCACTATCTTTAAGTGAACTGACTGCAATCGGCAGCGGTTTCAGCCCTTGTGTTTGCACACACTTAATAAAGTCATCAAACATTGCGGTATTGGCATTTTGTAAATGACTACGGTAAAACAATATTATGCAAACGTATTCATCTGCCAGCTCTGATTTTAATGATGCAGATGTTTGCTCAATATAGTCTTTCCACTCAGCAAGAGTCGCTCCTAATTCTGGATGACGGGAGTGAATGCGCTCACCTTCTTGTAGCTGTTTTGAGGGAAGATAAATAAGGCTTTTAGGTAATACTTTCGGCTCGTGCCAGCCGTTCTGGTCGCTCGGGTAATTTAAGTATTCAGCAGCGAGATACTTAAGCAGGTGCTCGCTATTATTCGAGCCGCCCTCACGTAAAAATCGCCAAACGCGTATTGCTTCATCCATAGTAACGGTTGAAGCAGCGAATAATTCCCCGTCTTCAGCATCATCACCCGGCACAATAATAAGCTGCCGGTCTGATTTCTCCGCCGCCCAAGATTGGAACTGTTCAAACCCATATTCCCAGTAACTTTGCCCTCCTAGCAAGGACAGCACGACGAGCTGGCTCGCGTCTAAAACCTTATCTTGATAAAGGTCAAATGCGGCAGGCTTTCGTAAGTGCATCCAATTAGCGAGACGAATACTCGGAAAATTTTGAGACAGGTTATTTGCAGCATTTGCCAGCGCACTTAAGCTACTGTCTGCCGCAGATAATATAACAATATCTGCGGGCGACTGCTCAAGATCAATAATGCCTTCGTCATCGACAAAGCCACCCGGTTTCGCTGCAAATAGATGCATTATGCGGTCAGTTCAAGCTGAGCCGCAGCAAGTGCTTCAGTAATTAATGATTTATCTAAATCTTTTCCGATAAAGACCAAGTGCGTCGCACGCGCTTCATCTTGCTGCCACAAACGATCAAAGTACACATCCATACGTTCTCCTACGGCTTGGATCACTTGACGCATTGGTTTACCCGGCATAGCGATAAAGCCTTTTGCCCGGTAAATATTATGCGCTTCAAGTAGTGAGGTCATAATCGTTTGTAATAAATTACTATCGACTTCACCCAACTTAATCACAAACGAATCAAAATGGTCATGTGCGTGTTCATGATGATCACCGTGATGATGGTGATGGTCATGGTGCGTCGCAACCGCTTCGATATTATTTTCAGACGCAGCATCGATCCCCATAATAGTTTCTAGTGATAAAGGGCTTTGTGTCGTTGTGCCTTGTGTTATGCCAGACCCATTTGTATCAGAGCTTGCAGCTTGACGGGTATAAATCGTTTTTACAGAGGAGGGTACTTTTGCTGAAACAACCTTTTCTACCTGTAAACGCTGGGCGTCATCTAATAAATCATTTTTACCAACAATCACTAAATCAGCGGCACTTAACTGGTCATCTAACAACTCATTTAAAGTCGGGTCATGATCTAAACTTTCATCTGCTTGTCGTTGTGCTTCAACTTGTGCGACATCATTCGCAAATCGACCCGCTGCTACGGCAGGTCCATCAATTAGAGTAATGACCGCATCTACCGTGCAGTACTGTTTGATTTCAGGCCAGTTGAACGCTTGTACGAGGGGTTTTGGCAGTGCCAAGCCGCTCGTTTCAATCAAGATATGGTCAATATCATCTCGACGTGCAACCAACTCTTTCATGACAGGTAAAAATTCTTCTTCTACCGTGCAACAAATACAGCCATTTGCGAGTTCGTAGATGCCATTTTCACCTTGAGTGGCTGCAGCTTCTTCACCCTCTTCACAAGACAAGGGACAGCTACGGAGTAAGTCCGCATCAATATCTAACTCGCCAAATTCATTTACGATGACTGCAATACGCTTACCTTTCGCTTGTTTAAGTAAGTTCGATAGCAAAGTTGTTTTTCCGCTACCTAAAAATCCAGTCACGATCGTTGCGGGAATTTTATTTAGTTCCATCTTTTACACCTGTGAATTCTGTTAAATATTCAGAGTAATATGTTTATAAAGAGACCGATTTACCCTCTGCTATGAAGTTTCACGCTTCACCGTTCGGGGCGTTTCAGGTTTCACTTTTGGCCGATAAACATGCGCTTGGTCTTGGTCATATAAATATGAGTCCTGAAATTCATCTGTTTTCAACACAGGGCCGACTAAAATGAGCGATGTTCTGGTGAATTTCTTTGCTCGTACTTTTTCAACGATATTACTCAGTGTGCCCTGAACTTTATCTTGGTCAGGCCATGAGGTACGATAACACACGGCAACTGGGCAGTTTTCACCATAATGCGGAATGAGTTCTTCGACTATTTTATGAATACGCGTAATACCAAGGTGTATCACCAAGGTCGCACCACTACGGGCAAGCTCAGGTAAACGCTCTCGCTCTGGAAAAGGTGTTTTACCTTCGTATCGCGTCATGATAATTGTCTGAGAAACACCTGAAAGCGTTAGTTCTTTACCCAACCATGCGGCTGAAGCTGAGGTTGCCGTGACGCCGGGAATAATTTCAAAGGGTATGCCTAAGGTTTCTAATCTACGAATTTGCTCACCAATAGCGCCATAAACCGAAGGGTCACCAGAATGGACACGCGCGACATCTTTACCTGCGGCATGTGCTTGTTCGATATGTACGAGAATTTCATCCAGATCAATCGAAGCGGTATCAATAATTAGCTCTGCTTTGTCTTCGACCGTCTGTAGAATTTCACGCGGTACCAAAGAACCGGCATATAAAATGACAGGACATTGCTCGATTAGACGCTGGCCTTTCACAGTAATTAATTCAGGGTCACCTGGCCCGGCACCAATAAAATATACAGTCATGTTCTCTTGCCTTTATGTTAACTTCTTTTTATAGCCACGAGGGGTATACACCCACTGCTTATCTTTATATGTGATATGGCGAGTCTCACAATTACCCACCATTACCAAGGTGAACATATCAACGTCTTTTGCATCAAGCTCAGCTAAGGTAATCAGTTCAATAGTTTCTTCGTCACGTGTCAATTGTCGACCAATTAAAACCGGCGTTTCTGCTGGGCGATATTCCAATAGAATGTCGCGTGCAGTATTTAGTTGCCAATCACGTTTTTTCGAGACTGGATTATAAAAGGACACAACAAAGTCGCCCGTTCCGGCACTATGAACGCGCTTTTCAATGGTTTCCCAAGGCGTTAACAAGTCGGATAGCGAAATGGTACAAAAATCGTGACCTAACATAGCGCCTGCTTTAGCGGCACCAGCCTGCATTGCTGAAATACCCGGTACCACTTCAATTTCAACATCCAGCCATTCAGGGTGGTCTTCCGCACCCGTGAGATGCTGATCCAGCAACTCAAACACTAAGGTTGCCATGGCATAAATACCAATATCACCACTCGAAATTAATGCTGTTGTTTTTCCACTTGCGGCTAATTCAAGCGCAAGACGGGCACGTGCAATTTCTTCACCTAGCGGCAAATCATGATGAGTCTTGCCTTTACAAATATCACCCAACAAGTCTAGATAAAGACCGTAAGCGACAAGATCGCTACATTTGTTCACAACTTCAGTGGCTTTTGGCGATACCAGTTGAGCGTCGCCTGGCCCCATTCCAACTAAAAAAAGTTTACTCATAATTTGGTTTACATCTCTTTCTATGTTTCAACTTGATGGAAAGCTTCTGGCTATCGCACAGGTCGCTTTACTATTTTTCTGTTTATTGAGTACTAACTCTGGCACCTCAGCGGTCACTACCTTCGCGGCATATAATGCCGCCGACTCTGCGACACCATAAACGCCCACAACGCTCATAATGTAGTCAGATTTAGTGCTAAGAAGTGGTTCTACTGTCGCGAGTTGTTTTTGATTCCAGGTTGAGAATGGTTTTTCAAACTGCTTGGAAAGTTCAATTAAACCGACTTCATCCGCTTTGATATCAATACTGTTAATGCTTTGAATTTGCTCCAGTTTGAGATTTGCCTGCTGTAGGCAACCTACTAACAAGGTCTGCAGTTCTGCCAGCGGACAATCTCTTTCACACCCCATGCCGACGGTATATATAGGTTTCAAATAGGGCTTCGCGGTAGTGCTAACCAGTTGTGCGCAGAGCATGTCTGCAACCTGCCGCCCCCATTCGTTTGCCCCGCCTTCATGGCCGGAGATCATGGGAATAACGTAGTCGCCGCACTCATCAAGTACGAGTACTGGCGGGTCTTGATGTTTGCTTTCCAGCACCGGTGCAAGTGTTCGCACGGCAATACCGGTTGCACAAATTAAGATTAAGGCATCACCCTGTTTAAATGCAGATTGCACTTGTTCAGTAAAAGACGAAGGCTTATGCCAATGACTTGCTTCAGGTAGTTTCTCAATTAACGTTTGAGCGAGTTTTTGGCCCGCGTCAGTGAGTGAAACAATTCGGATCATAAGCGCCGTGACTCTTGTTTGGTTATTACAAACAAGGAAAAATAGGGCCCAGTTTCTTGTTGATCTAAAGCATAAACATCAGAAGTGATACGTTCATTTTCTCGCCCGATATATTCCAAATAATGTGCATCAGACATCCGTTGTGTTTTCTCTAATAAAGCAAGTAACCTCGGCCGTGAACGCCCTGCTTTCATGATGATCACGCTATCAAAGTCTCTGAGCGTTTTTTCAATGACGTCATCATCATGACGTCCACTAATCACCGAGAATGATTCTTTCATCATCGTTAATGGCAAATTCAATGCCGATGAAGCAGCGTGAGGCGATGATATGCCAGGAACAGAAATACAGGTAAAACGTCTGTTATCGGAAGATTGTATACGTGCAAGTAGATAAGCAAATGAGCCAAAGAAAAGTGGGTCACCTTCACAAAGAAATACGACGTTTAAGCCTTGCGCTAAAAATGTTTGAATCTCCAATGCGGCTTGATCATAAACCTTGTCGCCAATACTCGGATCATCCGCCATTGGCATAATAATCGGCATTTCAATTTGTTTTGATGCATTGCCTTCAAGTAATGATTGCGCAATATCTCTAGATTGAGACCGTTTGTGCTGATTCGCTAAATAAGCAATCACATCAGCTTGCTGTATCAGCCGGGCTGCTTTTAGGGTGATTAATTCAGGATCACCTGGGCCGACACCGACGCCATAAAATATGCCGTCGTTTGAAGATATACCTGTAACTGGCTTAGTCATTATTTAGCTCCGCCAACTTCATAAACTTAAAAAGTGTGACCGGTAAACTCGGACGATAGAGTAATTGCCCAGCAAGCTTGCTGCCTTTACTGATACTAACCTGTAAAGTTTCAAGCTCAACATCTTGAACACTTTCACGCACATCCATAAACTGAAACAAATGTTGTTTCGTCGCTTCTGTGACAGCGGACGCGACCAATACACCACCTATGGGAAGTTTTTGCCAAACAAGCGCGAGTATCTCAGGTAATGAACCTCCACTTCCTCCAATAAAAACCTTAGTTGGATCAGGTAAACCCGACAGTTTTTCAGGTGCCCTGCCAGCGGTAACATTAAGCTGAGAAACAACACCAAAGCGATCACGGTTAGCCTCAAGACAAGCAAGTCGTGCTTCGTGATGCTCAACTGCATGTACTTGAACCTGTTTATTCCAATAGGCTAATTCAACTGCAACAGAGCCACAGCCTGCACCAATATCCCATATCACGTCTGAATTATTGGCTTGCATAAGCGACAAAATAGCTAAACGTACTTCACGCTTTGTAAGCATCTTGCTATTATTTTTAGATTGATTTTTTTCAGCCGTACCCGTGTTAGCAACATCCGTAATAAAATTTTCATTTGGAATGCCGGGAAAGCTTGGAAGTATCAAACCTTTACCTTGCACTTCAATCACGCTCAAATGTAGTGGATCAAAAAGCTGATCGGATTCGCTTAAGCGACTCACCTCAAAACGACTAATTTTTTGTTCTGGATATCCTAAAGTTTCACATACCGTGATCATGGAACTTTCAAAACCAGCGTTAATACATTCTTGCGCTAAAACCTGAGGTACACTTTTTTTATCACTCAGCACTACTAATGTTTGGGCTGGTTTTAGCGTTTTACGAATTTGTGCAACAGGTCGACCATGTAAACTTAAAACATCAACATCTTGCAACGACAAACCTAAGGCATGACATGCAGCTTGAATGCTCGATACCGCAGGATAAAAACTAAGTTTTTCAGCAGAGTAGTGTTTTGAAAACCAGCGACCAATGCCATAAAACAAGGGGTCTCCTGAAGCTAGTATGCTAACCTTGTCCGACGGTTCAATACTTTCTAACCAAGTTGATAGTTCACGTAAGGGCGGTAGTAATAAGGTTTGAGTTGTTTCTGGTTTCAAGTGTTCAATCACTTGCAGTTGTCGCGCTGAACCCACCACCCAGTTAGAGCCCTCTAACGCTATTCGAGCAGACCGGTTTAATTCAGCATGCTCCGAAACACCCAAACCAATAATATGAATCAATAGAGTTCACCTACATTGCAACGTAGTAGCGCATTACAGCTCGCGGCGGAAACCGCACTACCGCCTTGACGGCCCAGTAAGGTGATACATTCGATACCTAAGTCTTTATGGTGATCCCAAAGCGCTTGCTTGGATTCGGCTGCACCAACAAATCCGACAGGCATACCAATAATAAGCGCAGGCTTTGGACAACCTGCTTGAATCATTTCTAATAAGCGAAACAAAGCTGTCGGCGCATTGCCAATAATTACGATACTACCTTCAAGGTGTGGTTGCCAAAAATCCAATGCCGCCATAGAACGCGTATCACCACGCGCCTTGGCAAGTTCAGGCACTCTTGTATCATTTAGAAAGCATAGAGGCTCGGCGCTAAGCATACGCTTGGTGAGGCCCTGCTTAACCATTTCAACATCGCATAGAATGGTGCTATTTTTTGCGAGTGCATCACAACCACTTTGACATGCCTGCTGACTAAAGAAGACCTGTTCAGACACTTCTGGCAATCCAATACTGTGCACAATACGCATCACCACTTGTTGCTCTTGCTGAGAAAAACGCGAGAGCTTGGTGAGTTCACGGATCTGCCGAAAACTTTCATGCTCAATTGCTTTTGGGTCTGCCTGATAGTCAAAGTTGCTCGTTTTCATATGCCCTTTTTTCATAGTAAATAAAACTTACTTATGATCATGTGAATGGCCATGATCGTGACTATGAGAGTGCCCGTCAGTACCAATTCCCTGAACATGGTGATGGTGGCTTTCTTGAGGCGTACCGACTTTATGCTCTGAACCGACAATCTGTACACGATACTGACAAAGCTGACAGTTCATATTCGGGTTACCTGCACTGATTTGTTCAAACCGTTCAACAAAAGTATCGATTACTTTTGGGTGATCGTTTAAATATGGCGCCTTCACAACCGCTACATCAGGGTACTTTGCCGCATAATCATCTACCCATTGGTAAATTTTCTTCACCAAGCGGCCTGTAAATAAGAAATAAGGAAAAACAATAACTTGTTTAAAACCTAAGCCATGCGCACGCTCTAAGCAGTCAGGTACTAATGGTGTCGTCACGCCACTAAAACAAGTCGTTGCCCAACCAAAACCCATACCTTCTTCAAGAATACGGGTAATTTTTGCAATATTAGAATTCGCATCGGCATCTGACGCACCACGCCCAACCACGACTAATAAAGTGTCTTCACGTTTGTATTCGTTATTTGCCGAATTGCTAATAAGTTTTTTTAGTTCTACTTCAGATTCCTCAATACGCGCTTGTGCCGCCTGAACCATTTTTGCATTCACGCCCAGTTCGGTACCGTATTCAATACTAATATCATATTCTTGCTGTAAGGCATTCAGCTCACTAGGAATATCATTTTTAGCATGGCCGCCTGCCATTAACATTCCCGGAATGGCTTCTATTTGTGTTGCCCCTTTTGCTTTTAGCGCCTCAATTCCGTCTGCAATGATCGGCTTAGCAAATTCTAAAAACCCTGTTTCAACTAAGCGATCCGGAAAACGCTTTCTAAAATGGCCCGCTAGCTGGTGAAACTCTTCAACAGCGTCGTTATCTCTTGAGCCATGACCCACAAATAGAATGGCTGGCTTGTCTGCTTCTGTTTTCATAATTAGTTCAGTCATCAGGATTCCTTACAAAAATACTTTAATAATTTTATATGTGTTCATCAGTGTGTCTTTATCTACTGCGCTTTTAACCAATGTTCAACGAAGCTTTGGCACGCTGATTTTGAAATAAATTCTTCATCCGCTTCCGGTAATTCTGGGCGAGTAAACATCAATACGGGTATGTTCAATTCTCTGGCTACAAGCAGCTTTGCTTGCATCGAAGTACCGCCACTATTCTTTGTTACCAATACATCCACTTGCTGTTTCAACATTATTTCTCGTTCGTTTTCCAACGAAAATGGACCTATCGCTTTATGCCAAGCCATCGATGAAGGTAATTCATCTTTTGGTTCCACGGCTGTTCTTAGTATCTGCTTTTGGCCTTGTTCACCTAAGCTTTCGAAAGTTTTTATCGCTATCGTCGGTAACTGACCGGCGGTTAAGAACACCTTTTTTTTAAGCTGTAAGGCCTTCAGTAATTCGGGCCAGTCTTCATAGAACTGCCAATTGTCGTCTGTTTCAGGCAGCCATGATGGTCGATGAAAACGCCAGCAAGGAATATCACAACGCTGCGTACTTTCACGCGCAGTAAAGCTCATCACTTTCGCATAAGGGTGAGTCACATCTAAAACGGCAACAATACCTTCTTTTTTAAGGTAGGTCGTTAAGCCACCAAACTGCGTAAAACCACCACTAATGACCTCACATTCAAGTACGGGCTGCCGCACCAATCCGGCAATACTATAAACAACAGTACAAGCACTTTTATGTAATGCTGCCGCTAAGTGTCGGCCATCTGCTGTACCGCCCAATATCAGTATTTTCATGTTGTTCATTGCGCTAGTTTCTTCATTCAAACAACCACTAATTAATAAGCTCTACCGAGCTGACCCTACGATTTCACCCTGCCGATTCACTACCCATAAATCGAGTACGATTGCTGACGGTATGATTTTTCGAACCTGCCACATAGCTTGTCTACATACTAAATTTGCTAACGATACCTGCTCTTTTTGGCAATGATTTAGCGCTTCAATACTCGTATTCGATTTCAGAACTCTCTCTTTTAAAGCCTCATTTGCACCAGCTTCAATCGCCAGATCAGCCAAAAAAGTAAAATCAATCGATGACGCTCGGCTATGTAAATCCAAATGCCCTTGTGCCAGCTTGCTTATTTTTCCAAAACCGCCACATATACTTAGGCGTTCAACCGGTGCTTTCTTTAAATATTTCAACACTGCACCGACAAAATCGCCCATTTCGATTAAGGCCATCTCTGTTAAATGATATTTCTCTCGTATGGCTGTTTCACTTTGGTTTCCTGTTGTCGCCGCAATATGTTTAATGCCATTGGCTCTCGCGACATCGATCCCTTGATGGATCGAAGCAATATAAGCCGAACATGAAAATGGCCGTACAATGCCCGTTGTCCCTAAAATCGATAAGCCACCTAAAATACCCAAGCGTGGATTCATCGTTTTTAGGGCTAAATTTTCACCGCCTTCAATCGCAACCGTAACCGAAAAGCCTCCCAAATAATTAAACTCATCTGCAATCGCTTCGAGGTGTTCTGTCATCATTTTTCTAGGTACGGGATTAATTGCTGGCTCGCCAACCGCTAAAGCAAGCCCTGAACGCGTCACCGTTCCTACGCCTTCACCTGCATGAAAAACAATGCCCGCTGCAGTTGTAAGCTTTAACGCCACGCTTACTTTTGCACCATGCGTCACATCTGGGTCATCACCGGCATCTTTTATCGTACTTGCAACACCCTGCTCTTCACGCCATCCAGTATTAAAAATCGTCAGTAATACCGTCTTACCCTTCGGCAACGTAATTTCGACAACGTGCTCATTGCTAGGTGATTGCAAGTGATCTGACGCCAACATGAACCGAGCGGCTGCAACACAGCAAGCTGTTGCACAACTCCCCGTCGTAAGACCGGTTTTTAATTTCTTTGGCTGCTCTCCACTTTCTGGCCACATAATTTGACTTCTATTAATGCATGCATCGATTCATTCGTCGCGTTAACTTATAGAAATTTCTTAAATCGACTGACTCAACCAAAAACTTCCTAAGACGATAGAACCTGTTGCTATTAAATATTGGCTCCACTGAAAAAATCGCGTATTAAATGCCTGTAGTTTTTGTTGAGCAAAGCCTAAGCCTAAACCAAATAAAGCCATCGCCAGTAATACACCCAGTGAAAATACGATTAAGTAGACCACGGCTAAACCTAACTGCTCTGAAGCTGCTCCCTGTGAAACAAGCGGCACTAATGCCAAAGCCGGCGCACTGCCCGCAAGCCCATGCAACATACCCACCATTGTTGGTGTATGCGCTTCATGGTTCTTACTTTTTGAATCACCTTGTACCAACCAATGCGTATGCGTTACGTCGCCATGTTGATGAACGTGCAATCTGAGCTTTTGTTTGCGTATTCGAACTAAACAAAACACACCAATCACGATTAATAAAACACCAACACTCGCTTCAGCAACACTCAATAAACTTTCAGGTAACTCAAAACCTAAACCAAAAAATAATAAGCCCACTAACATCAGCACCGCACCATGACCTAAGGCCCATTTTAAACAATAACTAATGGTGGTGAGAAAGCTCACTTTTTTTCGATTACTCAAGGCTGAAACAGCCATCACATGATCAGCATCCAACGCATGCACTAAACCTAATGAAAAGCCAGCCCCAATCATCACCCACGGGCTGATTAGCGCTGAACTCATTAACTCGGAGCTTGCAAAGAGACTACTGGCAAATACTGAACCAGTAAATAAAATACTAACGAATAGTGAACTGACAAACAGGACTTTAACCAACATAATAGTCAGTCTCCTTACACGGGTTAAGTACACGATTATTTGGCGCTTCAGATAATGAGGGCGCTAATGAAGCAGATAATGAAAAGATATCGCCAATAGCATTTGGATTTGATGGAAAAAACAAGTGTAAGTAACTCGCCGTTAGGCCCTTACTTCGATATATCGCCTCACCTGGTGCCGTGTGTCGCTGTCTGCGAGCGTAACTAATGGGTTCTTGTATCACTGCACTCCGAGATCGATGATGTGCATGCCCTCTAAGTTCACCTTCAGGTAATATCGCTGTTTGCATGCCCTGACATCCACGTTTGCCCCTCATTGCGCCTTCGCCTGCCAATAAACCCAGCATTGTATGCGTTTTATCTTCTAGGTCAGTGAGTGTTTCCAAGCAATAAAGAAAACCACCACATTCAGCTAATATAGGCCGTTCATTCGTGTAAAACTGAACGATCGATTCTAGCATTGTGGTATTTTTAGCTAAGCTATTCGCGTGTAATTCAGGATATCCGCCCGGCAGCCAAAGCCCGTCAGCTTCTGGCATTCGAGAGTCATGCAGTGGCGAAAAAAATTCATAACTCGCGCCCATCTGCGTTAATAAGTCCAAGTTAGCCTGATAGATAAAACTAAATGCTTCATCTTTGGCAACCACAATATGTAAACCCGACAAACTTTGTTGAACCGGCGCTTGACCCCTTATTTCTGCACTAAATTCAACTAAGGGAAAAATTTGCTCAGGTGGTATTTGAAAGCCATGACTTAATGCTAAAGCACCCGCTTCAAACCGCTCTTCTAACAAGGATCGTGCTTCAGACGCTTGTACTAATCCTAAATGTCGCTCAGGCAATACAACAGAAGAGTCGCGGGCAAAAGTAGCGAGTAATGGGGTATCTGGCGCATGAGATAGTGCATCCCGAATTAATTCAGTATGGCGCTCCGTACTACAGCCATTGGCAATTAAACCGACCACTGAAATATCATCTCGAAAAGTCGATAAACCTTTCATGATCGCGGCCGCTGTTTGCGCCATGCCTTTTACATCCATCACCACAGCAATCGGAATACCAAAACACGCCGCTAAATCGGCACTTGAAGGCTCACCATCAAATAAACCCATCGCTCCTTCGACCAAAATGAAGTCAGAAACTTGTGCTGCTTCGTAAAGTCGCTGACGACAATAAGCTTCGCCCGCCATCCAAATATCGAGTTGTTCAACTGCTTGGCCAGAAGCTTGTTCTAAAATTTGAGGATCAAGATAGTCGGGCCCAGTTTTAAATACTCGAACCACCTTCCCTTGGTTTTTTAACAAGCGAGCCAAGGCTGCTGTAATGGTCGTTTTACCCTGCCCTGAAGACGGCCCAGCTAAGAAAAGCGCCGGACATAAAGCAGGCTTTATATCGAAGGAAGCTGTCATTAGTATTCAATACCCTTTTGTGCTTTTACACCCAAACGAAACGCATGACGCTCATCTTGAACCACACTAATGGTATCGGCTACTTCTTGTAAATCAGTCACCATGGTTCGACCTGTCATAATGACATTTTGCATCAGTGGCCGATTCTTTAGCGCGTCAATAACAGGTGCAGCATCCAGATAACCATATTTAAACATGTACCCAATTTCATCAAATACTAACATGTCATAACTTGGGTCATTCAGTAAGGTTTCCGCCAAAGCCCATGCTTTTTGTGCTGCCTCAATATCTTGAGTTTTATCTTGTGTTTCCCAAGTAAAACCATGCCCCATCACGTGCCAGTCTACTAAGGGGTGATCACTAAAAAACTTATATTCTCCGGTTTCAGTACGGCCTTTGGTAAACTGAATCACTGCACATCGCTTTCCGTGCCCGACAGAACGCGCCATCGTGCCAAAAGCAGAGCTACTCTTCCCTTTTCCAGCACCTTTAAGGAGAATAAACACACCGCGCTCTTCCGTTGATTTGGCGATTTTTGCATCCATTACCTTTTTACGGCTTTGCATACGCTGCTGGTGTTTTAAATCATTTGTCATCAATTACGCTCGTGCGCCATAGGCGGTGGGCAAAGTTAAATATTGAGCGCCAAGTGCTTGTGCAATCATTTTAGCTCGGCCTCGCTTTACTGAAGAAGTTTCAATATCTATGACGGTGCATTGTCCCGGTAACGTTAGTCCATCAATATTTTGTCGTGTACGCCCGTCTGTAATTAAATAACATTTAATCGCGAGCGCTGGAATTTTACGTAATAGAGTCAGCAAATAATGCTCTGCTCGTTCTATCGCTTCTTTAATCGGCGTTCCACCACCGGAACTTACCTGATCTAAGCATTTTTGAATATGTTTTGGTGCCCGCACTTTCGGTAAAATATCATTGAGCTGATCATTGCCAAACCCTAAAATAGAAAGCTGTTCACGACGCAAATAGGCCTGCTTTGATATTTGTAAAACGACACCTTTGGCTTGTGCCATAAGCTGGCCGTCGTGTGTTGAACCAGAAGTATCCAACAAAACTAAATTAAGTGTCGTTTGAGCCCCTTTCTGTTTTCGATAAGCCAAGCGGGTTGGCGGCCATGTTCCGGCACTCCCCAATAAGGTTGCAAACCAGTTTGGCGAAGATGAAAGGTCTTGTGACTGCTGACTTCCCCCGATACTACGTCCCTTGTCCTTTGAAATTTGTTCGAGCGTATTTGTAGGGGTGCGCTGTTTTGTCTTAACAAATTCAAAATTAATTGCTTCGACTTCGTGAGTCGTTTGTATTTGAGGCGACATGCTTCCCCATTGTCCCTTGCCACCATTCAAGTCTGCACTCGCATCTTTTTCAGCGTTATTTTCAGACGACCTTGAATCGGCCGGCCGAGAGAAAGAGTTCTCTGTTGGCATATTGGATGGTGGGGATGGCGGCACTGGAGGTTGATTAGAAGGTGCTTGTCGACGGTGCGCTAAGACTAATTCCTGTACCGCATCAATATCCTGTTCAATCACATCAACACGTTCATGCCAAGCTGCATGCGCCAAAGCGGCCCGAAACCATACAATATCCGCTCGTAAGCCATCAACATTTGCCTCTGCCGATCTTTTCGCAATCAGTATCCGCAAGGTATCAGAGCAATTAACATCTGACAGACGAGATCTTGCATTTTGAATTTGAGAAGCAAGTTCGTTTTGCGCGACGGCATAGTTTTGAATAAATGAATCGGCATCCTGATCGAATGCCTCGCGCCGTCGAACAATTTCTACTCGCTCTTCTAAGGTATATCGATTGCTTAGATCTACCGCCAACCCGAAACGATCCTGAAGCTGTGCTCTTAACTCACCTTCGTCAGGATTCATCGTTCCCAACAATACAAACTTAGCTGCATGTTCGTGACTTATGCCATCACGTTCGACGCAATTAATACCACTCGCGGCAACATCAAGCAATAAATCAACTAAGGCATCATTGAGCAGGTTAACTTCATCTACGTACAGCACCCCTCGATGCGCTTTAGAAAACAAACCAGGATTGAATTCAACTTTCTGTTCGCTTAACACCTGCTGAAGATTCAGTGTGCCTGTGACCATGTCATCACTGGCACCGAGAGGCAGTGTCACAAAAGGAGTCGTTTTTTCTGTATCGCCACTTAGCACTAAAACATCAGCCAAAGCGCGTGCCAAGGTTGATTTCGCACTCCCTCTTGGCCCACTCACTAGCACACCACCAACATTTGGTTGAATAGCAGTGAGCGTCAGGGCAAGTTTCAATGCTTCTTGCCCGACAACAGCAGTAAAAGGGTAGCTAATCACGCGTTAAACTTCTGCATACTGGTCATTAAGCACGGTACGGTTCAAACCCCATGCACATAACAAGCCTATCGCCAACCAAAAAACTAAATTAGCGACGCCACTCGCCACGATAAACTGTTGATGAAGATCCATCAATATTGCCACGACACGCTCATCTGTATGGCCAAACTCTGGCCCTGCAGGGTGAGGTGCTCCAATCAGAAAAGGTAATGCCATTAACAAAACACCTAGTATTTTGTACGCCCTTTTCGCAAACGCTAAAACACCGAGACCTAAGCCAGAAGCAATAACGGTTAATAGCCACCAAGTTTGGCGATTATCTAGTGGCGCAGCTTCAATGCCCGGTATTTCGGGTGGCAAACCAATGCCCGGCATAGCAAAGAAAGCTACAAACCCTGCTAAACCACAGATCAAACCTTTCGCGGGTGAAAAATTTGCCAAGCCTTTTAGCTGCAACTGACACATGATGGATAAAACAATCGCAGCAAAACCAATACCTGCTAATACATTTGAAAGTAATGAATATAAACTTCGCTCCAAGCCATCACTCGGCGACCATGCTTCAGTATTATGATGATGTTCAGCACTCAACTCTTCACCATGATGATGGCTCTGCACGGTAGCAGCTGGAACTTCTACCACTTCATACTGTTCGGCAGCCAATATTATCGGCGATACACCGATATACTGAACAATAGAGAATAACAGTCCACTTAATAAACCAATAAGAAGAGCACTAAGAATAATTCGACGAAATAACATACACGACCCCAAAAGCTAATCACTAGCCGCCCACTAAGTGAACAAAGTCACTGAGCAGCACGCAGTAAAACCAAACTTAAAAGTTAAGTTAATGTGTCTTTAATTTAAAAATTAATGACAGGGAAAAGCTAAGGAATGGCGCGTATCGTGCGCTGCATTATGCGCAGCATCGACAGGCATAAAACCTACCGCAAAAACGATGATGACACCAAAGGTTAAGGCACCAAAAGTTTGCATAACAGAAGAGATAGCTGATTTAGAAGAAATAGCTTGATCAGAAAAAACACGCGAAGACATACATACACCTCAGGTACCCACCGTACCTATAATAGAGAAAAATTAAACAGGCCGGTCTTCGGGCTAAAAGAGCGCTACTGCGGTTGTTTACGCCTTCCCGAAACTAAACAAATAGAGTCAGTGGCTAATGCAAACAACGTATTAGTCGAAACTAATACTCTTTCTTACCGATGCGGGGGCAGCGATGGAATTGCTTGTTAATAAAACAAACGAGCCATACTTCCCGATTATCCCTCAAGGGGCACCTACTTATGAACGAGCAATAGTACGACCAAGCTCAGCACATATCAAGTCTATTTATTAACCAACGTTTTTACCTGATATAAATTATCGGCAATTTTTCCATTAGATTGGTACACAGAAACGACGCCACCATTGGCTTTAAGCGCCTGATTAAACATACCTTGATACAATGCCTTTTTGAACTCAGAAAATGATAAAACTTGCTGATCAAATAACAATTCATGTAATGCAAACAGACTAAAAACCAAGGCTCCAGTCTCCTGATCGACAAACAAACGTCCTTTAAAGTGAGCAATTCTCTCGATTACATCAGATTCTTTATTTAGAAATTTTTGAAAAAATATGAGTAAAACTTCATGTGTCATGATGCTTCTATTCGACCCTGATCAATATATTTAAATCGCCGCTTACTATTTATCTAATACAATCATGTAGATAATTAAATAAGTGACACTTGCTAGTTCTACCACAAGCTGTAAAACTTTGCATTTCATACCCGCGTATGAATCAATAAAGCACTACGGAAACAACCACGACTTATGGAGAATTATATGACAAAGATAATAATCGCTTTAACCATCGCTTTGATTAGCACAACAATGAACACATTTGCTGAAAGCTTAGTTTCAGAATCAGCACCTAATGCAGCGGTTTATCTAATACAGCCGACTGACGGACAAACCGTTGAACAAACTTTTAAAGTGGTATTCGGCTTAAGTAATATGGGCGTCGCACCCGCAGGAACAACGAAAAAAAATACCGGCCATCACCATATTTTAATCGATACTGATACGCTTCCGAACTTAACTCAACCACTCCCATCAACAGACAAAATAAAGCATTTTGGCGGTGGACAAACAGAAACACAATTAACACTTCCACCAGGCAAACATACCTTACAACTAGTATTAGGAAACTTTGCACATATCCCTCATAGCAAACCAGTCGTATCGGACAAAGTTACCATTACTGTTAAGTAGTATGCTTAGCTAATCGCTCACTTTAGTTGGTTTCGTTGTTATGGTCAGCCTAGCTGGCCTATAGCTAGATTCAACCAAGAAAACTTAACCAACTCTTAGATACTCGCTTTTCACACGATAAGAGGAAGAATTGAAATGGAATTTATATTAATTATCGCGGCCATCTATAACTTGGTAGGCGCTTTCCAAATCTGGTCTCAGACACCTGCACTTCAAGCAAATACAGACTCAATGCCAGCCGACTACATGCAGTTCCGTATTTTTACTGGCGGTACAGCATTCATTTTTAGCTTAATTTATCTCTATGTTTTCTTTGTTCCAGAAGTCGCTGTACCTTTGCTGGTTTTTGGTATCGCCCTCAAATTTTGGTCATTTGTTTCAGCCTTGATCAGTTATAAAAAATATAATTTTCCAAAAGATGACTTCATTAAAACCGGTGTCGGTAATTTAGTTTTTGCTGTGTTATTTGTTATCTATTTGTTTACCCGACCGTCGATCTAACACTTAGACGATAGAATAGGAATCTGGCGATGCTAGAACTTTGACCAAAGTGTGAAAGTTGCGATAAAAACCTACCACCGAACTCTCTAGAAGCTTGTATTTGTACTTATGAATGCACCTTTTGTACCTCCTGCGTTGAAAAACGTTTAAAGAATGTATGCCCCTATTGTGGTGGCGGTTTTTCCGCCAGACCTATCCGCCCCCAATCTGAGCATAGGAAAGGGCTTAATTTGAAACACCATGCACCGTCCATCAAACGAATTCACACACCGTATAGTTCGACAGAAATTGAAAGGTTTGCCGATTCTTTAAAAAACATCAAGCCTGAGCACCGATAATGGGCAAACACAGCATATTAGCAGCCCATAACTATCGGCTACTTTAGTAAATAGTTTATATTTCAGTCTCCGCCCCCCCTCTTTATGAGTATTCGTTAATATACACGGGATTATTCCCATAAAAATAGCCTCTCTTGACACCAATCAAAGTAATGTTCCACTATTTGCTTTAAGTTATAATGAAATAAACCTTAGATTGGACTTCTAATGACTAACGCTTCTGCCACCAGCTGTGACAGCAATAACAAACAAACATTGCACAACCTTGATTCCGTTATTGAGCGGCTGTTAGCGCATGCATCACCTCTTTCCTTACAAAAAGATGCTTGTGAGGAAGTTCCACTTACTCAAGCTTTAAATAGAGTTTTAGCCGAAGATTTGGTTTCAGGCATTGATGTACCGCCAGCAGATAACAGTGCAGTCGATGGCTATGCCGTGAAGGCTGAAGACTTAGTTACAACATTAAACCTGCCCATTTCTCAGCGCATACCTGCTGGTCTTGCCCCGTCACCTCTCGAAAAAGGCAGTGCTGCTCGAATTTTTACTGGCGCTTCCATTCCTGAAGGTGCTGACGCAGTCATCATGCAAGAGCAAACTAGCTTAGAAGATGAAGGTCATTTTGTTCAGTTTCAAACGCAAGTAAGCGCCAAACAAAATATTCGGCCAAAGGGCCAAGATATTGAAGCCGGGCAGACTGTTTTACAACAAGGACAAACTCTTTCTCCACAACGCTTAGGCCTTGCCGCTTCTATTGGTTTTTCGAAAGTGAAAGTTTATCGCCCATTGAAGGTCGCTATTTTATCGACGGGGGATGAGCTTGTTGAGCCCGGCGAAGTAACTAAACTGGGTCAAATTTATAATTCAAACCGCTACCTTTTACACGGTCTACTAAACAACTTTCAGTTTGAAATCATCGATCTGGGCGTTATTCCAGACCAGCTTGAAGCGACTCAGGCCGCCTTACAACAAGCATCAAAAACTGCTGACGTGGTCATCACTACCGGTGGTGCATCGGTCGGAGAAGAAGATTATATTCAAGCAGCAATCAAATCTTTAGGCCATATCGATTTATGGCGTGTCGCGATTAAACCAGGTAAACCTTTTATGTTTGGTAAAATAGACGACACCCCAATACTAGGTTTACCGGGTAACCCTGGTGCCGTATTCGTCACTTTTTTACAGTTAGCGCGACCATTTTTACTGACGGTTCAAGGCTTAACTCACTTCTCTCCGGCATCCTTTAAGCTGCCTTTAGGCTTCGATATTAAAAGAGCAGGCATACGCCGAGAATTTCTGCGCGCGAAACAAGATAACTCAGGCCAACTATGTCGCCACCCAAATCAAAGCTCTGGCATGCTTAGTTCGGCAAGTTGGGCAGAGGGCTTTGTTGTTATCCCTGAGCATGAAGCCCCAAAGCAAGGTGACTTAGTAGATTTCATGCCTTTTTCTGGTTTATTCTCTTTAAATAATTAATGCGGTATCAATTATGAAAATTCTATTTTTTGCAAGTTTGAGAGAGCAACTCAATACAGAAGAAGAACAATGGAAAGATCTTAATGGCGCACTGACTGCTGGCGATATACTATCTCAACTCAAAACACGAGGTGAACCGTGGGCCAGCTCCCTGAATGCTGAGCGTTTATTAGTCTCTGTGAACCAAGAAATTTCTAACCTAAACACTAAGATCGCGATTGATGATGAACTCGCTTTTTTTCCTCCAGTAACAGGTGGTTAATCATGCCAGCAAAAATGGGCTCTATTCGCATACAAGAAGCTGACTTTTCTATTGATGAAGAGTATCAACGTCTACGTGTGGCTCATCCTGAGCAAAACGGCGCTATTTGTACTTTTTCTGGCTTAGTTCGAGAATTTGGTGACAAGAAAGGTGTGACAGGTATGTTCCTTGAACATTACCCTGGCATGACGGAGCAAAGTTTACAGTTAATTATTGACCAAGCAGTCGTACGCTGGAAACTCAATGATGTGACAGTTATACACAGGGTTGGACAACTAAGTTTAAGTGATCAAATTGTATTTGTAGGGGTTAGTTCTGCTCATAGAGTTGATGCATTTGCAGCCTGTGAATTTATTATGGATTATTTAAAAACAGATGCGCCATTCTGGAAAAAAGAGTGCCACGCACAGGGCAGCCAATGGGTAGAAGCGAAAGAAAGTGACCGTAATCGTACTAAAAAATGGTCTTAAACTACTAACTCAATAATTAGGGATGCAAAATAGCGTTTAATCATGCCATATCAAGATATACCTAAAGATACTGATGAATATCACTTTGAACATTTAACTCCACTGCAATTCCCTCTAGCCAAGAAATTCTATAAAACCGCCCGCTACCCGAGCAATATCGGTCGCGAAGATGAAGTCTATGTCGTTCGTTATCAAAACACCATTATTGCTACCTTAAAACTGGTAAATTTAGACCAATACTTAATACTTCGCAGCATGGTCGTATCCCCTTTGCATCGTCGAACAGGCATTGGTATGTTCATGCTTCACCACTTAGCAAAAAAGTTGGAAACGCGGGAATGTTGGTGCTTTCCATTTGATGGCTTAGATACATTTTACGGGGCCATAGGTTTTAAAGTATTCCTACCAGAAAACAGCCCGAATATCATTCGTCAAAAATATCAGCAATACTTTTCGCAAGGTAAAAAAATTTTTATAATGAAACGCGATTAATGATGGTTAATCTATCTAGATCGTGCCATGCTTCTACCTATACTCATAAAGGAGATATCCTTAATGCAAACGATAAAAATTAAAGATTACATGAGTTCAAACGTTACAACATTCAAGCCTGAAGATAGTGCCATTAATGCGCTCAGACAACTTATTCAAAAAGGCCGATCTGGTGCACCTGTTTTGGATAACAGCGGTAAATTAGTTGGTATTTTATCTGAATTAGATTGTTTGAAAGAAGCATTACAAGGCGGCTACTACCAAGAAGCAGGTGATCGCGTCGCTGACCACATGACAAAAGACCCAGACACCGTTCAGCAAGACGATGATATTATTTCTTGCGCTGAGCTTTTTTTGAAAGGTCGACGCCGACTCCCTGTATTAGATGGCGAACAACTCGTCGGGATTATCACACGACAAGATTTTGGTCGTGCTTTGATTAACCGTATTGATCATCCTCACCACGGAAAAAATTGATCACAATTTATTGCACCTACTTTAAAAATACACCATCGTAAAAGGCCGTACTTCTTAGGAATATGGCCTTTGCTAAATTATTATTAATACCTCTACTGAGCTCCCATTTAATGCTTAACCGCCTCGGTTTCATTCTTTTATTTTTCTTGTCTATCTCAGCCACAACCAATGCACAAACTTATATTGGTGGTAATTTCAGTCTATTAACATATAAAGACTCAGATGTGAGTAATACATTTAATGTTTCTCCTGGCAGCGGCATTAAAGCCGATGCAGATTTAGGACTATTAAATTTAACTTTGGGTTATAGTTTTAATCGTTGGTTATCACTAGAAACAAGAGCTGGAGCCGGCCTATTCAGTGACGAATTTTTACCCTCTATAGAGCTAAGTATAGAAAAGCAATATGGTATATATTCTAAACTATTCATTACTGATGAGCTTGAGCTTATATCCCCCTATTTAATGCTTGGTTATACCGTTTCAAAAGCAGAACTTGAATTTACAGATCCCAGTGTATCTTTTTCCAAAACAGAAGAAGATATTTCATTTGGCGTCGGCTTAGATATTGAACTACAACAGGATTTTTCAGTCGGGTTAGAGTTTGCCCAACTCATAAAGACCAGTACCTTTGAAGTTCTTAGCATTAATATTGGCGTAACAAAAAAATTCTGAGCTAGGCCTATCTAAAATCTCGCTCGTCAATGATGCTCTGCGCGAGTAGGGCTCCTTCATTATCTTTATCCACAGACATTCTTATTTCCATATCAGTACGCTTGATTTTAAACTGACGAACATGAGCAGGTATAATTGTTTCTTCCGTTCTAGAAGGCGTTGTAATCACTGAGCCGTAAGCAGGATTTCCACTAGTTACACCGCCATAGGTGTGCCTTAATTTTTGCTCTGGAACAGTATAATCATCTATCGTTTCAGTGAAATTCACCGAAATAATTTCAAAATACGCCTTATTTTTTTCTACCGTTAATTCAGCAGCCCTATATTTTGCCATGTCAGTTAACAATACTTCTGTTGCTTTCAATTTATAGGTTTCATAGCTGATTTTATAAGTATCTCCCTCAAGATGAAGCTCTGTGTAGCCATTTGGCGTAAACTCATCACGCTCTTGATATGATATTTTTGCACAAGAAGCTAAGCATATGGCCGTTAATAATACGATTATAAATTTCATAAAAAGAAGTCTTTTAAACTACATGATAATTAGCCGCTAATTTTAACGATTAATTTTCTTCAATACTAAGAGATTCATTCAAAACCTTTAATATTTATAGACATAACTTTCTGGATGAAATGCGATCCACGCAAACCAGTAGGCCATCAACGAAGGCTGTACGGCTTTATTTTCATTGGTTACTCTTGCACTGTGGGCTTCCGCATTATATTCAATCGTAAGTTGTTCACCTTGAAACTCATCCTTGAGTATCCCTGTCCCTTTTGCCAATTCTACAAAGGGGTAAGCTTTAAATTTATCCTTTATTTCAACCCCAACCACGACTTCTTTCGGATGGTAGCGTTTATCAGAATGTGAGACGGGGAAGTAAATAGCTTGACTAGTACTATAGGCTGGGTAAGGGCTACTTTGATAGTTACGGCTATAGCCCGTTTCATCAGATAACACCAAGGTGTTTGGGTATTGATCGCGCCAATGTTTCCAACTTGTATGCTCGACGACAAGTCGCTTCAGCCGTTGGCCTTTGGCTGAACCGCTGATTGCACGGCCTTCAATTTGAGACCATAAAGAATCACTTTGTCGGTCATACATCAACAAATCACTATTATAGAGCAACCCTGATACACCAAATTCAAGTATTTTCCCATCGTTTAATGCATCAAATGCCATCCCCGTGCCACAAAGAGGACAAAAACTCACGACAACGGGGTGCAAATTAAACACGTCATTTACAAGTTCATGGTAATTTAGAATATTCAGAGCGTAAGCCTTACTCACCCCATTAAACGTGACGCCTAGAACACGGTCGTTTTCCTTTAAAAACACAGCCTGTTCTGGCGAAATAAAAACGGGATCATCAATGGATGGGATGCCATCACGCGGCGGTCCTCCTTGATGAATTTCAGATTCTGGCACTAGCGGTTGATCAATGACAAAGCCGTTCATGCGCACCATTGAATATACTGCCGTTTCAGTTAACGGATACAGGAGAACAACTAAGAGTGGATATACCACCCACCGACTGGTGAACTTTTGTATTAAAGTTCTCACTTGCCTATGCATATACCCCTCCAGATGTTTTCATTTAATCAAACTTAAACGATTAGACAAACCAAGCCCCCTAAAGTTCTACTAAGCTTTTTCTAAATATTTTGTTATTTTAGAAAGATAAGTCCCCTTAATCGCTAGTTTTGTAATATTATGTAACTACTACTGCATTGAATGGATCGTGATTATTAAGACCTTAGAGATTGTAGAATGACGCGTACAAACCCTCAAACGCGACCAACGAAACAGCTAAAAGCGAAAACTACACAAGCTAAAACCAAACAAACTCTCAAAATAAAAACAATAAAAACAACGGATGGATGGGAAATGAGCGCGCGTGATGCACTTTTAGTCGACTTTGTTGTGTGTGAAATATAGAAATCCAAAACACCTCTATAAAAATATCTGTTGTGCGTTTATGATATTTTCTTTTCTTCGTTAGATTTACTTGATCGATATATAGCACCATTTTTTATACGCTATAGCGTAAACAAAAATCAATGAAGTTTATCAACAGCACGTAACGCGAATCGAGATATTTTATGACAGAAGTACTTAATAAACTTATTGCGGTACTCCAATTAAAAAAGATTGACGATCATCTATTTGAGGGCTGTAGTGAAGATTTAGGATTTAAAAATGTCTTTGGTGGTCAAGTTTGCGGCCAAGCTATGATGGCGGCCTATCAAACTGTAGATAATCGAATTGCACATTCAATGCACGGCTATTTTCTACGCCCTGGAGATCATTCTTTCCCCATTCAATATGAAACTCAAATACTCCGTGACGGTGGTACTTTTTCGGCTAGACGTGTGATTGCTAAACAGCAAAATAAAGAGATTTTTACCTTAAATGCTTCTTTTCAAAAAGAGGAACAAGGCCTCAGCCATCAATTCGAAATACCTGAAACAACTGACCCCGAAACCTTATTATCTGAATTAGAAATGCGTCGACGTTTTAAGCACTTAATACCCGAAAAGCTTCGAGAACAGTTTACCCGCGATAGCCCTATTGAGATTCGCCCTGTACGGCCAATCAATTATACCGATCCCGATATACGCTCTCCGTACAAACAGAACTGGTTTAGAGCCGTTGCTAAACTACCTGATGATTTGGCTCTACATCAATGCATTCTTACTTATGCATCAGATTTTGGTTTATTAGGGACGAGTATGCTGCCCCACGGCGTAAGCTTTGCTCAGAAAGGAATGCAGGTTGCCAGTTTAGATCACTCCATTTGGTTTCATCGTCCATTTAGAGTAGATGAATGGTTACTTTACGATATGGATAGCCCTAGTGCATCGCAAGGTCGAGGTTTAAATCGCGGTAATATCTACAACCAGAAAGGTGAACTTGTGGCATCTGTTTGCCAGGAAGCACTGATCAGAAAAAATGGCTAACGAATATCGTTAGCCAAGTATGAATAAGCTACCTCAACCATAAGGCCTGGCAAGTTCAATCAAGAAGCAAAACTTTGTGATTCATTAACATCATTTAGCCAGTTTATAAGTTTCGCTGCTGGCAATGGTGGGGTTAATAAATACCCCTGAATCACATCGCAGTTAAGGTCGACTAACCGATCCATTACTTCTTGAGTTTCTACGCCTTCCGCCACTACCGTAAAACCGAGCTTGTGACACATATCAATCGTCATCTTTGCGATCGTTTCACTACTGGAATTTCGACAAATTTCAAACACTAATGACTTATCAATTTTAATTTCATTCGCGGGTAGAGCCTTTAAATATGCGAGTGACGAGTAGCCAGAACCAAAGTCATCAATTGATATTTTTATACCGATTTTTCTAATTTGGTCAAGCACCTCAATCGCATCCAATGGATTAGACATCATAGACGTTTCAGTCAGCTCCAAATATATTTTACTCGGATCTGCTTGAGTATCCTGAATAAGCGTTTGAAGATAAGGAATTAGATCTTGTTCCTTAAGATTAACAGTCGAAAGATTAATCGACATAGTCAAATCATAACCCAATGCCAATAACTCAGCTTGATGCGCTAAAGCATTCCGGACCACCCAACGTGTTAACGGTTTTATAATACCAGTCTGTTCTGCAAGTTCTATAAATTCATCCGGTCGAACTAAACCATAACGTTCATGATGCCATCGTACCAATGCTTCAACACCAATAACCTTTCTATCCTCGAGACAATATTTTGGCTGAAGGTATAGCTCTAATTGGTCGGCATTCAATGCCTCTTTTAATTCTGAGATCATCATTAATCGACGCGCATTGTATTGATCATACTCCGGGCGATAATACGACAGACTCCTTTCAAATGCATCTGACGAGTCAGCCGCCACTTGAGCATGGCGTAGTAATGTTGCAGCGTTCAATCCATGTTCAGGACAAACCGCAACACCAATCACTGGTTGCAGCTCTAAACGCATATCTTTGAATTCGATTGGCTGTGATAAATTATGTAATAACTGATTCATCTGATCACGCCTTGTTTCAGACTCTGCGGTATCCATATTCATTAATACACCAAAACTACCACTTTCCAGAGCACATAAATTAGCACTAAATGAAGGGCCATCAATTTTTATTCGTCCAGGTATTTTATCTAGAGCGTTATTAAAGTGATGTGCTACTTCACGCATCATTAAATCTGTATTTTGATGGCCTAAGGTTTTGCTAATCTCCGAATATCGTGATATTTCAATAATACAAACACCAATTCTAGCGTTACCTCTTTCATTAATTGCTTGAAATATCTGCAATTCAAAAGATGAACGATTTGGCATCATCGTCACGGCATCGGACATAGAATTATGTAAAAGCTTTACTTCTGCACCCCGCCTTTCGGTATGCTCTAATAAACGTGCTTCTTGTGCGATAATTTTATCCACATGTGCACGATAAAACCGATATGCTAAAGCTGCATTTAAAATAAATACCTCAAGAACAGAACCCAATTGCATGCCATATTCAGTCATGAAATTAACGGGTAAATAGCCTTGTTTACTCAATGCTGTGACGGCAACACCAAACATGAATGTGCCCCAAGCTAAGGTATATACCCACGCAATACGATTCCCCATTAAGGCAATAATAGGGCCTAATAACAGCAGGATAAACGAACCAGGAATGACACTTAATACGGAAAGCTTCAAGGACGTCTGACTATCAAATATAAAAACGCCTGCCATACAAGCAAAACAAATGGCAATAATGAAATTAATGGCATAGTTTGAATATTTGCCATACTCACGAATAGATAAAAATTCTCGGCTAAATATTGCAGCGAAGAATAGACAGGTAGAAGGTAAAATAAGTAATAAAAAATGATGGAATGCTGGCGAATCCGAAAAAATGTACGGATATAATTTAGCTCGCATAATGGCAAAAAATAACATTAAGACCATTGTTGAAACAGCGTAATATAAATACATTCTTTCACGTAACGCCAAAAATATTAGCATATTGAAAAATATCACAACGGAAACTACGCCCAGATAAATTGCGTGCAACGAGTCCTCTTTACCCAAAAAAACAAAAATATTGGTGCTGTCCCAAAGTTTAATCGGCACTAACTGTGACCCGGCACTCATTACCCTCAAATAAAACGAGCCCGACTCGCCAGCCCTCAAGCTAATAGGAAATAAAAAGTGTGGATGATCAATCAACCGATCGGAATAAGGCAGGCGATCACCTGTCAGTACATGCTGAACAAGTGCATCGGCTTTAAAGTGATAATAATCAATTGAATCAAGTAGCGGATAACTAATCTCAATGATATGTTTTATAGGTTCATTTGTTGGGTTGGTAATATTAAAACGATACCAGTATGGGTAGGGTTTATAACCAAAGTTTGCATAGTTCTCTTGCAAAGGTTCCCATTGATTTTCAAGCGAGTCACTGCGGATATCATTAATGTCTAACTGAGTTTCCCTATCTGGTAAATATTCAGCTCGTACAATAATTGAGCTTTCACCTTCCGGTAAAAAGGTATCCAGCGCGAAACAATTCCCTATGGTTGCAATGTGAATAATTAAAAAAAGACTAATGCGCAAGTACAAACTTGCCTCTGATTTCTTCATTTTACTACTTTGTGCCGCCTTCATTCTTTACGGTATTTCCAAATCACTAAATAACCGTCATAGATAATATGGGTAATCTATAAGCTTAGCAGTTACTTGATATTTTTCCTGTTACAGCTTGTAGCAGGAAAAATATAGATTGGACTCTTTAATTTTATTCGAATTTAATGGATTACATTTCACATAGACTTATACTATAGATATTAATTTGAATAATAGCAGAGCAGCTTATTATTTAATCAGTTTTACCTAAAAGGACGCGCCATGAGCACCTCAGAAGAAAGCCGCCAAGCAAGAGTAATCAGTGAGCTTAGTGTATTTATTCGTAAAGTTTTATCAGACCCAACTGTTGCCAGTAAATGTATGGAAATTGCACGAAAGCTAAAAGATGATCCGAACTCTAATAAATCAATAGCAGAAGAAATTAGCGCATCCACAATCGTCCGCATTCCGGAAGAACACAGTGACGCAGATGACATATTTATCGGAATTATTCGTCAAGTATTGGACGATGAAGCTGCACTTTACTAAAAAGTGAGCAGCGACCCTGAAGGGCCTAGCCACCTAATATTTTCAAACGCTTGAGTGCAGTCTGAATTTCAGGCGTTTGATTAGCAATCTCTTTCTGCTCAATCAAAATATCTTTTAAAGTATCCAATGTTGTTAGCGGGTTAGCTAAGACCACTCTAAATACAACACATGGCTTTTGTTGATACTTTTTAGGTTCGAGCCGAGTACGTGACACAAAGGATAAACCTTTTTCACGCTGTGTTTTCTGAATACTTTTAGTCACCCGATCCAGCACGTCATTAATTTTATCCATTTGAATATCATCTGCTGTGCTTAATGCCTGCTGTACGATTTCTGGACAGTAACGGTAGGTAATAATGTTTAATTCAGGATAACTAATAATTTCGAACTCAGAGTCTGCATCAATCATCTTTGCAAAAGATTTCGCCTTATTGATGCCTTGGTCAATCAGTATTTCATAGCCTTCTTTTGCTATAATCTTCAAGCCGGAATGAATTAACATTGCCATACCAGGTCGAGAGCCTTCTAGCGTCGTGCTACCAAGATCCTTCGAGCCACGGCGCACCACATATTGAGCATGATGGGCAATAGACTTTAACTTCTTAGGATCCTTAAACACAACTAAACCGCTTCCCATTGGCACATAGAGCTGTTTATGGGCATCTAAAGTCACGGAGTCTGCCTTCTCAATGCCTTTCAGCAAAGACTTATAACTTCTCGAAAATAAAGTTGGTCCACCCCAAGCGGCATCAACATGGAAATGAGCTTTGAACTCACGAGCAATTTCTGCAATTTCTTCAAGAGGATCAACATTGCCTGTTTCTGTCGTTCCCGCAATACCAACAATACTAATAATGCATATTTTTTCTTTTTTAAGCCGTGTGCAGGTTTCACGTAGCGCGTCTAAGTCGATACGGTTATCATCATCGGTATCAACCGCGACTAAATAATCACGCCCTATACCTAATATGTCGGCTGTTTTTCTAAATGAGTAATGACCTCGCTTTGACACCACAATCGCAGCACCATCATAACCATAATATTTCAAGGCCCGAAATAGCCCGTCATGAGAGACACCCCTAAAGTTGCCTTCAGGTGGGAAAGCTAAATTTCGTGCAGCCCATAAAGCAGTAATATTCGCGACAGTTCCTCCTGAACACATAGCTCCCAAGGCATACTCTGCATCGTGCATCCTGCTGGTATAAAAGTCATCATCTTCAGCATAAACAAGTCGGTGCAACATCCCAAGCACCTGTCGTTCAAGTGGCGTGAACGCTTTAGATGTTTCTGTTTTCACCAGGTTTTGATTTAGCGCAATCATGATTTTCGATAACGGCAGCATAAAATATGGCAAAGCCGATGTCATGTGGCCAACAAAACTAGGTGATGAAGTATGTACAGATCGAGCGACTAGCTTATCAAGCAAAAATTGGGCATGTTCAGACACGAAGATAGGCTTTTCAGGAATTTTCGAATCGGCGAAGTCTTTCTCCATGGCCTGCAAATCATGTTCTACAGCCACGATGTGATCTTGCATGAAGCCAGCCAAATTGCTCGATACATGCTTATCTATGCTACTCAAAGTAGAGTCTGGCGCTTCAGGCACGGTAAAAACACGATACATGCTTTCAATACTCGCTTGAGCGAACTTTTTCTTAACGTACTGCTGATCAGGCATAAAAGGCAACTATGAATACTAAGGTCATTATTCGAAAAATGGCCGTAGTATAGTCGCTCAATTAGAGGATGACCAGATGTGGCCATTTCGATAAAGAATTACAACACCATAAAAGATAGTGTGTTATCTATTTTTCAGTTCAAAAAAGTATGATAAGAAGGGCTTCTTAACCTTTTTAAACACCATTCGTTTGTTATTGATTATCTGTTATCGAAAATGGCCTTCACCATTTCCCAATAACAGACAGGCATTCATCCAAACACCTTATACGACCGACTAAATCGAGATTTTTTACCAATTAACTGGAGCTTCACTAGATCCAGCCGTCGCTCTTACTTCTTTATCTTCTTGCGAACTTTTGGCTGATTCAGGTTTTAAAAGACGAACAATACCGCCTTTCTTTACAACACTAAATTTACCATCCGTCAGCTCTGCAATAGAATATTTAGCCTGTACCGAAATAACCGTCAGTTCACCTTTCTTTTTACCCTCAATTTTAATTTTAACGCCGGAATCTGGATCAGTCATTGTTCGGCCTTTAGAGAATAAAGCAACGACATCACCTTCATTTAATCTCGACAAGCCTTGGTTTAAATAAATTTCATCCTCCGCCACTACATCAAGAATTTTTACAGGGTAAAGAACATTCATGACACCCGTTACAACAAGTCGAGCAACAGCATCTAGTGTTTCAGTGGTCGTTTGATCTTTTTTCCGCTCTATATCCTCAGTGAGCGTATCAGCCCAAAGTACCCTCTGAGTTGCCACTTCTATTAATTGGTACGATAAGTCGACCCGATCTGATGTTTTAATGTTACTTGCGCCGTAAAAAGACGTTGTTTCTGTTTTAGTCGATAAGTCATGAATGTTACCGACGACCATAAAGTCAGCACCAACAACCTGCCCTAGTCGACTTGCTTCTGCTGCGGGCACATTATCTGAAGATAACAACGCTTTCTCAGAAGCAAACTCATTACCATAACTTCGATTTACCACAGTAAACTGTTGAGTTTGAGTAAATGAGGTTTGGATTCTGTCACGCATACGGTCTGACATCTGGTATGCATTACTCGGCTTGCCTAGATCATCAATTGAAAAAGTTGAGTGAGAGAATCGAAATGGCATGATGGCAATGCTATCTCGCTTATCATCTTCAATTTTAGATTTATACTGTGGAATTTTTGCAGTTAGCGTGACCGTCCAGACATCATTATTATCTTTAGGCTTTTTCACACTATCAACCGTATAGGAATGCACCCACCCTTTTGAGCGCGTAAAGATGTCCTCCGAAATACCAATACTCGCCGTCTTTTTTTCTGTTTTGTCTTTCACCAAACTCTGAAACTCAGCTTTAAACTGTTTTTCACTTCCAACTTGTATGCCTCTTACCTGTCGCACAGCATCCATTAAAGCCGAAGATAGCGCCTGCTGATAAGTATCACCGAAACCTTTCGTTGTTTTTGAAACAAGTGTTGGCTCCGCCCATAAATTAAAAGGTAAAAGTAGAAGTGTAAATAAAATGCTTAGTAAGTGCTTATTCATCCTGAAAACCTGCAAAGATGGAAGGTGTAAACGAAAAAAGCCGAAATGATATTTATTAAAAAATCTCACTTCGGCTTTATATTTCAATAATGGCTAATTAGCTTAGAAGAAAGATTTTTCACCCGTTTTACGGATTTCTTTCTCTCCAGCCCACTCCATAATGCCACTCTCTAAATTAACCAATTTAAGCGTGAACTTATAATAAACATCTTTTGTACTACTGTTGCGCTTAATAATACTAGACATGTTCCCGTACAACATAAACTCAGCACCTGTCTGCTTACCGAAAGCTGCTGCTTTACCCGGATCAACCATGCCGCTATCCATTTGGAATTGCATTTGTTCCTGAACAGCTTTAACCGCTGTCATATCAACAAAACGAAATTTACCGGACTGAAGCAATTTTGTTTGAACCGTATCGGTTATCGATTCCGTATCAATATGCTCAGTGGTTTTATTTTTGATTTTATCTACAAATACAACAGGACGACGCTGCGCAGTCATCTGAACAATCGGTGGAAAGCTGATTAAATCGTCTACTAATTTTGCTGCAATTGACTGGAGGTCAGTTGAACCAAAGCCTGTGGTAGTCGTTTCAACAGCCGTGGCATCTCCATAAGATATCTTTGGCCCACTTGCACAAGATGCTAATACCAGTCCTGCAAATATTACTGCTAAAATTCTTACTAATTTCATTATTTTCTCCTTTTAATTTTATTTACTTAATAACCGTTGATTAATCTTGAACTAAAACTTTAAATGAATTTACCGAAGAATTAGGTGCGATCCCTTGAACGATCTTACTTTCATACGGTGTAATAGTAAGAGGCTGCCACGGGCGGCCATCGATCGCGACTTCAAAGCCACTCTTATCTAACCATTTAAATTTATATTGAAAGTTCAAGGCATCATCAGAGTCATTTTTTATTTCCACTTGCACTTTTAGTAAATTTCCTACAAAACCAGTTTTGGTATCTGCTATCTTTAAATTAGATGCTAACAAGTCACTATTCGATTCGATTACCTGCGTCACACTACCGTCTTCATTTACGACGACAGTGGCTGTTTCATTTACAGCACAGCCCAGCATAGACATTAAAACGCCTACTAATATGACAGCTTTTAAAATTATTTTACGCATTACATTCTCCTTTTACTTATCTCGCTATTGAGTTTTTCGTTCACTGAATAAATTACTACAAGGTATAAACTTGTGTGATGAGCTGATTATTCGCATTCACAACACGTACAAAGATGGTTCTATTTGCGGTGATATCCAAGTCTAATTTGGCTTGAGTTAGTGCGGTAGAGAAGTTTATTTCTCTTTTACCTGCATCTAAATTGAAACGCATTACTTGTGCTGTGTGTGGTAATGTCAGCCAACTTCTTCTATCAGCACTTTCAGAGACAACATTATAGATACTCGCCAAAAGTTGAGCAGCAGGACCACCATGATCTCCTGATTGTTTCTGCAACTGATATTTTGCAAAACCCCTTAACGCTTGACGTACAAGTAGTTGAGGAATTTGTTCTTTTAAGTCTTTTACCGCCAGCGCACTGACATCAACAACCACTTCAGATGTTCCTAAGTCATTGAATTGATCATCAACCGCTCTTAATGAGGTACTCACAGGCCAGATATCTGTTTCGTAGTATGGAAAGGCTAAAGAAATAAACCCACCATCAAAGGTCGGTACTGGAATCTTTATTTCACTTTTTGCAGGTACAAAACCATCTTCAAAAAATACGACCACTGAACCCTGTCCGGCTTTGGCTGCATTCATATTTTTTTGTTCTGGTCGTTCACCTAATTTTTTGGCTACTCGCGCAATATCCTGCTTTAGGTAAGTATTGTTTGAGTTAATTTCAAAGGCTTTCTTATAATCGACCCAGGCAGCACTAAAATCACCCCGAGACTCCCAAAAGGCGCCAGATGCGTAGAACGTGTATGCATTCTGAAACGAACTTTTTACTTTTCCGGCCACATTGTCTAAACCTGAGAACTCAGAAGATAAAGTATTTAAATCTAGTTCATTTTCTTCAGCTTCTTCATAAGCTTCAGCCACTTCCTTCTCATGCTTTTCTAACAAAATACGTTGCTCTAGAGCCACTTTTCTAAATTCTACCGATGCTCCGTCTAAGTCATGTTGGCCTAAGTAATTAAAAGCTTGATGATGATGCGTAAAAACGCGTTCATAGCCAGCCCCCTCATAAGGAATCGCATTGTCATTCGTCAGTAATGAAGCACCTTGAGCAAGGGTTTCATCAACTTCAATCGTTGACTCCAGGTCTTGCTCTTCAAAACCGGCGATCACTAATTCAAAGTCTGTTTTACTCTCGGCATATGAGGCATTTAGTTGATTAATTCGACCGCGTTCCATCATATATAGCATGGCGTCGGCACTTTCCCGCTCTTCATTGAGTTCTGCAAGTATAGCCAGTGTTGTAGAGCCCTGTTCTGGACCATTTATGCTGATCGCATGTTGAAATGATTCTGCTTGCGAAGGATAAGAAGTAAAAAGTGACGAGGTGGCACAGCCGCCTAACGTAGAAATACAGATAGTAATCGTAGCAGTACGACCTAATGATGACATTGTTCCCATTGTGTTTATTGCTCCATTTTTATTATTTAAGGAATTCTATAAGCAATTTTCAGAAATTGCACCTTTTGCGTGCTCAAGTCTGGTATAAAATGAACATAAATACGTAACTTTTGTTTGATACATTCAGTATTTAGGAAGAATCACTAAATCACCTTTTGTCATTAAGCTAGTGATCGCCTCATTTTTTGCTTTTTGAACCATTTGAAACGTCAATTGCTTTTTAATATCTGCTTCTATTTCAAAAAATGGCTTTTTAATTTGTTCCGCGTGTTTGGTAAAGAAGTCACTCACTTCCTGTTTACTCGGCGCTTCAAGCTTAAATAGTTTATTTCCTGCCTGAGCGATATCTAGCTGTTCAGACGCGGCATAATCATACAAATACTGTTCTAATGCCGCCCGCTCTAATAATGCATATCGTTTTGCTGCTAGCTGCTGTAGTTTTTTACGCTTATCGGGCGATAAATCTTCTACTGTCTTATCCACCCCTTTGTAGGTAAAAAGGACTTCTGCCATCGGCTTTAGTGGCTCGGCCTTACTCTGACTCAACAGATTCGACAATACCATCCCCAGCGAAAAGGCAAAAAACATCATAATAAATTGACTACGATCGAGCTTGGTTTTCTTCACATCTCTAGTATTCACAAATATAGCGCTTCTATTTCTAAATGTTTAGCATCGTTGATTTAAACTGCTGGAACAATCATTCCATTAATGCAATACTGGAACAATCATTCCAAAACTTTATAACGTTTATGCGGAAAAAAAACTTCGATCCAGACAAAGCTCGCCTTAAAGCCATGAATTTATTTTGGCAAAAAGGTTATGAAACTTGCTCCATGGATGACTTGCTCCATGAAACAGGCTTAAGCCGAAGTAGTTTTTATAATACCTTCGGTAATAAACGCGAACTCTATGTTTCCATTCTGGACTATTTTGGTCAGTTAAGTCTTGTCGCTTGCCAGGCCTTACATGCGAATAAACCGATGCTTGCTTCACTGCATGACCTCTTTCAGCTGATTTTTTTCTCTCCGGCAGTCAAACTTGAGTACGGCTGTTTACTGGTCAATACCATACTTGAGCAACAAGGTAATGACGATGCACTGGTAAAAATAGCGTCAGATAAACTATTTAAGGTTGAACAAGCGCTAGCATTATTCTTTGAACGATCTAAAACGTCTGGCCAACTGAAAAGTACACTTCCACCTCACCAGTTAGCCGCCTATTTTATGACCCTAATAAAAGGTCTTCGTGTAGCAGCACGAGAAGGCAAATCAAACACCGAACTTCAAACAAGCATTCAAACCGCCATGTTAATTCTGGAGCACTAAGCGATGACCAACCTTTTTAAATCTATTTATATTTCTTTATACATAACGCTTTTAAGTATTATTTCTGTTCATGCTGCTATCGGATTGTTCAATTCAGGCATTAACAGTGCTTGGCTCGGTATCGCGATTGGCATTTGGCCTGCGTTATTATTTTTCGTCAAACTTTTTGTTGCACCCACTGCTCGTACTAGTGCCAACCTTAATATTCTCATTGCTGGGGCGTTTGTTGGAGCATTGCTATCAATCTTTTTATCTCAAAATACTACGCAGCAAGCTTACGCTTTTGCTTATGGTTCTGGCTTGGGTATTGGTGGTTTGCTGTTATACGTTTTCTGGTATTCACGCTTAGGCCGAAAAGAAAATACAGCATTAGAAACGGGAAAAAAGCTCCCTACATTCCAATTAAAAACCTCAGAGGGTGCTGCTTGGTCTTCGACTGACCTAAACCAACACCCTGCTTTAATACTCTTTTTTCGAGGTAATTGGTGCCCATTATGTATGGCGCAAATTAAAGAAGTGGCGGCAAGTTATCAGGCACTGGAAAAATTAGGTGTGAGCGTTTTTCTTGTGAGCCCCCAACCTGAAAATCACACTAAAGCACTCGCTAAGAAGTTTAACGTCAATTATCACTTTATGGTCGATGAACTTAATCAAGCTGCAAGTTTATTAGGCATTGATGCCAAGCATGGCACACCAAAGGGCATGGAGGTTTTGGGTTACGATTCTGATACAGTTTTACCGACGGCCATTTTAACCGATCAAAATGGCGTTATTCTCTTTACCGATCAGACCGATAACTATAGGGTACGTCCTGAACCTGATACTTTCTTAAGAGTTTTTACAGAACATGGTCTTACAACCCAAACCTAATGAAAGACTGCTGCGGTTACAAGCGAGCCTGTTGCAACTCGAAACACAAGCCCTAAAAAACGCTCATCGTTATCTTGTTGTACTCTCTGGCGATGAGCAATGGGGCAGAACTACTTTGGCTAAAATTTTACCCACACTTCGTCAGTGTCATACCTTGTTGGTCTGTGATGAGTCCATAAACATCAATGGCGATTCTGACTTTGAAATTGAATGTGAGTCTATTCAAGCAAAACAGGTTAAATCGTACTTAGGCTCTGAAGTATGTCGGTTAGTTTGGAATGGCTTTAGCGGTTTAAATCCTGACGCTTTAGGCGCGGCATCCGGACTGATTAAAGGCGGTGGTTTACTTTTTTTAATTTTACCTGACTTACACATTTTGAGTACTCAGGCCGATCCTGACTATTTAAGGATGTGCCGTCACCCGGATGAATTACCTAACTTCGGCACCCGTTTTCTTCAACGAATGATACATTTAATTCAAACAGATTCGGAAGTAACCTTAATTCGTCAAGAGAATGCGAGCCAGTCAAGTCACTCAACTATCGCACAAACACACAAACCGAAAACAACCTCGCCCAAGATACAAACCAACCCTCTATCTAAACCCTTATCAAATCTTGTATCTAACAGTAGCCTTTCAGCTTCAGTTCAATTGACGACAGACCAAGCTAAGATGGTTGAAGGTATAAAAACGGTTGCAAAAGGCCATCGAAAGCGTCCTCTTGTTGTCCTTGCAGATAGAGGACGCGGTAAGACGAGTGCGCTGGGTGTCGCTGCAGCAAACATTATTGTAGAACAGTCATTAAAGGTTGTGATTACTGCACCCAATAGACGTGCTTGTGATGCGGCGTTCAATCACTTCCAACAAGAGATCAATGCCCGAGGTTTAGAGAGCACATCTGATTTTGAATTTTTCGCACCAGATGCCCTGATCGAAAACCCACCAGAGTGCCATATGCTCTTCGTCGATGAAGCCGCATCTATTCCTGCTCCCATGCTCAAACAGTTGCTAGAAACCTTCCCTAGAATTGTATTTTCAAGCACAACCCATGGTTATGAAGGAACAGGGCAAGGTTTTAATGTTCGGTTTCGCCATACCCTAGATACCTTAAGCCCTCAGTGGAAATCATTAACATTACACCAAGCTGTTCGCTGGTTAGATGGTGACCCACTTGAACGCTGGATTTTTGAATTCTTATTATTAAATGCTCAGATACCTGAACTCTCTTCAAGTGATTTGATAAACAAGAATGCTCAAGTTGTCGAATGGCTTTCCCAAGATACACTCGCTAGTAATACGCAGCTTTTAAAACAAGTAATCGCACTGTTAGTAACTGCTCACTATCAGACATCACCCTCTGACATAAGAATGATTTTGGATGACCCGAAAATTCATATTGGTTTGATACAAACAGACTCTGCTGTGATAGCAGTGGTTTTATTGCTTCATGAAGGCGGTATAGATGATTCGGAGCTAGCACAAGATATTATTAAAGGCACTAGGCGACCGAAAGGCCACTTGGTGCCACAAGCCTTAACGTCTAGCACTGCTAACCCAGCTTTTTTAAGTCATCATAGTTATCGAGTTATGCGTATTGCGGTACACCCATCTGTCAGCCGTCATGGCTTAGGATCCAAGCTTATTCGTGCTGCTGCGCTACTCGGTCAGAAAAATAAAATCGATTATTTATCGGCAAGCTTTGGATTTACCCCTTTGCTTAATGATTTCTGGTGTAAAAATGATTTTCAATTACTTCGGATTGGTTACCACAAAGATGCTGCGAGCGGTTCACAATCAGCCATCGTTGTACGCACTTTAACTACACGCATACAACAAGATTTGCAGCTAGCTCACAAGCAAAACCAGCAGCATTTTATATTTGGTTTAAATACGGTTTATCGAACACTTGATGTAGACACAATATTAGGCGTACTTCAGTCATTAGCTTTGCCCATTATTAAACAATCTACCAGCGAGCTAGAAGTGATTAGCGCTTTTGCCCACCACCACCGTTCATTTGAAGATTGCGCTCAAACTTTGTTTATATTTATTCTGAACTGTTTTTCGTTGAATTTAACCAAGATTCTTTCAAACGAGGAGCAACAACTTGTGTGCTTAAGAATACTGAAAGGGGAAAGTATCGCTCATTGTTGTAAACCGCTCAAATTAAGCGGCAAAAAGCAGCTGGATATCACACTCAAACCTGCAATATCCAAACTGCTGCTTAACATTCATAATAGCTAAGCTGAGGGTAAACCCATAACCTATGCTTTAAAACGCTCAACTTGACGATTCAAAGTCTCTGTTAGTTCAGTCACCTTTAAACTTTGCTTCACCGTATCACTTGCATGAATAGAAACATTGTCTGATGAGTCCCTAATTAAGGTAATATTTTTATCAATCTCACTCGCCACCGCACTCTGTTCTTCGGCCGCTGTCGCGATTTGTGTATTCATATCATTTATTAAGGTTACCGCCTGTACCATTTCTTCCAAAGCTACTGAAACTTGGTTAATTTGCTGAACACCAGAATTACCATGTTCCTGACCTTGAGTCATCACTTGTACTGCTTCTCGCGCCTCCTCCTGTAGTGTTTCAATCTTTAGTTGAATTTCTTGCGTCGATTTTTGTGTTCGACTAGCAAGGCTTCGTACCTCATCAGCCACCACGGCAAAGCCACGACCTTGTTCACCCGCTCTAGCCGCCTCGATTGCAGCATTAAGCGCCAATAAGTTTGTCTGATCTGCAATATCACGAATCACATCCAAAATACTACCAATGCTGTTGGTCTCATTCTCAAGCTGAGCAATCACGTTACTACCCTCACCCAATGTTTCTGCTAAACGATTAATCGTAGCACTCGCTTCCTGCACGACTCTTTGACCCTGTGTCGCAAGGTTTTCAGCACTTGAAGCCTGTTCAGCTGCGCTATTTGTACTACTTGCTACCTCTTGAACCGTCGCACTCATTTCATTCATCGCGGTGCCTGCTTGTTCAGTCTCTAAATGCTGTTTACTCATCTCCTGCTCAGTGATACGCGCACTTCCTTCAAGCTCAGCTGCGGCAGTATCTAACAACTGAGTACTTGAACGCACCGTACTGATTAATTGCTGGAATTCCCCCAGCAAGTTATTCACACACCGTGCCACGGAAGTCAGCTCATCATCGCCAAGTTCTTCAATCCGTCGAGATAAGTCGCCTTCTTTAGAAATCCCCAAAATATCAGTATTTACCTGGGTAATCGTTCGTGAAATTACCGTCGCTAGATAAATAATCACACCCACTAGCAACACCCACAATACAGCGGCAATGATAAATATATTTCGAGTACTCGCCTTTTGTACCTCTTCAATCACACGCGGTAACTCTAAATAAAGCGCCTCTAGGTTTTTTTCACTCGCATGAATTGCTTTTCGCATCCCCCCCATCAAACCTTCTTTTGGATTTAACCCCTTTAGTTTGTAGTTTTGCACCAGTTCATCAAATTTAACTTGGTATGCCAACAGGCTATTTCGAACTTTTTCTTTCGCTCCACTATTTAAACTTGAGTTATCAAGATGTCCCATCATCACAACTAAATCTTGATCAAACTTCTTAGGATATTTCAGATCAAGACGCAGCATAAAATCTTTTTCATGACGACGTAGCATTAGCATATCCTTGAGCATTAACAATTCATTTTCTGATTTAAGCGATTCTTCAACATCATGCACAGCTAAACGCAGTTCGCCATATAGGCCTGTTTTTGGTGTAAGGCCAATTTTTTGATCTAGCTTTACTAAGGCATTAAACTTTTGCTGATACTCTTGGACACCAGTCCAAAAATCTACAGTTCTTCCAGTTTCTAAACCTTCTTCAATTAAATCCTGCTCAAGGCTGTTTAAGTTTTCTCTTAAATGGCCAACGTTCTCATCAAATTTTTTCACATACTTAAGGTTCTTGCGTGCCAAGAAGTCTTTTTCGTTACGACGGAGCATTAACATCCCCGACTCAGTTTCCCCTAAGGCGTGAATCGCATGACCCATAACATTAATGTCCTTCAAGCCACTAAACATCACACCAATAATCACAATAATGGTCAATGAAACGCCAATCGCAATCGAATATAGTTTCTGTTTTATTGTTAAATCCATCAAACTTCCTCAGTACTCAAAACAATACTTTTAATATATTTCTGAATTATTTGCTCTTTGTCCGATCACGGCTAATGCGGCGACACGATAAGCTTCAGCTAATGTTGGGAAGTTAAAAATGCTTTCAACGAAAATATCTACATTCGAGTTGGACAACATCGCCATTTGCCCAATATGTATCAACTCAGTTGCACCTTCGCCAACAATTTGAACACCCAATATTTTTTCACCATTCTCATCACAAATAATTTTAAGCATGCCATCACGTATGCCATTAATTTGACCTCGTGATATTTCTTCAAAATTTGCACGGCCAATGGTCACTGTTCCATGTTGCTTATTTGCTTGCTGCTCTGTTAGTCCCACCGCAGATAACTCAGGTATACCGTATATGCCAGATGGAATAGTCGTACTCATAGGCCCGACACCAATGCCCAAAGCATTACAACTCGCTCTTCGGCCCTGTTCCATTGAGGCGGAGGCTAGAGAAGGTGGCCCAATCACGTCACCTGCAGCATAGATATGCGGTATCTGCGTTTGTAATAACGCATCAACAGAGATATTACCGTGATCATTTAAAACTAAACCCGCTGCTTCTAGGTTTAAATCTTTTACATTGGCTTCTCGACCTGCTGCACACAAAAGTTTAGCAGATTTTACGATCGTGCCATCTTCGCAAGTTGTGACGACTTGTGATAAACCATCCCATTCAACTTTGGCTACTTTTTTCTCACCGATCCAAGTCCCACCCATTTCCTGAAATGCATGGATAAACTTTTCAGTTAAATCTGCATCCATGAACCCCAATGGCAGCGCATATCGATCGATCATAGTTACTTTGACACCCAAGGCCTGAAAAATAGAGGCATATTCACTGGCAATCACCCCTCCACCCAAAACTGTTAAGCTTTTCGGTAGATACAACATGCTCAAAACCGAATCACTATCGAAGATGTTCTCATGATCAATCGGAATATTTGCTGGCTTACAAGGAATAGAGCCCGAGGCAATCACGAAGTTTTTGGCCTGAAACTGTTCAGGTTCACCCCGTACCTTAGTCACCTCTATTTCATCTTTTGATATGAATTTTGCTCGTCCATGAACACGTTCAATGTTATTCCGCTCTATCTGACTCACCATAAAGCCATCATGTGCTTTAAGCACCTGATGTAATCGATCAATCAGCGTAGACATTTCGGTATCTTCTGCTAATTCAAAGTTACATAACGCGGCATTTTCTCGCATTTTTTTTACACGTAACGCATTTTCACGCAAGGTCTTACTTGGAATAGTGCCTCGGTGCACACATGCGCCACCTAACCATTGATCACGCTCTACAATCGCCACTGTTTTTCCGGCTTTTGCAGCTTGTACCGCTGCTTTTTGACCCGCAGGGCCACTACCGATGACGATTACATCATACTGCTTCATACTCGCATCGCCTCTAGTCCAGAAATGATCGTTTCTTCTTTTAATTTAAGTGTTTCGATATCATCTTCATAAAGATTCAAATCAGCAAACACGGTGCCACTCAAGACTTCATCATAATCACTTTCTACTGATGTCAGCATCTCACTTGCCAATTGTGCCGCGGCGTTGATCACCATCGCCTGCTCGACACTGTGCTTTGATTCAGCATAATATTGATAATGCCGGACAGATTCCTGAACGATAGTAGGCATACCCCATTTTTCAACCACCACCACCCCAAACGCAACATGAAAAAGTTGCTCTAATACCAGCGCTTCTTCATTCGAAATAGAAAGTTGATTCTCTTGGGCATAGTCCGAAATAGATTGAAGAACAACAGGGCGTCCAATACTGTGCAACAGTCCGCATAGGAACGATGCTTCGACGTTTCTTTTACTCGTTCTGGCGACCTCTTTACCCCAAAGTGCAGTACACAAAGCATGTGCCCAAATTTCAGCAATGCGGCCTTTAAAGTTAGGTGCATTGAACATTTTACTATTCAACGAAGCGACTAATGAGATTTCGGTAATAACGCCCATTCCTAACCGCGCAATCGCTTGCTGTAAAGATACCATAGAGGCATTAGGCGTATAGGCAGCAGAATTAGCAATACGCATGACGTGCCCCGCTAAAGCCTGGTCGCCTTGTATGAGTGTAGCAAGTTGTGCAGCATCGGAGTCAGGGTCGTTTGATAAAGCTAAAACGCGGCTAGCAACTTCTGGAAGCATGGGTACTTCAATTTTTCTTTCACCAACCAAACTTTCTAAAGATGTTGCTAGTTCTTGGCCTTGTGGGCTTAACTCTGCATAGGCGCCTGTCGTTATGGTCACTAATAACTACTCCAATAAAATTCATTTTATTTAGTGTAGACCAGCTTGACGAAGGTGCCTGAGAATATAAGAGATAGCTTAAAAGAGTTCGACCGCATCGCCTATGTCATCATCTGCCGATTCAACGGTTGTTTCCTCAGCAGTTTCTATTGATTCTTCCATTAAGGATAAAATTTGACTAACTTCCAAACCAATGTCAGATGCACTATGTTCGGTTGATTCTTTACGTTTGATCATGTCATCAATAACTTGGGCAAGATATACTTCTTGTGACTCTGAAAGGTCTAGTACATGAAAGCTCATTTTTAAATCTAATGAGAATGTTTCCATGATTTCACTACTATTATCTTTCTCCACAGATTCTAATAGTTTATGAGCAAGGACTTGCAACTGCTGCATGACTGTATTGAGCACTCTTTGACGTAAAATATCACGATACCTTGCTTCCATACCTTCGGCTAACACTGCAATATAATCTCGTATTCGCCCTTGCTCTCCCTCATCATCTGGCATATTTTTAATTAAAAAAGAAACATGTTTGTCATTAACTATAATGCGTTTCCCAAATTCAAATAAGCGTCCATTATTTTGTAATAGCTCAAACAAATTGATTTCGATCGCACTACAAACACCGTTTTGTTGGTCAAAGTTACTCGAAGAATTATTACTTCTAAATTCAATAGCGGTGCACAGTTTTTTTGGACCCATAAAACGAAATAGCTCTTGCGCAATTTGTTGTTCATCACGGCAATGCAATAAGTTCTTATAAAACTGGACGATATCGCCATAATAGGCGGCATCTTTTAAAGACTGGGTTGCCATGCTATGTGCTTCATCAACGCCCTTTGCAAGATTTTTTCGTCTAGATTGGTAGGTTGAAACTTGCTTAATTTTGGCGATTAGCTCCATAATCGAAAATGGCTTTTCGATATAATCCATCCCACCGGCATCATACGCTTCAACTTTACTGCTTATATCTTTACCGCCAGATATAAAGATAATGCACGCCTTTTTCATTATCTCTGATTCTAATTTTGATTTACAAAACTCAATTCCCGAACCATCAGGTAAATTAACGTCAGCTATCACTATTTCTGGCTGGACACCACTCAAAAGCTCATCGGCTTGTTTAATATTACTCGCAATATGGATATCGTACTGCTCAGTCAGGCTTTCTAATAATAAATTTTGGTATTGAGGGTCATCCTCAATAATCAGTATCGGAATACGTTTATGTTGGCTAATCGTCTCGTTGCCATTTTTTAGAAATTGGTCAGAAAAAACGTCTGCAGCGACGGGTTTACCAAATAAATAGCCTTGTGCACGGTCACAGCCATTACGTATAAGCCAGTCAGCTTGCTGATCGGTTTCAACGCCTACAGCTACCACGCGTATACCATAACTAGCAGCCAATCTTATTGCATTTCTTGCAGCGGTTTGACTCTGTTCCTGTATCAGCAGACTTTTAATTGTTTGATGGTCTATCTTAATTTCATCAAGCGGCAAATTGTTCACCACATCTACCGCATCAATTCCGACACCATAGTCATCAAGTGCAAGGTTATATCCTTTCATTCGAAGACCTAATAGTTTCTTGCCTGCATCCGCATTGATAATTTCATTTTGCAGGTAACTTGAAAACTCAAGTGTCAATTGATGTTTAGGGATATTAAATTCAGATATAACGTTACCTAATTCTTTGGCAATATTTGTTTCTGTCAAAATTGAGTCATCAATATTGATAGAAATATTTAGCTTGAAGCCCTGTCTATTCCAGTGACTCCAATCATTCGCAACTTGTGCTAGCACGACTTTCGTTAACTCAAGCATTCGCCCACTGTCTTTTACTAAAGATAAAAATGTACCGGGTACCATTAAACCGAATTCGGGATGATTTAATCTAACAAATGCTTCCATACCAACAAATTTATCAGAGCGATTGAGAGAAACCTGCGCTTGGTAAACCACTGAAAACTGTCCATGTTCAAATGCATTTCGAACATCGCTTTCTTTAAGATCCTGAGTGATCGTATTTGTCATGTTTTTCTCAATTTCATTATATGAAGTGCCAAATTTAAGATACGAACGATTTTATTAACTGTCTAATATATGCCGCACGCGTTCTAATAACGTTTTAAGTTTGTAAGGTTTATTTAACAGGTTTTTACTCATGGCATGAGCTTTCTGTTCGTCTGTCCGATTCGTAAACCCACTCACCAATTGAATTTTAAGGTCAGGTTTGATTGCTTTAACTTTATCAACCAATTCATAGCCATCCATATCCGGCATAATGACATCTGTGACCAATAATGAAATATCCTGACTTTTGATAATGTCTAAAGCCTCTATCGGTGAGGTCGTGGCAATAACGTAATAACCACATTGAGAAAGACTTTCATAAGCCGCATTTAAAAGCATTACTTCATCATCAACAAGTAGTATTGTTTCCCTTCGAGAGACGCTAGGTATGATTAAGTTATCGACGTTTTCATTCCGTGTCGCTTGTTTAGTGTTAGGCCCGATATTTTGTGGGAAATATAATGAAAACGTTGAGCCCTTTCCAAGCACTGAATCAACCTGAATAAACCCTTTAGATTGTTGCATAAAACTATTCACTTGACTCAAACCCAAGCCCGTTCCCATATCCCCCTTATTAGAATAGAAGGGGTCAAATATTTTACTTTGTATCTCCTCACTCATTCCACAACCAATATCACTAATAGCCAACAAGCTGTAGAGGCCTTCTTTCACATGATGTTGTGCAGCCAGTGCACTATCAATTTTGATCGATGTTTTCGTCGTTATCGATAAGGTGCCCTGATTATTCATCGCGTGCATTGCATTGATACATAAATTAAGTACTGAATCTTCCAGGAAGTGTGGGTCTATATTAACTAGATTTATACTGTTATCTATATCAAATTTCATATCGATGAGCGGCGTCATCGCGCATGACAACACGTGTTTCATGTCTTGTACGATATCATTCAAGTTAACAATCGTCGTTTCCATAGGCCGCTTTTTAGATAAGTATAAAAGCTTCTTCGTTAATTGAGCCCCTCTATTTAATGCATGGTCTATTTCTTTTAAATATTTCAGCTCTTTGTCTTCCCCATAGAATAAATTAGACAAAAGATCTGTATAGCCCGTGATAATTCCGAGTAAATTATTAAAATCATGGGCAACCCCGCCCGTTAGTTTACCAATCGCCTCCATTTTTCCCATCCGCCTAATCTGCTGCTCTTGTAGTTTTACTTGGGTTAAATCATGGCATGAGCCAATAAATCTTCTTTTACCATCTACATTTTTTGATAATTCAGAAATTTTAATCTGTATTGGAAAGAGCTCCCCATTTTTTCGTTTTCCTTCAACCTCACGGCCAGCACCTATCACTGTTGCACCGGGTTGACTCACATAATTTTTCAAATATTCTGTATAAAGCAAAGAGGTTGAATTCGCCATTAATAACGTACTGTTTTTGCCTATTAACTCACTCTTTGCGTAGCTAAATAATTGTTCCGTTGCCGGATTTAGCGATAAAATAATGCCTTCTTCGTCAATAGTGATGACCGCATCCGTCATCGAATTTAAAACTTCTGACTGATCTATCTGTTTACGCTGCAAAGCCGATAACATTTGCCTTTCATTAGTGATATCAACCACCAAAGCAGCGTAACCAAGCTCTTCATCATCACCAATTAAAGGTGTAATAGACCACTCACAGATGATCTCTCGGCCATTTTTATCCAGATGATGCCAAATCGTTCGTTCTTTGTTTGAAAGGAGTCTTCCAAGTTCCGTTTCACTCATACCTGAGAATATTGTGTTGCTGGCTGAAATACCTAGCACCTCATACTTATCGTAGCCAAATATCCTGTACGCCGAATCATTCCACTCAACAATGTCATTATGAATGTTCAGCTGCAATACGCCTAAGGGGGTGTTTTCAACATGCAGTGCTAACTTCTGTTGGGCCTCACGCAAGTGCTGATCACTTGCTAGCCTCTCTAATTCAGCTGACACACGAGATGAAAATATATTAATCATATCGACCAGACTTTCATCTTCGATCGGTAAAGAATCCATGATAACAATGATTCCGATAGGCGAGCCTTTCGAATCCACCAAGGGTTTACCCATATAACTACGTATGTTCTTATCAGACAAAAAATGATCTTCAGGAAAAAGCGTATGGACATTATTTTTATAAATACACAAGCCACCCTCTAATACTTTCTCACACGGAGTATCTTTAAGTTCGTACGTAAAGTTGTCGGCTACTTGTCCATTAACACAATAGGAGATAGTTTTTATATGGTCATGATAGTCATCCGAGTATGCTCCAATAATCACATAATCTCTCTGTGAAATATCAGCCAAACTCAGCGCAAGTTCATCAAAAAAGGCGCCGCCCGTATGCCTTGATACCGTCGAAGCAATCGTATTGATATTTAATTGCTGTTGCTTACTTTCACTAATATCTCGGCAATTAATGAGTACTTGTAAGCCCTCCACATCCCCCCCTTTATAAAGTGCTATGGATGTATTCATATATCGCGGTTGAATACCCTTACTTGGTAAAACTAACTCGACCTGTGTTAGTGCGCTTTCTCTCACTTCTTGAATTGCTTGCATGAGTTTTGCTTGATTAACGGGCTCTCTCGCCAACACACTTTCATTTATAAAGTCTTCACCAATCAACTCATTCCCAGCACGCCCTTCAATCATTTGTGCCGCAGTATTGGCATCGACTATGTTTCCATTAACATTCACGAGATAAATAGCATCGACCATATTTTCAAAGAGCAGTTTAAACTTTTGGACACTTTTATCCGCATCATGCTGTAACTGCTTAATATAATCTTGCATTGATATCATCATCGTTAAAACCAACACGACAGTTCCAAACCGAAAACCGTCAAAGCCAAGTAACTCATAGTCAAATATACCTAGAATACGTCCGCCATGTGCCACTAGGCCAAGCATAAGAATACTCAAACCAATCACTAAATATCGAGATTTTATATTTCCTAAAAGATAACTAGCCCACGCAGAAAATAGCGCATAAGCCGTGCTTCCCATATACCCAAAAACCGTGAATATAAATAAATATGTATTGTTTGAAAAAATCGTACTAGCGACCAATAACCCTAACCAATAACTACAAACCGCGTAATAACTGTAAGTACATAACTTTTTCTGTTTGAATTCTGAAGTGATCTCACGCTGGTAACTAACCAGCGCGATCATTGCACAACTTAGACCCAAAACACCAAGAGGAAAGAAAGTTGCAAGCCCTGTATGAATACCAAGCAGCGTTTGAAAATAGCCATCATATAAGCCATTTGACAAAATAAAGCCCAGACAAACGGCCACAACATATAAATACTGAGTCGATTTTGAAATGTAGACAAAAATCAAACTAACAATGATGGCGAGCACAAGCGCGCCATAAAGTAAGGCATGATAAAAAGCCTCAATCACCCTTGTATGCACCCATTCTTGTTCTGAAAGAATTTTTGAATCTAAGTTTATCGTTGAACTCGTCTGGAACCTGAGATAAATGACTTGTTGCATGCCTAAAGGAATCGGCAGGTTAAAACTCATTAACCGGTCTTCAATCTCTCTTTTAGAAAAATCTTCGTGAAAGCTGCGTGTTTGTGAATCGTAGTCACCCTCAGAATTAGGTGTATAGGTGGTTAATTGGTCTATCCCTGAATAAAGAAACCTTAAATACCATTTGAGCTGATCGGTATCGTTTTGAATAATAATGCGTGACCAAATAACGGAAGAATTGAAGCCTAAGGATGACTTATTATTTAATGCAGTAAATTTCGACTTATATGCATCCGAGGAAATTTCATGAATACTGAGTACATTTGTGTCATCAGTATAAGATGCCATTAAGGCACTCGGTTTCGAGCGCGCATCATAATCAGAAAGGTACAAGATTTGTTCAGTAGCAGAAAATGCTAGGGTGCACGTAAATAGCAGGTAGGTTATAACGAGTGTATGAAATAGAAATGAACAATGTTGTTTAGTGGTATTAATCACACAGTAACCTTAAATATCCCTACATGCCACATTTAAACTCCAAAAGGCATAAACGTAATGCCCCTAACAGTATTTATCATAGTCCAACTTTGGCCATTTACCATGAGCCACATTAGTAATATCGACAAACATCTATTGATAAGAAGCTTATTGCTGGATAGTTATTTTTTGTAGGGACTAATTCTGAGTCTCCGCACATTCCGAACGGGTAGGGTCGTCACTACAACGAATGTTCCACAGCAGCTTAAGTGCTTTGGTTGATTCAATCATGGTAGCAATTGAACTATTTCGAATTACCCTTGTAATTTGTGCACACCAAAATTTATCTCTAAGTTTGGCATTCCAAAAAATCTGTGTGCTTTATCTAAGAAGCCACGATTACTACTTAACCATGCCAATTTTCATGAATTTACCGAGAATGAAGGGCTTAAATATAGAAGAACACCATCGAGTAAATAATATCAATGCAATTTATAATATGGCAAAACAAGGTATGGGTGCGACGCTTATATTTAGTCATACCATTGAGAAAGAATTAACTGAGGGAACGCTCGTCGATTTAATGCCTCACCAAAAACTACCAGAGATCCTCATATATTTGATGTATCACAAATTCAATTACACACCAGAGAAAATGCGTGCTTTCATTGATTTTTTTAAGCAGCGCGACTTATCAGCAAACTAAAAGAGATGTAGAAAGGGCTCGCTAATTAAATACTAAAGCTAGAGCCACAACCACAGGTGGTTTCGGCATTGGGATTGGTCACTGAGAACTGTGATCCTTTTAAACCTTCAGTATAGTCAACGGTTGCACTCACTAAATACTGATAGCTCATTGCATCAACAACAAGGTTCACACCTTGGTTACTCACTACCGTATCATCTTCAGCTTTGTCTTCATCAAACGTAAAGCCATACTGAAAACCTGAGCAGCCTCCTCCCGTTACATAGACACGTAGATGTAAGTCAGGATTCCCTTCTTCTTCTACAAGTTGCTTGACCTTGTTGGCCGCAGCATCTGTAAAAATGATCGGAACAGGCATATAGGATTCAATGACGCTCATCGAAACTCCAGTGGTTTAATTGGATAAAATAACATTCGTTTGTTGATTATCCAATTAACCTAGTAATTTAGTCAACTATTTTGCAATATTTGAGCTAGATGATACCTGCTCTGCTGAATTTGAAACATCACTGGTGCTTTGATTATGTGTTTCTGAGCTAATCGCCTTTAAGGAGACTTGTTCAGGTAATGAGGCAGATTCTTGGCTATCGTGATGTTTAATGGATACCGGTTCTTTATGGTGAACAAGGTTGCCATTCACTTCAGCCCCCATTGCCATTTCAATTAAGTGATAATAAACATTACCTTTAATTGAGGCATTCGCTGCAAGTTCAATATGCTTAGATGCATAGACATCACCGTGAACAGTGCCATTCACAATGATATGAGGTGCAATAACATCACCATCAACTTCACCAATATCACTAATACGCACAATTGCTTCACTATCTTCTTCAGCTCGAATTGTCCCACGCACTAAGCCGTCTATATGCAAACCGCCCGAAAACTGGAGGTCTCCTACAATTTGTGTTTTTCCCGAGACCAATGTGTCAAAGTGAGTCGTGGTACTTTGATGCTGCTTATGTTTTCCTTTTTTCTTTCCCCACATACTCTCTTTTCTCCGAACCTATAAAATTTGTGTTATCACTCATTAGAGTGTGGTACAGCCATTCACTTTTTAATGAGTGTTTTCCATTCAAAGCTTTGCTCTATTCGCGAAGCTTTTTTACCTTTTGATTGTGCGACCACTTGAATACTCTCAGGCACCAAGCCTTCAGGAATAATTAATTCACCACTAAAGTCTTGAAAATATTTAAATTTAAACTTAAGCCCAAGTTCATCCTCATCTGAGATATCCCGTAGTGGAATAATTTTCTTTTTATCGCCTTGCATACCAATTAAATTAACCGCGACGACCCCTTTAACATAAGCTTTATTGTCTGCAACTTGCGCTAAAACTATTTTATACGCAAAGTGATTTTTAACGGTCCCTGTTTTCAGCTCAACCTTTTGAACCTGTAACCCCTTCGCATTATTAGAAGGCGCCATGATTTTTTGATAAAAAGAAACATCCGTCTCCAATTGCGATATTTCCGCGGTATGATTCCGAATGGTTTCTTGTATTTCCTGTTTCGCTAAATCATCAATATCACGTCCGCTTTCCAAGTTAGCCACTTGTTGTCTTAGCTTCGCTTCGCTTTCTTTTAGTGCAGCATAATCAATCGACAGTGAATTAAGCTTAGCTAATGTTTGTTTGTGCATATAACGATTTTGCAATTCACCAAGCCAAAAGCAGGCCGCCCCCATCACTACAAGACCTGTTATAAACATTAAACGACGCTTTCGTTTAATGCCTGGTTTATGCTTCACTACTATCAGTTTATCTTGAGCTTTCCGATTTGCCATTAATTTTCCTTTGAATAAGACTTACGTCCCTAAAAACACATTTTATCTAGCAAGGCCCCCGCATGATTAACTCCATTTTGATTACTCTCAGGCGAAGTTGCTATACGGCAGATATATATACTTAAGGCATTAACGGCACTTGATTGATACCTGTTTGCTCATCTAAACCAAACATTAGATTCATGTTTTGAACAGCCTGACCCGAGGCACCCTTCACCAAGTTATCTATAACAGAGAGTACGATAATCACATTACTATCGGGCTGCTGGTGTAAGGCAATACGGCAATAGTTTGAGCCTTTAACGCTACGAGTTTCAGGTGATGAGCCCAAAGGCATCACATCGACGAAAGGTTCATCTTTATAACGCTGTTCATATAGTGATTGAATGTCTTCCAAGGATACGTTTGTGGTTAGTTCAGCATATAATGTCGCTTCAATACCTCGAATCATCGGCACCAAATGCGGAACAAAAGTTAAAGAAACCTGATCACCACTAAACTGATTTAAACCCTGACGAATTTCAGGGCTATGACGATGACCTGAAGCACCATACGCTTTGAAGCTATCGGCACATTCTGACATTAACGTTCCCACGTTAGCAGCGCGGCCAGCACCACTTACCCCTGATTTTGCATCGGCAATTAAGCGCTTTGTATCGACTAACTTGTTTTCAAGCAAAGGTAAGAAGCCCAGTTGAACCGCAGTTGGGTAACAACCTGGACAAGCAATCAGGCTAGCATCTTTAATTTCAGCTCGATTCACTTCAGGTAAACCATAAACAGCCTGCTCAATAAGCTCAGGACAACCGTGTGGTTGGTTATACCATTTCGCCCATAAGTCGGCATCTTTCAGTCTAAAATCTGCTGAAAGGTCAATTACTTTTAAACCTGAGTCAATAAATGCGGGCATCATTGCTTGCGCAACACCGTGTGGCGTTGCAAAAAATACAACATCACACTTAGCCAAAGACTCAACACTCGGGTCGGTAAATTGCAGATTATTATAAGCGCGCAAATGAGGAAACCGATCTGAAACTGCTTTGCCTGCTTCTGATCGTGAGGTCACTACCGTCACTTCAACATCAGGATGCAATGCCAATAAACGTAATAACTCTGAACCGGTATAACCTGTTGCGCCAACAATTCCTGCTTTAATCACCTCAAACCTCTTATTTTGTACGTTTAAATGGATATATTTGGGGAATTATATCACGGTCCTTTGACTCAAAAGGATAGATCAATAAAAGAATATCGCCCTATTTTTTGGCTTGCCCGCCTTAAACGAGTAAGATTCTTTAAATGTTTAGCTTATTGATGAAGAATCTCGCTTTTTATGTTTTTCAAAACAGCATTCTCAAACTATAAAAACCTGTTTCGCCACAAGCTTTCTGGCGTCGATGCACTACCTCAACTCGCCATATTAGGTCTTATTTCAGGCAGCTTTACCGCGGGTGTTATTTTATTATTTCGCTTGTTAATTGAGTGGCCGCTTGCACAATACCTACCGAATGGTGATCCAGAGAATTTCGAAGGGTTATCTAGCCTAATGCGAGCAGTATTACCGATTAGTGGCGCTATACTTATTGGTACAATTTGGTATCGCCTACAAATCAGCCAACGAAAAGTCGGGGTCGCGTTTGTCATGGAGCGATTAAACTACCATCAAGGTTATATCGCACTCAAGAGTTTGATTATACAGTTTGTGGGCGGGGTATTGACAATTCTAAGCGGGCAATCAGCCGGACGAGAAGGCCCCGCGGTACACTTAGGCGCAGCGTGCTCAAGCCTAATGGGGCAATATTTAAAACTACCCAACAATAGCATTCGAACGCTCATTAGTTGTGGCACCGCTGCAGCAATCTCAGCCTCATTCAATACTCCCATAGCGGGTGTTATTTTTGCGATGGAAGTCGTCATGATGGAATACACCATCGCCGGCTTCACCCCGGTTATTTTAGCTTCTGTTGCAGCGGCGATCATCACCCAAACTGTTTATGGTGCTGACCCTGCTTTTTTAGTACCGCAACTTTATATGAACTCGCTGGCTGAAGTACCTTATATTATTATTTGTGGCATCATAATTGGGATTGTTTCAGCCATTTTTGTCAATTTAATCCAACGGGCGATGCACTTTGCTTCTGTAAATATTTTTTTCCGCATCTTGGCTGCCGGCGCCATAACCGCTGCGATAGCCGTCATCTTTCCACAAATAATGGGGGTTGGTTACGATACTGTAAACCAAACTTTATTGGGCGAGTTTGGTATATTAATGTTATGCGCCATTGCCTTAGCCAAAATTCTCGCCACGTCCATTAGTGTTGGTTTAGGCATGCCAAATGGTTTAGTTGGCCCCACACTTTTTATTGGGGCGACAGTGGGTGGCGCGCTCGGTTTAGCCGCTGAATGGTTAATGCCTTCTATTGCTTCTTCGCCGGGCTTTTATGCCATGCTGGGTATGGGCGCAATGATGGGGTCAGCCCTACAGGCACCGCTCGCCGCTTTACTCGCTATACTTGAGCTAACTCAGAATCCGAATATTATTTTACCAAGTATGCTAATCATCGTCGTTTCAAGCATGATTGCGAGTGAAGTATTCAAACAAAAATCTGTTTTTTTAACCATTTTAAAAGAACAAGGCCTCGACTATCACAATACCCCCGTCACTCAGGCTTTAAGACGTGTCAGTGTAGGCGCCATTATGACTCGTCAGTTTTGCCGGTCTGACAAGGTCATACGCTTTGATGATGCAAAAGAACTTTTAAGACAAGAGCCTAAGTGGGTTTTAATCAATGGCAATGAAGGTAAACCAGTTTCTTTATTACCGACCATTGATTTAGCGCATTATCTTGAGGAAAATGAGCAACGATTTAACGAAGCAGAAGAAGATCCTTTAAAAGAGCGCTTATTGGTTAACTTATTGGAAATTCCTGCTCAACGTAAAGACATTTCGTCGCTTTACTATCAGGCGACACTACAAGAAGCTTTGGATAAATTTTCAGAATCAAAAACTGAAGCGCTATACGTTGAACGAACCAGTGCGCCAATGATTTCTCGCGTATTAGGTGTCGTAACACGTGGCGATATCGAAAATTACTATCAATATAAAAATCATTAAAAGGGCTTATTTATGCTTTGGATAAAAGCATTTCACATCGTTGCAGTCGTATGTTGGTTTGCAGCATTGTTCTATTTACCTCGGTTATTTGTTTATCACAGCCAAACCGACGACGAGCAAGGTATTGAACGCTTTAAAATTATGGAACGAAAGCTATACCGTGGCATAGCAACACCTGCAATGATTGTTACCCTTGCCCTAGGCGCATGGTTATTGAGCTATAATCTGCAGGGGTATATGCAAGGTGGGTGGTTTCATGCAAAGCTAGCTTTAGTTATCGGTGTCGTTGCCTACCACATCTATTGTGGCGAGCTACTCAAGGCCTTTGCACGTGATCAAAACCAGAAAGGCCATGTATTTTATCGCTGGTTTAACGAGTTTCCCGTTTTGTTATTAATTGGGATTGTGGTGCTAGTGGTTGTTAAACCTTTTTAGCGCTAATTAAATACGAGCTAAGTTAATCGAAACGAATATGCAAAAGAGCACATCTTTGAGTACTAATTTTCCAAATGGCCTATACGCCATAACAGATCCACGCCTATTACCCACTGAAAGGCTGATCTCTGCGGTAGAGAGTGCTCTCCGAGGTGGCGCGCGTGTCATTCAATATCGTGACAAAACTGCCAGTGATATTGAGTTAGTCAAAAATGCTCAAAGCCTGCGTGATTTATGCGCTGATTACCAGGCACGATTAATCATCAATGATGATCTTAACTTATGCTTACGTATTAACGCTGACGGCCTTCACTTAGGTAAAAGTGATGGTGATATTTCACATGCACGTGACAAGTTAGGTGACGACAAGTTATTAGGTGTCACCTGTCATAGCGATTTAGCGTACGCACAACGGTGTATTCAACACGGTGTCGATTACTGTGCATTTGGCCGCATTTTTCCCTCAAAAACAAAAGCAAATGCACCGCACTGCACGCTAGATACATTAAAGAAGGCCGTTAAACTCGCCTGCCCAAGTGTTGCTATTGGTGGCATCACCATAGAAAATGCACCAAGTATCACTGCCACTAACATACATTCAATTGCCGCCATTCATGGCCTTTTTGGCCAACAAGATATTGAAGCGACTGCACGTATATTTTCATCATTATTTCAACTTTCTAAAACCGAATAGGCCCATTATGTCTAAATCTGACCAACTTTTTACTGATGCTCAAACCGTTATTCCCGGTGGTGTTAATTCACCCGTTCGTGCGTTTAAAGGTGTGGGCGGAACCCCAATATTTTTTGAGAAAGGCGAAGGCGCATATTTGGTTGATGCCGATGGTCAACGCTATATTGATTACGTGGGTTCATGGGGCCCAATGATATTGGGCCATGCTAACCCAACAGTGATTGAAGCAGTTAAAACTCAGCTTAACCAAGGTTTGGGTTATGGCGCGCCAACCGAAATCGAAACCCGTATGGCGAAAAAAGTATGTGAATTAGTACCTTCTATCGAAAAAGTACGTATGGTTAGCTCAGGCACTGAAGCAACCATGAGTGCCATTCGTCTAGCACGAGGCTTCACCAACCGAGATAAGATTGTAAAATTTGAAGGCTGCTATCATGGCCATGCAGACTCGTTATTAGTGAAAGCTGGTTCAGGCGCTTTAACCCTAGGTGTGCCAAACTCACCAGGTGTACCGGCAAGTGTCGCGGAACATACGATTACACTTAGCTATAACAACCCCGATGAAGTACGTGAGTTATTCGCTAAAATGGGCGATCAAATAGCGGCGATCATTGTTGAACCTGTCGCTGGAAATATGAACTGTATTCCGCCTATTCTAGGCTTTCTTGAATCATTACGTGAATGTTGTGACCAGCATAAGAGCGTATTAATCTTTGATGAGGTCATGACAGGCTTCCGTACCGCTCTAGGTGGCGCTCAATCAGTATATAAGGTAAAGCCTGACCTAACGACCCTCGGTAAAGTCATTGGTGGCGGCCTACCGGTTGGCGCATTTGGTGGACGAAGCGATATTATGGATTATATTGCACCGACAGGCCCCGTCTATCAAGCAGGTACACTTTCAGGAAACCCACTCGCCATGGCCGCAGGTTTAGCTATGTTAGAAAATGTTTCCCAAGTGGACTTCTATAAAAACTTAACGCAAACCACCACCAACCTCATTGAAGGCTTAAAAGCAGCGGCTGCTGAGGCCAATATTCCAATGGCATTCAACCAAGTTGGCGCTATGTTTGGTTTTTTCTTTACCGATGAAGAAACAATCAGCACTTATGAGCAAGTAATGAACTGTGATCAGGAGCGCTTTAAGCGTTTCTACCACGGTATGTTAGAACAAGGTATTTATCTGGCTCCATCGGCATTTGAAACAGGATTTGTTTCTAGCGTTCATAGTGATGTTGAGATTAAAGCAACGATCGAAGCTGCTAAAGTGGTTTTAAAAAGCCTTTAATTTTAGCTAGCAATAGGGGCAATATTGATTGATATTGCCCTGAGAGCATATTCTTACTTAAGACTTAAGTAGTTGCTCAAAATTCTGAATCAATCGATCGGGGTGATAAGTAGAAAGATCCTCTCCCTGGTTATAGCCATACTCCACACAAATCACCGGTACATTGGCAGCTTGCGCAGCTTTAATATCACTAACTGAATCGCCCACCATTACCGACTCTGCCGCTTCACAGCCAAACGTATTCAGACAATGTAATACTGGTTCAGGATCTGGTTTTCTTTTTGCCAAAGTATCACCACATACAACTAAATCAAACTTAGGTAGACGGTGATAATCTAACAAAGGCTGGGTGAATTGTTCTGGCTTGTTGGTAATGAGCGCCAAATAGGGAAAGGACTCTCTGATCTGAGCCAGTGTTTCAGCGACCTTTGGATACAAAATACTTTTGCGGCCGTTTACCTGCTGATAATGCACTAAGAAAAGACCATAGGCTTCTTGGTAAAGCTGTTCGTCTATCTCAATGGGTATCATCTGCTGACTTAGCGCACGTTTAACCAACACCGCTGCGCCGTTTCCCACCCAGTTACTCACGCAATCGAGTCCGACGATTGGCTTATCTAATTCACACAACATAGCATCCACAGCAAAGGTCAGATCTGGGACGGAGTCCACCAAAGTACCATCAAGATCAAACATAATTAATCGAGGATTTTTAATACTCACTTGTTGGAGGATATTCAAAGCTATCTCGCCATCATGCATCGGCAAATTTTTCTAAAATACTATTAAGAAAGAGGTGGCCTTTTTCTGTGGTGCATAAACGATCAGTTTCAATCAAGCCCATGTTACGAAACTCACTGAGTTGAGGCTCTAGTGTAATAAGTGTGAGGCCCGTTCGCTCTGAAAATAATGATGCTTCAACGCCTTGATTCAAACGTAATACATTCATTAAAAACTCAAAGCCTAAGCCCTCTGTGGTGATGATTTCTTGTCCAATTCTAAAAGAGGGTTTAGGGAGTAAATAATCTTTAGGCATACGCGTTTTCCGGTATCTCAATATACTTTCAAGTAAGCACTTACCATCACTATTTTGACCGTTATTATTAAGTGTTGTGATTTTTGAATGTGCGCCGGCACCAATGCCAATATAGTCTCCGAAGTGCCAGTAGTTTAAGTTATGTTGTGCTTCACGTCCTTGCTTAGCAAATGCAGAAACTTCATATTGCTTAAACCCTGCTTCATTTAAAAGCTCTATACCGGCTTTTTGAATATCCCACAGCGCTTCATCTTCAGGTAATTTTGGCGGGTGTCGATAATACTCTGTATTTTGCTCAATGGTTAGTTGATACCACGAAAGATGTGTTGGATCTAAAGCAATAGCTTGCTTTAGATCGGCCATCGCTTCTTCGATTGATTGCTCAGATAAACCGTGCATTAAATCAATATTAAAATTTTCAAACCCCGCTGCTTTTGCTTGCTGTATTGCGCGAATGGCATCATCGTTTGAGTGAATTCGACCTAAGCGCTTCAGATGTTCGGGTTGAAAACTTTGAACGCCCACTGATAAACGATTAATACCTGCTTTACGATAGGCTTTAAATCGGCCAGCTTCGGTTGTGCCAGGATTCGCCTCTAAGGTAATTTCAATCTCAGGGTGAAAAGGAATTGTGGACTCAATATGCGCGAGCAGGTCTTGATAAAACTCACCACTCATTAGACTTGGTGTACCACCACCAAAGAAAATACTTCGTAATGAACGCCCTTGAACCCATTGGAGGTCTTCAGCCAGATCAAGCTTTAACTGGGCTAGGTATTCAGCTTCAGGTATTTTACCGTTAATATCGGCGCTGACATGTGAATTAAAGTCACAATAGGGGCATTTACGCACACACCAAGGTATATGTACGTATAAACTCAGTGGCGGTAAGATCATGCTTGTCATAATTTAGGTGGCTGCTCTATTTATTAACGCTTCCGAGTACTCGCATTTGCAAGTAATAGGTCCATTTGAGCAATCAATTGTTTTAAGGCCTGCCCTCGATGACTCCGTGAGTTCTTTTGCTCTTTTGTTAATTCTGCCGCAGTGCATTCAAACTCTGGCACCCAAAAAACGGGGTCATAACCGAAGCCACCCACACCAGACTGATTAAGCGTAATTCTGCCTTGCCACTGACCATGACAAACCACTGGCGTCGGGTCTTCGGCATGCGCCATATATACTAGTACACAATGGAATCGGGCGGTACGATCAATTTCGCCATCAGCCTTTTTATTAGAAAGTGCTCTTAGTTTTTTTAAGGCCAGATCGATATTAGTTCGGTCGCTAACCTTGTCGCCCATCTCTTTTTCAGAAAAACGAGCTGAGTAAATGCCCGGTTGGCCATTTAAAGCATCGATTGCTAAGCCGGAATCATCCGCGATCGCAGGCAAGCCACTAATTTTTGAGGCATAACGTGCTTTTATAATCGCGTTTTCAATAAACGTTAAACCGGTTTCTTCTGGGGGTTCAACGTTGAAGTCAGACTGAGGAAATATCTCAAAGTCATAAGGTGCTAACAGCTCCGAAAATTCTTTTAACTTACCTTTATTGCCACTGGCTAAAACAATTTTCACATTACGCCCTTTACTAAATTAATCATTATAAAAATTCTGGCTGAATCTAAACTGCATTGGCTTAGTACGGCCTTCAGGATACATCGTCACATCAAACGTAAGCAATTCACCCTCTCTATATTGAAGTTGAGCAAGGTAATAAATAGCCTTTCCTTCAACCACTTGCTGCGACGAAAGAAACTGCGCTTGCTGAAGGTCATTCTTCATTTTAATTTCAACCACGGCACCAACGGCTTTTCTGCTGCCATCTGCCTCCACTTTGATGACACTGATATTAATAATTCCGAGCGCGCGACTTCTGACTAACTGATATTGTTTTGCAACCTCAGCATCTAAAAATGTGCTCGCAAAGCCAATATAATGAACTTCGTACTCGCTACCGTCAGGGCCATCAAAAACCTCTTTTTGTTCGGCACTTGCTTGAGTAAAGCCAAATATAATAAGTAGTAAACTAATTAAAAACTTAGGTGAAAAATGCATTAAATTCTCCGAAAAACTAAAATTATGACGCCATCGGCCATTAACGTGCAATTCTGTATACTGCAAATTCTGCAAACAAATTCGGCCACATTAACGCAAAACGGCTTTGCTCAAAGTTTGCATCTACGACCGTCCGATTTAAAACTTTAATTTTTTTTTGTCGACACAATGCTTCAAAATCTTTGAAAGTACATAAATGAATATTGGGTGTGTTATACCATGTATGCGGTAGCGTTTTAGACATTGGCATCTTACCGTGCCATAACAAGTAATGTCGGCAACGCCAGTAACCAAAATTAGGAAACGTCACAATACCTTGCCGACCGATACGCATCATTTCTTCAAGCATAACATCGGGGCGCTTAATCGCTTGGAGCGCTTGCGTCATAATCACAGTATCGAACTGCTTATCTGCAAAATTACGTAGACCTTTTTTATCTAGGTCCTGCTCAACAACATTCACACCTTTTTCAATACAACTGGTGATTTGTTTCTGCCCAATCTCTAAACCGTAACCCAGTACTTGTTTTTTTTCTTGCAAGTAAGCCAACAAAGTACCATCACCACAACCTAGATCGAGTACCTGTGTATCCGGTTCAACCCAAGGTTCTATTACACGAAGATCAGCTCTCATTAGCATTTACCTCCTTCGCAATGCGCCCCATGTAGGCAGAAAATATAGCCATATATCGCTCAGTTGGAATCAAGAAGGCATCATGGCCGTATTGTGAATCGATTTCAGCATAGCTAACTGACTTTCCAGCTTTCACCATCGCTGACACGAGCTGCTCGGAACGTTCCGGTGAAAAACGCCAGTCTGTACTAAAAGAAACCACTAGATACCCACACTGCGATTTCTCAAATGCCAGCTCCAATGACCCCCCAAAGTCTGCTGCGGGGTCAAAATAATCTAATACTCGTGTCATTAAGAGATAAGTATTCGCATCAAATGTTTTTGAGAAGCGCTTACCTTGATAGTTTAGGTAACTTTCAACTTCAAATTCTACGTCGTAACCAAAGTTAAATTCAGATGACTTGCGCTCGCGCCCAAACTTTTCACCCATCGCCTCATCTGATAAATATGTAATATGGCCTATCATACGCGCTAACATCAGGCCTTTAACCGGCACGGTATTTAAATTGTAATAATTACCGTCATGGAAGTCTGGGTCAGAGGTGATTGCTTTACGAGATATTTCGTTAAATGCAATATTTTGAGCCGTCAGCTTAGGGGTTGATGCTATCACGACAGCGTGCTTTATTCGATCAGGGTAGTTTAACGACCAAGTAAGTGCTTGCATCCCCCCCAGACTACCACCAACAACAGCAGCCCAGGTTTTAATATTAAGTTTATCCGCTAAACGAGCTTGGCTTTCGACCCAATCTTTTACGGTTACAATTGGAAAATCTGGGCCATATAACTTACCGGTATCTGGGTTAATGCTATTCGGCCCTGTGCTGCCACTACAGCCACCTAAGTTATTTAAACTGACAACAAAAAACTGATTGGTGTCGACAGGTTTTCCGGGGCCTATACAGCTATCCCACCACCCCGCTTTAGGGTCGTCTTTGGCATAATAACCTGCGGCATGATGATCACCACTAAGGGCATGACAAATTAGAATGGCATTACTATGGTCCGCATTCATCTCACCATAGGTTTCATAAATTAGGTCGTATTGATTTAGCGTTTTACCGCATACCAATTCAAGCGCCTGATCAAAATGAATGGTTTTAGGCTTAATAATGCCCACTGAATTTTCAGCAGGTAATTGTTCTACAGAGGTACTGGACATTCGTTTGTAGGTCGCATTTTCAAATCAACAGAAAATGGAGTGTAAACGCCCAAATAATGAATGGCAACTTAATTCGCGATACCTTGAATTGCGTCGTTTTGACTTGGCGGCGGCTCGCTTAATGCTTGCTCAATTTGTTCAACTTTTTCAAGTTGCTCACGACTAACGTCGATCATTTTTTCTAGCTCCGTTTGCTGTGATTTTATACCTCTATTACTTTTTGCCACCTCTTTTAAATTCGCCACTTGTTCTTCTAACAAATTTTTCTGCTCTAGTGCATATTGCATTAGAGGTAATAGTGCTTCATCTGGCCAACGTACCGCTTCTTCCATAATTTGCTGTTGTAAAAGACGTGCTTCCGCCACGAAGGTATTGAAGAAACGCTGAATCAGCATGGACTGCTCAGTCATCAAAACTTTGGGCTGACGTCGAAATTGAGTAGACTTTGCCTTTAAGGCATTGAGCTGCTTTTGCTGTGATTTAATTGAGAAGGTACGTGGCTTTAAGTATTTTGTATGGATGTCTACAGTGAAGCGTAGATAAATGGCACTCACCATTTTGTCAGCCAATTTTGCTTCCGTACAAACATTCACGATTTCTTTTTCAATTTTCACAAAAAATTGACTCATGGCATGAATCATCCCCAGAGTACTCCAACTATCCTGCAAGTCTTTACGTGTTTGCTGAACAATATCGTCAAAGCGAGAAGCGCTCATGAGTTGCTGCAGTATTTCACCTTGTGATTGCATCAGGCGGCGACTAGATTTCAAGGTAATCAGTTTTTTATAGTACAAGTCATGATCTTTATGCGTTTTATCTGCTAAAGCTTGCAATGTTTCTGGGCTTACATTGTCTGTCGTTAAGCCTTCAAGACGTTGATACAGCCCAGCAAGACGTTCGTTTAGTATTGATTGACTACTTTTAAGCATACCCACGACATCACCAATCAACGCCTCATAAATAAGCGCTTCTTTTTGCGCTAGAATCCGCTTAGATATTAGTTTTTCCAGTTTGGGTAAAGCACTTTTTTGCAGAAGTAAATCATCTTTTTTAACACGACCAATTAAACCTTGTTTGGCTGAAAGTGGAATAACATCGTCAATCGACATTTTTAAATGAGCAGCACTGGTTTGTCTAACTTTTTCAATAGAAGCCTGCGTATGCGTATCGCCCTGCAAATCATCCCAAAGTACATCTATTTTATTTAAAACAGCAAAGCGCCCTGCTCTGTGATCAGCACCTTCAACATTAATAAACTTATTCCAAATCGTTTTATCGCTAGCCGTTACACCGGTATCAACACTTAACACAAACACAATAGCCTGCGCTTTTGGAATCATACTGACAGTTAACTCAGGCTCGGAGCCCAAGGCATTTAGCCCTGGCGTATCGAGCACCCTTAAGCCCTTTCTTAACAATGGGCTATCTAGGCTTATCATCGCATGCCGCCATACTGGAATAATAACTTTGCCAGTATTACCAGGTTCATGTTCTAACATGCGGTCATCAAAACCTAATGACCGCGCCTCCAACAGTGTCGCCGTGCGTGTAGAAGCTAATTGCTTCAGCCTGAAGCTCATTTTTTCAGGATCAGATATATCGATGGGAATTTCATGCCAGGCTTCGGGGTCTTGCTTGTATTCACTTATAGATTGTTCTTGAATACGAGTTTCAATGGGCAGTAATTTTAAATAGCTACTTGTTCGAGTTGCGTCATAAAAAATTTCTGTTGGGCACATTGTTGTACGGCCTGCCTGCGATGGCAGCATTCGTTGCCCAAATTCAGAAAAAATTAAGGCATTAATAAGCTCTGTTTTACCTCTTGAGTATTCACCTACAAACGCAATCGTTAACTCATCATCCTTTAATAAGTTTAGCCCGCGCATTAAACGCTGATGAATATCGTCAGAGTTAAGGTGGTTTTCCTCTAGCCAATGCTGATAATGTTGAATTTCACCTTTAAGATGATTTTTCCATTCACTATATGCCTCTACTTGTTTTGATAAACCTTGTAGAGACTTAGCATTGTTTGACTTATTCATGGGCGTATTAAAGGACATAGCGCTTCCATTTAAATAGAGCAGAATTCAATGGCACCAATAGATCATATGAATTAGCTTATTCACACATTTGATCAAAGTTGATACCTTATATATTTTGAGTATAGATAATTGTTTGTGTAACAAATGTGATTTGATGAGACAGGACTTACAAACTAAGCAAAAGAAACGACTTTCAATACACTTTTCTTAAAAAAATCCTTTTTAAATCATCCATGTATCAAGTTTCGTTAATATCCTTCTAAACTTGTTTTTTTATGTTAAACGATGTTATCACAAAGGCTTATCTTAAAGATAAGCCTTTTAAACGCTTATTCAACTACATTAATGAGAAGCTCATACCAACTTGATAGGATAGTTGGGCAACTACTTTTTCTAAAATTTGAAGTACCAAAAATACCAAAATCGGTGATAAGTCCATCCCCCCCATTGACGGCAATATACGTCGAAAAGGCTTCATCAAAGGTTCAGTAATTTGATTAATTAATATTAACGCCGGATGAGCACTTCCTGGCGCTATCCAACTCGCAACAATCATCACTAACAGCGACCAAAAGTATAATTTTAACAATACACCCAGTACTAAAACCCCTGACATCAATATAACACCAATAGGGTTCGGCAGCCCTGACGTCAGCACGACAATTTTTAAGGCTAAAACCAACATTTGAAATAGTATCGCGAGTACCAGCGAAGCCATATCAACCCCGGCAAAGCCTGGAATGATTCGTCTTAGTGGAATTATGAACGGGTTCGTTGCTTTCACAGCGAATTGAGAAATAGGATTGTAAAAATCAGCACGAGATAATTGAAGTACAAACCTTAGAAGTATGATCACCAAATATAATGATGAAAGCGTATCTACGACTAAAGTGAAAATTTCTGAAAACATGTAAGCATCTGCCTTAAAAAATGTATGTGAGCTATATCTAAACCCAACTTGATCAGGGTTAATCGAATAATAAGGCTTTTATATAAAATTACTAGGTTCCTTTGCTTAAACACGCTGATAACTTACTTCCAAGATCCACTTAACTAGGAAAATGCCTGATGCTTAATCAATCCGAGTAGGATGAAGCTAAATAACTAAGTATTTTTTCTTCTGTGATGGGTTTTGGTAGAAAAGTTAGCCCCTGTTCTTCTGCCTTACTCTTCACTCGTTCTTGAAAATTTGCCGTAAGCAGTGCAATTTTTGCATCAGGGCACGCTTCTTGTAATTCCGGTGAAACAGTCAAACCATCTCGACCAGGCATATTCATATCAAGCGTTATAAAATCAAATCTTCCTTTTAAACACATAGATAATGCAACATCTGCATTTTCTGCCTCAACGACATCCCAATCTGAATACTTACTCATAATAATCGCTTTCAACATTAATCGAGAGACACGACTATCATCCACTAGTAACACACGTTTTTTATTGGACATACAGTACCTAATATTACCTTCACGAAATCTTTGACTGATTTTAGTATAGCCGAAGAAAACATATTTCAACTTTTTCTGCTGGCATATATGAACTACAATAATAAATATTGGTATTATTAAATAGATTCTGTTAGTTTCCGCTGGCTATGATATCCAATACTAAATTGGATTGGTCAAAATAAACAATAATATGTCGCCTCATATGATTAAATGTATAGGCGAAGAATAAGTACGACAGACGAGACATTCTTATGCCCGATAACCATTCTGACTTCACACCTTATGCAATAAAAGACGGTGAAGAGTACATGAACGAACCGCAATCCGCTCATTTCCGCGAAATACTGTTAGCTTGGAAGCAAGAGTTAATGGAAGAAGTGGATCGGACTGTATCTCACATGAAAGAAGATGCATCAAATTACGCCGACCCGAGTGATCGCGCTACTCAAGAAGAGGAATTTAGCCTTGAACTTCGTACGCGAGATCGCGAAAGAAAGCTAATTAAGAAAATTGATAAAACAGTCGACCGTATTGAAGACGAAGATTACGGCTACTGTGACTCATGTGGCGTTGAAATCGGCATTCGTCGTCTAGAAGCTCGCCCAACAGCAACCCTTTGTATTGATTGTAAAACGCTCGCTGAAATTAAAGAAAGACAAATCGGCATCTAGTTTTACTCTCGATGGGTGCGCTCTATGATAACCCTCGCACACTCTATCTTTTGTGAACAAGGCTCCCGAATAAAGGGTATTAAATATTTAATACCCTTTACTATTTAAATGAGTTTATATCGCGGCCGTTTTGCTCCCTCCCCAACTGGACCACTTCATCTAGGCTCACTCTTTGCTGCTTTAATTAGCTATCTCGAAGCCCGCTCACATAATGGGCAATGGCTACTTCGTATCGAAGACGTCGACGCGCAACGAGAACAGCCGGGCGCACGACAAGCTATTATCGATACGTTACTGGCGCATGGCTTATATTGGGATGAATCAGTTAGCTGCCAATCAGACCGTTCACACTACTACGAAAAAATACTAAAACAGCTAGCCACACAAAATCATACCTTTCAATGCCCTTGTAGCCGTAAGCAACTTATTGATTCAAATGGAGAGCATTTAAGTGCTTGTCAAAAACGCACAAGCCCCCAAGAAGGTAATAGGCAAGACAATAACCGTCAATGTGCGACCAAATTTAAACTAAGCGACACGCAGTTCAACTGGGTGGATGATATTCTTGGCTCAATGAGTTTTAAGCATTCAGAAGATTTTGTATTAAAGCGAAAGGAAGGGTTTTATGCCTATCAATTAGCCGTGGTATGTGATGACATTGAGCAAAATATCACACACGTTGTAAGGGGTTCTGACTTACTCGATTCCACTCCCATGCAACTTGCGTTGTACCAGGCACTTTTAACAAAACCTCCGACATTTGGACACTTTCCTATTTTGCTCAATGCGCAACAGCAAAAGTTAAGTAAGCAAACCTATGCGCCGGCCATCAACAACAATACCCCTGTTAAAAATTTGCTAAGTCTTTTTGCTATGCTGCACATTCCCGTCAAAAATAAACCAACAACAGTGGCAGATACTCTCCAAATGGCATTAGAGGTTTGGGACAGACATTACATTCCTGCTATAAAGTCTTTAAAACATACGCCTACGGCTTAAAATAACTGGTAAAATATCGACGCTCTCCGTTATTATTTTTATACGTCAATTTCCTGAGACCAGTAAGGAAGGCTATGCGCCGCATTTTAATTTTAGAAGACGAAGCTGAAAATAGATCAAACCTCAAGTCTTTATTGGAGTCTTATCAATATCATGTTGAGGCCGTCTCCTCTATTATTGAAGCGACTGAGAATTTTGCACTACCGTCTTTTAACCTAATCATTACAGATTTACGTCTTCCAGGGCAACCAGGCACGGACATTATTCAACTTGCCCAAGGCGTGCCTGTTCTAGTCATGACAAGCTTTGCAAGTTTACGCTCTGCAGTCGATGCAATGAAGCTCGGCGCTGTAGATTATCTTGCCAAGCCTTTTGATGACGACGATATTCTCGATATTGTACAAAATATTTTATTAAAAGAGCCCTTGCTTGAACCGTCTTTAAATGACTTAGAAAATTCGAATGAAGAAGTTCAGAATTTAATTTATGGCAATTGTAGCGCCATGAAAAAAGTTTTTAATCTCATTAAAAAGGTTGCCCCCACCGAAGCCACCGTATTGATCCAAGGTGAAACTGGCAGTGGTAAAGAACTGGCAGCCCGAGCGATACATAAACTTAGCCAACGTAAAAACCAGGATTATATCTGTATTAATTGCGCAGCGATTCCTGAGTCATTAATTGAGTCAGAATTATTTGGCCATGAAAAAGGCGCTTTTACAGGCGCGGTTAGTGCCCGTAACGGACTCATTGAAGCGGCTGATGGCGGTACACTTTTCCTGGATGAAATTGGTGAATTGCCGCTTGAAGCACAAGCTCGATTATTACGTGTTCTTCAAGAAGGTGAAATCCGTCGTGTTGGCTCCACTCAATCTCGCCAGGTAGATGTAAGATTAATTGCAGCAACGCATCGGAACTTAAAAGCCCTCTCTCGCACCGGACAATTTCGAGAAGATCTCTATTATCGATTAAATGTGGTCCAACTTAAACTCCCTCCCTTGAGAGATCGAGAAGAAGACATTTTAGGCTTAGCCCAAGTATTACTTGAGAAAGCATGTCTAAAATTAGGTCAAGAAGATATAAAATTTAGCCCAGATGCCATGAAAGCGATCAAAGAGTACCAATGGCCTGGAAATGTACGTGAATTAGAAAATGCCATTGAACGCGGCACAATCTTATGTGATCACAAAATGATTACGGCAGAATTGCTTGATGTAGAAATGGAAGTAGACGACATCACGATTCCTCAAGGCCTGATCACACCAACCTCAGTCAAACCTACACAACAAGCACCCGTATCCGTTAAAAATCTATCAATCGAAGACTACTTTCAACAATTTGTCTTAGAAAACCAAGATCGCATGAATGAAACGGAACTTTCACGCCGATTAGGCATAAGCCGAAAGAATCTTTGGGAGCGAAGACAGAAGCTAGGTATCCCGCGTCGAAAGTCCTCATAACAGAGTCGACGCAAATCACACTCATAACGTGACATAAGTCTCAAAACGTAACACTAACCTAGCCTTCAAACATCAGCAGAAACACACAAGAGCACATTTCTGTTACCTAGTGTTACCAAATGAAACGTGAAAACACGTTTCTGAGGTTCTTTCTACCACCTTACTAAGCCCTATAGACCAAAAGGCTTAGGCATAACTTATAACAAACTGATTTATAAGTATATTTTTACATTGGCACAAAGACTGCTATTACTTAATTTATAAAAATAAAAATAACCAACTGTGAATATACAAATAAAAATAAAAATAGTTGTTAGTTACAGTTGAAGAAAACCGCAGAAATAAAAATAATAAATGCGGGGCGAATTGATTATTTTAAATGCTTGGCTTTTTAGCGGCAAAAAACTGAAGTGAATATTGTTTTTAATTAATAAGAACTGCAAAAGTTGCGATGATTAAAAACTAGGTACTCATTTCAAGCATACCGCTCTGTGTGTTTAAAGTATTCCGTTTGCAAGCGTAAGTTTATAATTTACGCCCTAGGTACAGACATGGATTAATAATAAAAAAAATATTAAGTCTGCTCTTTTGAGCATGAAAAGGTCAATCACCGGAGCGTGTTGGTCTTTTCATGCAAAGTCATTTATTCTTAACATCTAACACTTCTGTAACCCAATCACTTACACTTCAATAGTTTTCACTCGGCTTACAAGGTAAACTCCCTTTTATCTGTGCTTAATCGCCTAAGTAATACTAATTAAAATTAAACGATGTAAAATAAATCATGCCTGACCTAAATCCTAATATCGTCCCACGAGACCAGCATCCTGTCTCTCGAAATTTAATTAGCCCATCAGCGTTGAAAGTCATGCATCGATTGCATAGTAAAGGCTATGAAGCGTTTCTAGTAGGCGGTGGGGTTAGAGATATTCTACTCGGTAAGCAGCCTAAAGATTTTGATATTTCAACCAATGCTCACCCAGAACAAGTTCATGCTCTATTTAAAAACTCTCGCCTAATTGGACGACGATTTAAACTTGTCCACATACTTTTTGGTCGAGAAATGATTGAGGTAGCCACCTTTCGTGGCAAAGCCGATGAACAAAGCAAACCGTCCGACACTAATCAATCAGAACACGGCATGCTATTACGTGATAACGTTTACGGTACAATTGAAGAAGATGCTGTTCGCAGAGACTTTACTGTAAATGCTCTTTATTACAGTGCCCAAAATTTTTGTGTTTACGATTATCTTGATGGCTTCAAAGACATCAAAGCACAACAACTACGAATAATAGGCGATCCCGAAACGCGCTACCGCGAAGATCCCGTCAGGATGTTGCGCGCACTACGATTTGCCGCTAAATTAAATTTTGATATAGAGCCAAGTACAAGTGATCCGATTATTGAAATGGCACCACTTTTAGGCAATATTCCAGCGGCACGCCTATTTGATGAGATGCTAAAACTTTTTCTGTCGGGCCATGCCGTTGAAATTTTTGAGAACTTATTGCACTACAAACTATTCGACGCATTATTTCCTCAGGTCAACCATACGTTAAACACCAATAAACAAGCCGAATACTATAAACGTTTTATTTTAAAAGGTTTAAAAAATACAGATACACGAATTAAGGCCGAAAAGCCGGTAACTCCCGCATTTTTATATGCAACATTGATCTGGCCGGAAGTTAATCGTAAGTGGCAACAATTGCAATCAGAAGGTGTGCCCGAATTCCCAGCATTACAACAAGCAAGTCAGAGCGCAATACAAAATCAGTTAGCGCATATTTCAATTCCAAAACGCTTCACCCTAATGATGAAAGAGATTTGGGAATATCAAATTCGCTTAACTAAAACACAAGGTCGACGCCCTTTTCTCTTAATTGAGCAACCGCGTTTCCGCGCTGCTTATGACTTCTTGTTATTAAGAGAACAAGCCGGTGAAGATGTAAATGGCCTTGCCCAATGGTGGACGCAGTTTCAAGTTAAAAACCCAGCGCCTGTGCATAAAAAAGCACCTAGACGCTTTAAAAACTCAAAACCTCGGCCTAAAACGCCACAATAAATAAACATGACAACCTTAACAACGACCACTGACGTTTTAATTGGGCTTGGCAGTAATTTAGACAAACCGCAACAGCAAGTCATTAAAGCAATAGATGCGATTAAGAAAGTTGATCGCATTCACTTTCAGCGTGCATCATCCCTTTATGAAAGTTCACCGCAGGGACCTCAAGATCAAGAAAACTTTTGTAATGCTGCAATATTAGTAAGCACTAACCTACCTCCAGAACACTTACTCTACGAACTCCAATCAATTGAAAATCACTTTGGTCGAATCAAAACGCGTTACTGGGGTGAGCGGGTGATCGATTTAGATATTCTATATTATGGCCAATTTAAAATTGATATTGAAACACCAGACCTACGCATCCCCCACCTACAAGCACTTACTCGAGACTTCGTCATTGTTCCTGTATTAGAAATTACACCGGATTGGAGCTTACCAGACGGTTCGCTCCTGAAAGACTATCAATCTGCCTGTTTAACTCACCAACTTACGAAAATACATACTTAAACAAACTCCTATTCTTGGCACTTGTTTACTATTTTACAAATCGCTATTCTAAGCTCTTTTATATACTGGCCTTTAAATAAGGAACACATAATGAGCATTACCACTTTAAGTTTGAAAAAATTAAAAGAGCAAGGACAAAAATTCTCTTGTGTGACCGCTTATGATGCGACCTTTTCTTCTGTTGCCTGCGAAGCCGGTATTGATGTGCTATTGATTGGTGATTCACTTGGTATGGTGCTGCAGGGTCAGGACAGCACTTTACCTGTGTCTATGGACGATATGGTCTATCACACTCAGTGCGTAAAGCAGGGTGCTACAAACCCACTCATTATGGCTGACATGCCCTTTAACTCGATTAATACCTTAGAAAACGCATTAAACAACGCAGGACTGTTAATGCAAGCTGGGGCGCACATCGTAAAACTTGAAGGTGGAGAATGGTTAGCTGAGTATATTTCTGCATTAAGTGACCGAGGCATTCCGGTTTGTGCACACCTTGGCTTAACACCCCAATCAGTGAATAAGCTTGGCGGCTACCGTGTCCAAGGAAAGGAGGCCGATAAAGCAAATAGTATGATTAATGCCGCGAAGCTTCTTGAACATGCTGGTGCCGATATGATTCTACTTGAATGTGTGCCAACATCCTTAGCTGAATTAATTACTAAAAAAGTTAAAGTTCCTGTTATAGGTATTGGTGCTGGAAATGTCACGGATGGCCAAGTACTCGTCATGCATGACTTGCTGGGTGTTAGCGGTGGCCATAAACCAAAATTTGTTAAAAACTTTATGGCTGAAGCAACCTCAATCCAAGGTGCCTTTTCACAATATAATGAAGCTGTTAAAAGTGGTGATTTTCCTTCAGCAGACTATAGCTTTTCAGGCTAAGGCACGCTTATATATTCGATTAGTTTAAGGATATCTTGATGCAAACAATACATAGTACGTCTGAACTACGGCAAGTCATTCAAGCTTACAAACAAGCAGGCAAAAGCATCGCTTTCGTTCCAACGATGGGTAACTTGCATGAAGGTCATCTATCCTTAATTGATACCGCTAAAGCCCAAGCAGATATCGTCGTCGCTAGTATTTTTGTAAATCCAATGCAATTTGGCGAGAATGAAGACTTAGATGCTTACCCTAGAACACTAGAAGCAGACTCCGTAGGCCTATCATCACGAGGCTGTCAGATTCTTTTTGCGCCTAACGCTAAAGAAGTTTATCCAAACGGTACTCAGGCCGAAACCCGTGTTGATGTACCTTCACTCGTTGATCACCATTGTGGCGCCAGCCGCCCAGGTCACTTTATTGGTGTTTCGACGGTTGTGACCAAGTTATTTAACATGGTTCAGGCTGATATCGCTATTTTTGGTGAAAAAGATTTTCAACAGCTTGCTGTCATTCGAAAAATGGCCCAAGACTTATGTATGCCTATTCGTATTATTGGCGTACCTATTTCTCGAGAACCTTCCGGTTTAGCTCGAAGTTCACGTAACGGTTATTTAACTTCAGATGAAAAAAATACTGCAGCAAAAATCTATCAAATACTCTTAATGTGTAAAAAGTCACTTGAAAGTGGAAATAAGGATTTTGAGTGTTTAAGTAAAAAAGCAATTGATGAACTTGAAGCGGCTGGTTTTAAGAAAGACTACTTTAATATTGCCAACCCAATCACATTAGAAGCGGTCTCAACTGAGAGTCGTGAATGCGTCATATTAGTGGCGGCATGGTTGGGAAATACTCGTTTAATTGATAATATAAGCGTTACGCTAAAAAGCTAAAATTACCCTAAGGACAGCAAATAACATGCGATTGGATCACTCCCCTCTCCACCAAGAATTAAAAACGCACGCATTAGATATACAAAGTAAACCTATGCGTGAAATGTTTCGTGATGATCCAAACCGCTTTAGCAGTTTTTCTGTTCAAGGCCCACATATTTTCCTTGATTACTCAAAAAACCTGATCAATCAAGACACTTTATGTCTACTCAATAAAACAGCAGAAAATGCAAAGTTACATGAGCAAATAAAAACTTTGTTTAGTGGTGGAAAGTTCGAAGAACGTCTACTAAATCATACTGAGAACCGCTCGGTGCTTCATACTGCCCTACGTCAGCCTGTCGATTCCAGCTTAATACTTAATGATAAAAATATTATTGAAGACGTAAAGCTGTGTCGCGAGAAGATGGCTAACTTCCTGCAAAAAATTCACAATAAGCAAATATTAGGCTTTACCAATAAACCACTACGCACCTTGGTAAGCATCGGTATAGGCGGCTCATTTCTCGGTCCGAAAGTAGTTACCGAAGCCCTTAAACCATATGCTCAAGAAGGCTATGATTGCCATTATCTCGCAAATATTGATGGCACCGATCTAGCCGAAATATTACAAAAAATTGACCCAGAAACGACCTTATTTTTACTTCAATCAAAATCATTTGGCACATTAGAAACATTAGAGAATGCAAAAGCAGTCAAAGCTTGGCTATTAAAGTCGGGGGTGAGTGATGCACAAATTCGTCAGCACTTTATCGCGGTCACCGCTAACAATGCAGCCGCTATTGAGTTTGGTATTGATGAAGATCATATTTTTCCTATGTGGGATTGGGTAGGCGGTCGGTATTCCCTTTGGTCTGCAATTGGATTGCCCATTGCTTTTGTATTAGGCATGAAAAATTTTGAGGCCTTATTATCTGGCGCTCATGAAATGGATCAGCATTTTTTAACGGCCGATTTCGATCAGAATCTTCCAGTCATTATGGCTTTACTAGGTGTCTGGTATCAAACCTACTTTGGCGCGGATTCCCATGCAATTCTCCCTTACGACCAATACCTTCAATACTTTCCTGACCATCTACAACAATTAGATATGGAGAGTAATGGGAAACATGTTGATCGTGATGGTAAAGACCTCAGCTATCATAGTGGCCCGGTTATCTGGGGTGGAATCGGTTGTAACGGACAACATGCTTATCACCAACTTTTACATCAAGGCACGCGCTTAATTCCCTCTGATTTCATTATCCCATTAAACAGCCATCATGATATTGCCGATCACCATAAGCACTTATTCGCCAACTGTTTAAGCCAATCTCAGGCCCTCATGCAAGGTAAAAACCTGCAAGAAGCAGTTGATGAATTAGTGGCGACAGGCATGAGCCAAGAGAAGGCTGCACAACTCGCACCTCACAAGGTTATCAAAGGGAACAAACCAAGTAACACTCTAATTCTTGAAAAAACGACTCCCGAAAGCATTGGCGCACTCATTGCACTGTATGAACATAAAGTGTTTGTTCAAAGCGTACTTTGGAATATTAATGCTTTCGACCAATGGGGTGTTGAGTTAGGAAAATCTCTAAGCTCAGATTTATATCAAGCGCTTGAAAGCGTCGATTCGCAACTTAAATTTGATTCTTCGACTGAAGGTTTACTCAATAAGTTTAAAATGGCAGATAGTTAAGCGATAGCTTCAGCGGAAGAAATACACGTTTCTGACCAATAAAAATCAACCTTCCAAAGTTTTTGAGTACTTTCTATTGCCAAAGCTTGCCACAACTCGAGGTAAGTTTTGCCTGTTTTCGCATCTCTAACACTGGGTAACAGCTCGGCAATCGGCCATAACACAAACGCATTATAATAAAGCTCAGGCCTTGGTAGCTCGATTCCAATATTTAAGCCTAACAACGAACCGTAAGTCACAATATCTATATCTAGGGTTCGTGCAGAGAAACGTGGCCCAGTTCGTATTCGCCCATTTTGGTCCTCAATACCTTTAACTTTTTTTGTTAACTTTTTCAGAGAAAGATTCGTTTCTATTCCGACAATCAAATTGAAGAAGCAATCACCAGAAAAACCAACCGGCTCGCTTTCATACACCGATGAGATCATTAACTCGCCAAATAGATCCTTTAAACCGTCTAGTGCCGCAGTAATATTCTTGGTTCGATCAATATTACTGCCTAAACTTAATAGTACGGTATTCATTAAGCTTGTTTTCCACGCTTAATGTGAACACCGACATTTGCGGCTCGTGGTACAGCGCCAGGTTTACGAATAGTTAACTCCAGGCTATCCAAAGGAAACTGATTCAATAAATGTTGTGCAATTTTTTCAGCTAATGCTTCCAACAATTCATAATGCTTCAGTCCAGTAATTTCATCAATTTCATCACATACGGCAGCATAGTTGACAGCATGATTAATATCATCAGATTGACAAGCTTGCGAGAAGTCACCAAATAGCTTTAAATCAAAAAATAGGCACTGTTTAATCTCTTTTTCCCAATCAAAAACACCAATCGAGGCTTCAACTTCGTATGCTTCAATAAGAACGGTATCTAAATTCATACTTCTTCCAAAGGTGGCAATTCATCCATCGGCCAACGAGGTCTAACCTTAAAATCTAAACCTGTTGTTTGTCCTGCAGTCAAGCGCTGACATCCTGCGTAGGCAATCATTGCACCGTTATCCGTACAAAATTCAGGTCGAGCATAAAATACGCTAGCACCAACCTTGTTCGTCATACTTTCAAGTGCCGAACGTAAACGTACATTAGCGCTCACGCCGCCTGCTATCACTAAGGTTTGCAATCCTGTTTGTTCTAAAGCTCTTTTACATTTAATGCGCAAGGTATCGACGACAGCATCTTCGAAAGCACAAGCAACTTCAGCCCGATCTCGCTCACTGAGCTCGCCTTTCTGCTTTATTTTTTGCACGGTATTCAAAGTAAATGTTTTTAAGCCACTGAAACTAAAATCCAAGCCCGGTCGATCCGTCATTGGCCTTGGAAAACGGTAAGGCGTTCCATCAAATTCTTCTAGTGCCTGAGCGGCAAGCTTTGCGATTCTTGGTCCCCCAGGATAGTCTAAACCGAGCATTTTAGCAGCCTTATCAAAGGCTTCACCTGCCGCGTCATCTAGAGACTCACCTAAAATTTTATACTGACCAATACCTGCAACAGAAACTAACTGCGTATGTCCACCTGAAACAAGTAGACCAAGAAATGGAAATTCTGGCGGCTTCTCTTCTAGCATGGGCGCTAAAAGATGCCCTTCCATATGATGCACTCCAATCAAAGGAATGTCTAAAGCTGCGGCTAAAGAACTACCAACAGCTGCGCCGACCATCAAGGCTCCCACTAAACCTGGCCCTGCTGTATAAGCAATACCTTCGATATCATCACGAGATAAATTTGCTTGCTGAAGTACTTGCTCAATTAAAGGGATCGTTTTTCGAACGTGATCTCGGGAGGCTAATTCAGGAACAACACCACCATAGTCTGCATGCATGGCTACCTGAGAATAAAGTGTATCGGCAAGTAGCCCTTTTTCGCTATGGTAAAGTGCGACGCCAGTTTCATCACAGGAAGTTTCAATCCCTAGTACAAGCATGTTAAATCCAAAAAACAGTCAAAAAATTTGGGCTCAAGATTAACAGAAAATAGCAGAAACCACTATTTGTGGTGTTTAATGAACAATCAAAGTGAAATCTTGCTTTCTTAAGTAATCTTTTTCGGTTTCCAAGTTCGCCATATTTAACGGATATGAGTCAAACCACTCCTCCCCCATCTCTAAAGTAATCTGGTTACCTTCTACTTCAACCGTAAAACCTGTTTCGGCTTTTTTACGTGCAACGGTGAGCACGACGGCTAAGCGAAATAATACACACAATTTCTTCAATGTTATTTTTTCAATATCACTTAAACTTTGAAATATTTCATCTGAAAATTTACGTCGGTGAGCTCTTACTATTAATGAAAGCATTAACTGGGTTGATTTTGTAAAACCAGATAAATCAGAATGTAATACTAGATAAGCACCATGTTTATGATATTGAGCATGCGAAATTGTTAAACCAACTTCAAAAACCCGACTAGCCCATTGCAGCATCAAAGCATTTTGAGGTGACTCTACTCCCCAAATTTTAGCAACTTGACCATAAATATGCAGTACCGTTTCTTCTACACGTTCAGCCCGTTTTTGGTCAAGACTATAGCGTAACTGCATTGAGTTAATTGATCGCTCTCGGACATCCTCATGCTGAATTCGACCTACCATGTCATAAAGTAGACCTTCCCTTAACGCTCCGCTCGTAAAACTCATCTCTTTAATTTTAAAAACTTCAAAACAAGCATATAAAATTGAAAGACCAGCAGGAAAAATACCAATGCGCTCTTTTTTGATGCCAAACTCATCTAGGTAGCTTATATGTTCAAGTTTGATCATTTTTTCTTTTAATTTTTTCAGCACCGATAAATCAATATTACCACTTTCATGTTTAAGCTCTAAATGTTCGACCGCTTGAAAAATTGCTTTTATTGAGCCAGAAGCACCGACACTATTTTCCCAGCCAACAGACGAAAACTGATGCTTAATATTCAATAGCTCTCTAGATGCGTGCTTGATTGCCTTATTAAATGCAGATGACGTCAGCTTACCTTTATGGAAATAACGTTCTCGAAATGACACACAGCCCATATGTAGGCTTTCGAGCGCTTTGTTTTCAAAGCGTTCGCCAATTATAAGCTCAGTACTACCCCCACCAATATCAATCACCAAACGATTTCCAAGATCATCAGCGAGTGTATGTGCAACCCCTAAATAAATAAGACGCGCTTCTTCTCGCCCCGAAATAATATCAATCGGGTAGCCAATAACTTTTTCTGCATTCCGCAGGAAAGCTTTTTTCTTTTTTGCCGCTCGCAATGCATTCGTACCGACAATTTGCACCGAGCCAGCATCGAGCTCCCGTATTCGTTGAGAGAAACGTTCCAAGCAAGCGATTGCCCGTTTTTTTGCCTCATCAGTCATTTCTCCTGATTCGTTCAAACCCGCGCCCAATTGGACTTTTTCACCCAACTTATCAACAATTCTTAGTTCACCATGCATCATCTTAGCGACGACCATATGGAAGCTATTTGAACCTAAATCAATCGCTGCGATGTATTTTGGATGCTCATGTGATGTTACTACTTCGAATGAGTTAGGCATCGTATCCTTGAAATCCTCTAATAAGACTATATATTACTACTATCTACATATTCTAAGTGATGCTTTTCTTTTATTGTAGAGCATACTTTATAGATTTATTAACCATTTATTGGATTTTAAGCATGAGTGATAACATCATCAACGTAACAGATGCTTCTTTTGACGAAGAAGTACTTAATTCAGATATTCCTGTACTAGTCGACTATTGGGCTGAATGGTGTGGGCCATGTAAAATGATCGCTCCAGTACTTGAAGAAATTGCTGATGACTACGCAGGAAAAATCAAGATCTGCAAATTGAACATTGATGATAACGAGCAAACACCACCAAAATTCAACATTCGAGGCATTCCTACATTAATGCTATTTAAAAATGGCAATGTCGACGCAACTAAAGTTGGCGCATTATCTAAGTCTCAACTCACAGCATTTGTCGATAGTAACCTATAAAAATTTGCTATCTATTTAGGGTGAATGATTTCAAAGTCATCACCCTAAATAGTGGAAGCCCAATTCCTACATGAATCTAACAATTGATGGCGGCATTCTAGCTGGTGGATTATCTACTCGAATGCTCGGAAAAGATAAAGGCTTGCAGCTTCTTAACGGACAAGCAATGGCCCAGTCTGTATACCAAGCTCTCTTACCCCACGTTAACGCCCTCTATATAAACTGTAACCAGAACTATGATGCTTATCGTGAGATATGCCCGAACCTCTGCTCTGACACAATTGAAGGCTATCAAGGACCATTAGCAGGCTTAGTGAGTCTCATGGAGGTCAGCACTGCCGACTACTTATTAGTTAGCCCCTGTGATACACCTTATATCTCAGAAATATTTGCTATTAGAATGCTTTCAGAACTCAAAAACGCCTTAAGCAATAAAGCACTATGTAACGAGCGAAGTACTCCCTTATTATTCGCCTCAAAGGACGCTGACCGAAGCCACCCTTTACACCTGCTTATATCTACTCAATATCAATCAAAACTTGAAACAGCACTAGAGCAAGGGCAAAAACGTGTGATGCAGTGGGTAAATAACAATAACGTTCAATGGGTAGATTTCTCTGACCACACGGGTAAATTCTCAAACTTTAACTCTCCCGAAGCACTTCTTGAAACCAAAAAGTACCCTATTATTTAACAAATTCTTACAGTTCAAATTTTAATCAAAGTTGATTTTAAGTAGTGATCACTATATCCTAGCGCCAAAAATTCAAACACTTGTTTTAAAGGCAAATAAATCATGATCTTAGATGTACATGTAGCATTCTTATTCGCAGCATTAGCCGTTTTATTTGGCTTAACTTACTCAATGAATCAGGGTTTGAATTACATGATTTCGAAGGCGAAGCAGAAAAATAAAACCTTAAATAACGAAAATAAAACTGATTTGGTTAGTTCTTAACACTAACCAACTCCAAGGAAGGTTTAGTACTTACCGAAATAAGTACTAAATAATTCGCACTAAACTAGTGCTGAAGAATTTGACTTAAAAATAACTGTAGCCGATCTGTTTTAGGCTTATCAAAAAACTCATGCGGTTCATTCTGCTCAACAATTTCTCCGCCATCCATAAAAATTACTCGATCAGCAACTTTCTTTGCAAACCCCATTTCATGCGTGACACACAGCATCGTCATCCCTTCATCAGCTAACTCAACCATAACATCGAGTACTTCTTTAATCATTTCAGGGTCTAGTGCTGAAGTAGGCTCATCAAACAGCATGATCTGTGGTGACATGCACAGTGAACGAGCAATAGCGACTCGTTGTTGTTGTCCACCCGATAACTGCCCAGGAAATTTTAATGCCTGATCTGGAATTTTAACGCGTTCCAAATAGTTCATGGCAATCGTTTCTGCTTCTTCTTTCGGCTTTTTTTGTACCCAAATTGGGCCAAGCGTTAAGTTTTCTAAAATGGTTAAGTGAGGAAATAAATTGAAGTGTTGAAAGACCATACCAACTTCACGACGTATCGCTTCAATATTTTTCACATCCTCAACCATTTCAACGCCATTTACAGTCAATGAACCCCGTTGAAACTCTTCTAAACGGTTAATACAGCGAATCATGGTTGATTTTCCGGAACCTGAAGGCCCGCAAATTACAATTCTCTCACCTTTTTTAACGGTTAAATTTATATCCTTGAGTACATGAAAGTTGCCATACCACTTATTCATATCTTTTATGGCAATAATATTTTTATCATTCGTACTTTCCATACTCTGATTATCTACACTCATGATAAACCCTTAGTTTTTATGACTAGTATCTAGTTTCTTTTCAATTGAATTTGCGAGTAATGACATGCTAAAACAGCATATCCAAAATATAAACCCGACAAATAAATAACCTTCTATCGCATGCCCACCTAACCAGTTTGAGTTGCTGAGTGCAGACATAATGACCTGCAGCATTTCAGGTACGGCAATCACCAACAAGAAAACTGTATTTTTAAATACCATAACAAATGTGGCTAAGATATTCGGCATTGCTATTTTGATCACTTGTGGAAAAACGATTAATAAAGTTTTTTGCCAATAACCTAAACCAATCGAATCGGCGGCCTCATACTGACCACTTGGTATTGCCTGAAAACCACTTCGGAATACTTCAGCCATATAAGCCGACATAAATAAAATCAGAATAATCCATACCCTTAACAGTTTATCCACAGATACATCCGCAGGAAAGAACAATGGCAACATCACTGACCCCATAAAAAACAAAGCCAAGATTGGCGTCCCACGGAAGAACTCAATGCACGTCACACTTACAGAACGGGCAAATGGCATATCAGACTGTCGCCCTAAGGCCCATAAAAAGCCAAAAGGGAAAGCAATAATAATACTCGCTGCTGCAAGGAGAACATTTAAGGAAAATCCACCCCATAAGTCAGTACTAACAGGCTTTAGACCTATATTGCTTCCATCTAAAAAGAGTAAGCAAATAAAAGGTAAAAGTAGGTACGCAGGTACGGCAATTTTATTACGTAAGTGAGCAGGTAAAATAAAAGATAAGGCGATTACAGCTGCTAGCAAAAATAATGAAAGGTTTACACGCCATATTTCACCATCAGGGTAACTGCCATAAAAAATTTGTTGAGACCAAGCCTGGATAAACACCCAGCATGCGCCATCTTTGACACAGTCAGCTTGCGTTGTGCCGCTCCAATTGGCAGAGAAAATTAACCAATCCAATACCCCGGGTAAAATAGCGACAAGTAAGGCTGTGATTATAATCGTGACAGTAATATTAAATACCGAAGAAAATAAATTTTCCTTCAGCCAAGCAATCGGCCCAGTTGTAGATAAAGGTGCTGGTTGATCTGGTAAGGGTTTAAACTCTTGTACTTGCACAGCCATCTCCTTAACGAGTTGTTAGTTCAGTGCGCTTGTTAAAATGATTCATCACAAACGAAATTGTCATATTGATAGCAAAATATATTGCCAAGGTCATAAACATGATTTCTACCGCTTGCCCTACTTGATTTAGAGCTGATCCAGCAAAAACGGTAAATAGTTCGGGATAACCAATCGCTGTCGCTATCGTAGTATTTTTCACCAGACTTTGATATTCACTATTTAGCATAGGTGTGATCACCCGCATTGCTTGAGGAACAATAATGAGCGACATAATTTTACTTTCTTTTAAGCCAATACTTCTAGCCGCTTCAGTTTGGCCCTGAGGTACAGATTGAATTCCCGCTCTAACAGCCTCAGCGATGAAAGCACCGGTATAAATCGAAAGCGCTATCGCTAATGATATAAATTCGGGAATAATCGTTGTTCCACCTCTAAAGTTAAATCCTTTCAAAGCTGGGTAATCAAGATGAAATGGCACCCCCGATACAATTAAAGCTAGCAGTGGTAAACCAACTAATAAAGCTAAGCTCGTCCACAAAATAGGAAACTGTTCGCCTGTTGCTTCTTGTCGTTTTTTCGCCCAACGTTTCATAATAAATGCACCGATGATCGCTGCAACGATAGAACCGTAAACAAGACCTGAACCTGATTCACCGACTAATTGGGGTATATATAAACCCGTAACATTTAAAAATATTGAATCACCTATATTGATACTTTCACGCGCAATAGGTAATGAGTTGAAGACGGTATACCAAAAAATAACTTGTAGAATAACTGGAATGTTTCGAAAAATTTCTACATAAATAATTGAAATTTTTCTAATTAAATAATTATGTGAAAAGTAAGCAACACCAAAAAGGAAACCAAGAATAGTTGAAAAAATAATGCCAACAACTGAAACTAAAACAGTATTCAGAATACCAATCGTAAATATTTTTAAATAGCTATCGGTGGTCTGAAAAGGTAGCAATGACATGAGTACATCAAAGCCTGCAGAGGTATTTAAGAAGCTAAATCCACTTTTGATCCCTTGTGCTGCCATATTGTCTAAAGTATTTGAAACAATCGTGTAGAAAAATCCGACAAGAAATACGAGTAAGAGGGACTGATAAATCCAACCACGATATTTTGGGTTGTTATAAAAAGAATTCGCGCCCACAGAACTTGGGCGTGTCTCAAGCTTTATTTGTTCAGTAGTTTTGTTAGAAAACATAAATACTTCTTCTTGAGTGTCAGGAGGGAATTAAGTTAATAAAAAAAGGGGCTTACTTAGAAGCCCCCTTTAATAATTATCGATTAGCGCATCGCAGGCGAGTATAAAATTCCGCCTTTATTCCATTGAGCATTTAATCCACGCGAAATTTTCAAAGGAGAGCCTTGACCGACATTACGCTCAAATGACTCAGAGTAGTTGCCAACTTGCTTAATCGCTTGATAAGCCCAATCAGCTGGTAGACCTAATTTATCGCCTAAATCACCTTCCGAACCTAATAATCTTTTTTGGCCAGGCTTGCCATTTGCTTTTAAGTCAGTTGCATTCTCTGACGTGACACCTTGGAACTCACCTTCTATCGAAGCATTAACTACCCACTTAACGACGTTAAACCACTCGTCATCATTCTGACGAACGACTGGTCCTAATGGTTCTTTCGAAATAACTTCAGGTAAAACTAACGCAGAAGCAGGATCTTTTAAGCCAATCCGTAGTGCATATAATTGTGATTGATCAGAAACTAAAAAGTCACAACGTCCAGATTCAAAACCAGATCGTGTTTGATCAGCGGTATCAAAGGTAATCGCTTTATAGCTCATTTTGTTTTCACGGAAATAATCAGCAATTGCTAGCTCTGTTGACGTTCCTGCTTGAATACATGCATTCGCGCCATCTAATTCTGTTGCTGATTTGACCCCTAACTTTTTACTGACCATAAAACCTGCGCCGTCATAATAAATTACGCCCGCAAAGTTTAAACCTAATGACGTATCTCGTGTATGTGTCCAAGTCGTATTACGTGAAAGGATATCTACTTCACCAGATTGAAGCGCTAAAAAACGTTCTTTAGCCGTTAGAGGCTTGTATTGAACTTTTGTAGCATCACCTAATACAGCCGCTGCAACTGAACGACAAACATCAACATCCAGACCACTCCACTTACCTTTTTCATCTTTTTGTGAAAAACCCGCTAAACCCGTACTGACACCACAAGAAACAACACCTTTCTTTTTAACTGAATCTAGTGTGGAGCCTGCAAAACTTGATTGTGCAGAAAAAGCTAACCCTACTGCTGCAAGCGTCATTGTTATATTTTTAATTTTCATATCCTGATTACCCTATTTTATATTTTGTTTTTATTTCGTGAATCACTTTTCTATACAATTCTAATAAAACTAAAGCCTTACACGGTTATTTCGACATTAACATAGAACTTATTCAGTTTAGTATAGTATCGTCATACTTTCTTAAAAGTTTTTTAAACTGTTACCTGTAAATTACAACTTGTTCCTCAAAGATCAGCACGATTCATTTTAAGCCTGAGGTAAGTTTCTTGGATTTTTAAAGCATCAGCGCTTGCTCGATGTCTGACTGTATTTGTTTGAGATAAAACTTGATGATAAAGAGGCGTCCACTGTTCTTTTTCTTCTTCATTCAACAAATCTAAAATTGATTCGATTTTGAATGCCTGTATTACTTCTGCTTCTTCAAATAACTTCCCAATCCAGCTCATGTCATTTGCCCAAGCATCCGAATATACAGTCATACCATTTAGGTTTTTATTGAGCCACTGGGCAACCCACGATATAGCCTTACCTTTGTCTTTTAAAAGCGAGCGTTGAATACCGTGTAAACTTTCGGCCTCTTCACTCCAATGCAACCAAGCATCAAGTGGTTTTATTAAACAGCACCCCAAAGATTGATCACTTGACACAAAACCAACTTCAATCGGATAACTACCCCGACCAAAACCTGAAGCTTCTATATCAATCACACAAGGCTTAAAGCACTCATGGTTTGTCTCAGTATGTTTCAAATATAAGCTACCTAATATGTTAAGTTGCTAAAAACCTCTGACAAATTCCAATAAACACACGCGGCTTTTCTGCATGTAGCCAATGAGTGGTATCTGGAATAATTTTCATTTCTGTATTGGGAAATAAGCTTAATGTCTGTTGCTTATAGGCGGGCTTAATATAATCCGATAAACCACCGCCAATAAATAACACTCTTCCCAAATAAGGCTCATTATTTGAAAGCCCTTCTAATATTTTAGAGTAATTTTTGTGAATTGCTGAAAGATTCATTTTCCACTCAAATCCCACCTGATCACTCTGTATTAAATTCTTCAATAAAAACTGCCGAACGCCAAGTGTTTCAATATAGTTCGATAAACGCTTATCAATAGCTGAACGAGTTTTATCCTGATCAAAATCTACCGCTAACAAACCTTTAAATATTTCAATATGATTTCCTGTATACGTCACAGGAGCGATATCAGCCACAATTAGTTTATTAATACGTGCAGAGTGAACCAGCGCAATATTCATCGCTACTTTGCCCCCCATAGAGTGACCAAGTATATTTACGCTAGATATATTATGTTCATCCAAGTAATGAATCACATCTTTTGTCATTAACGCATATGACATTTCTTCAGTATGAAAAGATTCACCATGATTTCTTAAGTCTAATGAATGAACTTCATAATCTTTTGCTAGTTCATTAGCAATACGCCCTAAATTATCTGATGAGCCAAACAAACCATGTAAAATAATGAGTACATCACCTTGGCCTTTTACTTTTGCAGCAAGTATTAAGTTTTTATTTTTCATTACACGGTTCACATTATTGAAATCAAAAACGAATATCGAATGGTATATTATTTTTTATGTTCTAACCTGATTATTAATAGTTTCAATAATCAGGTTATTTAGGATTTATGAATGGTTTCATTGCTTCCCTCTCAAGAAAAACGCGCACAACGACGTCTACCTGCCGCAAATCTCAAGGCTCATTTAAAATCAAAACAAGGCCTATTTTCAACTTGGTTAGAACTTGATGTAGTCGACTTTAATTTATCAGGTATCGCACTTAAACTTCCAAGTGAACCTGAATTAGGATCCAAGTTAAATCTTAGACTTATTTTAGAAATGGATACTGGTGAAATAAAAGTAAATCAATTAGAAGCAAAAGTTGTCAATAAGGTAAACACTATAGGTGATGGTATTTGGCGTGTTGGTGTGATTTTTAGCGGTCAAACGAAACATTCTCCTGATACCATGAAACAACTGGAACGAATCAAAGAAATGCTCGAAAGAAATGCAGCCATAACAGAGCGCATGACCCGAAAGGTGAGTTAAGTAGTAATTTCTAAAATACAAACACTTGAGCCTGAATAAATAGTACAAATTCAGGCTCAAACAATAAATCTTTTAGTTCTATTTTATCATTGGACTAAAAATATTTTAACAAAAAAACATACAACTTAAATAAACTTCTAAGGCTGCACAGTTTTCTTCTTCATTAGTATTATGCGGTATAAAAATTTCCATCTTTTATCATTTAACCCCTCTAGGTTTTTTAAATTAAATACGCTTTTATTTAAACTAAAATATCCAAAGCGCAAACTTACTATAGGAGATAAACTTCTATATTTCTTGACTAAGAGTGACATTGTTTTGACTGCATGTTGCAAGCTCAAATAACTACGAGTAAGTTAAGTATATCTACCTTTTATAACATGGTTCTCAATCCTTTTCCGGATATTAGTTATGGCTGAAAAGAAAGGCAATAGTAAAACGTATTACGTCAATTCTTCCACGGCAAAAACACTTGCTAGCTACCTGATGCATAAAGGCCTCGACTCTAATTCGATTGAAACAGTGCTTGCTTGTACTTTAGAAGATTTAAATGATGTTGAGCACCGCATCACCATGAATCATTATCATGCACTTTGGTCACTTGCTCTAAAGTATACGAGTGAACCAGCGCTAGCCCTTTCATTAGGTTCTAAGCCCTTTCAGGATGAAATGGGTTTAGTTGGACATATCTTCTTTAACAATGACACCCTTAATGCCGCATTAAAGCAATATGAACGATACTACGCACTTGTTCATGAAGGTATGCATATCGATGTTAAAACTGACGCTAAGTTCGCTTATATCAATTATATATGCGATTCTGAAGAGGCTTACTCACAATCAGATATGGAGTATACTTTAGCTATATCTATTTATAGGGCCACACTGCACATTCGGAAAGACTTCGAAATTGAACACATATATTTCCAACATAGCCCACCGACCTATGTATCTAGCTATAATGAAGTATTCCCCTGCCCTGTTAGGTTTAATCATTCACATTGTTCAATCGTATTCAAAAAACAATATCTTGACTTTAAACTACCTAAACGTAGCTCATATTTACATCAAGTATTAACACATCATATTGAAACGTTACTGAAAAAAATAAGGCCAGAAGAAACACTAAGAGACAAAGTTATTAATCTTGTTGAAAAAAAATTAGCAAAAGATAATATTGATGCAGAACATATAGCAGATAAACTATGCATGAGCCGTCATACGCTTTATCGTAAACTTAAACAGGAAGGACTTTCATTTCATGATTTAGTTGACCAAGTACGTAAGGACAAAGCATTTTATTATCTGAACCGCAATAAGCATTCGCTAAGTGAAATTGCTTTTTTACTTGGTTTCTCAGAGTTAAGCGCTTTTAGTCGTGCATTTAAACGCTGGACAGGTATTTCACCGGCAAAACATTTGAAACAGAACGTAAAGTCTTAACCCTTCTAATTTTAGCGCTTTATTCATTATATTATGAAACAGATCAACTTTTTCCTATCTATTATCCCCTTGTTACTACTTTTAATTGCTTGTAGTACAAACAAACCGGTAACAGACAAAAATCTCACTCATGAAAAAACTAAAGATCCTAAACATACGCTTTGTATTTACAAAAAAGAAAAAGGGATCGCTGAAATCATTGCCATTAAACAACGTACCTATCAATTTAAGTTCTATTTGGGGGATGATATTTTTGAAAAAAATAGAGATGATATTGTCAGTAATAACGAACTAAAAATAGGAAATGAATTTAAAGCTGTCAAAGAAGTTATGGTAAACAAAACAAAAAGACACGACTGCCTTCCTGTTGAATTCCACTTAATTCCTTAAATTAAATAATGAATAAACCTACCACATTAAATCATCAGGTATAACAAAGTCTTTATAAGGATCATCTTCTAATGGCTCTTTCGTTTTTTCTTGATTCGTTTCAAGATAAACCACTACAGTTTCATCTCTCTGTGATATCTTTTCAGCCACTGCAGTCGGTACTAAATAAAACTCATCATTAGACTGTGTAATCGCTAATTTCCCACGATTCAGATGAGTCTGTTGTTCTTCATCAACATATATTTTTTTAATCTGTTTATTTACAACAAACTGAAACCCTATGTCTCCATTTTGACGCTCAATTTTATTGCTTTGAATGAGCTGAATTATTTGTGCTTTAATAGCCTTTTTATCTTGCTCAGCTTTTTTTAGTCGATTAAGTTCACGGTCTTTATCTGCCTTTTCTTGTTTTTGTTTATCGACTAAATCCTGTTTCTGTATTGCTTCTGCTTGTAATAAACCTTTTGGGGTTTGCTTCCTTTTTTGACGTTTCTCTTTTTGTATTTTTTTAGCTTTATTCTTATCTACCAAACCTGAACCCATCAGTTGTTCTTGTAATGATTTTGCCATTTCTATACTTCCCTTCTTCTGAATTCAGTTTGGTTTATTCAACTACACTTTAAATACTTACTCTAAAAATCAAACATCAAGATTAGAAACATCTAGTGCATGTGTTTGAATAAAGTCACGTCGAGGTTCAACCTCATCACCCATTAATGTTGTAAAGATTTGATCTGCTGCAACCGCATCTTCAATATTTACTTGCATCATTCGACGACAATCAGGGTCCATTGTTGTTTCCCATAGTTGGTCTGGATTCATTTCTCCCAAACCTTTATAGCGCTGAATCATTAAACCACGTTTAGCCTCTTTCATAAGAAAGGCGATCGCTTGTTTAAAGTCAGTAACAGGATGCTTTTTTTCACCTTTTTGGATAAAGCTACTTTCGCTGAATATACCGCTAATAGATTCACCTAATTTTGTTATTTTCTGATAACTAGGCGATTCAAAAAACTCATGGTTAAACACGTAATCAGTAGAAATACCGTGTACAAAGACACTCACCATTGGTAAGTGAATATCTCTCTCTTCATCCTTAGTGGTTCCGAAAACATAATTCATCCCCGTTTTACTATCTACACCAAGTAGCTTAGCCATCTCAGCGCTCCAGTTCTGCACAGTTTCTTCAGTTTTTAATGACTCTGGAGCTAAAGCTTCAACATTAACCATTTTTTCTAATACGAGAGCTGGGTGTACTCTTGATAATTTAGTAATGATATTTTCAACATTTCGATGTTCTGAAACTAACGCTTCTAATGCTTCACCAGAGATTGCAGGTGCTTCAGCGTTTACAAAAAGTTGTGTGCCATCTAATGCAGATTGAGTTAAGTACTGCTCTAGAGCAGCTTCATCTTTAAGGTATTGCTCTTGCTTACCTTTCTTAACTTTATATAAAGGAGGCATTGCTATAAATATATGGCCTCTCTCGATGATTTCACGCATTTGACGGAAAAAGAAAGTTAATAACAATGTTCGAATATGCGATCCATCCACATCCGCATCGGTCATAATAATAATGCTATGATATCTTAGTTTTTCGATATTATATTCTTCGCGACCTATCCCACACCCTAGTGCAGTAATAAGCGTTCCGACCTCTACCGACGATAACATTTTATCAAAACGTGCTTTTTCAACGTTTAAAATTTTACCTTTAAGTGGTAAAATTGCCTGAGTTTTACGATCTCTACCCTGCTTAGCGGAACCGCCAGCAGAGTCCCCTTCCACTATGTATAGTTCAGATAAAGCTGGGTCTTTTTCTTGGCAATCAGCCAGCTTTCCAGGCAAGCCTGCAATATCTAATGCACCTTTGCGACGCGTCATATCTCTTGCTTTTCGGGCTGCTTCTCGGGCTCTTGCTGCATCAATCATTTTATTTACGATTAATTTCGCTTCTTGTGGAAACTCCATCAAGTAATCAGATAAACAATGATTCATTTCCTGTTCTACAGCAGACTTCACTTCAGAAGATACCAGTTTATCTTTTGTTTGCGATGAGAATTTCGGATCAGGTACTTTTACAGAAACAATACCAGTTAAGCCTTCTCTAGCATCATCACCTGATGTACTTACTTTCGAATTTTTTCCTAAACCTTCTTTTTCTATATAACTATTCAAGGTACGTGTTAGTGCCGACCTAAAACCAGCTAAGTGCGTTCCGCCATCACGTTGTGGGATGTTATTCGTAAAGCAATAAATATTTTCTTGAAAACCATCATTCCACTGTAATGCGACTTCTACACCTACTCCATCTTCTTCTCTGAAAGTAGAGAAATAAAACACTCTATTAACAGGTGTTTTATTTATATTCAGATACTCAACAAATGCTTGTAAACCTCCCTCATAATTAAATATTTCTTCTCTACCTGAACGTTCATCTTTTAAAATAATGTTCACACCTGAATTAAGAAATGCTAGCTCTCTTACTCTTTTTGCTAACTGATCATAATGAAATTCAATATTTGTAAACGTATTAGGTGAAGGGATGAAATGAACTTCTGTACCTGTTTTATCTGTTTTCCCAATAACTTCTAATGGTTTCTCTGGTACACCTTCATGATAAACTTGCTCGTGAACTTCTCCTGCTCTTCTAATTGTTAGCTTTAATTTACTTGATAAAGCATTTACAACTGACACACCAACACCATGAAGACCACCAGATACCTTATAGGTATTATCATCAAACTTACCGCCAGCATGCAGTACCGTCATAATTACTTCTGCTGCTGATACACCTTCTTCTTCATGTATATCGGTAGGTACTCCTCGACCATCATCTGAAACTGTAATAGACTCATCAGGGTGAATGGTGATTTTTATTTCAGAACAAAAACCTGCAAGAGCTTCATCAATCGAGTTATCTACAATTTCAAAAACCATATGGTGAAGCCCTGACCCATCATCAGTATCACCAATATACATGCCCGGTCGTTTTCTTACTGCATCAAGTCCTTTTAAAACCTTTATACTGGAAGAATCATATTTATTTTCTGGTTCACTCATTAATATTTTGCTCCTAAAAAATCTTAGACGACCTATAATCGAATGTAAATTTTTCTATTATTAAGTTTATAAGGCTAATATTTTGCCATGTTCCACGTGGAACATTTTATATATCTCATTATCCGGTAAAGCTTTTTGAACAACTGATGTATCAAGAGCCGTGCAAATAACCTGAGTTTCTAATACTGCTAGTCTATCAAATATTAGCTGTAGATTTTGGTAATCTAATTCAGCTGAAATATCATCAATTAATACCACGGTTCTTTTATTTACACTGTCGACTAAACACTGAATTTGGGCTAAGTATAATGCTAAAACAAGAAGTTTCTGTTGCCCTCTCGAAAGAACATCTTCGACTAAGCGTCCTTTTATTGTTACTTTTATATCTGCTCTATGCGGGCCAAACTGTGTATATTTACTATCGAAATCTTTTTTATGGTTTTTTTCTAATATAGCCTGCATTGGTAAGTCTTTATCCCAACCCCTAACATATTGTATGTCTAGCTCATTTCCAATTTTAAAATATGAAATTATTTTTTTAAAATTGGAACGTAATAATTTTGTATACGTTTTTCTACATACATCTATTTCTTCTGCCAACGTTGATAATTTTCGATCCCAAATTTTCAACTGTAAGATATCTATCTTAGCAGTTCGAAGTAATGTATTCCGCTGTTTTAAACAATTATTATACTCGTTAGAAAGTCTAGAAAAACTATGTTCCACGTGGAACACTCCCCAATCTAGAAATTTCCTCCGGATTTTTGGAGGGCCTGTTAATAGCTCAAAACTATTAGGATCAATTATTACAACAGGTGATATAGCAGCTAATTTTGATGCACTTCTTATTAGCTCTCCATTTAACTTTATATCAGTATTTGATAATACTGTTTTTCTAATTCCTACAGTATGAATACTAGATAATGTTGTACCGACAGGTGGAACAGTGTCATAATTTTCAGAGAGCCTACCAAATAAAACAAATTCTTTGGCACCGACATCCCTATTAACAATATTTCTTATTCGACGACTTCGGAAAGACTTTCCAGTAGATAGATAATAAACGGCTTCCAACAAACTAGTTTTGCCTGATGCATTTGAGCCAATTATAAAATTAAGATGGGAATGAAATTTTATTTCATCTGTTTGAAGGTTTCTAAAAGAATTTGGGGTAAGGGTAAGAATAGCCATAAAAGTTCAGCATCATTAAACAATAATATAAATTTACTAACTAAAAAGGTTTAATGACACTCACATAAATATGCTTCAAATTAATGAAGCATATTTAGTCTATCATCTACAAACATATCTAATTCAGGCGCTAATACATGAACGTAGCGATCAAAATATAGAAATTGTTTTAGTAATAAAGCAAATTCTCGTGGAAAATGAATGCCGTTGTCTTCTCCGACTTTCACCATATCCATTAAAATATTATTAACGTCATCTTCACCCTGAGAAGAGATAGCAGTGTAATCAGGAACCATCACATCTAACTTATTAAAAACACGCTTAAGGTCATCAGCTAAATCATCCGAGTCAACGGTATCATCCGTAATGCCAATACGAATCATCGCATCAGCCATACCATTAAAATCACCAATCATAATTGAGGACATAAAGTCGGATACTGCTTCCCACGTACCTGGGTTGATACGTCCTACAATACCAAAATCAATAAAACCAATTTTGCCATTTGTTAAAACCATTAGATTTCCTGCGTGGACGTCTGCATGGAAAAAACGACATTTCGTTAAGCTAGAAAACCAAGTATTCATCGCAGTTATAAGAGTTTTTTCAGGGTCATCACAATATTTTCTAATGGTGTCCAAGTCCGTTAAAGACACACCATAAAAACGTTCCATTGTCAGTACTTTCATAGCAGATGCTTGTTCATAAACTTTAGGAACAATGACATCATCATTTTCAGTATCTTTTAAAAATTCAGCAAACTCTTTTAAATTGTTTGCTTCTTTAATGAAGTCACACTCTTCCATCATCGTGCGTTGAATCTCTTCAACGACTCCAGATAAAGATGTCCATGATAACTTAGGCGCAATAAACTCAAGTATACGAGCAGATACATACAAAAAGTTTAGATCTGTCAATAAAACATTTTCTACGCCTGGCTTTTGAATTTTTATAACAACATCTTCGCCAGTAAGTAATCTTGCAGAATGAACTTGCGCAATAGAAGCAGACGCTAAAGGGACAGGGTCTACGTAAGAATAAACCTCATCAAGTTTTCGTCCCAACTCTTCTTCAATTATTTTCTGTGCAACTGAAAACGGAAACGGTTTTGTTTTATCTAAACAATTCTGAAATTCTTCAACGTAGTCTTTTGGAAAAAAAGTAGGTGAACTCGCAATGAACTGCCCTAATTTAATATAAGTAGCACCAAGCTCTTCAAACACATTTCTCAGTAGTTTTGGGTTTGGTGGTCGTTGTCCAATCATCCATTTAGAGCCTGTTTTAGCAAGCACACTAGTTGTTTGTGCGACTCTATATGACCCTTTGAGTGTATCTAAAAAAAATCCCATTTACTTTCCCTTGGTTCAAGCTAAAGTTTATCTACCTATTCCATCTACTTTTAATACAAAATAAAATTTTTACAGTCGCATTGGCATGATGACATACAAGTTATCACTTTCTTCCGCTGATTCAATCAATGCAGACGAGTTTGAATTTAATAAAGTCATTTTGATATTATCAGACGATAAGACATTCATCGCATCAATTAAATAACTTACATTGAACCCAATTTGTAAATCATCTTGTACATAATTTACATCTAGGCAGTCTTCTGCCTGTTCATGTTCTGGATTATTAGCGAAAACTTGTAATTGATTATTGCTAAGGTGTAACTGAATTCCTCTAATATTTTCATGGGATAGTATACTTGCCCGCGTAAACATTTCTTTAAGTGCTACTCTATCTGCAATCATGACTTTATCCCCACCTTTTGGAATAACACGATTATAATCAGGAAACTTTCCATCAATTAATTTTGATGTGAATTTATAGTTTCCTATTTGAGAATAAATATGGTTATCGCCAATGGATAAAGTGACTTCATTTTCACTATCAGTGAGTAATCGGCCAAGTTCAATAATTCCTTTACGTGGAACGATCACCTGCTTAGCTTCTTCTCGCTCAAAGTTTGTCGCTAATGTTGATAATGCTAAACGGTGGCCATCAGTCGAAACCATACGAACATATCGATCACCTAGTTCTAGCAACATACCATTTAAATAATAACGAACATCCTGTTGGGCCATGGCAAAAGATGTAGCATCCAACATGTTTTTAAAATCTTTCTGCAAGAAAGTAACGGCTAAATCATGCTCATTTTCTTCAATATTAGGAAATTGATCAGCGGGTAAAGTTGATAAAGAAAAATGGCTTTTACTTGAACGTAAATGCATTTTATCACCTTCAAGGCTGAGCTGAATGACTGCATTACTTTTCAAAGACCGGCAAATATCAACTAATTTACGCGCAGGTATGGTAATTTGCCCTTCTGTATCAACCTGAACATTATCAAGTTTACAAACCAACTCCACTTCCATGTTCGTGCCCGTAAGGGATACATTACCTTCTTCAGCTATTAATAAAATATTTGATAGCACAGGCATCGTCTGTTTACGTTCAACAACACCTGAAATTATTTGAAGTGGTGCAAGGATATCTTCTCTATTTATTGTCAATTTCATTGGTATCGGCTCGTCTCAATCAAGTCGTTAATGTTCGCATAAAGTTATGGTGATCTTCACGTATCCCAGCATCGCTGTCACGTAATTCAACTATTTTTCTACAAGCATGAAGTACCGTTGTATGATCTCGGCCTCCAAAAGCATCCCCTATTTCAGGTAAACTATGATTCGTTAACTCTTTAGCTAACGCCATCGCCATTTGTCGTGGCCTAGTAACGGAGCGCGTACGCCGTTTGGACAATAGATCGGCGACTTTAATTTTATAATAATCAGCAACAGTTCGCTGAATATTATCAATACTTACTTGTTTATCATGTAATGCTAATAAATCTTTTAAACATTCTCGAATAAAAACTGGCGTTATTTCTTGCCCTGTAAAATGAGCATTCGCTGCAACTAATTTCAATGCTCCTTCTAATTCCCTTACATTTGAACGGATTTTTTGTGCAATAAAAAAAGCAGACTCATTATTAAGCGCTACTTTATTCTGCTCCGCTTTTTTCAACAAAATAGCAACACGCGTTTCCAGCTCAGGCGGTTCAACCATTACGGTTAAGCCCCAACCAAATCTCGACTTAAGGCGCTCTTCCATATTATCGATTTCTTTCGGATAACGATCACAAGTTAGAATCATCTGTTGTCCACCTTCTAACAAAGCGTTAAAAGTATGGAAAAATTCTTCTTGCGAACGTTCTTTCCTTGCAAAAAATTGAATATCATCAATTAATAATGCATCTACAGAACGATAATAGCGTTTAAAGTCATTTATGGCATTCATTTGAAGCGCTTTAACCATATCAGCTACAAAACGCTCCGAATGCAAGTAAACGACTTTTGCATTCGGGTTTTTTCTAACTATTTCATTACCAACAGAGTGCATTAGGTGAGTTTTACCTAAGCCAACACCACCATATAAAAATAATGGATTATATGAGCCACCCGGATTTTCAGCAACTTGAACAGATGCTGCACGTGCTAATTGGTTTGACTTACCCTCAACAAAGGTATCGAAAGTAAAATTAGGATTTAAAAAGCTTTTATGATTTAAACCACCTTCAACATCTATCCTGCGATCAACAGGTTGATTACTTACAATAGGTTGATTAATACCCCTACTTTGTCTTTGAACCTCTTTAGGTTTTGTTTTAGTAGGTGCTTCATCCTGCTTTCTTAATGACCCTATATTTAACTTCACTGAACCATCATGGCCACTCTGTTCTGAAAGCAGCTCATTTATACGTTTAAGAAATTTTTCTTTTACCCAATCAAGAACAAATTTGTTCGGCGCATAAAGGTGTAATGTGTTGTCTTTATATTCCCCATGAAGCGGTCTTAACCAAGTATTGAATTGCTGTCCTGGCAACTCTTCTTTAAGTTTAGCTAAACAATCTGCCCAGACAGTATCTTGCACTTATATTCCTATTTCTCAAAATTTTAAGGTAATACATCATTTATAGTGATCGAATAGATCAAAAAAAATTACTAACCCTTTAAATACTAACTATTTATAGCTCGTTAAAAAGACTTTTTAGTAAAGAAACAAATAAATTATTACTGTTAATTATCCATGTCACATAAATAATTTTAAGCCTTCGACCTATCGTTCTAATAATAGGATGAGGAATTTTAACGATAAATTGAATCTATCGCTAGCCTTATTTTTGTAAGAGTAAACAGCCTGTGAATATCTTTTTTGTTAAAAATCAATTTCTTGTTGTATTTATACACAGCCTTGTGCACAAAAAATATATAATTTTATAGACACACATTTATTAATTCAAAATAAAAATTAACTTGTGGAAAAGTAGGGTGATAAATCTGTGGATGATTTTAAAAAATATTTATCCAAGTTTTATGCACGTTTAATTCAGGAGAAATACATAAGTTAATCGTACGGTTATACTTTCTGTAGTAAGTTGATTTTTATAGTATTTATTAAGATATACACAGAATAACGTCTCAGTAATAATACATAATAATAAAAAGATATATAAATTATATTATTAATGACCTAGAGACTTTAAAAAGATCTAGAAAAAAGATTTGATACTGACACTCAAAAAACGTACAATTTCGCTCCTTAATTTTTCAACCTAATAATTTGTGAGAACTGGAAATGAAAAGAACATTCCAACCAAGCGTTCTTAAACGTAAGCGTACACACGGCTTCAGAGCTCGTATGGCAACTAAAAGCGGTCGTCAGATAATTAATCGACGTCGAGCAAAAGGCCGTAAAGTCCTAAGCGCATAGTACTAGATTTGACTAGTACAGATTTGAATACAGATTTTCAATTCCCGAAATCAGTTAGATTGTTAACTTCGGGTGATTACAGTGATGTTTTTCAAGCTGTTGATGTAAGAGTTTCAAGTAAACACTTTTTAATCTTAGCTCGGGGTAAAAGTTTACCTACAGCAAGGCTTGGAATTATTGTTGCAAAGAAAAATGTAAAACTTGCTGTACAACGGAATCGAGTTAAACGTTTACTAAGAGAATCATTCAGACTTAGACAAACGTCGCTTCCAAATTTAGATCTTGTTGTTTTAGCAAAAAGAGGGATTGATCGTATTGATAATCCTGATTGCGCTTCTGAACTTCAATATTTATGGAATAAATTAAGCCGAAAAGTAGAAAAATCTTAAACTTTTTTGGCTTAAATTTATTTAAACCTTTATTAATCCTATAGCATTATGCGAGAGCCATTATGACAAAGCTTGTCATAAGCTTAATTCGTGCTTATCAGCTTATAATAAGCCCAATATTTGGTCCATCCTGTCGTTTCTACCCTTCTTGTTCTCAATATGCAGTGGATGCCATTAAAATTCGTGGTGTTTTCAAAGGTAGCTATCTTGCTGTCCATCGTGTGTTAAGATGCCATCCCGGGTGCAAGGGTGGTTATGATCCGGTGCCAGAACTAAATAAGCAATCGCGTAAAAAGATAAGAGATATAAATAAAACGGATACTCATTAAGTTTAAATAACACTTTTTAAAGTAACGTTTTAAAATTTTAATACTACTAAATGGTAATTAACTATTATGGATGTTAGACGTAGCATTATTTTTGTAGGCTTAGCCATTGTTTCATACATGTTGATACTTGCATGGAATGATGATTATGGTCAGATACCCATTCAGCCAACAGCTTCATCTGTGTACCCTGCAACTTCAATTGAAACTTCTCCAGAATTAACTAACAAAGTTGAATCATCTGAATTTACGACTCCTGAAGAATCTAATGTAGTTTCAGCAGATATAGCCGTTTCAAATGATATTGGTTCTGTTAGTACGCCATTACAAAAATCAATATCAATCAAAACAGACGTATTGGATTTGATAATTGATCTAAAGGGCGGAAATGTGGTTTTTGCTGCAATGCCTGAATATAAGATTACGCTAGATTCTGAACAGTCATTACCATTACTCGAGTCAAATTCAGCTAGACATTACGTAGTAGAAAGCGGCTTATTTGGTAAAAATGGTTTTGATTCTTCTAAAAATGGTCCAATGCCTAGGTATTCCACCTCATCAAATCAATATGAGCTTGCTGAAAATCAAGAAAAATTAATTGTTGATCTTACTTTTCAAGATGCAACAGGCGTATCGATTATTAAACGTTACCAATTTTCACGAAACGATTATTTAATTAAAGTTAGTTATATTATCGATAACCAATCTCAGTCTGCTTGGGAAGGAAACTTCTCAGGAAAAATTGTTCGAGATAAAAGTACCGACCCTTCGCAACAAAGTAGCATGGGAATGCAGTCTTTCTTAGGAATGGCACTTTCCAGTGCAGAAAAACCTTATGAGAAGTACGACTTTGATGATATGTCAGAAGAATCAATTAATCAGCAAATACAAGGCGGTTGGATATCATTCATTCAGCATTATTTCTTAAGTGCCTGGATCCCAAATGCTGAAGTTAGTCACACTTACCAAAGTAAAGTAAGAAATGGTATGTTTCTTATGGGCTTTATCAGCCCTGCAACGGTTGTTGACGTTGGAACTACTGGTGAAGTGTCTGCTGATTTATATCTTGGTCCAAAAATAATTGAACGCTTAGAAAAAGTTGCACCTAACCTAGATTTAACGGTTGATTTTGGTTGGTTATTTTTTATCGCTACGCCTCTATTTTTACTATTAGACTTCTTTTATAGTTTGGTTCAAAACTGGGGTATTGCCATTATATTAGTTACGCTTGTGGTGAAAGCATTATTCTTCAAGCTCTCTGCTGCTAGTTATCGCTCAATGGCGAATATGCGACGTGTTGCACCAAAACTTAAGACATTAAAAGAACAGCATGGCGATGATCGTCAAAAAATGTCTCAAGCAATGATGGAATTATATAAAAAAGAAAAAATTAACCCTCTGGGTGGATGTTTACCAATATTAGTACAGATGCCTGTATTTATTGCATTGTATTGGGTTTTATTAGAAAGCGTACAACTAAGGCATGCCCCTTTTATGTTTTGGATTACCGATATGTCGGTAAAAGATCCATTATTTATATTACCGATCTTAATGGGCATTAGTATGTTTATTCAGATGCAGTTAAACCCTGCCCCACCTGATCCTATGCAGGCTAAAATCATGAAAATTATGCCTATTATGATGACGGTATTTTTCTTATGGTTCCCAGCAGGGCTTGTACTTTACTGGTTAGTGAATAATATATTATCGATTTCTCAGCAATGGGTCATTACTCGACAAATTGAAAAAGCCAATCCTTAACGAATAACGCGGTTATAGCGTATGACGTTTTATCATCAAGATACCATTACCGCGATTGCTACTGCAGCTGGTCGTGGTGGTGTGGGGATTGTTCGAATCTCTGGTCCACAAGCCCTTAATATTGCTGAAGCCATTCTTGGTTTTACGCCTAAAAAACGTTTTGCTCATTATTGTGATTTTCATGATTATGACAAAATGCGTTTAGATCAAGGTATTGCGCTTTATTTTAACAATCCTCACTCTTTTACCGGTGAAGATGTTATTGAATTACAAGCGCATGGTGGTCCAGTTATTTTGGACTTATTACTCAAAACAATTATTCAACTTGGCGGACGATTAGCTGAGCCTGGAGAGTTTTCTCAACGTGCATTTTTTAATGATAAACTGGACCTTGTTCAAGCTGAAGCAATCTCTGATTTGATTAATAGCACCTCAGAGCAAGCAGCTCGATGTGCACTTCGTTCCTTACAAGGAGAATTTTCCAATCAAATTAATGATATTCTAGATCAGCTGATTAAGCTTAGAATATTTGTTGAAGCCGCAATTGATTTCCCTGAAGAAGAAGTAGATTTTTTAACTGAATCGAATGTTCTAGCTCAAGTTGATACTTTAATTGAAACCCTTAATAACTTGTTTAAAAATGCAAACCAAGGTGCATTATTAACAGAGGGGATGCGTGTCGTGATCGCGGGAAAACCAAACGCGGGAAAATCTAGCTTATTGAATGCTTTAGCTGGTAAGGAATCAGCAATCGTGACTGATATTGAAGGCACGACAAGAGACGTTTTAAAAGAACAAATCAATATTGATGGCATGCCTTTACATATAATTGATACCGCAGGCTTGCGTGAAAGTAATGATGAAGTTGAAAAAATTGGTATTGATCGCGCCTGGAAAGAAATAGAACAAGCGGATAGGATTCTATTAGTCACTGATGCATCGGATAGTAACATGCTAAATACGGATGATCATTGGCCTGAATTTGTTGAAAAACTGGAGCGAACAGATCATTTAAGTTTGGTTCGAAATAAAGTTGATAAACTTAATGAAGAAGCATCATTGAATTTAGAAGGGCCCTATCCGGTTATTTCAATTTCTGCAAAAACAAAACATGGTTTAACTTTTCTACAAGAACACCTGAAAGACTGTGTTGGTTTTAACGCATCCAATGAAGGTTCTTTTACCGCACGAAGACGTCATCTAGACGCCTTAACAAAAGCTGTAGATGCCGTAAAGGTTGGTCGTAAACAATTAACAGAAATGAATGCGGGTGAATTATTAGCAGAAGAGCTAAGAGTTGCCCAAGATGCATTAAGCGAAATAACAGGAAAATTTACACCGGACGACTTACTTGGTGAAATCTTCAGTAGCTTTTGTATTGGTAAATAATAGTATTTACTAATTAAGCACTTCAAAAAAAATCATTTCAAATGGAGTCAAGGATGAGCCAGTTCTCATTATTAAAGTTAAATAATTTTGGTCCTTTTTTTGCGACTCAATTCTTGGGTGCATTTAACGATAATATTTATAAAAACACGCTGATGCTGATCATCGCATTTAGTGCATCTGACGCCTTAGGTTTAGATATTAACCTTGTACTTAATCTCGCAGCCGGTTTATTTATATTACCTTTTTTCTTATTTTCTGGAATTGCAGGTCAAATTACTGAAAAACATGAAAAATCATCTTTAATAAGAAAGATTAAACTGCTTGAAATAGTCATCATGATTGCTGCCTCGGTTGGTTTTATGTTTGAGCAGTATTATTTCCTACTCATATTACTTTTCCTAATGGGGACTCAATCTACATTCTTTGGGCCTGCAAAATATGCAATTTTACCTCAGCATTTAAAACCTGAGCAGCTAGTTGCAGGAAATGCATTGGTTGAAATGGGCACGTTTGTTGCGATTCTAGTGGCGACCATTAGTGCCGGTATTATTATGGAGTTTGATGCTTTTTTGTTGATTACTTCTATTTTGGTTGTTGTTTTGGCGTTACTTGGTTATTTGGTAAGTCGTTCAATACCTATCGCTGTGTCAAGTGCGCCAAATCTAGAGATATCGTATAACCCTTTTACAACAACTCGTGAGTTGATCAAAACGACTCGAAAAAATAGACCTATTTATTTAGCCATTATGGCCATTTCATGGTTTTGGTTTTTGGGTGCAGCGTACCTCACACAATTCCCTAACTTCTCTAAAGAAGTACTGAATGGTGATTCGTCACTAGTGACCTTACTTTTGGCTATATTTACCTTTGGTATTGGTTTTGGCTCAATGCTATGTGAAAAATTATCTAACTCACGTGTAGAACTTGGCATTGTTCCCATTGGTGCATTAGGTTTAACTCTATTTGGTATTGGCTTATATTTTTCTATTCCTGAAAAACCAATCGAAGCCATTTCATGGCTAGTTTTTTTAAAAACCGCTGAAAATTGGGCTCTGCTTCTTAATCTTGCTGGTATTGGTATTTCTGGTGGTATTTTTATCGTGCCGCTTTATGCCTACATACAAGAGCGGGCACCAGAAAATTATAGAGCAAGAACCATTGCTGTGATTAATATCATGAATGCACTGTTTATGGTGGGTAGTGCGTTAGTTGGTATACTTTTTCTTGGCATGATGGCTTTGTCGATCAGTGATTTCTTTTTAGTGATTGCTATTATGAATATTGTGGTCTGTTTGTATGTATTCTATCAAGTAGACGAGTTTGCATTACGCTTTGTTGTATGGATGTTATCGCATACACTTTATCGTGTTAGGCATCATAATTTAGAGCATATCCCTAAAGAAGGGGCGGCAATAATTGTATGTAATCATGTTAGTTTCGTTGATGCACTATTAATTGCTGGAGCATGCCCACGGCCAATTCGTTTTGTCATGGATCATAATATATTTAGAAATCCAATGATTGGTTGGTTTTTTAAATTAGTAAAAGCAATACCCATTGCACCAAAACATCAAGATGAAATTATTTATCACAAAGCTTTTTCGGATATTTCAGACGCTTTAAAAGATGATCAAATGGTATGTATTTTCCCGGAAGGTAAGCTAACGAAAGATGGCAAGATGAATGAATTTAAGAGCGGAATAGAAACGATACTTGCTAAAGACCCCGTTCCTGTTATTCCATTTGCTTTAAAAGGCTTATGGGGGAGCTTTTTTAGCCATAAAGACGGTGCTGCATTTAGTACAGCCCCAAAGCGATTTTGGTCTCGGGTTGATATTATCTCTGATCGACCTCTGTCTCCTACAAATCTTAAAGCATCTGACCTACAAACAAAGGTCCATACATTGCTACAAGAAAACGCTTGAATTTTAACAAGTTAACATCTGTGGATAAGTTTTCTAGTTTTATCGATTAATTTATTGAAAGATAATAAATTCTTTATTTGTCAATAAGTTACAAGCTTTTATTAAAGCTATTAATATTTTATCTTGTGGATAAGTTGTTTGATAACTTATAAATTAAAGACGTTAAGCTATTGATAAATAATCATATTGAGCTTTCAACCAAAAATACTAATAATCTTATTATTTAATAACTATTCAGGCATTATTTATAGGATTATTGGGATAAAAAGTAAAATTGATTACTTTTTGAACTATTTTTACTGAAATTAATGCGGCGACTCTTTATAATGCGGCGCTATTTTATTTAAATTGAGGTTATTAAGTGGATTATCGCAAACATTATGATGTCATCGTCATTGGTGGTGGCCATGCTGGTACAGAAGCCGCTTTAGCTGCTGCACGTATGGGCAGTAAAACATTGTTGCTAACCCACAATATTGAAACTTTAGGGCAAATGTCTTGTAACCCAGCAATTGGCGGCATTGGTAAAAGCCATTTAGTTAAAGAAATTGACGCTTTAGATGGCGCTATGGCCAAAGCGACTGATTTATCAGGTATTCAATTCAGAATTTTGAACAGCCGTAAAGGGCCTGCTGTTCGGGCAACACGTGCTCAAGCGGATAGAATTTTATATAAAGCTGCAATACGAGATATGCTAGAAAACCAAGCTTACCTCGATATTTTTCAACAGTCCGCAGATGATCTACTAGTTGAAAGTGATAAGGTTGTTGGTGTTGTCACAAATATGGGGGTTCGTTTTCATTCTCATACTGTTGTACTTACAACGGGTACGTTTTTAGGTGGTGTTATCCATATAGGGATGGATAATCACTCTGGTGGAAGAGCCGGTGACCCACCCTCTATTGCTTTAGCTAAACGTTTGCGTGAAATGCCTTTTCGAGTTGGACGGCTTAAAACAGGCACGCCACCAAGAATTGATGCGCGAAGTGTTGATTTTTCAAAAATGGCTTTACAACCTGGTGATACCCCGACCCCCGTTATGTCGTACATGGGTAATTTAGCGCAGCATCCCAAGCAAATATCATGTTATGTGACACGTACAAATGAACGGACACATGACATCATTCGTTCAGGTTTCGATCGTTCACCGATGTATACCGGTGTAATAGAAGGGACTGGACCTCGTTATTGTCCTTCTATCGAAGATAAAATAAATAGATTTGCAGATAAAGACTCCCATCAAATATTTGTAGAGCCTGAAGGATTAACGACCAATGAGCTCTACCCTAATGGGATCTCAACCAGTTTACCCTTTGATGTTCAAATAGCTCTAGTTAGATCGATTGAAGGTTTTGAAAATGCGCATATTACCCGACCAGGGTATGCCATCGAATATGATTATTTTAATCCACAAGATCTAAAACATAGTCTTGAAACTAAGTTTATAGAAAACCTGTATTTTGCCGGTCAGATTAATGGCACAACAGGTTATGAAGAAGCCGCGGCTCAAGGGTTATTAGCGGGTATGAATGCAGCATTAAAAGTTAAAGGTGAAGCTATCTGGTGTCCTCGAAGGGATGAAGCTTATATTGGTGTATTAGTGGATGATTTAATCACCCTTGGTACGACTGAACCGTATCGAATGTTTACCAGTCGCGCTGAATATCGATTATTACTGCGAGAAGATAACGCAGATCTTCGGTTAACGGAAACGGGTTATAATTTAGGAGTGGTGGGTGATGAACGTTGGAAAGCGTTTTCAGATAAAAAAGAAGCGATCATATTGGAAACCCAACGACAGAGTAGTACTTGGGTGCAGCCTGGCTCAGTGGGTGGTGATATCGCAGATAAATATTTAGAAAGACCGATTAAGCATGAATACAGTTTGTCTGATTTACTTAAACGCCCAGAAATAAATATTGCCCACATCAATGAAATGACAGCGGCGATGGATCCTGAGCATCGTGTCGCTAGTGCAGTCTCCGAACAAATTGAAATTCAAACGAAATATGATGGTTACATCAGTCGACAGCAAGACGAAATTGATCGATTAAAACGAAATGAGAATACTAACCTACCGGTCGATTTTGATTACGAAACGATTTCTGGCTTATCGAATGAAATCAAACAAAAACTATTTGATGTTCGTCCTGAGACAATTGCACAAGCTTCGCGAATTCCAGGGATGACGCCGGCAGCTGTGGCCTTGATATTGGTTTTTTTGAAAAAAAGAGCACAACAAAAAACTTTGAATAAAGAGGTAAGTTAATGGCTGCTTCGAAAATTAACCACTCTGAATTTACCATGGCATTATTTGATTCAGCTAAACTCATTGGAATCGAAATAAGCGATTTCCAAGTTGAACAATTAATTAAGTACTTAGAATTACTGATTAAATGGAATAAAACATATAACCTAACCGCTATCCGAGATCCAAAAGAAATGCTTACTAAGCATTTAATTGATTCTTTAAGTATTGCTCCCCATATTCGTAATAAGAAAAATCATAATATTTTGGATGTAGGAACAGGGCCTGGCTTGCCGGGTATTCCGATGTCGATACTCTATCCCGAAATAGAATTTTTATTACTCGATAGCAATGGGAAAAAAACAAGATTTTTGACACAATGTAAAATCATGCTTAGTTTGAAGAATATACAGGTATTTAATGGACGCGTTGAAGAAGCAAACGTCGATAAGAAATTTGACCAAATTCTATCAAGAGCTTTTACATCATTAGGAAATATGGTTGATTTGTGCGCGCATCTTTTGGCAGATGAAGGAGAGTTTCTGGCAATGAAAGGAATCGCGCCAGAATCTGAAGCAAATGAGATTTCCGCTGCATTTCAGGTAAAAGAATCGATTCAACTGTGTGTCCCAGGTTGTGAAGAACAACGACATTTAATTATCATAGAAAGATCGACCTGTCCTTAGACAGGTATAAAGATTGATATCAAATAAATAGAGGTTTTTGTGGCTAAAATATTCGCGGTGACGAATCAAAAAGGTGGTGTTGGTAAAACAACCACAACAGTAAATTTAGCCGCATCTCTTGCTGCAACAAAACGTCGTATTCTAATGATTGATCTTGACCCACAAGGCAATGCTACGATGGGCAGCGGTGTGAGTAAAAATGAAGTTGAATGCAGTGCTTATGACTTACTAACGAAAAAAGCATCTTTAGAAGACGTAATTGCACGGTCAGAAGTCGGTGGATACGATGTAATACCAGCAAATGGTGACTTAACCGCTGCTGAAGTTGAATTGTTGAATGAAATTGGTCGTGAGCATCGATTAAAACTCATTTTAAATAAAGTACGGGATCAATACGATTTCATCTTAATTGACTGTCCTCCGTCTTTAAACATGTTAACCGTTAATGCTCTTTCTGCTTCGGATGGCGTGATTATTCCAATGCAGTGTGAATATTATGCATTAGAAGGTTTAGCGGCGCTGATGAATACAATTGAACAAATTAGAGAATCAATAAATCCGAACTTAGTTATTGCTGGTATTTTACGAACGATGTATGACCCTAGAAGTAGCTTAACTCGTGATGTATCGCAAGAACTCGAAGACTATTTTGGTGATCAAGTGTATAAAGTGGCAATACCTAGAAATATACGACTTGCTGAAGCACCAAGCCATGGGATGTCTGCGTTACATTATGACAAATCATCAAAAGGCGCAATTGCTTATCTGGCTCTAGCGGGTGAAATTGTACGAAAGACAAAAGCTGAAGCAAAAAAACAACTGGCTGAAGCATAAATAAAGTATTTTAAGTTAATAGGAAATGATACGTGGCTAAAAAAAGAGGCTTGGGTGAAAAAGGGCTGAGTGCTTTATTAAAAGGCACGAGTATCAACATAACAAAAACGGAAGTGATAGACGGTGAACTAAAACAGATTCCTGTTGAACTATTAAAACGTGGTAAATATCAACCTCGTCTAGATATGGACCCTGAAGCATTAGAAGAGCTTGCTGAATCTATTAGGCAGCAAGGCATTATGCAGCCAATTATTGTCAGACCGATAGACAATAATATCTATGAAATTATCGCAGGTGAACGTAGATGGCGTGCAGCTCAACTCGCTAATTTAGATCGTGTTCCGACTATTGTTCGTGATGTTCCTGATGATGCTGCTGTCGCAATGTCGCTTATTGAAAATATTCAGCGTGAAAATTTAAATTCCATGGAAGAAGCGATTGCATTGCAACGTCTTCAAGATGAATTTGAATTAACGCAAGGCGAAGTAGCCGAAGCGGTCGGTAAATCTCGTTCAACAGTAACAAACTTACTTCGCCTGATACATTTAACAGAAGAAGTAAAATTAATGTTAGAACATGGCGACCTTGAAATGGGGCACGGGCGTGCAATGTTATCCTTAATACCAGAGCAACAAATTCTGGTAGCTCGGCAGGTAGAATCAAAAGGACTTTCTGTTCGTCAAACAGAAGCTCTGGTCAGAAAGCTTCAAAATGAAAAATCTTCACTTCAAACGAAACAAGTAGTAAAACCTGATGCCGACGTTGAACGTTTACAGGAAGACTTGTCTGATAAGATTGGGGCAGTGGTAAAGATTGATCATTCAGTAAAAGGTAAAGGCAAGTTAGTTATTAAATATAACTCTTTAGATGAACTTGATGGTATTTTGGCACATATTCAGTGAAATAAACGACAATAGTTAAAGACTAGTATTGTGAGTACAGCAGTATCACTATAATAGTGTAAAAAATAAGCTGTTTTTTGTAACTGAAAGCATATTCTACTTTAGAATGGTTGAATGCAAGGATTAATACCCCTATAATCTGCCACGCTTGAAAAGGGCTCGAAAAGTCTTTAAGCAAATAGTAATAGATAGTTTTAGCGAGTTTTACATTTACGCCTAGTACAAAATACTGAGCAATATAAGAATAAATAAGCAGTTATTTTAACGAAGCATCAACAAGAGATGTTTAGTATTGGCAGAAAAACACGCAAAATTGGTTAACAGACCACCAATTTACAAAATTTTTATAGTGCAAATGCTACTGACAGTGAGCATTTCACTCGTTTTATTTTTAATAAGCGGTTACGTTGCGGCATATTCTTCGCTTATCGGTGGGATCATATTTGCACTCCCACAACTATATTTTGGATTTAAGGCTTTTTTATATGCGGGTGCGCATGCCATTCAAAATGTAGTCATAAATTTTTATAAAGGTGAATCAACTAAGATTCTAATAATTGCAGTAAGTTTTGCACTGGTGTTTAAATTTATTAAACCGGTCGATTATTTTGCTTTGTATTCAACCTTTATAGGTGTTTTGATATTGAATTGCTTTTCTCCTTATTTATTTAAAGATTATAAGTAGAGTCAGCAAACGAATATTGAGCACAAAACTGAATTTTTCATTATAAGTGTAGGCCCGAAAATTATGGCAGGCGATAGTCTAACAACCACTGAGTATATTCAGCACCATCTAAGTAATCTAACCTATGGCCAATTACCGGCTGGAACGGTTCGCTCTGATGGAACAACATTAACCGAAAGCGTTTGGACCATGGCGCATGGTGGCCAAGAAGCCGCTGCTATGGGTTTTAATGCTTTTCATGTCGATAGTCTATTATGGTCTTTTGGCTTAGGTCTTATCTTTTGCTTGATGTTCCGCGCTGTTGCGAAATCAGCTAGCAGTGATGTACCTGGTCGATTTCAGAACTTTGTAGAAATTATTATAGAATTTGTTGATGGGACCGTAAAAGACATGTTCCATGGGCGTAACCCACTAATAGCACCACTAGCATTAACGATCTTCATGTGGGTTTTCTTTATGAACCTAATGGATTTACTACCGGTAGATTTAGTGCCTAGAATATTGGAGTTGTTTGGTGTTCATTATCAAAAAATTGTTCCTTCTACTGATCCCAACATCACATTGGGTATGGCTTTAGGCGTATTTATCTTAATGTTGTACTACTCAATTAAAATTAAAGGCATTGGTGGCTTTACGAAAGAGCTAACTATGCACCCTTTTAACCATTGGGCGTTTATCCCGGTGAATCTATTTATGGAATTAGTCGGTTTATTGGCAAAGCCTTTTTCACTTGGCTTACGACTTTTCGGGAACATGTATGCAGGCGAAATGATCTTTATTTTGATTGCGGTCATGTACAGTGCAGGCTGGATGTTTGGCTTGTTCGGTGGCTTCTTACAAATTGGTTGGGCGATATTCCATATTTTGGTTATTACGCTACAGGCATTCATATTCATGGTTTTGACCGTCGTGTACCTCAGTATGGCGCACGAAGATCATTAATCACTGATTTTTAAATTTCAATTAACTTTTACTTTTTAACTTAAAAACGGGAGAAAAAAATGGAACTAGTAATTATTGCAGCGGCAATCATGCTTGGTCTTGGTGCATTAGGTGCGGCAGTTGGTATGGGTCTTTTAGGGGGTCGTTTACTTGAAGGTACAGCACGCCAG
>Ga0209290_1000040_pt1 | contig 124717 bp, 124 predicted proteins | sample EN1Hudsemesocosm_2_FD_184632 | JGI IMG/M metagenome (GOLD analysis project Ga0209290, IMG submission 184632) | Methane-oxidizing microbial communities from mesocosms in the Hudson Canyon - EN10B Hudson Canyon (SPAdes) (version 2) | ecosystem: Environmental > Aquatic > Marine > Cold seeps...
TTTAGCCATAACTCATCAGTAAACATTTCTCGCGGCATAATTAGTTTATTTTTGTCAGAACATAAACTAAGAATATAGATTTATCTTTGAATTTCAACGGCTGATGACGAAACGGCAACAGCCCCTAGACGCTTTAGCAGGTGCGAGTCACTCTTTATCGATTAATTCAAATTTGTCCAAGCAGTTATTAGAAGCTAAACAGCACTTGGGCTTTGAGAATATTTTTATTCTTAGTAACTCAGGAAAAATGCTTATTTCTAGCGCACTTAAGGGTGCACACGTATCTTCCGTTATTAAAGACACGATGGCAGGTGGTTTACAGGCAGAGCAAGTTTATTTCCAAGATTTTTACCGCAATGAATTTGATGGGAAAGTTTATTTTTCCTTTTTAGCTGCAGTTAACTCCAATGCTGTGATTGTTTTCCGTATAACCCCTAATGATTATCTTTATTCACTTCTCAAACAATGGCCTATTGTGAGTGAGTCAGCAGAATCGCTCTTGGTTAGGAAAGATAAAGACGAAGTCGTCTTTTTAAATGACTTACGCTTTAAAGATAATGCTGCTTTGAATCTACGTTATTCAATCAAAAACAATTCTTTACCTGCTACTAAAGCCGTGACTGGATTTACGGGTATCGTGGAAGGCGTTGATTACCGTAATATTAAGGTGATAGCGGATGTACGAGCTATTCCTGATACCCCTTGGTTTATGGTCACCCGAATTGATCAACGTGAAATTTATGCGCCGTTGAGAGGTCGCTTATGGATAACCATTATTTCTGTATTGGCAGTGATTACGGCACTTGGTTTAGTCTTTGTGGTGATATCACGACAACAACGACTCACTTATTATAGGGAACAATATGAGACCTCCTTACGCTTAAAGATATATGGTCAGATATTTTCTCAGAATAGTGAAGGTATTATGGTATGTGATAAAAATAAACACATTACCTTAATTAATGATGCCTTTACTAAAATAACGGGGTATTCAGCTGAAGATGCGATTAACCAAAACCCTAAATTGTTAAGTTCTGGAAAACAAAGTAAAGCCTTTTATTTATCGATGTGGGCAGAAATTAATAAAAAAGGGCGTTGGCAGGGAGAAATATGGAATCGGCGTAAGAATGGATCTGAATACCCTGAATGGCTTACTATTACTGTCTTACATAGCGGTAATAAGCGAGATGTTACCAATTATATTGGCGTATTTAGTGATATTTCCAAGCATAAAGAAGATGAAGAAAATATTCGTTATCTTGCCCACTTTGATGCGTTGACGGGGTTACCAAACCGCACACTGTTAAAAGATAGAATTGATCAGGCGATTAACGCAGCCCAGCGCGAGAGAGACAGCTTAGCAATTCTATTTTTTGATCTGGATCGCTTTAAAAATGTGAATGATTCGCTGGGACATCAGGTAGGTGATTTGATGCTAGCTGAAGTAGCCTCTCGGTTAGAATTAATTATACGCAAAAAAGATTCGGCTGCTCGGTTAGGGGGAGATGAGTTTGTGGTCTTATTACCTGAAACTAGCTCTGACGGTGCCGCTATTCTTGCAAAAAAAATAATTGACTCTATTTCAGTACCTTTTCTATTTCAGAATAATAAATTAAGTATCACGCTTAGCTTGGGTATTGCAATGTACCCAGAGGATGGAGACAATGTTCAATCATTACTTCAAGCCGCTGATACCGCTATGTATCGTGCAAAAGATTCAGGGCGTAATCAATTTCAATTTTATACAATTGAGCTTTTTAAAAGAACTAAGAGACGACTCGAAATAGATAATGCGTTACGTGGCGCAATCGATAGGCAAGAACTTAGACTTTATTATCAACCACAGATAGACTTGTTATCTGGAAAACTGATTGGTTGTGAAGCCTTGTTACGATGGGAACATGGTGAACTTGGCAAGGTTTCTCCCGCTGAATTTATCCCTATAGCAGAGTCAAGTGGGCAGATTTTGTCTATAGATCATTGGGTATTCCATGAAGCAATCAGGCAAATGGCGATTTGGAAAGAAAAAGGGATGCTTGATTTTATAGTTGCAGTTAATTTATCTGCTATCCAGTTTCATCATCAAGATTTATTAGTAATGGTTCAAGATGCGTTAGCTAAGCAAAACCTCCCTGCACATTATCTAGAATTGGAAATGACAGAGGGTTTAATGATTGATGATGTTGAGTTAATGATTAAAGTAATTGAGTCACTTCATCGAGCAGGAATTAAACTTTCCATTGATGACTTTGGTACCGGATACTCTTCGCTTTCTTACCTAAAACGATTCAAGATTGATAAATTAAAAATTGACCAATCTTTTGTAAGAGATATTAATAGTGACCCTGATGATGCCGCTATTGTGATAACAATAATAAGACTTGCTGAAAGTTTAGGTTTAAAAACAATAGCAGAAGGGGTTGAGACATTAGAGCAACAACAGTTCTTGCATGATAATGGTTGTAATGAAGTTCAAGGTTATTTTTATAGCCAACCAATACCAGCGGATGAATTTGAGATCTACATTGAAGGCCTTAAAAGTTAAAATAGTGGTGTAGCTCTAAAATATTACAGTCTCACAGAAGTCTATTGGCTGGCTATTGTAGGGCGTTACCAGGCAGTGCCAATTGAGCATCATCTCCGTTATGCGAACACACAGTGTTAAAATAATTAACGGGGTTTGTGTCCCAAATTCAGCAGGAATGAGGATGCCGAACAGCATTTTAAACATGATTGTTGATTAAAATATGAAAAATATAGCCGGTAATGAAGTATCTATTTTTTTATTTCGCTTTGAATTGCTCAGGAATGGCATCGACTTTGTTTTGAATGAGGCTATTGCCGCTGATATGTACCAAGATATGGGTGATAAAATAAAACCGCTCGTTCATAGTTGTTGCGAAACACTTTTGGGGTACAGGCATCTAAGTGAAAGTAACACCATTATGGATGGCAATTTTCTTGTTACCGGAGAATTTGAGGTGATGCTTAGTAAGGGGCTAGGGCAATACTTTACGCCGACTGGAAAGACGCGGTTATTCCAAGATGCCAAAACTATTTCCGATCTTCTGGCTGTGGTTATGGACAGAAGGAATTAAGAAAAGAGGGCGCATTTAAAAAACAACGCGGATTTCGTACCTTGTAAGCAATTTAACATCACCAAATATCTAATATCCGGCTCTCAAACAGATCGGGATAAATCAACATGAACTCCTCCGTGTACTTGATAAATCTTACCTGCTACTGCATAACAATTTAAGTGAACGAGACATAAGGGATTACGTCAAGAAACGAAAAGGAAGCGGGAGTACCCTAAGTGATGAAGGGCGGCAAGCCTAGGTACTTTTGCCAGTCTAAAAAAGACCTGTCGAAGGCATGGCCTATCATTTTGGCATTATTTAAGAGATCGCTTACTGGATATTGGTCTAAATATTGGGGACCATTATATTGAGTTATTAAATATGGATTGAAGTTTGGAAATAAAAGTAATCTGCATCATTTTTATTGGTCGGTGCGCCAGGTGCATTTTTTGCAAAATCACCCTTAAATAAATGCGCCCAGCCCGTTTCAAAATTCAGCCTGTTAGGGATGGCTTGCCAACCTATACGTACTTCCATTTGCTGCCCTATATAAGAGCCGCTGTTTCCAGTTATATCTCTTATTTTTGAACCCCCCGTCCAGCTATCTTTACTTTCTGCTAACCAGTAAGCACGATGAGCAATAAATCCAGTGACACGTTCATGCGGTTTAAATTTTAAGCGGATACCAGGAGAGTTAATATTTGAACGGGCAAAAGGCCCCCAAATACTGGTTGGCCCGAAATCAAATCGACGTCCACCATATAACGTTTCAAAGCGATTATTGCTATTGTCGGTAGGGTCTTTATCTCCACTGGCATAATCATATTGCAGCATTAACTGGGGTTGCCAAGGCACATCAAAGCTATAGCCTATTCCAAGGTGCATCAAATAAGCAAAATGGTTTAAGCGTTGCTGATCAGATGCTTTATTCGTTGCGTGCGAGATACCTGTTTGCAGGACAGTTTCCACTTCAAAATCAAACTGATTCGGTTTAGCGGATTTCACCCATCGAAAACCTGGGGTAAATAGCTTACGATTTTTAGTCGCTGTTTGCCCCGTATCCTCTTCACTTAAATAATAGCCATACAGCTCAGCACGACTGTTAAACGCTAAATTTTTCATACTAAAGAACGTACCAACAAAAATGCGTTCGAAATCTTCTTGATCAAATACGGCTCTCCCTGCTTGCAAAGAAACTTGATCATTAGGTAATCGTGACACTGGCAAGACCACAAAGTTGCGCCACTGCCAATCACCTTGGCTAATCTGGGTATCAAATCCGGTGAAATTATTAATGGTGTTTCGAAACCGATTGCGCGCAATTAAACGACGACTACCAACATCCATCGTTTGCCGCCCCGCTTTTATTTTAAAGTTTAAACCACTCCCAAGGAGGTCAGTGCTTTGCCATGCTAAGTAAGCTTGCAATAAGTCAGTTTGATTAATCAGCGCAGTATTCATTGGGGTATTACCACCCTCTAAAGCAATGCGTGAATCGATAAATTCAGTGCCAATTTCAAAGTTGTCGTAGTGAATGCCCAGAAATACATTAGTGCGAAAGGCCATAATTTGATCACCGCCAGACTGGTCTTTTTTGAAGGCGTTATCATAGCCTTCATAGCGAGTTCGGTGATCAATTTTCAGGGTTAACCAATCAGGGAGGTTTAGTTGTTTTTGTACACTCCAGTTTTCGGTTGCTTGACCTAACCCGCTATAAAGGCCGAGTGCTAAAGCGCAGCATTGTGCTAGTTTTATTTTTTTCATCATCATATATTTTAAATCTAAGTCCTCATGAAATGGTAAAATATTATATTAATAACGGGGGACATTATGTATAAAGTAAAAAGGATCTTAGTATACTTGTTAATGATATTTTTTAGTCATAGCTTACAAGCATCTGATGATAAAATTTACAGTGTTTATGTCGTACCTCAATTAACTCCCGTTATGGTTGATAAAGCCTGGACTCCTTTTCTGAATAAGCTATCAGAAGCAACAGGGCTAAAATTTGCATTAAAAATTCAGAGCAGTATTCCCGCCTTTGAAAAAGAACTTTTGCAAGGTCATCCTGATTTCGCTTTTATGAACCCTTACCATCAGGTCGTCGCAAAAAAATCTCAAGGATATCTGCCTTTAATTCGTGATGCAGAAAAACAGTTAACTGGCATTATTGTCGTGCGTCAAGACAGTCCTATCCAAAAGATTGCACAGCTTGATCAACAGTTACTTGCTTTTCCTGCTCCCAATGCATTCGCTGCTTCACTATATACGCGAACACTCTTAGCTAAACAGGCTATTCATATTATTCCTCGCTATGTAAAAACCCACAGTAATGTTTATCGCAATGTCTTAGTGGGTGATGTTGCTGCGGGTGGTGGTGTTAATAACACGCTGCAACGAGAGAAGGAAGGCATTAAAAAACAGTTAAGGGTTATTTATCGAACACCTGCCGCCGCTGCCCATCCATTTTCAGTGCATCCCCGTATTGCAAAAACAATACAAGAAAAAGTAGCTCAGGCTTTTCTCGCTTTAGCTAATAACCCACAGAATAGACATACTTTAAATAATATACAAATACCGAAGCCAATGCTTGCAGATTATGCAAGGGATTATAAAGGTTTAGAAGGTTTGGGGTTAAGCCAGTTTTATGTAGAAAATAATTAATGAATTTATTGCCTAAAAGCCTTTATAAACGTTTACTGCTAACCAGCTCAATATCAACTGCATTAATCATTGGATTATTAGGGGCGTATATTGCATATCATCAAGGACATATAGCAACTCAAACTGCACTTCACGAAGCTCAAATCATGACAGAAGCATCAACATCAGCCCTAGCTTCTGCCTTGCTGGTGAAAGATTATGATGAATTAGAATACGCCTTAACCAATTTAATTAAACAGTCAAAACTTCAACAACTGGGAATTATCAATCTACAAGGTAAGGTCATTATTGCCATCAATAGAACACCGCAGGGGATCATTGATATTCATTATGGTGGCCATGTCTCTTTACCTGAAAGTAAGGTCGGAAGCACGAATCTGAAGGGTGATAAAATAAAAAGTTGGGCGCCTATTAGGGGAGCTACGGCTATTGCATGGTTAACATCTGAACAATCCGCTGCTTATATTAAAGTATTACAATTGAATATTTTGTTAGATACGACTATTGCGGCAATAATAGCGATATTATTGGTCACTTTTTTTGTCGCCATCAGTCTAAAAAGCGTTGTTTCCCATATCAAAAAAATAGCCGCTTTCTCTACGCGGATACCACAAAATAAGCGGGAATTATTAAGCATAAAAGGAGCGACATCAGAGATTAATCACCTAGTGACTGCGCTTAACCTTACCTCTGAACAACTCTATAATAAAAATAACGAGTTACAGATGTTACATTCTTTAGTTGATTACAGTAATGACCCTATTTTTATTATTGACCCTGAAGATGATTTCAAAATAATTTTTGCTAATGCGGCGACCTGTCGGCATTTTGGTTTATCTTTACCGGATGTTTTAAAAAAACATGCGCCCGAATGGAGTCCTAATTTTAATTTATCTAAGCTACAAAAGGTATGGAATACAGTATTAATTAATAAGCATTACCTCTTTGAAGCCAGCCACCTTTTAGACAATGGCTTGACTGTTCCGGTAGAAATTTCAGCGAATTACTTAAACTATAGAAAAAAAGAGTATATAGCTGGTTATTTTCGTAATATTACAGAACGAAAAAAAGCGGAGGATACCCTTAAGTTATCAGCGACAATTTTTGAGCACAGCAATGAAGGCATGGTTATTACTGATGCAGCTGGGCTTATATTATCAGTGAATCCTGCTTTTACCCAGTTGACAGGATATAAAGCAGTTGAAGTCACCGGTAAAACAATGAGTATCCTAAAATCAGGAAAACAAGGTGCTGATTTTTATAAGGCAATGTGGAGAGAGTTGAATCTTAGAGGGGAATGGCGTGGAGAGATATGGAATCGTCGTAAAAATGGTGAGCTATATGCTGAGTGGTTAAGTATCAACTCCATTGTTAATGAAGATAATTCAATTGTAAATTATGTGGCTTTATTTTCTGATATAACAGAAAAAAAACACTCCGATGAAGTTATGTGGAAACAAGCGAATTTTGATACTTTAACAGGCTTGCCTAATCGACAAATGTTTCATGATCGTTTGCAGCAAGCCATAAAAATGGCTCATCGTAATAACAGTTCAGTCGTACTCATTTTTCTTGACTTAGATAATTTTAAAGAAGTCAATGACACGCTAGGTCATGATATGGGGGATGTTTTATTAAAAGAAGCAGCACAACGTTTAAATAATAGCGTTCGATCAACAGATATTGTTGCTCGTTTAGGCGGCGATGAATTTACCCTTATTTTGTTACCAACAGAGGGCGAAATTAATATAGAACAAATCGCTAAAAAAATATTAATAAAATTAAGTAAACCTTTCCTTCTTAATGAAGAACAGGTACATATTTCTGCCAGTATTGGTATTGCCTTATATCCTGAAGATGCTAACAATGAAAAGGACTTAGTTATCTGTGCTGATCAAGCCATGTATAAATCAAAAAACCAGGGTCGTAACTGTTATCATTATTTTGAGCCGATAATGCAGGAAGCAGCACAAACACGAATGCAGGTAATGAATGATTTACGTACCGCACTGAGTAAAAATCAGTTTAAAGTTTTTTATCAGCCTATCATTGAATTAGCGACAGGCCAGATAATAAAAGCAGAAGCACTTATTCGCTGGCAACACCCAGAAAAAGGCCTCATTAGCCCTGCTGAATTTATCCCTATTGCGGAAGAAAGTGGGAGTATATTAGAAATAGGCGACTGGGTGTTTTATCAGGCCGCTGCACAAGTAAAGCAATGGCGCTCAGAATTACATCCCGATTTTCAAATAAGTGTTAATAAATCACCCGTACAGTTTCACCATGAAAAAAATAAAGGATGTGAGTGGTTTGAATACCTAAAGGCGCAAGGAATTCCTGGGCAGAGCATCGTGGTGGAAATTACTGAAGGGCTTTTATTGAATCATGATATTGCAAATGGACTCTTAGAATATCATGATGCCGGACTTCAAGTGGCTATTGATGATTTTGGTACGGGATATTCTTCAATGTCGTATTTAACTCGTTTTGATATTGACTATCTTAAAATTGATCAATCTTTTGTTAACCATTTAAGTGCGGAGTCAGATTATTTTACCTTGTGTAAAGCAATTATAAGTATGGCGCATACCTTGGGCATAAAAGTTATTGCAGAAGGTATAGAAACGGAAGAGCAATGCGAATTACTAACAAAATTAGGCTGTGATTATGGACAAGGGTATTTATTTGGTAAGCCTGTCGAGCAGCAATATTTTCCAGTAGGAAAGGATTAATACTTAATAAACATCCCTGCCGCAAGCGGGCGGGGTATTTGGATGAATTTCACCTGCATTGATTTGCAGGTACTATCCATATTTTGATTGGATATTGTTTCTGAATAATTGAACATAACGCCCGGTTATGCACATCTTAAAAAGCTAAGGTTATTTGTCCAACTCTCTTAACAATAAATGGATACAATTATTTTAGAGCCTTTCACAATCCGAAAGCACCGCATTGGTTTTGAACTCAGAGGGATTTTAGTGTGAACTTAACATTAAAATATCCCATTCAGGTAACCGCTTTCTAAGGTTCACAATATGTAAAATACTGTGACACTCTTCTCTACTTTCTTAATACTATAAAAAGCAGTGTTCCGTTTCGTGCATCCACAAGATCCTCGACAGGCGGGTAAATAAATGATTGATTGATTGTAGCATTATGCTACAGTCATAACGTTGATTTTAATTTAAAGGATACAAAAATGGCTAAAGCATTATCACCTGTACGGTTGCAAGAAAACTTGATGCAAGCAGCTAAGTTAACGGGAGAACGGTTTCACCGTAGTACCGCCGAACAAATAGAATATTGGGCAGATATAGGTAGAAAGGTATCAACAGTTCTAGACCCTGATACATTACTCTCTATTTCAACAGGACTAACACAAGTAAAAGTAGAACCTATCTATGGCAAACCAATTGATCCTGATGATGTTTTTAATCAGCTTGAAGGGGTATTGTGCATAAACGGTATATTATTCGCTTAATGCTCCACATCCCTTTAATATAAGGACATACAGAGATACCTTAATAAATTTTTTTCTATCCATTAATATGGATACTTGATGTCTTCAATTTCAACGCACAGCTATGTATTAAAAAAATCACAGTAGCTGAGGCTTCCCTATTTCATGCCCTTAGGGGCCTGTGGAAGAACCCCTTTAAACTGTGCGTCTAGATGGGAAGAATTGACGCTTACAAATAAAGAGATAGGAAACATAATTCTTGAATAAAGAATTGAGGATTTTCAATGCATAGTGAATGAGTTAACCGTTATCGGTGATTTAATGTTGTTTTGTTTATTTTTTTATCTATAATATCCGTTACTGGTGATTAATTAGGTGAATATTTATGGCAAAGCAAGTTATTCCAACAGAAAGTCCGGGTGAGTCCTTGATATCTGACTCTGCTCTTTTAGGCGCAATCATTAAAGCTAAACGTACGGAAATAAGAATGAAGTTAAGTGATTGTGCCGCTCTTTGTGGTGTTGGCATTAATACGCTTTCACGCATCGAAAATGGTAACCCAAATAGTACTATTGGAGCTGTGTTTTCTGTTTTAAATGGCTTAGGAATAAAGCTCTCTATTTTAGAGAAGATAGATAAGTCTACAATTAAAAATGATTGGGTGTAAAAATGGCTTATTCTTTAGATCTAGTTTATGGCCTAAAAGTCATTGGTCAATTAACCCAGCATACGGAGACAGGATTACTCGAATTATCATATAACAGGCATTGGCAAGAAACTGGTTTTGCAATTTCTCCCGCTTTGTCGTTTGAAATTCAGCATGATAAAGCAGCGGCTTATAACTTCTTGGATAACCTACTTCCGGAAGGTGAGGCACGAAAATTACTTGCTCAAGATGTGGGTGTCAATGAAAAACAGGTATTTCCTCAAATAAGTGCTATCGGTAAAGATCTCTCCGGGGCCTTCTGTTTTTTAGCCACGCAAGTGCCGTCAATAGATAAGGCTATTTTTAGGATAATCAAAAAAGAAGAGCTTATTCACCGCCTAGATCATAAAGAAGATATAGGTCTATTACAGTGGGATGAAAAACCAAGATTAAGCATTGCAGGCGTTCAAGACAAATTAAATGTTTTTGTAAACGAACAAGACGAAATTGGCCTAGCGGATGGTACATTGAGCTCTACACATATTCTTAAATTTGAGCGTAAAAACTGTCCTAATTTAGTTATTAATGAATACTTTTGCATGAAGTTATCACGCCTTGTCGGCCTGCCAACATCAGAAGTAGTATTAAAACGCTTTGGTAGGCATCCCGCTCTTTTGGTGAAGCGCTTTGATCGAAAATACGATCTCGCGGTCAACAGAGTCTTAAGGAAGCATGTTATTGATGGTTGCCAAGCGTTAAACCTACCCAGAGATTCTAAATATGAGCGTAATCTTGGTGATAGTCGAGATGTGAAGCATATCCGAGAGGGGGCTAACCTTGAAAAACTATTTAGCTTTTGTCGCCAATCCTCTGAACCTATTGCAAATATGCAGTGGTTAATTAATTGGCAATTATTTAATTTGCTTATCAGTAATTATGACGGTCATGGGAAAAATGTTTCTTTCTTTTATGGTAATAACGAAAGTGTTTTTACACCTACCTACGATTTAGTCAATATCGCTATGTTTAAACAATTTAAGCATACCTTAGCAATGGGAATAGGAGATGAGTTTGAATCAGATACAATCAATGCTTATCAACTGGCAGATTTTTCCGATAGCTGTCAGCTTAATAGGAAGTTAGTTAGCAGAATGCTTATACAGCTCGCTACAAAGGTGTTAAAAATACTCACAGAAAACAATATAGCCACCGACCTAGAAAGAGAGGGTGGCATATCTAGAAAAGAAACGGATTACCTTAAACAAGTAAGCGATCATATACAAGGAAGAGCAATTCATTTTTTAGAGCAAGCTGATGAAATAATATCGATTGAACTATAGCGGATGAAGGTTTTGTCGCCAACATGTCAAAATTCTCAGTACAGTTATTTTACAAGCAAGACTATGCATAGTCTTGCTTGTAAAATACGCAGCTTGATATTTTTGGGAGACTGTAAATAATTCTGTGTAACTGCCATTTTTAAATAGACTCCGTAGCGATCGTCTATTTGCATCATTTAAATCAAGCTACTTAAAAACACTTTCCCAATCACTTAACAGCGTTACATAACCAAACCCTTTTGTTTTGGCAACATGACGATTATCTGCGGTAATGAATTGACACTCATTGGTAATGGCTAAAGCAGGGTAACTGGCATCATAAAAAGAAGGGAGCCCTGATTTTTCATGTCCTTGTTCACATATTTCAATCGCTTTTAAAATGGTCGGCTGATCTAGTTCAACAATACTTAAGTTAGCGGATTGATATTGCTTAATCAATGCATAGGTGGATTGAATAGAAAAGGAACTGGCGGCGGCAATACTTAATAACCCGTATAAAAATAACAACGGTACCAAGACTTACGTATTTCTTTTACTCAATTCGGTGATTAATTCAATGGCTTCTTGGCGATCCGGTTCCTGCAAAAACAATTTACTGAAGACACCCGAATCTAAAACGGCCTTATTCATGATTAGCTTGATTTTCGGCTGATGAGATGTTTTTACTTTCTCTTAATTGTCGAACGCTTTCTTCAGAAGATAAATTCATATTGACGGGTTCAATCTGACTAATCATGTCAATAAACGTTTGACTGTTTTCTTTTTGTTTTAATTCTTTAAGGGCATTCGCAATCGCTCTGTTCATTAAAACCGTTTTTTGTCCTCTGGGGATTTTATCCAGTTGCATGCCACGGCCGCCTTTTTGGTAAAGAGTCCTTACTATAAAGAAATAAAGGCAATCATTCAATTAAGTCATTCTGATGTTGGGTGAGAAATTTAATCCCTTTATAATAAAATGGTTAATATTTTTCTACTGTGTGATAAGCAAGGATTATCACGCAGTAGAGTGCGATGATTGGCTTATGGGGATTCTACCTAAAAAACTCAGTGGTATTTTTGCCAAAAATACCAAACGCGCACGAAAATCTGATTGGAAACTTTTCCACGCCTGGTGTGTTGAAAAAAATTACATTTCACTGCCAAAAGAAGTGCGAATGGGTTTTTAGTATTCGCAGGGTCTCAGGCTGTCATGGGGCATAGAGCCTCAGCTCAAGCTATTAAAATAAAAAGAGAGGAACTTATTGGTAGAGGATTATTTGCTTTTTATTAAAGATATTGAATTTGGCTCGCCTAATACAGCTGGCACTGCGGTTGGAGGTGGCAGTACTAATGGGCTTACTAGTTGGAAAGACTCAAATGGTATTTCGTTAAAACAAATTGAACAAAATAAAATATAAATTAAATAGTTTGTTTTTGTGTATAAAAACTAAGTTTATAACCTTTCCACCACACTCACTACCGCTGAAGTTAGCATTTCTAATTCGCTATCCGAAATAATAAACGGCGGCATCAGATAAATCAGCTTATTAAAAGGTCTTACCCAAACACCGGCATCAACAAACTGAGGCTGTAGGGTTTTAATATCAATCGCCTCGTGCAGTTCAATGACGCCAATTGCGCCTAATACGCGGACTTCTTTCACTGACGATAATTCGCTACAAGGGCTTAAACCGTCTAGTAGTTTTTGCTCTATGTTTTTCACCTTGGCTTGCCACGGTGAATCTAGTAAGAGTTTTAAGCTAGCTAACGCGGTAGCACAAGCTAAAGGATTGGCCATAAAGGTGGGGCCGTGCATAAAAACGCCAGGCTCGCCGTCGCGAATGCTTAAAGCAATTTCTTCGCTTGCTAGTGTCGCGGCTAAGGTCATGTAACCGCCGGTAAGTGCTTTTCCTAGGCAGAGTATGTCTGGGTTGATTTGGGCGTGCTCACAAGCAAATAGCTTGCCTGTGCGGCCAAGCCCGGTAGCGATTTCATCTAAAATCAGTAAGACATTAAATTCTGTGCATAATTCGCGTACTTGACGTAAATAGTCAGCGGAATAAAAACGCATGCCACCAGCACCTTGTACGATAGGTTCCAAAATAACAGCAGCGAGTTGTTGGTGGTGCTTTGCTAATTGTGATTTGAAGGAGGCAATATCCTCTTCATTACAGGGAGCATTAAATTCGCAGTTGGGTGCATCGGCAAAGATTTGTTGGCTAATGCTGTTAGCAAATAAACTGTGCATGCCGTTATCAGGATCGCTTACGGACATCGCACCAAAGGTATCGCCATGATAACCATTACGAACAGTAAGTAGTTGCTTTTTCTTCGGCTGTTGTTTGGCATGCCAGTATTGAATCGCCATTTTCATAGCGACTTCAACGGCAACAGAGCCGGAATCAGCAAAAAAAACAGTCTGTAAGGATTCGGGAGTTATTTTTATTAATTGTGTTGCCAGTTCAACGGCAGGTTGGTGAGTGAGCCCACCAAACATAATATGTGACATATTATGTAATTGATCGGTAATTGCTTGATTAAGCACGGGATGGTTATAGCCATGTACCGCGCTCCACCACGAAGACATACCGTCAATGAGCTCGCGTCCATCCATTAACTTTATAATGACACCGTGAGCGGACTCAACAGGGTAAACAGGGTAGTCAGCTTGAACAGCGCTATACGGATGCCAGATATGCTTCTGGTCTTGCTGTTTAAGAGTATCGAGTGAAAACACAGGCAAAGGGAGGTAGTGGGGTGTGTAGGGTGGCAATAAAATTGCACACCCTTGCAGGCAGAGCTTATTAGCCCATTTGTTTTTCGCGTTTTTCGTCTAAAGTTTTGCAATCAATACAAAGTACCGCAGTTGGACGTGCTTCTAAGCGACGCACACCAATTTCGATACCACAACCTTCACAGTAACCGTAGTCGCCTGAATCAATAAGCTCGAGTGATTCATCAATTTTTTTAAGTAACTTTCTTTCTCTATCACGTGTTCTTAATTCTAAACTGAATTCAGACTCTTGTGAGGCGCGATCATTTGGATCAGGGTAGTTCGCTGCATCATCACGCATATGTCCCATAGTGCGATCAACTTCTTGCATTAAATCACTTTTCCAAATGTTTAAAATGGATCTAAAGTGTACTTCTTGATCCTCATTCATAAACTCTTCGCCTTTTTTTTCTGCATAAGGCGTAAAATTGAAAGGTGAGCTATCGACCGGGTTATTGTTGGCCATCCACTGACTCCTGATAATTTAAAAAACTGCGCATTTTTATCAAGATAAGCGCCTAAAAGCAAGAAAAACCGAAAATAAGACTAATTTTTTACTAGATAAGTGATTAAAAAATGCAAATAGCGAACAGAATGGAAATGATTACTCCTTTTTATGTCATGGAGTTATTGCGCAGAGCGAAGGAATTAGAGGCGGAAGGGCGCGACATTATTCATATGGAAATTGGAGAGCCGACATTGCCTACGCCAGAATTGATTACTCAGGCGGGAATAGAGTATGTGGCACAAGGGCAGGTAAAATATACGCCAGCCGCCGGTTTACTTGAATTAAGGCAGAAAATAGCGGATTTTTATTGGCAACGCTATAAAGTGCTTGTGCCAGCTGAGCGTATCTTTATTACACCGGGAGCTTCTGGCGCATTTCTATTGGCGTTGGGAGTAAGTCTTAATGCGGGGGATGAGGTGTTATTATCCGATCCTTGTTATCCCTGTAACCAAAATTTTATTCGTTTATTTGACGGAGAAGTTAAAAAAATACCGGTCTACGCAGAAACGGATTATCAGTTGTCAGCTAAATTAATACAGCAAAATTGGTCTGATAAAAGCTGTGCAGCGGTTGTGGCTTCGCCGTCTAATCCTACGGGAACGATCATTGCACGAGATGAACTAAAGAAACTGATTGCTGCGATTGAAAGTAAGCAAGGTGTGTTATTTTCGGATGAAATTTATCATGGCTTAGTTTATGAAGAAGGCATAGCCAGTGTGCTGGAATTTACTGATCAAGCCTTTGTTATCAATAGTTTTTCTAAGTTTTTTGGCATGACGGGTTGGCGTGCGGGCTGGTTGGTCGTACCTGAAATATATATTGAAGCGGCAGAAAAGTTAGCGCAAAATATTTTTATTTCTACGGCAAGTCATTCACAATATGCGGCCCTGGCTGCATTTGAAGAGGAGACTTTGCAGGAGTTGGAAATAAGACGACAAGGCTTTGCGCAAAAACGTGATTTTTTATATGCAGAACTGATTCGTTTGGGTTTTAAAGTTCCGGTTAAACCTGCGGGCGCATTTTATATCTACGCAGACTGTAGTGCCTTTACGCAAGATAGCCAGCAATTTGCACAGCAATTATTGGAAGAGCAGGGTGTGGCAGTCACACCGGGAAAAGATTTTGGCTGTAATGAAAGTGATAAATATATTCGTTTTTCATACACCACAACAAGGGAGCGTATTGCTGAGGCAATGCAGCGTTTAGAGCAATATTTAATTAATTTATAAGACATTATGGCCGTACAAGAAATTTCACCTATTTATTTACAGCAACTACTTTCCGAAAAAAATGAAGATTATTTTTTACTGGATGTGCGTGAGCTTTTTGAATATGAGATTGCAAAGATAGCAGGTAGCACTCATATCCCGATGAACCAAATCGTAGATCGTTTAGCTGAACTGGATAGGGATAAGCAGACAGTGGTTATTTGTCACCATGGCGTGCGTAGTGCGCAAGTCGCTTATTTTTTAGATCAGCAGGGCATTGCGTGTTTGAATTTGACGGGGGGTATTGACGCTTGGGCAAAGTCTTGTGATGCAACGATGGCGCTTTATTAGAAATAATCATTAATATCAATTTTTAAGTTAATATTTACCTCATGTATTTAATAATTATGATTTAATTGGCTTCATTTATTTACATTTCGTAAGAAAAAATCTCTGCATTTTAAAGGACTAAACGATGCGCGCATTAAAATTAAGAATTATCTCAGCTCAACAAACGATTCAAACAATAGTCATTAACAATAAGCTTTCTTTAGCGGTAGAACAAGGGGCGAGCTATGCGGTAATTGATGCTGAAACTAATGAGCTTGTGAAGGATCTTGTTTTAAAAAAGCAAGCTGATTTACTGGTTGTTGAATCAGCTAATGAAGTTATTATTGAATTAAAACAGTTTTATAATGATGCTTTTCAGTCTACATTTGATGTTGGGGTTATTGCAGGAGACGGGAATCCAAACTCTATTTCGAGCGACTCTCCTGTTGCCGAAGATAGTAATATTGTTTGGCAGCCAAATGATGCAAGTATAGAAAATGATACTTTTACAACCAGTGACTGGGTGTACGCGGGGCTAGGAAGCTTGCTAGGCGTTGCAGTTGCAGCAGGCGTTGCTGCTGGTGTTAGTGGAGGTGGTAATAGCAGTGAAGCTGAAATAGTCACAGAAACAGGTACAAATAATATAGTTCAAGGTGGCATTGTTGCAGGGCCTGTTTTAGATTCTAATGAGTTAACGGTTTTAGTTTATCAAGCTGATGGTAGAACCTTATTAGGTGAAGCCAGTGTCACTGCTAATGGACAGTTTTCAATTGATGTTGGAGATTATACTGGGGTAGTGATTGCAAAAGTTAAGGACAATAGTTCTGGTGTTGACTATCTTGATGAGGCGACAGGGCTAGAGAAAGACTTGAATGCGGAGCTCTTTAGTATGGGAGTAATAGCGGTCCCAAACAGTATCACTGATTTGAATATTAACGCGTTGACAACCATCGCTTATCAAAAAGCAAAAGAGCAAGCAGGGAGTGGTCCTTTAGATGCCGGTATTGTAATTAATACTAATACTGCAATTGCAGAAGCTTTTGGTCTAGAAAATTTACAAACAACGCGTATTGTTACGACTAATGGTGGGCAAGGCTATAACGAGGTAGATGGCTTAAGTGAAGCTGAGACATATGGTGCAGTGCTTGCTGCGTTTTCAGGAGCGGATAAAAATAATGACGGTGATTCACAAAGCGTTATAGACAAGGTTGCAGCAGGTATTACGGTAACTGGAACGAGCGCAATATTAAGTGTGCTGGCTCAACAAGAAATAATTTCAGGTGCAACGAATGTCAATGTGGATGTACAGGCTATATTAGACACAACAGAACTTAAAATTACTTCCAGTGCGATAGCAACTGCCATCGATGAAAATAGTGGTGCGGGGCAAGTCATTTACAGGACGACTGTGTTGAGTGATAGTGATGTGAGTTACAGTCTTAAAGAGAGCACAGGGAATTCTGATTTATTTAGTATTAATAGTAATACTGGAGAGGTTACATTAATTGCTAATGCGGATTATGAAGCTAAAGCTAGCTATAGTTTTACGGTGGTAGTAACGGATGCTGAAAATAATTTCCAAGAAAGAGCGATCAGTTTAGCGATTAACAATGTAGATGAGTCTGCTCCCGTACCTATTTCAGGAAGCTCTAAAATTGATACCTCAGTTGTTGTATTTGATTTGCTAAGAGGTGTTAGTTCAAATCATTCTGAACGTGAATTTGATTCAAGTGCTAGTTATGAGATATACATACAAGTTGATTCAGGGAGGGCAGAATTGAATATTCCAAGAGAGGAGTCTGCTAATTGGGGGGTTTGGCATGGTTGGGACAAGCTTTCATCTGATGATCATATTATTTTTGTTGGTTCGAATGGTATTATCTTGGGCGAAGAAAATCTCCCTATCGTAAGGTATGCGCAATTTGATAATACTTACTATTTGCAGTCAGCCACATTTACTGCAATAGCATTTAATGTTAACGGTAATATTACTCGAGTAGTTGATGATAACCGTAGTTCAGCGATTTTAGGGGAGAATACGCTTGTGACTCATTCAGTTAACCAATTACCGGTGGTTAATTTAACTCAGGCATTTACTCAAAGGCCTGATGGTATATGGAGTACTCAGGGCTTATTATAGTCTTTGGTTATTTAAAATAATAAGGTTTTAGATGCTTTTCCGGGCTCTTCTTTTACTAGTTTAGGCACCAGATAACCAGAAAGCCTTTTCTGTAGTAACTGATGTAATTGTATGGCCTTTTTTTGGTCGACATTAAAATGTGCCGTGCCTTTTGCTTTATCAAGGCTATGTAAATAATAAGGCAAAATACCGCAGGAAAATAACTGCTCGCTAAGTTGGCTTAGAGCGGTAATATTGTCATTAATATTTTTTAATAAAACGCTTTGGTTAAGTAGGGTGATGTTGCTTTGCTTTAATTTTAAACAAGCGTTATTAACATCAATACTTAGTTCATTAGCATGGTTGCAGTGAGTTACGATAATGATTGCTAATGGCGTATTTTGTAATATATTTATTAGTTCTCTGGTGATTCGTGAAGGTAAAACAATGGGTAATCGGGTGTGAAAGCGAACACGTTTTATATGCGAAATGTTAGCTAGTTTTTGTAATAAGTATTGAATCCGTTGATCACTCAACAAAAGAGGGTCTCCACCACTAAAAATAACTTCGTTAATCTGTGGGTTATCCGCTATATATTGGAAAGCTAAGACTTCATTTTTGCTGTTTAGTTGGCTATCACCATAGGGAAAGTTGCGCCTAAAACAGAAACGACAGTTAATGGCGCAAGCACCGGTAGTAATAAATAAAACACGATCCTGATATTTATGAATTAAACCGTTGTCCTTTAAGGCAGGTAGGTCGCCGACGGGATCATCTAAGTAATCGACTGGGTTATTAAGTTCCTCTGCAAGTGGCAATACTTGGAGTAATAGCGGGTCATGCCGATTCGCTTTTTCCATGTTTTTTGCATAAGCAAGTGGGACACGCAGAGAAAAAATACTTTCAGCTTGGGAGTCGCTTAAGTCATTGCTAAGGTTTAAATAGTTAAGTAAATCTGCAGGACTAGTAAAGGCTAGTCTAAGCTCTTGTTGCCATGAGCTGGGAGTTGAATTCATAACTTAAGCGGGGGTGTATTGGGGCGTTGCAATGAGTATAAATGTGCTTGTGGCAATACATCTATCTTGAGTCAGGCTATAATAGCAAAGTTTTTAATTTAAGAATGGCAATAGAGGGAAAAATGGCAAATTATAGTACAAGTGAATTTAAAGCCGGTATGAAGATAATGATGGATTCAGATCCTTGCGCCATCATTGAAAATGAATTTGTAAAGCCCGGCAAAGGCCAAGCCTTTAATCGCGTTAAAATTAGAAATTTAAAAAATGGGCGCGTTATTGAGCGTACCTTTAAGTCAGGCGAGTCCGTAGAAGCGGCTGATGTTATCGATTTAGATATGCAGTATTTATACAGTGATGGTGAGTTTTATCACTTTATGGATCCTGAAAGTTTTGAGCAGTATCAAGCGGATGAATCTGCCGTTGCTGATTCAAAATTATGGTTAAAAGATCAAGATATGTGCATTCTTACTTTATGGAATAATGCGCCCATCAGTGTAACACCGCCTAATTTTGTTGAATTAACAGTAGCAGAAACAGATCCCGGCTTAAAAGGTGATACCTCAGGTGGCGGCGGCAAGCCCGCAACAATGGAAACAGGCGCGGTAATTCGTGTGCCATTATTTGTGCAGATTGGCGAGTTATTAAAAATTGATACACGTACAGCTGAATACGTCTCAAGAGCTAAATCATAGTGATAGCAGATTGGCAGCCTAGTTGTAGTTTGGAATTATTACAATTAAGGGCTGCTGTTTTACGTACAATCCGTGCGTATTTTTATGAACAAGAAGTACTAGAAGTTGAAACACCGATATTGTGTCAAAGCATAGGCACAGATCCCTATTTAGATTTTTTTAGCACAGATTTCGCAGCAAAATCCTACTATTTGCAAACGTCGCCAGAGTTTTCTATGAAGCGCTTGTTGGCTGCGGGAATGGGGTCGTGCTATCAAATAACAAAATCTTTTCGGCAAGGTGAAGCGGGGCGCTATCATAATCCTGAATTTACGATACTTGAATGGTATCGAGTGGGTTTTGATTTGTCGGATTTAATGGATGATGTGGAAAATTTATTGTGCCCTTTATTACGAGATACTCGTTTTAACGGTTCTGTAGAGCGATGTGCTTATGTGGATATTTTTAAAAAATACACAGGCTTAAACCCTTTGCAATTTTCATTGCCGGCGTACCAAGCAGTCGCAGAGAAATTTAATTGTTTTGATGCGTATCAACTCTGCGGAGAAGACCATAGTTTGTGGCTAGATTTTTTGTTTAGCCTATGCGTGCAAAATGAATTGGGTAAAAAGGGTGTGTGTATGATTTATAATTACCCCGCTTGCTTGTCTTCTTTGGCGCGCTTAAATAAAGATAATGAGCTACTGTCTGAGCGTGTTGAGGTGTTTGTTAATGGTATCGAAATGGGCAATGGCTATTTTGAGTTGACGGATGTCGTGGAACAAGAAAAGCGTTTTGAACGCGAAATTGAATTGAGAAAACAAAATAAATCAACCGCAGTTAATAAAGATGCGCGCTTTTTAGCCGCTTTAAACAGTGGTTTACCTGATTGTTCAGGACTAGCAATCGGTTTAGATCGTTTGTTGATGGTGTTATCTGACCAAGACAAGATAGCAAATGTTTTAGCGTTTTCTATTGAAAATGCATAACAATATTTATTAGTTTAAGCCTTGTGTTGGGCTTAAATAACTTTAGCTAAAACGGTAGTTTAGCGGTTTTTTAATTTAGAACTTATATGAAATTTAAATTTTTACTTAGCTTCTTTTCATTGCTTATTTTTATCTCGACGACCGTTTACGGTGAGCAGAAAGAATTTGTTGTAAAAGATATACAAGTCGTCGGATTACAACGTATTTCAATTGGGACAGTTTTTAATTATCTACCCGTTAATGTGGGCGATACGCTACAGCAAAAAAATGTAGCACCTGCGATTAGAGCTTTATTTAATACCGGTTTCTTTAAAGACATTAATTTGCAGCGTGACGGAAACACCTTATTAATTATTGTAAAAGAGCGACCTTCAATTTCTAAAATTGAAATCGAAGGGAATGATGATTTAAGTACTGAAGATTTAATGAAAGCTTTGAAAAGCATCGGTCTGTCAGAAGGTAGTGTATTTAATCGCCAGGTATTAGATAAAGTTGAGCAAGAATTGAGTCGCCAGTATTTTAGTCATGGGAAGTACGGTTTAAAGATTGATACTAAAGTGATTGATTTAGAAAGAAATCGCGTAAAAGTGAGTATTAATATTTCTGAAGGGGCTGTCGCTAAAATTAAATCCGTTAATATCATTGGTAGTTCAGTCTTTCCGGAAGATGATTTATTAGATGAGTTCGAGTCAAGCGTCACATCTACATTTTCTTTTTATACTAAAGATGATCAATATTCTAAGCAAAAATTAACTGCTGATTTGGAACGATTACGCTCTTATTATTTAGATCGGGGTTATATTAATTTTTTAATTAAATCTACCCAGGTGTCGATAACACCCGATAAAAAAAGTATTTATATTACGATTAATGTGGAAGAAGGTGAGCGATTTACTTTAGCAAAAGTTAAATTAAGTGGGCAGCTTGTTGTACCACCGGAGGAGCTCATTGAATTATTGCAAGTGGGGCCAGGTGAAACATTTTCACGAAAAAATGCGAGCTTAAGCTCAAAAGCAATCTCGGACCGTTTGGGGGAAGAAGGCTATGCCTTTGCTAATGTGAATATGGTACCTGATATTCATAATGACACTAAAACAGTTGATATGACTTTTTTTATTGATCCTGCAAGTCGTGTTTATGTCAGGCGTATAGAGTTACAAGGCAATACCACTACGCGAGATCAAGTTTTACGCAGAGAAATGCGTCAAATGGAAAATGCTTGGGCTTCGTCTGTTGCTATAGAGCGCTCTAAAGCGCGGTTAAATCGTTTGGGTTATTTTGAAAATACCGGTATAGAAACACCGACAGTACCAGGAACACGTGATCAAATGGACTTAGTGTATTCCGTGTCTGAAAAATCATCAGGTAATTTATCGGCAGGGCTGGGTTACTCGCAAACTCAGGGTATTATCTATAATGCCAGTGTGACACAAGATAATATGTTTGGTTCGGGAAAGCGCGTTAGCCTCAGCTTTAATAAAAGTGATGTTTCAACCATGTATAGCGTGGGTTTTACTAATCCTTATTTTACGCGTGATGGTGTGAGTATTGGGTATCATGCTTTATATAGATCAACGGATGCGCAAGAAGCGAATTTATCAAATTATTTAACCGATGTGATTAGTGGTGGTGTTAACTTTGGATTCCCCATTAATGAAAGTCAGCGCTTGAGCTTAGGTTTTGATGTAAAACATACAACAGTGAAAAGAGGTGATTTCTCACCGCCAGAGCTAGATGACTGGATTGCTAGGAATGGTGAAGCATTTTTAACTTTACCTATATCGCTCGGTTGGGTAAGAGATACTTTAGATAAGCCAGTTTTTTCAACAGAAGGAAGTCAGCAGCGAATTTCTGCGAGTGTTGCTGTGCCAGGTAGTGATGTTACTTACTATAAAATTAGTATCAAAGATCGCCATTTCTTTCCTGTGGCGAAAGATTTAACACTTAAAATTATGGCGTCTGCTGCTTATGGTGATGGCTATGGCGGAACAGATGAGTTACCGTTCTTTGAAAACTACTTTGGTGGTGGGGTCAATTCAGTTAGGGGTTTTCGTGATAATACTTTAGGTCCAAAAGATAACTGTAATGGCTTAGGGCAAGATGGAGGCTGTCCAAACAGTAATGTTAATGGCAGTGAGGCGAGGCCTTATGGTGGTAATATAAAAGTTCTGGGAAATGCTGAACTAATGTTCCCTATCCCTTTTATGAAAGATGTTGACTCAGTCCGCTTAAGTCTATTTTTTGATATAGGAACTATTCAAGGAAATTATTTAGATGTGAATGGCAATAGCGTAAATCCTAAGTTTGATGCATCTGAATTTAAGTACTCTACCGGTGTGGCAGCGCAATGGCTATCTCCCTTTGGGGCCTTACAAATCAGTTATGGTTATCCGCTGAATGCTGATGAAAATGATGAAACTCAAGAGTTTCAATTCAGTTTTGGTTCGCAATTTTAGCTGTTAACTCGCTGAACAAATAAAATGCATTCATGTTTTGCTAGTGATTGCAGTATAATGCAACGGTTAAAATTGATGTATATGATTTATGCAATTACAAAGAAAAGGAATAAACAATGCTTAAAAAAATGATGTTTTTACTCGGTCTACTTATGATAAGCCAAGCTGCACTTGCAGAAGTAAAAATTGGTGTTGTTAATATACCTTTATTAATGGCTAACTCTCCGCAAGCAGCGGCAGCAAAAAAACGCATGGAAAAAGAGTTTGCACCGAAAGAAAAACAAATAGTTGCTTTAGGAAAGGCAATTAGAAAGTTAGAAGAAAAATTAAGTAAAAATGGCATTACGATGTCTGAAACAGAAAAACGTGACTTAGAGCGTGATATTATTTCTAAAAGGCGTGAAGCACAACGTGCACAACAAGAGTTTAAGGAAGATTTAGGTCTTCGCCGTAATGAAGAGCTCGGTAAAATGCAAAATAGAATAAGAGAAGCGGTTAGCGCTTTAGCTGTAGAAGGTAAATATGATTTGTTGCTTACTGAAGGTGTTATTCATGCGAGTGAGAAAGTCGATGTAACAAATAAAGTTCAAGAAAAGTTAGCGCTTATTCCTTAATAAACATTGATTTACCGTAGTAAATTTATAAATTTAAAATAAAAGGTTGGTACATTGGAAACATTACTTGATATAAAAGCAATTCAGGAATTCTTACCGCATAGGTATCCTTTTTTATTAATAGACAAAGTTGTGGAGTGTGAGCCAGGTGTACGGCTGCTGGGTGTCAAAAATGTAACTTATAATGAGCCTATTTTTCAAGGACATTTTCCACACATGGCAATTTTTCCGGGTGTTTTGATTTTAGAAGCACTGGCACAAGCAACGGGTTTACTCGCTTCAGAAACATCGCCAGATGAACTAGGTCATGGAATGACTTATTTTTTAACAGGGATTGATAAAGCAAAATTTAAGCGTCCTGTTGTTCCAGGTGATCAAATGATGTTAGAAGCTGTTTTTGAAAGAAGTAAGCGCAATATCTGGTCATTTAACTGTACAGCAACTGTCGATGGTCAATTTGTTGCAAGTGCAAATATCCGTTGTGCGGCAGTTGCCGATAAGCTTGATTGATCGGCTTGCAGTTGTTGATGCGAATGCAGAAATAGCTGACGATGTTGTTATTGGGCCTTTTTCAGTTATAGGCGCAGATGTAACAATCGATTCGGGAACGGTTATTGGTCCTCATGTTGTTATGAAAGGGCCGGTGAGTGTTGGTAAAGACAATCATATCTATCAATTTTCTTCGATAGGTGAAGATCCGCAGGATAAAAAATATGCGGATGAAGAAACACGCTTAACCATTGGCGACCGCAATGTTATTCGTGAATTTTCATCAATGCACCGAGGTACGCTACAAGATAAAGGCGTAACAAAAATAGGTAGTGATAATTTATTCATGGCTTATACGCATGTTGCGCATGATTGCATTATCGGTAATAAAGTCATTATGGCTAATGGTGCTTCATTAGCGGGGCATGTTCACCTTTGTGATAATGCGATTTTAGGTGGCTTTACTTTAGTACATCAATTTACCCAGATAGGTACCTTTAGTTTTGCTGCAATGGGTAGTGCTATTACTCAAGATGTACCACCTTATGTGATGGTTGGTGGGCGTCCGACAGGGCCGCATGGCATTAATTCAGTAGGGATGGAGCGCGCAGGTAGTTCTCAAGAAGCAACGCGGTTAGTGCGTAAAGCGTATAAAATTTTATATAAAAGTAACTTGAGAATGGAAGACGCAATCGAGGAAATGGAAGATTTTGCCGGTGATTGCGATGAAATTTCTAAGATGGTTAATTTTTTGCGTAATGTAACGCGAGGAATTTTACGATAAGTATTATCAGTACGAAGCAAGAGCTCAGAATTGTTGCGGGTGTTGATGAGGTGGGGCGTGGCTGCCTTGTCGGCTCGGTTGTTGCTGCGGCTGTTATTTTAGATAGTGACCAGCCGATTATAGGCTTAACGGACTCCAAAAAAATCAGTGCTAAAAAAAGAGAGTTATTGGCTGATGAAATTAAACTCAAGGCTAAAGCTTGGGCTATTGCAAGAGCCGAGCCGAGTGAAATAGATTCGATTAATATTTTACAAGCTTCTTTATTGGCAATGCAGCGAGCAGTTGAAGCTTTAGGTGTGCAAGCAAGCTGGCTAAAAGTGGACGGTAATCAATATCCCAATTTGAGCTGCCCTGGAGAGACGATTATTCAAGGGGATTTGTTGGTTCCCGAAATTTCTGCGGCCTCTATTTTAGCAAAAGTGTATAGAGATCAAGAAATGTTGATTTTGGGTGCTTTGTACCCAGGTTATGATTTTGCCAAACATAAAGGTTACCCGACTAAATTACATAAAGAAAAAATACAGGATTTAGGGATAACAGCGTTACATAGAAAATCTTTTGCACCGGTAAAGGCGCTACTAAAACAGTAGAGTGTTAACTCTACTGCTTCAAAAGAAACTTAATTAACAAAACACATTTTTTCTGCGTAAGTATTGGCTTCTTTTAGGCGTTTACGTAATGTTTTTGCATGTTCTGGGTCGCGGAAGGTTGCACCATTTTCACCCGGTGTGCTGCGTAACATAGAGAAAGTAGTGGCCGCTTCAAATTCAGCAAAGCTAAGTTGTTCAGCAATTTTATCGATTTTACAGCCACAAGCATATTGCGAAACATAGTCATTTTTGCCGCCATGTTTGGCAATGCAGTTAAATACAAATTCAATGCGATCGCGAGTAGGGTAATCATTTACTTTTACAGTCGCTTCAGTATTTTCTGATACTGATGCGCAGCCGCTGATGAGTACGCTGGATAATAGAAGTGTACTGAGGGATAGGGATTTTGTATTCATAGCTTGAAAGTTTAAGGTTAATATAGAGTGGCTATATTAGCATTGTTTATTCTTCCTGCATTTAGTTACTAACATTTTATTGCGCTAGGTATTTTATTTATGGATATTTTTCAAGCGATTGCATTGGCAATTTTGCAAGGCTTAACTGAATTTTTACCTATTTCAAGTTCAGCACACCTGATTTTATTGCCTGTGTTAGTGGGCTGGGAAGATCAGGGCTTGGCGTTTGATGTGGCGGTGCATGTGGGGACACTCACTGCTGTGGTCATTTTTTATCGTAAGATTTTACGTAAAATTCTTAAGGCTTGGGGCGGTTCTGTTGTTGGTAAGGGGTTTTCCGATGACGCAAAATTAGCCTGGTATGTAGGTTTTGGGACGATTCCTGTTGGTTTAGTGGGTCTTGCTTTAACGGACGAGATGCAAGCAGCATTGCGTTCTCCTTTGGTGATTGCTGCGGCAACGATTGTTTTTGCATTATTGTTATGGTGGGCTGAAAAGCGCGCGCATGAACAGCGGCATAAAGTGACCTTAGGGGATGCGATTATGGTGGGGCTATTACAAGCGCTTGCATTAATCCCAGGGACTTCGCGTTCAGGAATTACCATTACAGCAGGCTTATTATTAGGTTTAAAGCGTGAGCAGGCGGCAATGTTTTCTTTTTTATTGTCGATTCCTGTGATTGCGCTGGCGGGTAGCTTAAAAGTACTGGAACTATATCAATCGGATATTGTTGTTATGTGGGATTTTATGCTGATTGGCGCGCTAATCTCGGCAGTAGTTGCGTATTTAAGTATTGCTTGGTTTTTGAAATTATTGAATAAAATTGGAATGTTCCCTTTTGTTATTTATCGCTTACTACTCGGAGTCGTCTTGATTGGTGTATTTGCTGGACAGACGTAAAAGTACAATAACAGCGCCAGTGCCGCCATCTTTTTGGGCGGTAGAGCAAAATGCTTGAACTTCTTGGTGTTGCCTTAACCACAGGTTGATATCGTTTTTTAAGACAGGCAAGTTATTTTCAGAGCGGTAACCTTTGCCATGAATAATGCGAATACTACGGCAGCCATCTTGTTCGCAATAATGTAAAAATTTATTCAGTTCATGCTTTGCTTGTTGGCTAGTTAATCCATGTAAGTCTAATTCAGCATCCAGTCCGTAATAGCCTTTACGTAATTTTTTTAGCACATTTTTTTGTAAGCCTGGGGCGGTAAAGCTTAGGGTATCCTCCGCTTCTAAGGCTTGAATTGAACCCGTTTGCATTAAAGTAAATTTATCACTCTCGAGCTGAGGTTTTTCCTTGGGGTACGGTTTTGGTTTTGCTGGAGTGGGATTATATTTATTAGACTTTATAGGGGTGACATCCCCTACGGCGTCCATAAATAATTTTTGATCGTCTTTTTTAAGCAATTTTTGTATCACGGTAGCAGTTTTTTAAAGGATTAATGCTAATATATCCGATTTTTAGAATTAAATAAAATAATGCATATTCTATTGAGTAATGATGACGGCTATTTGGCAGAAGGTTTAATTAGCCTGGCCGATGGGCTAAAAGAGATGGCTGATATTTCAGTTGTTGCGCCTGATAAAAACCGTAGTGCTGCAAGTAATTCACTCACCTTGGAAATGCCTTTGCGTGCAGAAACTGTGGAAAATGGATTTGTGAAAGTAGATGGTACGCCAACGGATTGCGTGCATTTAGCAATTACAGGCTTATTAGACGATGAGCCTGATATGGTTTTTGCCGGCATTAATCATGGCGCTAATTTAGGTGATGATGTTTTATATTCAGGTACGGTTGCGGCTGCAACGGAAGGGCGATTTTTAGGTTTGCCTGCGATTGCTATTTCTATGACAAGTAGTCAGCCAGCACACTTTGCCAGCGGCGTGAAAGTGGCGCAAATTATTTTACAACGATTAATTGATAAACCATTAGCTAAAGATATTTTGCTCAACATAAATGTGCCAGATTTACCTTGGGAAGAGATTAAAGGATTGCAAACAACGCGTTTAGGGCAGCGCCATAAAGCGGAACCTGTGATAAAGAGTGAGGATCCGAGAGGGCGAACTATTTATTGGGTCGGGCCGCCAGGAAAAGAGCAAGATGCCGGAGTAGGAACGGATTTTTATGCGATTAGCCAAGGTTTTGTTTCTATAACGCCTTTGCAATTTGATTTAACGCGCTATGAAGCATTGGATGCGATCAAGGAGTGGATGGCTGAATGACGGTGTTGCATACAGAAGGAATAGGCATGACGTCGCGAAGAACGCGAGAGCGAATGATACGTCGCCTAGTCGATCAGGGAATTCAGAATAAGGATATTTTAGATGCAATGCGCAATGTTCCTCGGCATCTGTTTGTTGATGATGCATTAGCAAGTCGTTCTTATGAAGATACAGCGCTACCTATTGGCCATGGGCAGACAATTTCACAGCCCTATATCGTAGCCAAGATGACGGAATTATTAGTGGCTGAGAAAGCGCCATTAAAAAAAGTTTTAGAAATTGGCACCGGTTGTGGGTATCAGGCGGCTGTTTTAGCGCAAATAGTAGGGCATGTTTATTCGGTAGAGCGAATTCAACCCTTGTATCAGCAGGCTAAAGATTTATTAAGCAACTTGCAGATTAATAATATTAGTTTTTTGTATAGTGATGGTGCATGGGGTTGGCAGGAGAAAGGCTTATTTGATGGTATTTTAGTGGCAGCGGCGCCGCCTGATATACCAGAAAGCTTGCTTCAGCAATTGGCAGTTGGCGGCACGATGCTGATTCCTATTGGTGTGAGTCGTACCGAACAGATACTTAAGCGAGTGACGCGCACAGCGTCGGGATACGATATAGAAAATTTAGAAACCGTCAGCTTTGTTCCATTTTTAGCGGGCGTTAATTAATTCTTACCCTACTTAAAAATTATTGATATGTTTAAAAAACTTTACGATACAGTTATTACTTGGTCTAAGCATGCGCATGCAGAAAAATATTTGGCAATTTTGAGCTTTGCTGAATCGTCTTTTTTTCCTATTCCGCCAGATGTCATGCTTGCACCTATGGTGCTTGCTGATCAGAAAAAGGCCTGGCGACTGGCTTTGTTAACTACGATTGCTTCCGTTTTGGGTGGAATGCTGGGTTATGCGATCGGTTTTTTTGCCTTTGATATGATTCAGCCGTGGTTAGAAGGCTCGCATTACTGGACTAAATACCAAATGGCCGAACAATGGTTTGAAAACTGGGGTTTTTGGGCTATTTTTATTGCGGGCTTTTCGCCGATACCTTATAAGGTGTTTACCATTGCGGCGGGCGCATTGTCTATGCTGTTTTTGCCTTTTATATTGGCTTCTTTTGTAGGGCGTGGCTTACGTTTTTTTCTTGTGGCTGGTTTATTGAGCTGGGGTGGGGAAAAGTTTGAGGCTAAATTGCGTCACTATATGGATATTATTGGCTGGTCAGTTGTTGTGCTAATCGTACTTGCCATTACGGTTTATAAATTTATTTATGCAGTTCCTGCGGTTTAGACCTTAATTATTAAATATGGCTGTTTCTGAATTTTCTTTAATTAAACAATTTTTTACGCGCCCAGCTAAAAATAAGCAAACTCAATTATCAGTAGGTGATGATTGTGCCTTACTTTCGGTTCCGGAAGGGTACCAACTGGCCGTTACAGTCGATACCATGGTTGAAAATGTTCATTTTTTTAGCGATGTAAATCCTGAGCATTTAGGGCATAAATTATTAGCAGTGAACTTAAGCGATTTGGCAAGTATGGGGGCAAGGCCGATAGCCGTTACGCTAGCGTTAACCTTACCTAGCGTGGATGAAAAATGGTTGCGTAGTTTTTCTAAGGGCTTGTTTGCTTTGGCGGATGTGTACGGTGTTGATTTGGTTGGGGGGGATACAACGGCAGGGCCGCTAACGTTAACTGTGCAAGCGATGGGGTTGGTGAAATCAGGTGAGGCGCTTAAGCGTTGTGATGCAAAGGCGGGTGATTTGATTTGTGTGACAGGTAACTTAGGTGATGCGGGTTTGGGTTTGAAGTTTAAACAGGGTTATCCTGTCAATGAACCTAAAAATATCCTCAAGCAGTTTAATAGGCCTGAGCCCAGAATTAATGAGGGCTTAGGGTTGGCGCAAGTTGCGCATGCTTGTGTAGATATATCAGATGGCCTAGCGGCAGATTTAGGGCATGTGCTTGAGGTAAGTAATGTTGGGGCTACATTAAATTACGATGATTTGCCTTTATCAGCTGATGTTGTTACTTATATTAAGCAAAGTAATGACTGGATGATGCCGCTTGTTGCTGGTGAAGATTATGAGTTGTGCTTTACCGTTCCGCCTGAAAAACTCACTCAGCTTACGTTGCAATATACCTGTGTTGGGGTAATAGATAGCTGTAAAGGTTTACGATTAAATAGGTTTGGTCGAGTAGTGGATTTTGCAGTGCAAGGTTTTGATCACTTTAAAAGAGGTAATGAATGAGAAAAATAGGACGTAATCAGTTAACTGCACGTGAAATCTTACTGGATCCTATCTTGTGTACGGCATTTGGTTTTGGATCTGGCTTGGCTAAAAAAGCACCAGGGACATTTGGTACTTTAATGGCCGTACCTATTTATTTAGCATTGGTACAGGCTAGCACTCTAGTTTATTCAATAGTAACGATTCTGTGTTCAATCATAGGTATTTATATTTGTGGGAAGGCGGCTGAAAAATTAGGTGAGCATGATTTTGGTGGCATCGTTTGGGATGAAATAGCAGGATATTTAGTCACTATGTGGTTTGTTGCCTTTTCGTGGCAAAATGTTGTGCTGGGTTTTTTGTTGTTTCGTGTGTTTGATATCGTCAAGCCTTGGCCAATAAAATGGATAGATCAAAAGGTATCAGGTGGTGTGGGTATTATGCTGGATGATATAGTTGCGGGTTTTATTGCGGCTGGTATTTTGGTTTATTTGAATTAAAATGAAATAAGGGCTTGCGTGATCAGGGGAAATCAGTATAATTAGTCAAATCAATCGCGGGGTGGAGCAGTTTGGTAGCTCGTCGGGCTCATAACCCGAAGGTCGTAGGTTCAAATCCTGCCCCCGCTACCAGATATATTAAAGGCCCCTTTTTGGGGTTTTTATGTTTCTAGCGTTTAGAAAATCTAGGCGCAGAATAAAGGATTTAAATGGAAGAGGCTTTTGCCTCTTTTTTTATGTGTGTAAGAAAGTGAGATTGTATGAAGCAAGCACCTGAGCATTTACTTAAATTAATCGAGCCCGTTGTAGAAGGGTTGGGGTACGAGTGTGTGGGAATAGAGCATAGTTCCCATCCTAAAAATGGATTTTTACGTATTTATATCGATAAGGAAGATGGCGTGCAAATGGAAGATTGTACGAAAGTAAGTCATCAAATAAGCGGTGTGCTTGATGTCGAGGATCCGATCTCAGGGGAATATAATTTAGAGGTTTCTTCGCCCGGTGTGGATAGACCCTTGTTTAAGATAGAGCAGTTTGAGCGATTTATAGGTCAAACTGCGCAGGTTAATTTATTTAAGCCAGTAGATGGAAGGCGAAATATAAAAGGAATGATTGAAAAAGTTGAAGGTGATGATGTTTATCTTCGGCAGGATGATCAAGTTTATAAAGTCTCATTTCAGGCAATGTCAAAAGCTCGATTAGAGCCCGACTTTTCAATTTAAGGGAAAGCTAAATGTCAAATAAAGAAATTTTGTTAGTTGTAGATGTATTTTCTAATGAAAGAGATATTGAGAAAAGTATTATATTTGAGGCAATGGAGTCTGCATTAGAAAGTGCGACAATTGCACGTTACGCATTCCCAATTAAAGCGAGAGTTGAGATTGATAGAATTACGGGTAACTATATAACCTATAGACGCTGGCAAATTGTAGATACCAATGTCGAAGGCGCGAATGGCTTGGAGTTTCCTACGACTCAGATTTCTCTAGAGGTTGCGCAGCTTGATGATCCTGAGATTGAAGTCGATGAATATATTGAAGAAGAAGTAGAGTCTGTTGAATTTGGTCGTATTTCAGCGCAAACGGCGAAGCAGGTTATTATTCATAAGGTGCGTGAAGCGGAACGTAAAAAAGTTGCTGACGCTTATCAGGATAGAGTCGGTGAATTGGTTACTGGCGTTATTAAGCGTATCGAAAAAGGAAGTGTTTATATGGATTTAGGCGGGAATGCAGATGCCTATATTCCACGTGATCAAATGATTCCAAGAGAAGCGGTGCGTGTTGGTGATAGAATTAGAGGTTATTTAAAAGAAGTTCGTAGCGAGTCACGCGGACCTCAGTTGTTTGTTAGTCGAACGGCACCGGAATTATTAGTGGCGCTATTTAAATTGGAAGTACCTGAAGTGGCGGAAGGCTTAATAGATATATTGGGCGCGGCAAGGGATCCGGGTTCTAGAGCAAAAATTGCAGTTAAAAGTAATGACATGCGAATTGACCCAGTAGGTGCTTGTGTTGGTATGCGGGGGTCTAGAGTGCAAACTATTTCAAATGAATTGAATGGTGAGCGGGTTGATATCATACTCTGGGATGGTAATGATGCGCAGTTTGTTATTAATGCGATGTCTCCCGCAGAAATTGAATCTATCGGTGTAGATGAAGATAAGCATATAATGGATGTTGCAGTATCGAGTGATAGTTTGTCGCAAGCAATAGGCAGGGGTGGGCAAAATGTTCGTCTAGCAACGGAATTAACGGGCTGGGAACTGAATGTATTAGATGCTAATGAAGTTAGCAAAGATACACAGGAAGAGCTGGGCAAGTTAGTGCAAACATTTGTAGAAGGGCTGAATGTTGATCAGGATGTTGCAACAGTCTTGGTTGAGGTGGGTTTTAATTCAATTGAAGAGATTGCTTATGTTCCAGCGAGTGAAATGCTGGAGATTGAAGGTTTTGATGAAGAGTTAGTAAATACATTAAGATCGCGCGCTAAGGATATGCTATTAATTAGCGCGATAGCAGTAGAAGAAAAAATTGAAGTAGCTGAGCCTGCGGAAGATTTGCTTGCAATGGAAGGGGTTACTAAAGAGCTAGCAGAAATGATGGCTGCAATAGGAATCGTTACGATGGAAGATTTAGCTGAGCAAGCAGTGGATGATTTGCTGGAGCTATCTGGAGTGGATGAAGAGATGGCTGCTAAATTAATTATGAAAGCGCGCGAACCTTGGTTTGCTAATGAAAACGACGGGGTTGAAAAATGAGTGATAAATCAGTAACAGAATTAGCAGACATGGTTGGTATACCTCTTGATCGTTTGTTAGAGCAAATGAAAGAGGCGGGTATTGCAAGTCGTACTGCAACAGATACTATCAATGAAGACGATAAAATGACTTTGTTGGCTCATTTACGTAAATCACATGGTAAAGATGAAGATAAAGCAACGAAAAAAGTTACTTTAAAACGTCGTACTGTGACGTCACTTAAGCAAGGTGCGGGTGCTGGAAAGGATTCTAAATCAATTAATGTTCAAGTCACAAAAAAGAAGACTTATGTTAAGCGAGAAGAAGCCTTGTCTGATGAAGAAAGAGTTGAGTTAGAAAAAGTTAAAAAAGACCTTGATCAGCGTGCAGAAGCACAAGAAGCTGAAGAGCAATTACATAGAGATAAAGTTGCTAAGAGTAAAGCAGAATTAGCGGCGCAAGAAGAGGCTGAGCAACAAAAATCAGATATGGAAAAAGCTGAACTTGCTGCTAAGAATAAAGTATCAGAAGAAGAGCGTTTAGCAGCAGAAAAAGCAAAAAGACTTGAAGCGTCTTTAGAGCGTAATGCTGACAAAGTTAGAAAAATGGCGGCAGCTAAAAAAGCAGCAGCAGCTAGAAAAGCAGCTGGGCCTGTTGCTAGAAAACCTGCCAATACTGGAGCGCCAGCAAGAACGGCCGGCAAAGCGGCGCCAACACAACATAGACGTGCCGATAAGCCAGCTGGTGGTGCGAAGAACACTTATGGTAAAAAAGGAAGAAAAAAAGGTCGCGGAAGAGAGGATCATCAGCAGTTTGTTGCTGATTCAAAACATGCTTTTGCGATGCCAACTGAGTTTGTTGCCAAGGATGTGAAAATTCCAGAAAACATTATTGTTTCTGAATTGGCATTACAAATGGATGTTAAAGCGGCTGAGCTTATTAAGCATCTTATGAAGCTGGGAATTATGTCAACTATCAACCAAAGTATTGATCAAGATACGGCGGCTATTTTAGTTGAAGAAATGGGGCATAAGGTAGTTATAACCAGTGAAGATGATCATGAAATAGGTATGTTGGCTGAGCATACAGAAGATGATGATGATCGTGAAGAATTTCCAAGAGCGCCTATTGTTACTATCATGGGGCATGTTGATCACGGTAAAACATCATTATTAGATTATATTCGTGAAACACGTGTTGCTTCAGGTGAAGCAGGTGGAATTACACAGCATATTGGAGCCTACCAGGTTGATACAGGGCATGGCGCTGTTACATTCTTAGATACACCGGGACATGCTGCATTTACTGCAATGCGTGCGCGTGGAGCTGATGTAACTGATATTGTTATTGTTGTTGTGGCGGCCGATGATGGTGTAATGCCGCAAACGAAAGAAGCAATTGAGCATGCTCGTGCAGCAAAAGTGCCGATGATTATTGCTATGAATAAAATGGATAAGGAAGATGCTAATCCAGAAAAAGTGATGCAAGAGTTAGCAACGCTTAATGTTGTGCCTGAGGAATGGGGCGGCGATGTTCAGTTCCTAAAAGTATCGGCTAAAACAGGTTTGGGTGTTAGCGAGTTAATTGAGTCGTTAATTCTACAAGCTGAAATTTTAGAATTAAAAGCACCTAACGAAGGTAAAGCATCAGGATTGGTTGTTGAAGCTCGTTTGGATAAAGGTCGTGGTCCTGTTGCAACTGTCATGGTTCAAAAAGGTACGCTGGAGCAGGGTCAAATTATTTTATGTGGCCATGAATATGGTCGTGTTAGAGCGATGTTTGATGAGTTGGGGAATAAGCTAAAAGTAGCTGGCCCATCGGTTCCGGTTGAAATTCTTGGCTTGTCAGGTACACCAAGTGCTGGGGATGATTTTGTTGTTGTGACAAATGAGCGTGCGGCAAGAGAGCTTGCATCACATCGAGAAGATAAAAATAAATTATTGCGTGTTGCGGCACATAAGGCCTCTAAGTTAGATGAAGTGTTCTCTAAAATGTCTGCAGGAGAATCATCTATCTTAAATGTGGTGATAAAAACAGATGTGCAAGGTAGTTTAGAAGCCCTGCGTGATTCATTAGTAAGATTATCTAATGATGAAGTTTCAGTAAAAGTCATTTATGGTGGAGTGGGTGGTATCAATGAAGGGGATGCGAATTTAGCATTAGCTTCAGGTGCGATTTTGATGGGCTTTAATGTACGTGCTGATGCATCAGCTAGAAAAATTATCACTGAACAAGATATTGACTTGCATTATTACAGTGTTATTTATGACGCAATTGATGAAGTGAAAAAATCACTCACTGGTATGTTGGCTCCAGAAATAAAAGAAAATATTGTAGGTCTTGCTGAGGTTCGTGATGTCTTCCGTTCACCTAAGTTCGGTTCAATTGCTGGGTGTATGGTGATTGATGGCTATGTGAAACGTAACTTACCTATTCGTGTGCTGCGTGACAATATTGTTATCTATGAAGGGCAGTTAGAATCACTGCGTCGATTTAAAGATGATGCAGCTGAAGTGAAGATGGGTATGGAGTGTGGTATCGGTGTTAAAAATTACAGCGATGTCAAAGCGGGTGACCAGATAGAGGTCTTTGAGCGTGTTGAGGTTAAGCGAGAGTTGTAATGGCTAGAGAATTTAAAAGAAGTTCTCGTGTCGCTTCGCAAATGCAAAAAGAGCTGGCTATTATTTTGCAGCAAGGCATAAAAGATCCGCGCATTGGGCTTGTTACTGTTAATGAGGTGGCTTTAAGTAAAGATTTGGCGGCAGCTAAAGTTTATGTCACTGTATTAGGTACTGATGAACAAGGGCGAATTAATAATTTATCGTACTTGAATGATGCCGTACCTTATATACGTTCAGAAATTGGTAAGCGTATGCGTTTACGTTGCGTGCCTTATTTGAAATTTCTTTATGATCAGTCATTTGAAAATGGTATGCGAGTATCGGAGTTATTGATGGATGATGATCAGCCGCCTGTTGTTGAAGAGTAACGATGGCAAGGCGGAAAAAAGGCTTAGATATTAATGGTATTGTATTGCTGGATAAGCGAGTTGGAATCAGCTCGAATAAGGCTTTGCAAGAAGTTAAGCGACTCTATAATGCAAATAAGGCAGGGCATACCGGTACTTTAGATCCTCTTGCGACGGGCTTACTGCCTATTTGTTTGGGGGAAGCGACTAAAGTGTCGGCTTATATGCTTGCTGATGATAAGCAATATCAAACGGTTATTCAGTTAGGTGTTATGACTGAAACAGGTGATGTTGAAGGCAATGTTATAGAGGTAAAAGACGTTCCTGAGATTACGCAAAACCAGTTAATGGATTGTTTGAATTCCTTTGTGGGTGAAATAGAACAAGTACCACCGATGTATTCAGCCTTAAAGCATAATGGTAAAAAGTTATATGAGTTGGCACGGGAAGGGATTACCGTAGAGCGAAAGGCGCGAAAAATAACTATTTATGCTATTGAGTGTTTGGATTTCTCAGGTGAATTATTAACGCTAGATGTACGTTGTTCTAAAGGAACCTATATACGCACCTTGGCTGAAGATATTGGTCATTTTTTAGGTTGTGGCGCTACTGTTAAAGAATTACGCCGTACGGCAACAGGTGATTTTAATTTAACAGATGCGGTGACGATTGAGCAAATTCAGGACTTAGCGCCAGGTTCGGCGATGCAAGAAATTTTAATCGCTGTCGATAAACCCTTGCTGGCCATGCCTGCAATTGAGGTTAATCAGTGGGAAGCGGATTTAATTTTACAAGGGCAACAAATAACAGCGCCTAACGCGGATGGTAAGTTGGGCTTGTATCGACTATATCACCAACAAAAATTTTTAGGCTTGGGGGAAATGTTAATGGATGCTAAAATACAGCCCAAGAGATTATTTAATTTAAACTAATTTCTCATGTTTCTACACCCTATCGTGGAAACATTTACCTTGAAGGCGATACCGCCTTTTATTAAAACTTAAATCATAGGGATTAAAATGCCATTTACAGCAGAACAAAAGAAAGCAGTTGTTGAAGAGTACCGCGTAACAGAAACTGATACAGGTTCTTCAGAAGTTCAAGTTGCTTTATTAACAGCACATATTCATCATTTAGCTCCACATTTTGCAGAGCATAAAAAAGATAACCATTCTCGTCGTGGATTATTAAGAATGGTAAATCAAAGACGTAAATTACTAGACTACTTGAAAAGAAAAGATGTAGAGCGTTATAAATCTTTGATTTCACGTTTAGGCTTACGTAAATAATGTAAAAGATCAGCGACGGCTTTGTTCGTCGCTTTTTTTTGTCTTAAAGAATTAATCAAATACTAATTCAACCTTTAAAAACGAAGGAAAAACAATAGTGAATCTGAACCCGATCAGAAAAGAATTTCAATTTGGCGAACAATTAGTTAGCATTGAAACAGGTGAAATTGCACGCCAAACAAGCGGTGCAGTTATGATTGATGTCGATGGCACATCGCTTTTAGTCTCAGTTGTTGGTAAAAAAGAAGCCAAAGGTGGTGATTTTTTTCCTTTAACAGTTAACTATCAAGAAAAAGCCTATGCGGCTGGAAAAATCCCAGGTGGATTTTTTAAACGTGAAGGACGTCCTTCGGAAACGGAAACATTAACATCACGCCTAATTGATAGACCTATTCGTCCGTTATTCCCAGATGGGTATACGAATGAAGTTCAGATTATTATTACTGTTGTTTCTTTAAATCCTGATGTAGATCCTGAAATTCCTGCTTTATTAGGCGCTTCTGCAGCATTAGCTGTTTCAGGTTTACCTTTTAATGGTCCAGTAGGTGCTGCACGTGTTGGTTATACTGACGGTGCATATACATTAAATCCAAGTAAAGAAGCGTTAACGACTTCATTATTAGATTTAGTGGTTGCAGGAACTGAGCACGCGGTATTAATGGTTGAATCAGAAGCTGATAACTTAGCTGAAGAAGTGATGTTAGGTGCAGTTTTATTTGGTCATGAGCAAATGCAAGTTGCCATTACTGCAATTAATGAATTTTCAGCAGAAGTGAATACACCATTATATAACTGGGTTGCACCAGTTGCTGATACAGAATTAGAGTCTCTAGTTGCTGCAGAAACGGAAGAAGCAATTAAAACAGCCTATCAAATTGCTGTTAAATTGGATCGCCAAGATGTATTAAGTGACATTAGAGCCGCTGTTGTTACAAAACTAACAGCAGACGAAAAATATGCGGAATCAGATATTCGCGATATTATCGAAGAAATTGAAAAAAGAGTCGTACGTACTGCTATTTTAAGTGATAAAAAACGTATTGATGGCCGTAACCTAGATGTCGTTAGACCGATTGCTGTACGTACAGGCGTCTTGCCACGTACTCATGGTTCAGCTTTATTTACACGTGGTGAAACTCAAGCGCTTGTTGTTGCAACTTTGGGAACAGAGCGTGATGCACAAACGATTGATGCATTAGCGGGTGAATATAAAGAACCGTTTATGTTGCATTACAATTTTCCTCCATACAGTGTTGGAGAGACAGGTTTTGTTGGTTCACCTAAGCGCCGTGAAATTGGCCATGGTCGATTAGCTAAACGTGGTGTTGCTGCTGTTCTTCCTGAAATGTCAGAATTTCCATACACGATTCGTGTGGTTTCTGAAATTACAGAGTCAAATGGTTCTAGTTCAATGGCTTCTGTTTGTGGAACTAGCTTGGCATTGATGGATGCGGGTGTGCCTCTTAAAGCACCTGTTGCAGGTATTGCAATGGGTTTAATTAAAGAAGGCGATAATTTTGCTGTTCTTTCTGATATCGTAGGTGATGAAGATCACTTAGGTGATATGGATTTTAAAGTAGCCGGTTCTGAAAATGGAATCACTGCTTTACAAATGGATATCAAAATTGACGGAATTACTGCTGAAATTATGCAAATTGCGTTAGAGCAAGCAAAAGCAGGTCGTTTGCATATTTTAGGTGAAATGAATAATGTACTATCGGATACTCGTGATGAGATGTCTGATTTTGCACCTAGAATTATTACTTTCAAAATTGATCCTAGCAAAATTCGTGAAGTGATTGGTAAAGGCGGAGCAACAATCCGTGGAATCACTGAGCAAACCGGTGCAACTGTTGATTTAACAGATGACGGTACTGTTAGCGTTGCTTCTGTTGATAAAGCGGCAGGTGAAGCAGCTAAAAAGATTATTGAAGAAATTACAGCTGAAGTTGAAGTTGGAAAAATTTATGAAGGTAAAGTAGCAAGATTAATGGACTTCGGTGCATTTGTTACAATTTTACCGGGTAAAGATGGCTTGGTTCATATTTCACAAATCACTAATGAGCATGTTGATAAGGTAAGCGACAAGCTAGCTGAAGGTGATGTGGTCAAAGTTAAAGTGTTGGAGATTGACCGTCAAGGTCGAGTCAGACTTAGCATGAAAGAAGTTGATGAAAACGAAGCATAAATCAACGCCTTCTTTGTAAAGAAAAGGGCCGTAAGGCCCTTTTTTTATGTCAAGTTGTGAAGAAATTATTTTTTGTAGTATAACTTGTGTCGCTCATTTAAGTGATTGTTCAATAGGTATAATATGAATATAACAGAATATATGACTAAGCTTGGGCAACAAGCAAAAGTAGCTGGGCGAGAAGTAAGTCGCGCTGAGTCAGGTTTGAAAAATAAGGCTTTATTGAAAATAGCTGAGCAATTAGCTGAACAAAGTCAGTTTTTAGCTGAAGAAAATGCTAAAGATTTGTTGGCTGGAAAAGAAAAGGGGTTAGATGCCGCTTTATTGGATCGTCTAGAATTAACACCCTCAAGAATTCAAGCGATGATTGATGGCTTACACCAAGTTGCAGCATTGCCTGATCCCGTTGGCGCTATTACGGATTTAAAATACCGACCTAGTGGAATTCAAGTGGGACAAATGCGCGTTCCTTTGGGTGTGATCGGGATTATTTATGAGTCACGGCCAAATGTAACTGTAGATGCGGCAGCCTTATGCTTGAAATCTGGAAATGCCTGCATTTTGCGTGGCGGCTCTGAATCTATTCATTCTAATCAAGCAATTGCTAAATGTATTGCCAAAGGATTAGCGCTTGCTGGTTTACCCGAGCATGCAGTACAAGTAGTAGAAACTACAGATAGAGCAGCGGTAGGTCAATTAATCACTTTAAATGACTATGTTGATGTGATTGTGCCGCGTGGTGGTAAAAGCTTAATTGAACGTATTTCAAAAGAAGCAACCATAGCAGTTATCAAGCATTTAGATGGTATTTGTCATGTGTACATTGATGCGGCAGCGGATAAGGAAAAAGCCATTGCCATTGCTGTGAATGCTAAAACGCATCGTTATGGTGTTTGTAATGCGATGGAAACTTTATTAGTTGCAGAAGCTGTTGCGACACAAGTATTGCCTGAGTTGGCAAAGCGCTATGCAGCAAAAGGTGTAGAGCTACGTGGCTGTTTAAAAACCTGTTCAATTGTTCCTGCGGCTGTTCGTGCAACAGCTGAAGATTGGGCGACTGAATATTTAGCGCCGGTATTATCTATAAAAGTTGTTGCTGATATTGATGAAGCAATGCAACATATTAATGAGTTTAGCTCGGGACATACTGAGTCGATTATCACTGAAAACTACAGCTTAGCGCGACGCTTTTTGCGTGAAGTAGACTCTAGTTCTGTGATGGTGAATGCGTCTACACGTTTTGCAGATGGCTTTGAATATGGCTTAGGTGCTGAAATTGGCATTAGTACGGATAAATTACATGCGCGTGGACCTGTTGGTTTAGAAGGTTTGACTTCATTAAAATATGTGGTTTTAGGTGATGGCGAAATTCGTCAATAAACACTTAAATAGTTAATGATCGGGATTTACGGAGGGACCTTTAATCCCGTGCATTACGGGCATTTGCGTACAGCGCTTGAAGTGAATGAATTGTTTGATTTAGATGACATTCGTTTACTGCCGTGCTCTTTGCCAGCGCATCGTGAAAACCCGAGTGTTAATGCACAAATGCGTTTACAAATGTTACAGTTAGCCGTTAAAGATTATCCGCAGTTACAAGTTGATTCTAGGGAGATTGATCGAGCAGGAATTTCTTATATGGTTGATACTTTAGCGGAATTGCGTGCTGAGTCACCCGGTACCCCGATTATTTTGTTTATGGGTGCTGATGCATTTAATGGCTTATCTGGATGGCACCAGTGGCAAGCTTTATTTGATTATGCGCATATAGTTGTAATGACTAGGCCGCAGTTTATAAGGAATAAATTAGCTGATTTTTATAGCGATAAGCTGGTTAGCTCAAGAGAGTCGTTAAATTTATCCGTGAGTGGTAAAATCTTTTTTCAGAAAGTAAGGGATTTGGATATTTCAGCAACGGATATTCGCAATGCTTTTATAGAGAATAAAAATCCTAGTTTTTTACTACCTGAATCTATTATTGAATATATAAGGGCACATAAATTATATAGTGCCTAGAATTAAGGAAATTGAATGCAAGCAGATGAATTATTGGCGTTAGTTACGACTGAATTAGATGATCGTAAAGCCGAAAATATTGTGACGGTTAATGTCATAGGAAAAAGTAGCTTTACTGATTATATGGTTGTTGCCACAGGAACGTCTACACGACATATTAAAGCATTGTGTAATTATGTTTCTGTTGCTTTAAAAGGTAAAGGTATACTCCCTAAGGGTATTGAGGGTGGGCAAGATTCTGAATGGGTTTTAGTTGATTTAGGTGATGTGATTGTGCATGTGATGACAGCACAAACACGTGAATTTTATCAATTAGAAAAACTTTGGACCGTCGAAAATAATGAGGAAGAGAATGAGCTAGAGGAAGAAGAGTAAACGGATTACTCTGCTTTTAAGCTATAATATTGAGCATTATTATTTTTAATTTATTCGAGATTTTTTCATGATTCAAGGTAGTATCGTAGCGCTAGTTACCCCGATGTTTGATAACGGCGATGTAGACCAAGATAGCCTTAAGAACCTGGTTGAATTTCATATAGCTGAAGGCACTGATGCCTTAGTTGCTATGGGAACGACAGGTGAATCAGCGACTTTGAATGAGCATGAGCATATGAGCGTTGTAGGTTCAATTGTTGAATATGTTGCCGGTCGAATTCCTGTTATAGCTGGAACAGGTGCTAACTCCACCACTGAAGCTATCGGCTTAACAAAAGCTGCTAAAGCAATCGGTGCAGATGCCTGTTTATTAGTAACCCCTTACTATAATAAACCCACGCAAGAAGGTTTATATTTACATTATAAAGCGATTGCTGAAGCGGTTGATATTCCACAGATTTTATATAATGTTCCCGGGCGTACTGCGTGCGATATGCTGCCAGAAACGGTTGGGCGTTTAGCTAAAATAAAAAATATCGTCGGGGTTAAAGAGGCAACGGGTGAATTAGAACGCGTAAAAATCATTCGTGATTTATGTAGCGACGAATTTGCTATTTATACCGGTGATGATGCGAGCAGTTGTGAATTTTGTTTACTCGGTGGTAATGGAACCATTACCGTGTCGGGAAATGTTGCTCCAAAATTAGTACATGAAATGATTGCGGCGGCGATGCAAGGAAAAAGAGGGCTTGCCATGCAAATTGATGAAAAACTAGTCGGTTTACATCAACAGTTATTTATTCAGTCTAACCCGATTCCCGTAAAGTGGGCAGTAGCCGAAATGGGCTTAATGAAATCAGGTATCCGCTTACCTTTAACGTGGTTAACAGATGACTGTTTTACTGAGGTTCGCTCAGCAATGCAGCAAGCTGGCGTTCTTTAGAGTACAAAAGATGAGACTTATTCGTGTTTTAACCGTTTTTATTGGCCTGCAATTGACCGCGTGTAGTTATTTTTTTCCTGATAAAGAGAAAGATTATCTTTATAGTAAAGAAATTTCGGCATTAGAAATTCCGCCTGAATTAAGAGCAGAGGAAAAACCAAATACTCAAATTTCTGAGCAAAGTGTGCCTAAAAGCTTTGCTTATGAAGTCGTTTTAGTCACTGAGCCTGAGCAAACTTTTTTACGCGTTAACTCATCCTTTGCCCATGTTTGGCGTATTGTTGGTAAAGCACTCACAGAAGTGAATGTCGAAGTGACTGATAAAAATAGAGCACAAGCGGTTTATTATGTGCAATATGATCCTGAACTACAGGATGCTGATAAAGATGGCTCTTATTGGCAGGAATTAGTTTTCATGTTTTCTAGTGATATACATCAAGAGTTACCGTATCAAATATTTTTAGAATCGAGTGAAGATAACACGCATATTTTTGTTAGAGATGAATCTGCTAAAGTCTTATCTGAGGATAAAGGATTGAAATTATTAAGGCTTATTTTTGATACGATCAATAAAGATATAAAAGAAGACAATACAAATAACGCCTAATTATCGTCTATCGTTAATTGGCAAACCTCGCAACATGATCACCTTTATTTATGCTTAATTATTAATTAAGTTATTGAATTTTAAATTAAAATTACACTCCTATGCTTAAAATTTCTGGTACTTCCGCATTATCTACTTTTAGAATTAAAAAATTATTACAAGATATTCAAACACTAGAGCCGACTATTACTGCGATTGCTGCAAAATATATTCATTTTGTTGATACGCAATCGTCGTTAAATAGTGAGCAATCTGAAATTCTAAATAAGATACTTGCGTATGGCTCAGAGCAAGCTGAAGCATTACAAGGGACTCAATGCTGGGTAACTCCGCGTGCAGGAACAATTTCACCTTGGTCGAGTAAAGCAACTGAAATTGCAAAGCGTTGTGGTCTAGACGATTTAGATCGCATTGAAAGAGGCGTGGAATTTACCTTAGTGCATTCGGCTGAATTATCAGGCGCTGCCTTACAAGCTGTTAGCGCTGTATTACATGACAGAATGACTCAGTCGGTGGTCATGGATTTAACCAATGTTGATTTGTTTGCACATCATGAGCCTAAACCTTTAAGCAGCATTGCTTTAATGGAAGAAGGTTTATCTGCATTAACCAGTGCAAATAAAGAGCTAGGTTTAGCTTTGTCAGAGGATGAGATTGCTTATTTGGCCGAAGCATTTAACGGCTTAAAGCGTAATCCTACCGATGTTGAGTTAATGATGTTTGCACAAGCAAACTCAGAGCATTGTCGTCATAAAATTTTTAATGCCAGTTGGACTATTGATGGCATAGATGAGGCGAAATCATTATTTTCTATGATTCGTAATACCGCAGAAAAAAATCCAGAAGGCATTTTATCGGCTTATAGTGATAACGCTTCCGTTGCAGCAGGCTCTAAAGCCGATGTGTTTATTCGTAATCCTATTACCGGCGAATATGCATATACCACTGAAGATGCGCATTTATTGATGAAGGTAGAAACGCATAATCATCCAACTGCTATTGCACCTCATTCAGGTGCGGCGACTGGCTCTGGTGGCGAAATTCGTGATGAAGGCGCAACCGGTCGTGGATCTGCAACAAAAGCGGGACTGACGGGTTTTACTGTTTCGCACTTAAAAATTCCAAATTTTAGCCAACCTTGGGAAACTGATTTTGGCAAACCTGAGCGCATTTCATCAGCTTTAGATATTATGCTAGAAGGACCTATCGGCGGTGCTGCATTTAATAATGAATTTGGGCGACCTAATATTGCTGGGTATTTCCGTAGTTTTGAGCAAGCTGTCGAAGGAAGTGATAGCGATCAATCATATGGGTACCATAAGCCGATTATGATTGCTGGTGGAATGGGAAATATTCGCCCGATGTTGGTAGATAAACATAAAATTCCAGCAGGCTCATTAATTATTATTCTTGGTGGTCCGGCGATGTTAATTGGTTTGGGAGGAAGTGCTGCTTCTTCTCAAGCATCTGGTGAAAGTGCTGCGGAGTTGGATTTTGCCTCAGTACAGCGTGAAAATCCTGAAATGGAACGTCGTTGCCAAGAAGTGATTAATCATTGTAATGCCTTAGGTGATGATACACCGGTTGTGTCTATTCATGATATTGGTGCGGGTGGTTTATCAAATGCTGTACCAGAAATCATTCATGATTGTGAGCAAGGTGGACGCTTTGAGTTACGCAAAGTAAATAATGATGACAAAGGCATGTCGCCTATGCAAATCTGGTGTAACGAGGCGCAAGAGCGTTACGTTGTTGCCATCAAGCCAGAAGCCTTAGCATTATTTGAATCTTTTTGTGAGCGTGAACATTGTTTATATGCAGTGATTGGTGAGGCCACGGATGAAGAGCATTTAAGTTTAGATGATGAGCTATTTGGCAATAAGCCCGTTGATTTACCGATGTCTGTTTTATTTGGTAAAGCGCCAAAATTACACCGTGATGTCACTCATGTTACAAAACAGCATAATGCGTTAGATTTTTCAGGCTTAGATATTAAAGAAGCAGTGCAACGCGTTTTAAGTTTTCCTGCGGTGGCAGATAAAAGTTTCTTAATTCATATTGGAGATCGTTCTGTCACAGGCTTGGTTGCTCGTGATCAAATGGTCGGCCCTTGGCAAATACCTGTTGCAGATGTTGCGGTGACGGCATCAGGCTTTCATGCGATTACAGGCGAAGCGATGGCGATGGGTGAGCGTACGCCACTAGCTGTTGTGAATGCGCCTGCGTCTGGTCGAATGGCGATTGCGGAGTCATTAACCAATTTAGCGGCAGCAAAGATAGAATCACTGAAACATATTAAAATTTCAGCTAATTGGATGGCGGCAGCCGGTAGTGAAGGTGAAGATGCTGCACTATTTGATACTGTAAAAACAGTCGGCATGGAAGTTTGCCCTGAACTCGGTATTGCAATCCCGGTGGGTAAAGATTCATTATCAATGAAAACCGTTTGGAATGAGGATGATCGCGAAAAAACAATGACTTCGCCATTATCTTTAGTGATTACTGCATTTGCACCGGTTACCGATATTACACGCACTTTAACACCTGAATTAAAAAATGAAGACAGTGTGTTAATGCTATTAGATTTAGGTTTTGGTAAAAATCGTTTAGGCGGTTCTGTGTTAGCGCAAGTGACTCAACAAATGGGTAACGAAGTGCCTGATTTGGATGATACTGCATCGCTTAAGGCATTCTTTAATAGTATTCAAACGCTGAATGCGGACGATAAAATCCTTGCTTATCATGATCGCTCTGATGGGGGGGTATTGGCAACCGTCACTGAAATGATGTTTGCGGGTAGACGCGGTGTGGAATTAGAATTAGATCGTTTGGGTGATGATGTCTTTTCAGCCTTATTCAATGAAGAATTAGGGGCTGTGATCCAAGTTAAACAAAGTGATTGTGATGCTGTGCTTGATACGCTACAGGAATTAGGTCTAGGTGATTGTACTCAGCTAATTGGGTGGGTAACAGAAGAAACACAAGACTTAAATATTAGTCATAACGGCGATATTATTTATAGTTCAAATAGAGCCGAGCTACAAAGTATTTGGTCGGAAGTTAGTTACCGTATGCAAGCATTACGTGATAATCCTGATTGCGCAGAGCAACAATATAAACGCATTGCTGATAATGAAGATAAAGGCTTATTTGCTGATTTAAGCTTTGATATTAACCAAGATATAAGTTTGCCTTTTGCCGCTGTACGTCCGCGTGTAGCAATCTTAAGAGAGCAGGGTGTGAATGGTCATGTTGAAATGGCAGCTGCTTTTGATAAAGCCGGCTTTACCAGTATTGATGTACACATGACGGATATTATTAGTGGCAGAGTTAGCTTAAAAGATTTTGTTGGATTAATCGCCTGTGGTGGGTTTTCTTATGGTGATGTTTTAGGTGCTGGCGGCGGCTGGGCTAAATCAATCCTATTTAATCCACGTGCTAGAGCAGAATTTTCTGACTTTTTCCATAGAGAAGATACCTTTGGTTTAGGTATTTGTAATGGTTGCCAAATGTTATCGGGGTTAAAAGAGCTTATTCCTGGTGCTGAACATTGGCCTGCATTCAAACGTAACTTATCAGAACAGTTTGAAGCGCGTGTTGTGATGGTGGAAGTGCAAGAATCACCGTCAGTATTTTTTACGGATATGGCAGGTTCAAAAATGCCAGTAGTCATCGCACATGGTGAAGGGCGAGCTGAGTTTGTTGATGGCAACCAAGAAAAAGCACAAATTGCATTAAATTATGTCGATAATTATGGGGATAAAACCACAGCCTTTCCGATGAATCCAAATGGATCACCAGAAGGTATTACCGGTTTAACCAATACAGATGGTCGATTTACTATCATGATGCCGCATCCTGAAAGATGCTTTAGAGCCGTGCAAAATTCTTATCAGCCAGCTGATTGGAAAGAAGAGGGTGCATGGTTAAGAATGTTTAGAAATGCGCGTAAGTGGATAGGTTAGTTTTCTAGCTATGAGTGTAGAGCAAACGGAATTACCTCACTGGGCACCGGCTTACGGTGGTGCGCAAAGTACAGGAATTATTCGTCGTAGTGCCGATGATTTTATCGTCAATGAAATTCAATCGTTTGAATTATCGGGCGAAGGTGAGCATGCATTCTTACACATTGAAAAATGTGGTGAAAACACTGACTTCATCGCACGTTTGTTGTCTCGATTTGCAGGTGTGCGACAACGTGATGTTAGTTATGCTGGGCTGAAAGATCGGCATGCGCGTACAACGCAATGGTTTAGTGTGTGGTTACCCGGTAAACCTGACCCTGACTGGTCTGAATTGAATAGTGATACGCTTAAAGTATTACAAGCAACAAGGCATAGCCGCAAATTAAAACGCGGATCTTTAGCTGGAAATCAATTTATTCTAAAAATTAGAGATTGGAAGGGTAATAAGGAACTTTTAGAGCAACAGTTAAATAGCATTAAAGAGCAAGGTGTTCCCAATTATTTTGGTGAACAGCGCTTCGGCCGTGAGGGAGCAAATATTAATAAAGCACTCGCCTTATTTGCGGGTGCAAAATTATCGCGTAATTTACGCGGTATGTACCTCTCTGCGGCACGATCTTATCTATTTAATCAAATAGTGAGTCAACGTGTACAAAATGCTACTTGGGATCAAGCATTAGAAGGCGACTTACTAATGTTTACCGATTCTCATAGCTTTTTTAAAGCAGATTTATCTGACTCTACAGTAAGTGAACGAATTCAAAGTCTAGATATTCATCCTACTGCTGCACTTTGGGGTAAAGGCGAATTGGAAACTTCGCAAACGGTTGCAGAAATAGAGAATCAAGCAGTAAGTGAACATTCTGAGATAGCAAAGGGCTTGATTAAATTTGGCTTAGAGCAGGATAGACGTGCAATGCGTAGCCAAGTAAAAGACTTGCAGTGGCAATTTCTTGACGCTGAATGTTTGGAGTTACAATTTTCACTGAATGCCGGGAGTTATGCAACAGCAGTCCTCAGAGAGATCATTGATACCTCCACTTCGTAAATAAACGAAAATATTTTTTTAAAAAATATTGAAAAATCAACGCTCTAATAAAGAAATCTAGATAGTTTTATAAAAACATTTGTTCTTTTTTTGTTCTCTTGTTATTATTTTAAGAAACAAATGGAGAACAGAATGTCCTCATTAAGTAGAAAGCAGCAAGATATCTATGATTTTTTGTTAGCCAATCAGAAAAAATTTACATACCCACCTACGTTAAGTGAATTATGTTCAATGTTAGGCTTAAATTCACGTGGTTCACTACATAAACATATAAAAGCACTGATAGATGCGGGCTTAGTGGAAGCTATGGATCGCAAGCAAACAGGTGTTCGTTTAACAGAAAAAGCAGCAGAAGCATTACAAGAAGCAAAAAAGGGGCTGCCTTTTGTTGGTTGTATCGCAGCAGGAAAACCTATTGAAGCCATTGAAAATATAAGTTATATGGCAATTCCAGAGCAAATTAAAACAGTCAACCCTTGTTATGTACTACAAGTAAAGGGGGACTCAATGATTGACGAAGGGATTTTTGATGGTGACTGGGTTGTTATTGAGCAAAGAGCGCAAGCACGAAATGGTGAAATTGTTGTGGCGTTGATTGATAAGTCCGAAGCAACTCTAAAATTTATAGAACAATACCCGCATGAAACACTTTTAATTCCTGCAAATTCAAGTATGGCAACGATGCAGTATTTGCCAGAACAAGTAGAAATACAAGGTGTACTAGTGGGGCAAATGCGTAGTTATACTTAAACTGGAGAATAAAAATGCAAGCGAAAATCCATATGCAAGATCAAGTGAAAAATAGAATTGAATTGATAATGCAAGATAAGCAACGTACTTATGTCGTCACTGAAACAATTAGTTTAATAGAATGGGGAAAGCGAATTACGGGTGATTTAGCCACAGTAGGCGTTGTGCTAATCATATTAACAGTCGGTTCGGGTTGGTAAGTAAAAAAAACTTTTATCCTAGTGACAATCTGGTATCTTTATAGCTGGTTATGATTTAGGTAAGAGTTATGCACCGAAAAATTCTGATAGATTGGTTTTATACGCCTAAAGGCCGGATATTAAAAAAACAGGAACTCAGCTTTTTAAAGCAAGCGATAACTGTCAGCTGTAAGCAGGTTATTGTACAAGTAGGTGCTTTAGGTTGGGAAGATGAGTATATTGATTGTAATACGTACGAGCAATTTTATGTATTAGATAATGAACAAGAGGCTTGGTATCAAACTAAGCTAATTAAATCATTAAGTGATGCATTACCTTTTAAACACGAAAGTGTCGATATGGTTATTTTGCCACATGTATTGGAGTTTTCTAATAATAAGCATGAGATATTAAGAGAAGTAAAACGTATCTTAAAACCGGAAGGGAAATTGTTGATTTTAGGATTTAATCCGTGGAATCCCTATATTAATTTTCAATATATTAAGTACCGAGAAAAAGGTGCGCCTTGGGTGCCGCACTTATTGACCCGTACACGAATTTCTGATTGGTTGAATCTTTTAAATTTTGATGTGAAAGTTGCCGCAGGATTTAAGTTTGATAAGTCTATTAATTCTTCTGCGGATGCGAAAAAAAGAAAACATGACTTAGTGATTGCTGCCTATGCGGTTAAGGCAACAAAACGTTGTTATAATCTAATTCCATTAAGCCCTGTCAAAAATTATCGTAAAGAATTAGCAATGGCTAAACTAATCGAGCCCGTGAGTAAAATAGAACATAATGAAAAAAGTTGAAATATATACCGATGGCGCATGTCGAGGTAACCCTGGTCCAGGTGGTTGGGGAGCATGGCTGCAATATGGCGCTATAGAGAAAGAGCTGTATGGTGGTGATACAGAGACCACCAATAATCGTATGGAATTAATGGCGGCTATTCAAGCGCTAGAAGCACTGACGCACCCCTGTTCGGTTAAGTTGTATACGGATTCTAAATATGTATTGCAAGGCATTACGGACTGGATGGATAACTGGAAAAAGCGCGGCTGGAAAACAGCGGCTAAAAAACCAGTGAAAAATGAAGATTTATGGCGCAGGTTAGATGACGCGATCCAAAAGCATACTATTAATTGGTCTTGGGTTAAGGGGCACTCAGGCAATATTGGTAATGAAAAGGCGGATGAGTTAGCTAATAAAGGAATAGATACCTTATAGGTATGTACTGTACTTTTAGCTGCTATTTAGCAGGGTTAATTGATAGGTAGTAAATACAAAGGATAAATAAAAATGACGGATAACAGCTTTTATTGGCATGATTATGAGACCTTTGGTGTTGACCCTAGGCGCGATAGAGCGGTGCAATTTGCCGGTGTTAGAACGGACTTTGATTTTAATATTATTGAAGAGCCTCTAGTTATCTATTGTAAATTAACAGATGATAGCCTGCCGCAACCTGAAGCTTGCGTAGTAACAGGTATTACGCCACAGCTAGCAGAAGAAAAGGGACTTTGTGAGGCTGAATTTATTCGCTTGATTCATCAACAATTAGCAGTAAAGGGTACTTGTACCCTAGGTTATAACAACTTGCGCTTTGATGATGAGGTGACGCGAAACTTATTGTATCGAAACTTTTATGATCCTTATGCTAGAGAATGGCAACACGGTAATTCACGTTGGGACTTAATTGATTTAGTACGTACTATGTACGCATTACGTCCTGAAGGCGTGCGTTGGCCGTTTAATGAAGAAGGTAAGGTAAGTTTACGCTTGGATCAATTAACCATAGAAAATGGCATTGTTCATGAGGCGGCCCATGATGCATTATCAGATGTACAGGCTACTATCGCATTGGCTAAATTAATTAAGCAAGCGCAGCCTAAATTATTTCAGTTTCTTCTTGATAACCGAGGTAAGAAGGCGGTTAATGATTTATTGCATTTAGGTAGTTTCAAGCCCGTTGTTCATATATCTGGTATGTATGGAGCAGATAGGCACTGCTTGGCAGTAGTACTTCCATTGTGTAAGCATCCAACGAATAGTAATGGCGTTATTGTCTATGATTTATCGGTGTCGCCAGAAGGCATGCTTAACTTATCTGCTGAAGAGATTCATACGCGACTTTTTACTGCAAAAGCTGATTTAGCAGAGGGGCTTGAGCGAATTCCTTTAAAAACAATACATATTAATAAGTGCCCAGTCGTTGCGCCGCTTAATGTATTGCGCGCAGAAGATATTATGCGACTAAACATAGATATCGATTCGTCTCAGAAAAATGCAAGTTTGATTAAAAATGCGGTAGATTTGATCGATAAGATAGTGGATACATTTAGTATTAAGCCGGATTTTGAAGCTGTTACAGACCCTGATTTAATGATTTACAGTGGTGGTTTTTTTAATCCACAAGATAAGGCATTGATTGACGAAATTCGTTCCTTGAATCCTACGCAATTAGCTCAATACCAGGTGGACTCTAAAGATACTAGGCTGCCGGAGATGTTTTTCAGATATAAAGCAAGAAACTACCCAGAAAGCTTATCTAAGTCTGAGAGAGACAAGTGGATAGAGTTTTGTGTTTCGCGTTTAGCGGGTGACTCAGGTAATGGGTTTATTGGGTTTTCTGAATATGAAAGCAAATTGTCCGAGCTAAAACAACAAGCAAACTATGATGTAACATTGCATGATGATTTGGAAGCGTACGCATGGAGTCTGAAAAATAAGTTACAACTGGGTTGAAATGCGCAGTTGGGGCTAACTTAAATAGTTATTATTTTTTCTGCTTTGCTCTATAGACAATACTAGATTTTGAATTTAAATCTTGCCAAGTTTTTCCATCTTTATGCCATAGTTGCCATAATATCCCTAGCCCTAGCGCTGACCATGAAAATATCGCAGTGAAAAAACGAGTGAGTGCTTGGTATGTGGTTATGGGCTTATTATTATCACTGATTAAATATAAGTTCCATGCGCGCATTCCGAGAGTCTGTCCACCATGCATCCAGAACCAGGCCAAGAAAACAAAGCTGACACTAAGTAAGTAAAGAGGGTATGCAACGGGGGAGTGAACTGCTTCTCCATTGGTAAATGGAAGTAATATCGCAGTCGCAAAAAAGAAAAGAGCTATGACTAATAGGCTGTCATAAAAAATAGCTGAGATATATCTAAAAAAACCAGCTTTTTCGGGAGACGAAAGCGCTGGTTTTTTATTTGTTTCTTGAGCCAATTATGCTTTGAAAAGTGCTAATTTTTGGCCAATAAACATGCAATATGCCATTAGTGCCGACATCATGACTAATGAGAAGAAAAATGGTGGCTTATGAAATAGCAGTATAAATAAGTCAGTTATAAATATACTGGCTAAAAAAGGGTGGTCTAAAAATACGTCAAAAAATTTTTTTAGCATGGCTTTCTCCATTTGCTTATTTTATTCTTAGCTAACTTTTAAATTTATGTCTAAGAATTAAGAGTTTTGTACAATAATATAATATCTAGCTACAGATTCTACTATATAATTATTAGCATTGTAATAAAAATTCATCTAACGGGTGTTGTTTTACCGTTAGTAGATGACAGGTTTAAACTAGAAATTTTGCTAGCGTGATTTATGTTTTTAAATCGAAGCTTAATATAGTTGATGAGGGTGAGAACAATTTTAAATTTTTTTAAAAAAATAATAACTAAAGTAAGCACTGAGAGTGCTATTGCCGATATTGCCCCTATGGTAGAGCTGACTCAGCCTAGATCTGGGCGTCAGGCAAAAATTTATACGCGTACCGAGCATAATATTTCACGTAAACAAATTAGTGATCATGCGCTGAAGGTGCTTTACCGCCTTAAAAGTGAGGGCTATGACGCTTATTTGGTGGGTGGTTGTGTCAGAGATTTATTGTTAGGGCGTGAACCTAAAGATTTTGATGTCGCAACCAATGCAACACCAGAGCAGGTAAAACAGGCTTTTCGTAATTGCCGTTTAATTGGACGGCGATTTCGCTTGGCGCATGTTTTTTTCGGTAGAGAAATTATTGAAGTCGCTACTTTCAGAGGGGCGGGTGATGTGGATGTTGCTGCTCCCAAAGTTGATGAGGATGGACGGTTACTGAGAGATAATAATTTCGGCAGCATTGAAGAAGATGTTATGCGCCGAGATTTTACGGTGAATGCGCTGTATTACAATATAAAAGACTTTTCTATTGTTGATTATGTCGGGGGTATGGATGACCATCGTGCGGGCGTTATGAAGCTCATTGGTGACCCTGAAACGCGGTACCGTGAAGACCCTGTGCGTATGATTCGTTTGGTGCGATTTGCCGCGAAGCTTAGTTTTTCTATTGATAAGCATGCTGAAATGCCAATTTTTGATTTGGCGGATTTATTAGCTAATATACCCTCAGCAAGGTTGCATGATGAAGCGCTTAAATTGTTCTTATCAGGCTATGCGGTAGAAACATTTGAAATGCTGCGACATTACGGTTTATTTGCACACCTTTACCCAAGTGCTGATGAAAGTTTGGCGAGTGAAGCGCATAATTTCCCTAAGTTATTCATCATTAGGGCACTTGAAAATACCGATAAACGCATTGCTGAAGGAAAAAGCATTGCCCCATATTTTTTAATGGCTACTTTTTTATGGGATGCAGTCCAGTCAGCAGCGGAAATTAATTTATCGAAAGGAATGCCACTTTCAGTTGCCTATCAACATGCTTCTAGTGAAGTGATTTCAAAACAAGTGCAAAGTACCTCTTTTCCTAAGCATATAGGCATGGCTATGCGCGATGTTTGGGGCTTGCAGCCACGTTTTTTATATCGTAATGGCAATAAAGCTTATAAATTATTGGCGCATCCAAAATTTAGAGCGGCTTATGATTTCTTATTGTTGCGTGCTGAAACGGGTGGTGCAGATAAGTCTTTAGCTGAGTGGTGGACAGAATTCCATTCTGCTGGTGAGGCCAAACAAAAGAAAATGGTAGCGGGTTTAAATAGATCATCTGCTAAAAAACAAGTGAGACGTAGACGTAAAACGGCGCCTAAGACGGTTGCTGAAAATGACTAAAGTTACGGCCTATATAGGCTTAGGCAGTAACTTATCTTCGCCTGAAACGCAATTACAAGCAGCAAGACTTGCCATTACTGAACTTGATGATAGCCAAGAAATTAGTTTTTCAAGTTTGTATCGTAGTCCTCCTATGGGGCCGCAAGATCAACCAGATTATGTGAATGCTGTTATGGGTGTTGAGACTTCATTAGCCCCCATTAAGCTGTTGCGTTGTTTGCAAAAAATAGAGTTAGAGCAAGGTCGTGTGCGTAAAGGTGAGCGCTGGGGAGCTAGAACTTTAGATTTAGATATTTTGTTATATGGATCTGAGGTAATTAATGTGACTGATCTAGTAGTGCCTCATTACGGTATGACTGAGCGTGCATTTGTTTTATACCCCTTACAGGAAATTTCCACTGATATTACTATCCCTAATAAAGGATTATTAAGTGAGTGTATTAAAAATTGTCCTTTGGATGGATTAGTGAGAATAAACGCATGACAGGCTATGCTGATTCTGCAAACTCTAAAACGATTTTAGATTTGCAGGCAATGAAATTAGATAAGCATAAAATTTCATGCCTAACTGCTTATGATGCAAGCTTTGCTAAATTATTTAGTCGTGCTGGCGTTGATGTTTTATTGGTGGGTGATTCCTTAGGAATGGTAGTGCAGGGGAAGGAGTCTACTTTGCCTGTTAGCTTACAAGATGTGGTGTATCACACGCAATTAGTGGTTCGTGGAAATGAAGAGGCATTTATTATTGCTGACTTACCTTTTATGACCAGCGCTACGCCTATTGATGCCGCTAACAATGCATCACAGCTTATTCAGCAGGGTGGCGCGCAGATGGTTAAGTTGGAAGGCGCTAAATTAGAAACTATAGACTTTATGGTTCAACAAGGTATTCCTGTTTGTGGACATTTAGGGCTTCTACCGCAATCGATTAATCAATTGGGTAAATACAGCGTACAAGGTAAAACAGATGCGGCTGCATCTAAAATTTTAGATGATGCAGTTGCAGTTGAAAAAGCCGGTGCGCAATTATTAATTTTAGAATGCATTCCAGCGGCACTCGCTAAAACTATTTGTGAGACTTTAACGATCCCAGTAATAGGCATTGGAGCGGGTGTTGATTGTGATGGGCAGGTGCTAGTTGCGTATGATATGTTGGGCCTTAATTTCGGTAAGCAAGCTAAATTTACTAAAAACTTTATGCATCAGGCGGATTCAATTTATGATGCGGTTGCTTGTTTTGTTGATGAAGTTAAACAATTGAAATTTCCAAATAACGCACAAAGTTACCATTAAAATGAAGACGATAAAAAAAATAGCTGCGTTACGTAAGCAGCTTAATGAATGGCGTATGGCGGGTGATGTCATCGCATTTGTACCTACCATGGGTAATTTACATGCGGGGCATATGCAATTAGTTGCAGAGGCAAAAGCGCAAGCTGATCGTGTGGTCGTCAGTATTTTTGTTAACCCCTCTCAGTTTGGAGTGGGTGAAGATTTTTCTAGCTATCCGCGTACTGAGGAAGAAGATAATCGTCAGTTAGCTGCATTGTCAGTCGATGTAGTTTTTTTACCTGATGTGAGTGAAATATACCCCAACGTAAGTGTAACTACTGTGAGCGTTAGTGGTGTTTCTGAAAGTTACTGTGGTAAAAAAAGACCGGGACATTTTGACGGGGTAGCGACTGTTGTCAGTAAGTTATTTAATATAGTGCAGCCGCATAAGGCATTTTTTGGTGAAAAAGATTTTCAACAGTTAGCAGTGATTAGAGCAATGGTCGACGATTTGAATTTTGCTATTGAAATTGTAGCTGTTGCCATTGTGCGTGAAGAAAGTGGGCTTGCTATGAGCTCTAGAAATGGCTATTTAACCGTGCAACAGCGAGAACAAGCTGCTCATTTATATAGATTGTTGTGTTCAGCTAAAAAGGATATTTTGCTGGGGAAAAATACTTTGCCTGAGATAGAAATACAATCGTTGAAGCAATTGCAGAGCCTTGGGTTTGATCCGGAGTATTTTTCTGTTTGTCGTCAATCAGATTTAATGCCGGTAACGGCTGAAGATAAAGCTTTAATTATTTTATTAGCGGCTAAACTGGGTAATACGCGTTTGATTGATAATATTCAAATACAGCGATAGACCACTTGTGGGTAAGTGAACATAAAAAATACCCAAACTCAGCTTGATTAGATATAATAATCAGTTCTAAAGAATTTACAGATGAAAGATTAATATGCACACGACTATGCTTAAAGCAAAATTACACCGAGCAACAGTAACCCATGCGGAATTGGGTTATGAAGGGTCGTGCGCTATTGATGGCAAAATTTTAGACTATTCTGGTATCAGAGAATACGAGCAAATTCAAATTTATAATGTTAATAATGGCGAACGCTTTACCACTTATGCGATTAGAGCAGAAGAGGGTTCTGGTATTTTTTCTGTTAATGGGGCTGCTGCGCGTTTAGTATGCCCAGGTGATTATATTATTGTTTGCGCATTTGCTAGCTATAATGCCGAAGAGCTTGAAAGTTATCAGCCAAATTTAATTTATTTTAATGATGGCAACGAAATGGTAAGAACCAGTCACTCTATCCCAGTTCAAGCAGCTTAATACTAAACTGTATGGCCTCTAGCCCGTTCTGAATTAATTAAATCTTCGTAAAGTCAAAACAATGCTGTGTGCTTTATCTGGGCTTATTTCTTGAGTGTTTTAAACCAATTTAGCGATTCGGTACTGGATTTCAGTGGTTTATATTCAGCGCCGACCCAACCTGAATAGCTTGACTGCTTGATGCTATTGAATAAGGCATCGAAATCAATATCACCTGTTCCTGGTTCATTTCTATTAGGGCTATCTGCAAATTGTATATGGCCTATTTTATCGGCATATTTTGCAATAAAATCCTTAGGATTTTCGTGCATTCTAACTAAGTGATAAATATCATATTGCATAAGCAAATCAGGGTGGTTTATTGCTTGCATAATAGCTAACATTTCAGCGCTATTGTGTACGATAAAACCAGGTAGGTCGTAAGTGTTGATTGCCTCAAAAACTGTTTTGATACCTAAGGGAGAAAAGGTGTTGATAGCAGATTGTAGGTTTGATCTAAATGTTGCTTGATAAATCCCTAATTTGCTCTCATCAAAACAACAGCCTGCTAAAATATTAATCACTTCTGGCTTCAGGGTTTTTGCGTAGTCTGCGGCCTTAATTAATGCTTGTTCAAATTGTGCTTGTTTTTCAGGGGTGGCCGCTAAGCCTTCCCCGCCTTGTAGTAGGTCGTCAGCATCTACATTAAATAAGACTAATTTGATTTGCTGCTTATCAAGCTCATCTTTTAATTGTTGTGCATCCAGTTCATATGGGAATTGGATTTCAACCGCTGTAAAGCCTTGCTCCTTTGCCGCTTTAATGCGTTTGATTAAGGGCAGTTCAGTAAATAATAAGCTTAGATTGGCACTGAATTTAAGCCTATTATTCATCGACAGGCAGTGGGTTTTCATCAATAAAATTACCCAGCTTCGCAAAATCAGCTAAAGGAATTGTTTCTGCGCGTACTGTGGAATCAATACCTAGTTGGATGATGTGTTCTTCTAAAATCAATTTTCTTAATGAGTTACGCAATGTTTTACGGCGCTGTGAAAAGGCTGCGGTAACTACAGTATTTAATGCACTAATTGAATTAACCTCGACAGGCGGTGTTTCAAATGGTTCTAAGCGCACGATAGATGACATCACTTTAGGCGCTGGATTAAAGCTTTCAGGTGGCACATCAAATAGGTGTTCTGTATGACAGTAATATTGCATCATCACACTGAGTCGACCATATTTTTTAGTACCTGGGCCAGCGCAAATGCGATCAACCACTTCTTTTTGTAACATAAAGGTCATATCAGCAATACGGGGAATGTTACTGAGTAGATGGAACATTAAAGGGGTTGATATGTTGTAGGGTAGGTTGCCTAAAATGTGCAGTTTTTCATTTTCTTTAGATAAACTAGAAAAATCAAAGCGCAAGGCATCAGAACTATGAATAGTTAAATTAGCATAATCTGCAAATTTATTGCCTAGGAAGGTCACTAAATCACGATCAAGCTCAACAACATCTAACAAAACGCCGCTTTTTAGCATGGGCTCAGTTAAAGCGCCTTGTCCTGGTCCAATTTCTACCCAGTGCTGGTCTTTAGAGTACTCGAGTGAACCTAATATATTGTCAATAATGTACTGGTCGTGTAAGAAATTCTGTCCAAACCGTTTACGTGCTTTATGTGCCATAGTGTCTCTTAAGAATTGGTTGCCATTTCAATGGCGGTTTGTAATGCGAAAATTAAACTATTAACATTTGCATTGCCTGTGCCAGCTAAATCGAGTGCTGTGCCGTGGTCAACAGACGTTCTGATAATAGGAAGCCCTAAGGTTATGTTAACGGCTTTACCAAAGCCTTTGTATTTTAAAACAGGTAAGCCTTGATCGTGATACATGGCCAAAACAGCATCCGCATCTTTTAGGTACTTCTCAGTAAAGACAGTATCAGCCGGAAAAGGGCCTTGTACTTTAATACCTTGTTGTTGGCATTTTGCTAGAACGGGTTCGATGACGTCAATTTCTTCTCGCCCTAAATGTCCGCCTTCGCCTGCGTGAGGGTTTAACCCGCAAACTAGAATATTAGGATTTTTTATTCCAAAGCGCTGTTTTAAGTCAGTATCTAATAAAGTAGTGACTGTTGTGAGGCTTTGTTTAGTAATTGCGGCACTGACATCGACTAAAGGGAGATGTGTAGTGGCAAGTGCAACGCGTAAGCCTTCCGTTGCCAGCATCATGACGGGGTGACCGCCGGTAATATCTGCAATATATTCAGTGTGCCCAGAAAATGTGATACCGGCATCGTTGATAATGCCTTTATGAACTGGGGCTGTTACCATTGCAGAAAATAAGCCCGATAAGCAGCCTTCGCTAGCGATTCTAATAGTTTCTAATACATAGGCGCTATTTTGTTTATCAAGTTCTCCAGCGATAGCAGGGTTAGTTAATAAACAGGGTAAAACTGTTAATTCGCCAGCTAAATGAGGTGTCACTTCATTTTCGGGATTAAATAGATGAACAGTTAATGGAAGGTTTAATTGCGCTGCACGTTGTTTGAGTAGTTCAGGATCGGCAAGCACAATAAGCTGACAATTTAAATTGTTTTGTGCAAGTTGAATGCATAAATCAGGGCCAATTCCAGCAGGCTCTCCAGCAGTTAACGCAATGCGATGATAGTTTTTTTGCACGGTAGCTTGTATGTTAGTTTCTAATGGTTTATTTTAGCATTAAAATACTCTATTTTTCTGCTTCGCAAGAAAATGTAGCGACTAGGAAGTTCATTTATTAATTTCAAGGAATCAATATGCAAAAATTACCAATAATATCTCGTTTTGGAGAGTTTGTTGTTAATCATCCATGGCGGGTTTTATTGATCGCGCTAGTCTTCATTTTAGCCTCTGCCTCAGAACTTAGGAATCTAGAATTTACAAATAATTATAGAGTCTTTTTTAGCGAAGATAATCCGCAATTATTAGCGTTTGATGTACTGCAAAATACCTACAGTAAAAGCGACAATGTAATGATAGCGGTAGAAGCTGAAAATGGCGATATATTTACTGCAGAGAACTTACAAGCGCTAGTTGAATTAACTGAGCAGGCTTGGCAGCTACCCTATTCTAGTCGCGTTGATTCCATTACTAACTTTCAGTATACAACCGCGGTTGAAGATGATTTAAGTGTGGAAGATTTAGTGCGTCACCCGCTTAAAATGAGTGCTCAAAAGATTCAGCAAATAAAACAAATTGCTTTAGTTGAACCCTTATTAATACATCGTTTAATTTCTCAGGCAGCACATGTATCTGCTGTTAATGTCACTATGCAATTGCCAGGAACAAACCCAATGGAGGCGATGGAAATTGCCGCTGAAGTAAGGCAATTAGCTAAGGACTTTCAGCTGAAATATCCTACGCTTAAGCTGCATTTAAGTGGTGTGGTAATGATGAACAATGCATTTGGTGAAGCCGCGTTAAATGATAACTCATCTTTATTGCCTATCATGTATGGCATTGTGTTATTGGTTCTTATTCTTTGTTTGCGCTCATTTACAGCGACGACGGGTGTGATTTTATTAATTGTTTCTGCTATTGTTGCGGCGCTGGGGATTGCTGTTTATTTAGGTGTAAAATTAACCCCAACGTCGGCAAGTGCGCCTACTATTATATTAACCATGGCAGTGGCTGATTGCGTGCACTTATTAGTGACTTTTTTGCATAATATACGTTTAGGGCATGAAAAGAAATTCGCAATGCAAGAAAGTTTGCGAATTAATTTTCAACCGATCTTTTTAACCAGTGCAACTACGACTATTGGTTTTATGAGTCTCAATTTTAGTGATGCACCGCCTTTTAGAGATTTAGGCAATGTAGTGGCCTTAGGTGTGGTGATAGCTTTTATGTTATCAGTTACCTTATTACCTGCGTTAATGGTGATTTTACCTGTGCGTGCCAAAGTTAAAGCGCATGAAAGTAGTAAGCAGATGCATTTCTTATCTGAGTTTGTGATCAAGTACCGTAAGCTATTGTTGATTGGCAATGGCATATTGGCTTTAGCCATAATGAGCTTTATTCCTCTGAATGAAATTAATGATGAGTTTGTTAAATATTTTGATGAAACGATAGAGTTTAGACGCGCAAGTGACTTTCTTAATGAAAATTTGGGTGGTATTTATAATATCGAGTTTTCAGTTGATACCGGTGAGGCGGGTGGCATTAGCGAACCTGTTTTCTTGCAAAAAATGGCTGCATTCCAGCAATGGTTAGAAAGCCAGCCTGAAGTCGTTCATGTTAATAGTATTACAGATACTTTTAAGCGCCTGAATAAGAATATGCATGGTGACCAAGCTGAATGGTACAAACTACCTGAAGAGCGTGAGTTAGCCGCGCAATATTTATTATTATATGAAATGTCCTTACCTTATGGGTTGGACCTCAATGATCAAATTAATATCGATAAATCGGGTGTGCGTATGATTAGTAGCTTAAAGAATTTAAGCACTAATGAAATGCTAGCTGTTGAAGCTCGAATTCTTCAATGGATGGGAGCTAATTTAGCCGACTATAAAATCAATGCGGCGAGTCCGGTATTGATGTTTTCACATATAGGACAAAGAAATATTGTACGTATGTTAGTGGGTTCTTTAGCTGCACTAGTGTTAATTTCATTTATATTAATTGTTGCATTTCGCTCATGGAAGCTGGGGTTTATCAGTTTAATTCCTAATCTGATTCCTGCCGGTGTTGCTTTTGGTATTTGGGGTTTGGTAGATAGTCGAGTAGGCTTAGGCTTATCCGTTGTTACAGGGATGACACTGGGTATTGTTGTTGATGATACCGTGCATTTTATTAGCAAATATCGCCGCGCAAGAATTGAGCAAGGCTTATCATCAGAAGAAGCAGTGCGCTATGCATTTTCTACTGTCGGTGTTGCATTATGGGTGACTTCTTTAGTCTTGGTCTGTGGCTTTATCGTGCTTGCACAGTCTAGTTTTCAAATGAACAGCAGCATGGGTTTAATGACAGCGATTACCATAGCCGTGGCATTATGGATGGATTTCTTGTTTCTACCGCCTATTTTGATGGCGTTAGATAAAGATAAAAAGTAATTTCAAATTAGAGAAAGGTCAATGAAAAAAATTATATTGAGTTTATATTTAGCTGTTTTTTCTTCTGTAGGAATAGCGGAAATACAAACCGGTTTAGATATTATGCAAGAAGTAAAGCTGCGTGATACGGGTTGGAAGGATATGAGTGCGCGTTTGGAAATGGTGCTTAAAAATAGAAATGGGGATAAACATCAGCGCTTTATGCAAATGAAAGTGCTAGAGATGCAAGGTGATGGTGATAAAAGTTTAAGTATATTTAACAGCCCTAAAGATGTTAAAGGCACCGCATTTTTAAGCTTTACTCACGCGCTAGAGGCGGATGAGCAATGGTTATATCTGCCGGGTTTAAAGCGAGTGAAACGTATTTCATCCAGTAATAAATCAGGGCCTTTTTTAGGTAGTGAGATTGCCTTCGAAGATTTAAGCTCATTTGAATTAGATAAATACAGCTACACTTATTTACGCGATGAACTTCAAGGAACGATTGATTGTTTTGTTATTGAAACGAAACCTCAGTATGAATATTCTGGCTACACACGCACCATCGTTTGGGTGGATAAAGCGCGCTATATTCCAGTAAAAATTGATTATTATGATCGCAAAAACAGCTTATTAAAAACACAAATCTTTAATGACTATCAGCAGTTTTTAGGTAAGTACTGGCGCTCAAGTAATATGAACATGGAAAACTATGTGACGGGAAAAAGTACACAACTACTTTGGACTGACTATAAATTTAAAAATGGTTTTACTAAACGTCAATTTGATAAAAATAGCTTAAAACGGTCGCGCTAGTCATGCACTTTAGCAGATTAAAAATCTGCATTTCTCAGCTTCCTTTAATTATTGTTATGCTGCTTATCTCTCCCGTGCTTAAAGCATGGGAAGTATCAGGCTATGTGGGGCTAGAAAGTCTTGCTTTTATTGAGGCGCCTTTGCATGACCCACAGCACCAACACTATATATCAGGTGTTATAGAAGCTGAGCTTTATCACGAATGGGATAATGGAGCGCAGAGTTTTGCCTTTGTTCCTTATTTTCGGGGTTCGCAACATGATAGCCAACGTACTCACTTTGATATACGTGAATTAACGTGGCTAAAATCAGCAGAAGAGTGGGAGTTACGCTTAGGGATTCGTAAAGTATTTTGGGGTGTTACGGAATCAAATCATTTGGTTGATGTCATTAATCAACGCGATACAGTCGAAAATAGTGATGGTGAAGATAAATTAGGTCAGCCGATGATTAATCTAGCGCTGATTCAAGATTGGGGGACGGTTGATTTATTTGTATTACCCGGATTTCGGCCTAGAACATTTACCGGTGAAGAAGGGCGACTACGCCCTGAGCCAGCAGTGAGTGGTAACTTAGCGGAATATGATAAGTCGGGCTTTGCACGGCAAGTTGCTTACGCGATACGCTGGGCCCATTCGATGGGTGATTGGGATATGGGCTTGTCGCATTTTTATGGTACCAGTCGAGATCCGGTTTTTTTAGTGAAAGCGACGCCTGATGGGCAAGTTAACTTGGTTCCTTATTATCAAAATATTAATCAAACCGGTTTAGATGTTCAAGCGACCTTAGATAGTTTATTGCTAAAGTGGGAGGCGATTGTTAGAGTAAGTGAGACAGAAACCGCTTTTGCAAGCACTGCTGGTTTTGAATATACGTTTTTTAATATTGCTAGCAGTGGTCTTGATATAGGCGTATTGGCAGAATATTTATACGATAGTCGAGGGTTAAGTGCGCCGACAGTAGGTCAAGATGACTTTTTTGTAGGTGCGCGATTAGCATTTAATGATGTGCAAGATATGCAAATTCTAGCAGGTGTTATGGTTGATCGAGTTAGCCAAGCGCAGTTTTATAATATTGAAGCCAGTCGGCGTTTTTTTGAAAGCTTTAAATTAGAAGTCGAAGCGCGGTTTTTTAATGGCGCGACTAAAAAATACCCTGATTATTTTTTACGCCAAGATAGTCATTTTAGAATGGAGTTAAGCTATCATTTTTAGCTAGCTTTGAAGCGATGGGGTTATAGCGGTGGTTGAGCTAATCCTGTTTCTTTGATGATGATTGAGTCGCCAACTTTTAGTAATCCTAAGTCATCATGTAAAGCATTTTGGCCAAAGAACACTTTATGATCCCATTTTCGAGTTTTCGATAAAGTGAGTAAAGGCTCGTTGCTGCTTTTTGCAGTAGTCGGATCTATTTGTGGAATAGCGCAGCGTGAACAAGCTTTAGGTAATCTAAAGTCAATTGTGCCAATTTGAATTTTTCGCCAAGTATCTTCTGCGTAACTAACACAGTCTGTTATAACAATGTTAGGGCGAAACCGCTGCATAGACAGAGTAAGTCCCATTTGTTGATTAAGTAACGCAAGTGAAGCTTCGCTGGTAATTAAAAAGGGAAATCCATCGCTAAAGGCCGTGCGGTCTTTAGCTGAGGAAAAGTTCGGATCGACTTGGCGTACGCTATTCTCGTTGTGATAAACGAGTCGGCAGGGTAGCTCTAAAAAATCACTAAACCACTGGTTAGCTTGTTCACTAATAGTTTCAGCAAGGCAATCTTCATCCCAAATATTGATATTAATTGAATTAAGGCTAAGAGGGGATAAAGAAAGGGATAAATCAGTTTGATCTGCTGCCGAAACAATGAGTTGTTGATCTTGAATTCGGGTTTTTATGAGTGCCATTTTAGCTAGGCGGCGCTGCGATAAAAAATGATTATTTTCATCTACCAGCATCCATTGTCGATCATATTTAAACCCTGTTTCGCTTATCTCAGATTCAGTTAACTGAATACCTGCGAGAGACTTAACAGGGTATATATAAATGGCACTGACGACGGCCATGTTTAAGCGGCTATTAAGCTCTCTGCTAAGCCCTCTACATCAGTTGTTGAAATATTTGCTTGCGCTGAAAAAAAATCATTTGGATTTTGTTGAGCAGCTTGTTGGAGTTTAGTGATACTTTCTTCGGGGGAAAACTCTATTGTTTCTTCTTCAGAACTGGTTTGCAAGCGAGTCGCTTCTGCTAATTTTGTTGCTTCTTGGCCTTGTTCTGGTGAATTTTCGACATCACTTTCTTCACTTGCTTCAGTACGTGTTGATAATGCTAATCCAGTATCAGAAAAGCTCACTTCAGTGCTGCTAGGTGAAGAGGGTGATTTGTCTTGTGCGGCGCTTGGTTTTTCTTTGTTAGTTTCTTCATTAGTTAGGCGAATTGATTGATCTGTACTAGCAGCACTGCCTAAAGTAGAAGATGCATTGATTTCCATGATAAACCTCACTAAATAATAAATTCAATGTAATAATACCGCTTCTAATAGAAAAACGACAAGACTTATTTTATTAGCATATTAGCATGTTAATGCTAGAACTTAGGGTTAGTCCCTCTAAGGGCAGTAAGAATCAGTGTTACCTATTAATTTTTAATTTCGTACTAACTTTAAGGTTTGCATAAATGTCTAGTTCCTCACAGTTTTTGAGATTTTTTCTACTGCTTTGTGGAGTTGCTTGGAGTCAAAGCAGTATTTCAGCGCCAGTACAGGAAATTAAAATTGCGTATTTGAGTCAAGAGCAAAAGGTTCCCGCTGCATTATCTAACTTGGAAGAATTTATTCAGAACAAAGGGCTACAGGGTGCGTTATTAGGATTAAGTGATAATAATACAACCGGAAAATTTACAGGCCAGAATTATTTGTTAGAAACAAAAATAGTGGCTGTTGATGGGGATGTTAAGCAGGTTTTTTTGAATTTAGTACAGGCCGGTTTTTCATTAATTGTTGTAAATCTTCCTGCGCAACTATTAAATGAAGTGAACTTACTAAATAAAGGACAGGCTTTGCTGTTTGATGTTGCTACACGGACGGATAGCTTTCGTCAGCAAAGTTGTTTAAATGATGTATTGCATTTATTACCCAGTCGAGCAATGCGCGCCGATGCTTTAGCGCAATATATGCGTAAAAAACGCTGGAATAAATGGTTTTTAGTGAAAGGCAATACACCCGAAGATGAATTATTTGCACAAGCCATTAAACGATCTGCCAAGAAATTCGCCATGAAAATTGTGGCTGAAAAAACATGGCTGCATACTTATGATGCACGACGTACAGCGCAATCTGATGTGCCGGTATTTACGCAAGTCAGTGATTATGATGTGCTGGTGGTGGCTGATGAGCAAGGCTTGTTTGGTGAATATATAAGTTACCGTAGCTGGCTGCCTAGGCCTGTGGTTGGCACGCAAGGGCTGCATGCAACTGCTTGGCACAAAACCCATGAGCAGTGGGGGGCAGTACAAATTCAAAATCGATTTAAGGCTTTAGCGAATCGACAAATGTTAGAAGAAGATTATGCGGCTTATTTAGCGCTTAGGTCAATCGGTGAAGCGGTCACGAGAACCAGAGAAATTAGTGCCTCAGCGATTAAAGCTTTTTTATTAAGTGGTGAGTTCAAGTTGCAAGGCTATAAAGGTAAGCCGCTTAGTTTTCGCGCGTGGAATGGTCAATTACGTCAGCCTGTGCTATTAGCTGCACCGACTTCTTTAGTTGCAGCCCCTCCGTTAGAGGGCTATTTACACCCTAAAAATGAACTGGATACTTTAGGTTTTGATGAGCCTGAAGTACATTGCCAATAAGGAGTTAAAAATGACATTAAAATTGATCTTATCTATAGGCTTAATCGCCTATTCCACATTAAGTGCTGCTGAAACTGTGTTTGTTAGTTTAGAAAAGGATAATGCTATCGCTGTGGTTGATCCTATTGCAGGGAAATTACTTAAAACGCTGGAAATTGGTCAACGACCTAGAGGGATTGCGTTAAGTCCTGACCAAAGTAAGCTTTATATAGCAACTAGTGATGATGATACGGTGTTGGTAGTTGATTCAACCAGCTTAGAAGTGAAATCTACTTTGCCTGCCGGAGAAGATCCTGAAACTTTTGCCATTAATTCAGCGGGGACAAAAATGTATGTCTCAAATGAAGATGATAACCAAGTGACAGTGATTGATCTCGCCTCAGCTAAAGCAGTGCAAACGGTTGGGGTGGGTGTAGAGCCGGAAGGTATCGCCGTCAGTCCAAATGATGAGTGGATAGTGAGTGCCTCTGAAACAACCAATATGGTGCATTGGATTGATGCAAAAACATTGGAAATTAAAGCGAATACACTGGTAGACCCTCGTCCCCGGGCGCTAAGTTTTACTGCGGATGGTAAGCAATTGTGGGTTACGTCTGAAATGAATAGCTCTACGATGATTATTGATGTCGCGAGCAAAGAAATAATACACACGATTCAATTTGCCATTCCAGCTGTAGGCCAGGAAAAAATACAGCCAGTCGGTGTTGTGATTGATGCGCGGCAAAATTGGGCTTATGTGGCATTAGGACCGGCTAACCGAGTTGCGGTGGTTAATGCTAAAACTTATGAAGTTGAAAAATATTTATTAGTCGGTGCCCGCGTCTGGAATCTAGCCTTTTCGCCAAATCAACAGCGACTTTATACAACCAACGGTGTGAGTCATGATATTTCTATTATTGATACTCAAGCGCATAAAGTGACTAAATCAATTGCTGTTGGCAGGTATCCTTGGGGTTTGGTGGTTAAAAAGTGAATGAATTAGCATTAGACATCAATCAGCTTAATTTTTCCTATGGGAAAAAACAGGTTCTGCACGATTTAAGTTTTAATATTGAAGTGGGTCAGTGTACTTTTTTATTGGGGCCAAATGGCGCAGGAAAATCGACGCTTTTTTCCCTTATTACGCGACTGTACGATCAAGAGAAAAATAGTATTAAATTGTCGGGGATAGATATTAAAGTTGAACCGCTAAAGGCACTTGCACAATTAGGTGTTGTATTTCAACAAACAACTTTAGATTTAGACCTTAGTGTAAAGCAAAATTTATTCTACCATGCAGCTTTGCAAGGATTATCAAGAAAATCAGCTAGAACAGCGATACAAAAGCAATTAGAACAATTGAATATGTATGAACGCAAAGATGAATTAGTTCGCCAGTTGAATGGCGGGCATAGGCGGCGTGTAGAAATTGCGCGCGCATTGATGCATCAACCTAAATTACTACTTTTAGATGAGCCTACGGTAGGGCTTGATATCGCCAGTAGAGAATCGATTATTACACATGTGCACAAACTCAGCGATGAGACAGGTTTGGCTGTGCTGTGGGCAACACACTTAATGGATGAGGTGCTTGAAAAAGACAAAGTTATCGTTATTCATCAGGGCAGAGTGCAGGCGGAAGGTACTAGTAGTGAACTGATGCAAATAACGCAGCGGGAGTCTTTATCTGAAGCTTTTTTTACATTAACCCAAAAACAAGGGGAATAAAATGACACATTATTGGTTTGCCTTGTGGGGAATTGTCTTTCGTGAGCTATTTCGTTTTGTAAAACAAAAAGAACGCTTTCTATCTGCCTTAGTTCGCCCTTTGGTCTGGTTATTTGTTTTTGCGGCGGGGTTTAGAGCGGCATTAGGGATTGCGATTATTCCGCCTTACGATACTTATATATTATATGAAGTGTATATTACACCGGGTTTAATAGGTATGATTCAATTATTCAATGGGATGCAAAGCTCATTATCGATGGTTTATGATCGAGAAATGGGTAGCATGCGTATTTTATTGGTTAGCCCGCTACCTCGCTGGTTTTTGTTGACGAGTAAATTGTTAGCCGGTGTTTTTGTTTCTATACTGCAAGTTTATGTTTTTTTAGCGATTGCATGGTTTTATGATATTCAGCCGCCTATCGAAGGGTATTTATGGATATTGCCGGCATTAACTTTAACCGGTTTGATGTTAGGCGCGTTGGGTTTATTGTTGTCAGCCTTTATTAAACAACTAGAAAATTTTGCAGGAGTGATGAACTTTGTGATTTTTCCGATGTTTTTTATGTCTACTGCGCTTTATCCCTTGTGGAAATTACAAGAATCAAGTGAAATCTTATATACAATCGCTAAATATAACCCTTTTACTCAAGCTGTAGAATTTTTGCGTTTCGCACTGTATGCGCAATTTAATCAAGAGGCGGGCTTGTATACAGTATTAGCATTTACGCTATTTCTAATCATTGCTATTATAGGATACAACCCTTCTAAAGGAATGATGAAAAGGAAAGGGCGCTAAAGCTGATTTTTGAGTAATTAAAATATAAGAAAAAGATTAAAAAAAGCAGTAAAATGCGTCGTGGTTTAGCTAAAATTAGCTATTTAATAATAAAAAAAAATTGAAAAATAACTTGAGGAGTTCCAATGAGCGAAGAAAATTCAAATGAATCAATGTCTGAAACTGTTGAGCATATCGTTGAAAAAGTTGAAGAGACGGTAGAAGCGGTTGAAGAGGCAGTGGAAGAAGCGGTAGATACTTCGGTTCCGTTTTTAATAAAACTAAAGCAAAATAACCCAATAGCATTCTTTGGTGGTATTGCAGGGGTTGTTTTAGTAGTTATTTTATTTATGTTGTCAGATGAAGAAGGTGTAGGTCAACAAAAGCAAGTAGCAATCTCTATGGGGAATACATATACATTACAAGCGCCTAATTCGCTTGATGGGGCGAATGCCACATTAAAAATCCTAAAGGTTCCTGGTCAAATGTCAGCATTTGATAACGATAGTGATGATGATGTTACTTGTACTGCCCCAGTAGGCACTTCAGTGACTGTTCGTGATTCTCAAGATGCATTTGGAACGTCTCAAATGTTTGTGCAGGTTGAAGTAAATCAAGCAGTTAATGATTGTCGTGCTGGCGTTAAAGGTTGGACAGTTAGAAATAATTTAAAATAACGAATTATTTGTTGACAGTTTAAATGAATCCCCTATAATGGGTATTCTTTCAGAGCGGGAATAGCTCAGCGGTAGAGCACAACCTTGCCAAGGTTGGGGTCGCGAGTTCGAACCTCGTTTCCCGCTCCAAGAAACACTGGAAAGCCGCGATATTAGCGGCTTTTTTTTGTATTACAGAAATATAGAAAAGGCTACTTAGCAAATCGGTTATGCAGTGGATTGCAAATCCATCTAGGGCGGTTCGATTCCGCCAGTAGCCTCCAAAAATAAATTATCAGCGGGAATAGCTCAGCGGTAGAGCACAACCTTGCCAAGGTTGGGGTCGCGAGTTCGAACCTCGTTTCCCGCTCCATAATTTAATTTTCTTCTTATCTTAAAACTCCTTAAACGACATCTCTTAAGTTTGCTACTTAGAGACAGATCGCTTTAAATCTCATTTTGTTTTTTCCTAAAACGATTAAATCTCCAGTTTTCTTTAAAGCTTAATAGCTTATTTACATAATAGAGCAATTTAAACACTGTTAACGGCAGTTTTATATGTTGATTGCTATAAGCATCGCCCGCCAATACTGAAATGACCGCAGATTTAATTTTTTGCTTAGCCGGATGTTGTGCTGCTTCATCGGATGCCATCAGTAATTTATGCAGGGCAGGGCTATTAAAGCGATAAATAAACCAGCAGAAGGCTTTTATTTCCTCATGCACGCTTTTTTCAAAGTCAGCGATAAGCTGCTTATTGTTAGGCTGTTGAAATAATTGATCGACTAATTCTGCACCACGCACAGCGCTTTGCATAGCTAAATAAACCCCGCTAGAAAAAACCGGATCAACAAAAGCATAAGCATCACCAATCAATAAAAATCCGTCACCAGACATAATGTTTGATTGGTAAGAATAATTACCTGTGGCTAGGGCTTGACCTTCCAGTGTTGAATTTTTCAAGCGTAGATGCAGTTCAGGGGCTAAATGTAGTGTTTCTAATAAAAATGACTCTAATGATGCAGTCCGTGTTTTTAAGTATTCTGGCCAGCAAACGCAGCCGATACTAGTGATGCCATCTTTTAGCGGAATAAGCCAAATCCAGCCATGTTTAAACCAATAAATACTAATATTACCTTCATCTTTATCCGTTCTACGGCTCACATCTTTAAAGTGCCCGTAAATTGCCGCCATATTATGCTTTGAATTTTTCTTTTTACTCTTAAGTTGGCGCGCTAATACCGTTTCTCGCCCTGATGCATCAATCACATACTGACTGGTAAATTCATGTTTAATGTCAGTGTTATCAACTGCAATCAGTTTCTTTGTAGCGCTGTTTAGTTCGACATCGGTGACCGCCATCCCTTCTAGTGTAGTAACGCCTTTAGCTTGGCAATTTTTAAATAAGATTTCATCAAATTCAGAGCGTCTCACTTGGTAAGCAAAAGGGTGATTTTTATTTTCTGCTTTTGCAAAATAGAAAGTATCTCGGTCGAGTGGTGTTTCTGTTGAATTGAATTCTGCGGCATATTTTTTTATGCCAATTTTATCGATTTGCTCAAGTACACCCAATTTTTCAAAAATAGGTAAGTTCATCGGCAGCAATGATTCGCCAATATGAAAACGCGGATGAAAGGCCTTTTCTAAAAGACATACGCTGTAATTCTTTTCTGCAAGTAAACTGGCGATGGTTGTGCCTGCAGGGCCGCCGCCGATGATAAGAATATCGTAATGATTACTTGAATGATCCATATTAAGCCATCGCACCGTTAATATTAATAATTTGCCCTGAGATATAGCTGGCATCGTCTGAGCATAAAAAATTCGCTAATGCGGCCACTTCCTCAGGTTTTCCTGCGCGTTTCATAGGCACGATAGATTTAATCGCTTGTGCATCAAAACTGTTTTCCGTCATGCTGCCTTGAATAATGCCCGGCGCAATCGCATTCACGGTTATTTTTCGCGAAGCCAGTTCTTGTGCTAATGATTTGGTTGCGCCATTCAGTGCTGCTTTTGCGGCTGAATAGTTGCATTGCCCTCGATTTCCCATCACACCAGCAACGGAAGACATGTTAATAATGCGCCCCCAGCGACTTTGTATCATAGGCATTAATAAGGGCTGAGTAATGTTATAAAAGCCGTGCAAAGACACGTCGATAACATCAGTCCATTGCTTTCTGTTCATACCTGCTAAAGGCGCGTCACGATGAATGCCTGCATTATTGATAATAATTTGAATCAGCCCTGATTCAGATAATAACTGCAGGGCTTTTTCGGTTGCTTCCGCATCACAGACATCAAAGGCGATGGCTTCGGCTGAGCCGCCTTGTTGCTTGATGGTTTCAGCGATGTTTTGTGCTTTAGAAAAATTTTGATTGCTATGCACAATAACATGAATATTATTGCTTGCGAGTTTGTGGCAAATAGCGGCACCTATATCGCCGCTACCACCAGTTATAAGTGCTCTTTTCATGATTTAGTATGGATTACGGTTGCTCTGGCATCAAGCAATAAGGTTTTAGTGTCATCATAAATATAAAAGCCATAAACTGCGCCATTGTCTATTTTGAGTTCTGCTTTGGCTTCTATATAAAGTGGGCCTGTAATATTATCAAGGGTATCAATATGAAAATGCGCGCCACGAACCGCAGCTAAATAGCCGGGGGAGGACTTTCCTGATAATAAACCACCGTGTATCGCCATTGATTGTGCGCCATATTCAATTAAGTGTATCGCAGACAAGCTATTATTGAGGCGTAAAGGGTTGTTGCTAGATAAGTGAGACTCACTTGAACAGTAGATTTCTTTTTCACTCCATGAGTCTACGGTATCAATTAAACTCATAGAGCCAGAGTGAGGAATTAAATGAGAGAATTGCACTTTTTGCATTGATTTACTGCTCATTACTTTTCCAATAATCGTAAAAATTGAACCAGTTATAAGGGTATTGTTTAATTTGCTTTTCTAGTAAATCGACATATTGCTGTGCGTAACGTTGAATATCTTGTTGGCGAGTTTTTCTGTTTAGAATAACTACTTCATCAAGTAAATCGAAATGAATTTTATAACGATTGCCACCAAGATAGAGTCCAAAGAATACAATAACAGGCACTTTTAAAGCGGCAGCCATTAAAATGGGGGCGGTAGACAAGGTGAAAGGCTTGCCTAGTAAGGTGCAGGTAACTGTCTTCTCGGTGTTTTTCCCTAAAATTCTATCGCCTAATAAGCCAACAGTGGTACCGCTGTCGATGGCTTCTTTTACCTTCAAAAGACCGCTAGCTGAGCCATCTAGCGAGATTAGTGTGTTGGCAACATCGGCATTTAATGCATTCAATACTTGTACCATCATTGGCGCTTGATTTTCGTACATTAATATTTTAATGGGCAATGGGTAGTTGCTCACTGCATAGCTGCGCAGCACTTCGAAGCTACCAATATGGCTACCGAGTAATAAGCATCCCACGCCTTTATGGCTGTAAGTGCGTGGGATGTTAACTTCTGGAAATTGAATAGCTAACTTATTAAATTGCCCAGTGAGTAAATACACGCGATCAAGGATGGTAGCAGCAAAAGTATGAATATGTTTCAGTGTTTCTAGGCGCGTTGCTGGGCGGTTAAATACTAGCGATAGGTAGTCATGTGACGCTTTGCGTTGTGATTCAGCATTAATGTAATAATAAATACTGATAGGGTAAAGGAAGCAACGTGCAATAGGGCGCCCTAAGGTAAGTGCAATCCAACGAATTAATTTTAAATTGAAAGGCGTGCTAAATTCTTTGCTTTCTTGCCAGTCTTCACTCATGAGATACACCTGTATTTGCTTCGATAATGAATGAACCAGTCGCTAAAAGTTGCTCACCTTTTGTGCAAGTAAATTTTATATTGCTTGTGCTGTGTTGCTGTAGGCTAATAGTGAAGGGTTCATTAGGTTTTAAGGTCTGTAAAAACTTGGCTTGAGGTAAGCTTTTAATATGACATTCTGGCAGGCTATTGAGTAATTGTTGTTGCGCATAATTCAAAATAATTACCCCAGGTACGATTGGGTTTCCAGAAAAATGCCCTGCAAAGCAAGGGTGTGTATCAGGAATGCTGTAGCGTTGTTTATTTGTTAGCAAGTTGATGAGCTCGTATTAGTTGATCAAGGTCGTTTTTTATCAATTTCCCCATCTCGTTTCTGGGCAAAGCATCCGCTAGGTAAAGGCTACGAGGTAAAAAGACTTCGTCCATAAGTGGTTTTAAAGCTTGTAGGATGCTAGTTTTGGGTAATTGACTGACTACTATAGCAGAGAGACGTTCATTTTTACTGGGAAAAAATACACCGTCATCCACACCCTCTATTTGATTGAGTAGTTGGTTGAGAGAATTAAGTGATGCACGTTTGCCTGCCACTTTAATTAGATCACTTGCTCTACCTTGTAAGATAAAGTGACCTTTCTCATTGATGCTAAATTGATCGTCTAAATATCGTGCAGGTTGAATATGTCCGCCTTGTAAAAGAAATTGTGCTCCGATCTTTTGTAGTTGAATTGTATTATAGGGCTGCCACAGTTCTGTTTGCGTTGTTTGCCTAGATGCAAATGACAGTGTTTCGGTACTACCAAACAGTTCATAGATAGGTGCTTGCAGCGTTTGTTCTATTTGTTTGGCGAGTGTTTGGCTTAATGGCGCAGTAGAGGAAAGTATTAATTTTATTGTTGGCCAAATAATGGATTGTTGGCTGCATGCTTTTAAATGCCTAGGTGTAGAGATAAGTATTTTTTCTCCCGGCAAAGAGGCAAGTGTTATACGAATATCTTCAGGATAAAAAGGTCGGCTATTATGCAAGCTAAGCTTTGAGAATAGCACCCAAAATAAGCAAGTCTCTAAGCCAAACATATGCTGCATTGGCGCGGTAGAAACTAAGCTTATGGCTTGATTTTCTAAATTAAGTTGTTGCAAAGCTAGCTGAGCGGAGGTTTGAAATTCACGCCATGTTTTTGAAATGGCTTTGGGTTTCCCTGTGCTGCCTGAGGTAAATGAAATAGAAATTGGCTGATCTAGGGCAATATCAGGAAAGGGTTGTTGGCTTTTATTGTTCAGTAAAGGGGGGCTAATTAAAAAGTCAGCCAGCTCAGCATCGTCACTGAGTATATAGCTCTCTGAATAAGACTCACTCAGAACTTGAATGGTATTAGCGGCTTGATTCTGAGGTAATAGAGAGATTTGTTGGCGAATGCAAACCGCAAGGAAGCTCACTATGAAAAGGTAGCGGTCTTGGCATAGGTTGATTGCATAGCGCTTATTTTTCGGTAATTTCTCACTTAAAGTCACAGTATCTGCTAATAATTCGGCGCGTGTAATCGTTGTATCCAAATTAATACAAAAATTTAGCGGTAGCGTTTGCTTTAGTGCATTATTAAGTGATATATATTCTAGGTTAGGCGCAGTCAAGGATAGGGGGCGGTAATATAAATAATAAACCGCTTATTTTACCGGCTAGTTAGAATGAGATTCAAGTGGCAATTATCCTTATAGCAGAGTGTGGGAGTCTGTTAAAATGTAGCCAACAAAATTGGCTTATAGATATTCATGAAAAAACAACCGCAGGTAATAGTCAGTTTTTTATTTATTGCACTTGTGTGGGCGACTTGGTTATTGGCAACTCAGCCCGATACTTGGGCTATTGTTAGTAGTAACTGGCAAGTAACATTGACGATGATTTTTGGATCCTTTATTGCCGGTGCAACAAGTGAAGGGGGGGGGGCAATTGCTTTCCCCGTGTTTACCAAAGTACTGTCGATTACACCCTATGATGCTAAAGTTTTTTCATTAGCAATTCAAAGTGTCGGCATGTTAGCTGCCTCTCTTACTATTTATATGATGCGTATTCAAGTATTATGGCGCGTTATTGTATGGGTAAGTTTTGGCGGTGTGCTGGGCTTGTACATCGGGTTATTATTAGCTCCAGCCATTCCCGCGAGTATTATTAGAATGTTGTTTACGCTATTGGCTGTTAGCTTAGCCATTACTTTAGCTAGTTTGGATAAGAGCTCTAAAGGGTATCATTTGTCTATGCCTGAGCTGAATGGCATAGAAAGGGTGATACTAGTTAGTTTAGGGTTTGTGGGTGGAGTCATATCCGGTTTAGTGGGCAGCGGAATAGATATGCTGTGTTTTTCAGTGTTAGTTTTGTTATTTCGTATTAGTGAGACGATAGCAACACCCACGTCAGTTATCTTGATGGCTGTTCACTCTATTGCGGGTATTGTTATGCAATTATTTGTTTTTGAAGGCGTTAGTACGCAAGTTATTAGTTATTGGCTGGCTGCTGTTCCTGTGGTTGTCATAGGTGCGCCGATGGGGGCTTATTTTTGCAGTAAACTACATTTTTATCAGATTCGTTATGTTTTAATTGTTTTAATTTCGCTCGAATTAATTAGTTCTTTATGGCTGTTAAATTTTGATAAAGAACTAATGATTTTTAGTGTGCTTGTTTTTACCTTATTCTTAAGTGCGATGGTATGGATGCGTAAGAATAAACTCTATGTTCGTTAGTTTAAGAGGTCACTGCATTGATTAGGTATGTTTTGGAATGGGTACTACTTTTTCTGGGTTTGTGTTATTGGGCTGTTGCCTCGATTAGTATTTCATTAGTTTCGACGCTTTTGTCTGTTGTCTTACCGCACAAGCAAGGACTGGCGTGTGGTCGGTATTTATTACAAAAAGATTTTCAGTTTTTTATTTTTTTATTAAAAATATCGGGATTATTGATTTTAGAAGACCAAGACTTAAAACGTCTGTCAGGCTATAAAGACGGCGTTATTTTAGCGCCTAATCATACCGCTTTATGGGATGTGGTTTTTATTATTGCAAAAGTTCCAGAAGCCCTATGTATTATGAAGGCGAGTATTATAAAAAATCCTTTTTTAGGCGGCGGGGCGCAGTTGGCAGGCTATATTCCCATTAACTCGATTAGCCAAATGCTAAAGTTATCGGTAAAGCAGCTTAAAAATAAGGAAACCTTATTAATGTTTCCTGAAGGGACGCGAACTAAAACTGATGCACAATGGCTAAACCCTTTAAAAGGCGGGGTAGCTGTACTGGCAAAGCAAACAGGTGCCGCGGTTGTCCCTATTTTTATGCGCAGTAATACGCGGTTTTATGAAAAAGGCTGGCCACTCTATAAAAAGCCGGTATTTCCTATAAAAATTAATATCACGGTAGGCGATGCGGTTACTATGCAAGTGGCTGAAACAGCGACTGAATTTACACAGCGCCTAGAAGAAATTTATCTTCAAGAATTATCTAAACCTCACCCCTTAAGACGAATGAAAAATACTGAGTATGAACAGTCTAAATACAGTTTCAAATAGCCATTTAGTCATGATCCCCAGCTACAATACGGGGCAATTGCTAAAGATAACCGTTACAGAAGCTTTGCAACAATGGTTACCAGTTTGGGTGATTATTGACGGGAGTACTGACGGAAGTGAGGACTTATTAATTCCATTACAGGAGGCCTACCCTGATACCCTAGTCGTGCTAAAAATAGCGAATAATCAAGGCAAAGGCGCAGCTATTTTAACGGGAATTAAAGCAGCGGAAAAACAGGGTTTTACCCATGTTTTAACAATGGATGCAGATCATCAGCATCCCGCAAACTATATTCAGCGTTTTATGCAACAATCTATCGATAAGCCTGAGGCGATGATTTTAGGCGAGCCGATTTTTGATGCATCAGCCCCTATGATACGAGTCAAAGGTAGAAAAATTTCTAATTGGTGGGCGAATATGGAAACCTTAAACGCGGGTATTCATGATTCCTTATTTGGTATGCGCATTTACCCTATCAATGATTTAATTGCGGTAATGCATACCACGACATGGGCAAGACGGTTTGATTTCGAACCTGAAATTGCCGTACGTATGGCGTGGCAAGGAATTGCTATACTTAATATTGCGACGCCGGTACGTTATATCGCTAAAGAAGAAGGCGGCGTAAGTCAGTTTAAATATGGGCGCGACAATATTTTATTAATAGGCATGCACTTGCGTTTATTGGTAGGATTTTTACTGCGCTTAGCCAAGGGTTTGCTGCGATAAAAAACGGTTAACTAGCGTAGAATCAGGTAAAATAATTCGCTTTGTTATTAAGTTATTACTTACAAGGATTACGATGTCTCAAGAATTAATTGCGGAACTAAAAACTCTTATTATCGAAGGTTTACATTTAGAAGATGTGAGCGCAGACGAAATTATTCCAGAAGAACCATTATTTGGTGAAGGATTAGGCTTAGATTCTATTGATGCCTTAGAAATAGCGGTGTTATTAGACCGTAAATATGGTGTAAAAATCACCTCAGAAGACGAGCGTAACCAAGAAATTTTTGCTTCGCTAGACTCATTAACTGAATTTGTCGCTGCGAATAGAAGCAAATAGTGTGAAGATTAAGCTTGTATTGCGTAAGCTGATAACTAGTTCGATGTTTTTATTGTATCCTTATTTAGTTTATAGAGGGGTACAAGAAGGCGTTACTTGGTTTGCGCTTATTTTTATTGCGAGTTTATTTTTATTTCAGGCATTAAAGGCAAAAACCGCTAAGCTTTGTTTTTGGAATTTAGATAGAGTTTTTTTGCTCGTGTTAGGGGCGGTGTTTTATCAGGATTTAATGGTTAAATTAATTCCTATTTTCATACAGATTAGTTTAATGCTATTTTTTGGAAAAACTTTGCTAAAAGGCCGTGGACCAACATTAATCGAACGATTTGCAAGCCTAGAGTTTCCCGATATTCCACCTGTGATAAGTAATTATTGCAGAAAGTTTACAATAATTTGGACCACTTTTTTCGCTATTAATACCATTGCTTGTATCGTTTTAGCATTGTTTTTTCCTGTGTCATGGTGGGCTTTTTATACCGGCGTGGTTATGTTTTTGTTAACAGGGTTATTAATGACAACCGAATACATTATGCGGCATTTTTATTTTCTTAAATTTGCACCAACGCTACGTCAACAAATTCCAGGGGTAAAAGAATCTGTGCGCAGTATGATAAGAAATGGAAAAAATATTTGGGTGGATGTACAAGGGTGAGGCATACAATGTTAAAGCACAGTTTTTTTTTATTGTTATTAAACTTTCCTTTATCTTGTTTAGGGCAAGAATCCATCGTTTCAATATTAGCAAACATGAAATCTACGGAGAGCGTTCAGATTGCTTATCAAGAAAGTCGTGAGCAAGTTTTTTTTGATGACCAATGGCAAGGAAGCGGATTTTTATATGCGACAACACCAGCAACCTTAGTTAAACAGCAGTTAGAACCAGACATTGAAATAATGGCTGCAGTAGGCGAGCAATTAAGTTATTTAAAACCATCAACGCAAACATTTCATCAATTACAGTTAGATGAAAGCAACCCCATGATGGCAAGTCTAGCGGCATTTAAAGGTTTAATGACGGGTGATTTAGAATACTTACGTCAAAACTTTGAATTAAAATTAAGCAGTAACGAAATATCCTGGAAGTTGACTTTACAAGCAATAGAGTTGATCCATGATGATACTGAAAACTCTGAAGCGCCATTGGTGGTTATATTTCAAGGGAAAAATAACCAAGCAGCTAATTCAGTCGAAGTTATTTTACCTGATGGCGATCGAAGTCTGTATTCATTACAGCAGCCACAACAAGGTAAGCGAGTTCATGAACAACTGGATTCTTTATTACACTCTCTAAAACACTTTTAACATGCGCTCTTTATCAGCCTCTTTATTTTTTTTAATTGGTTTACCGATATTAATTGCAATAGCCATTTTTACCACGCAGTTACAAACTAATATTTCCGCTTTTGTCATTGCGGGAGATAATGCTGAAGAGATTTTATTAGCGAGTGAAATACAATCAGGTACTTTATCAAGACGTTATATTTTATCGATTGATGCCGGAGAGGGAAAACAGGTGTCCAACGCATTTATTCAGGCTTGGAAGCAGGAATTAAAGTCACTATCAGGCGTTAGTGATGTTTGGCTGACTAATGAGACGAGAGATGTGTTTTCTTCCTTATCTAAAGTGTATGCACAGCATGGTGCGCAGTTATATAGTCGACAGCCTGAGCAGGATTTAAAAGCTATTTTTTCAGAGCAGTCTTTAAAGCAGCGTGCAGCTAATTTAAAGACTGCTTTATTATCACCTCAAGGACAAGGTATTAAAAAAATACTAGAAAAAGACCCATTGTTACTTTCGTTGTCTGGTTTTAAAAATATGGCGAAGCAATATCAAAAAAATAATAGTCAACAAACTCGCTATGCAAATTTTATCTTAGAAAGCGAAATGTCAGGGATGGCGGTTGCTGAACAAATTCAGATTCAAGCGGCTATAAAAAGTACGTTTAATGTTCAGGTGGAACAGCATGGCGCTAGCTATCTATTAGCGATGACAGGGGTGCCATTATTTGCTGCTGCAACACAATCAATGATTGAAGCAGATATTAAATTGATCAGTATCTTATCCACGATTGCTTTAGCGCTATTATTTGTTTATCTATTTCATTCATTTCGAGCCATGTTTTGGGTCTTTTCTTTACTAATGACGGTGATGGCTAGTGCTGTTATTGTTACAAACTTAATCTTTGGTTCAGTGCATGGAATGACCTTAGCGATTGGCTCTACACTGATTGGGATATGTATTGATTACCCTATTCATGCCTTAGTGCATGCACAGGGCATGGATGAAAATGAGCGTTTAGCGGTGATAAAGAAGATTTTCCCCAGCCTATTAATGGGCGGATTAACGACGTTAATTGGCTATGTTGCATTAGGATTCTCGGGTTATCCGGGGTTTCAGCAGGTGGCAGTTTATAGTGGAACGGGAATTATTGTTTCTTTATTATTGACCCGATTTTTATTTCCAAGACTGATGAAGGGCAAAGCAAAGGCAGTCACTCCGTTTAAATTTATTAGTTTTTGGCCTGTGTTTTGCCAGAAACATAGAACTGGCTTATTAAGCCTTGTTTTAGTCTTGTCTGTTGGCAGCATCATTCAAATTGACCGACTTCAGTGGATGAGCGATTTACAGCAGCTAACGCCTGAATTAGATTATTTAAAAATACAAGATAAAGAAATCCGTCAACGCATTGTCAGTATGGAACCGGGTCGTTTTGTTTTAGTCAGTGCGGATAATGTCGAGCAATTATTACAACGCGCTGAGCAGGTGTATACGCAGTTAGATCAATTAAAAATAACCGGCGAGTTAGAAAATTATTTTGGTCTTTATCCGTGGGTTTTATCCGAGCGTCAGCAAAGAGAAAATCAAAAACAACTATTAGCCGCATTAACTGTGCAACAACGTGAATTTTGGCGACAAGCATTACAAGCTGAAGGACTTTCTTTAAAGAAATTAGGCGAGTTGGATTATACGCAGGAAAAATTACTGACGACTAAGCAAGTATTAGCAACACCAATTGCTAAAATCCTGTCTAATCAATTAATATTAACCGAGCAGCAAAATTTATTGATTATTTGGTTAAGCGCGCATAATGTAGAGGCGGTTCAACAGGCTTTAGCCAATCAGCCGCGAGCACAGTACTTTAGTCAGAGAGATATGCTAAATCGCATGGCGGTTGATTATCAGCAACGTGCAGAAATAACGTTAATGGCTGGACTCGCATTCATTACCTTGTTGCTTTGGTTGCGTTACAAAAGTTTACTGGTCACCTTGCAAACCTTAGCACCAGCAGTATTGGCCGCACTATTAATTTTAGCCTTATGGGCGTGGACCGGTGAAGCCATTAGTTTTCTGCACTTAGTTGGATTTTTATTAGCCGTGGCAATTTGTGTTGATTATGGTATTTTTTATCAAGAAAATAGAAGTGGCCACCTGGTTTTAACCTATCAAGCGATGGCAGCTTCCATGCTAACCAGTGCTTTGGTTTTTGGCTGTTTATTATTTGCAGAAACTTCAATGTTACAGGTGCTGGCAAAGGTGGTTAGCTGTGGCATCGCCTTAGGCTTTTTATTATGTCCTATATTTATCAAAACTAACTCACTGACGTCGCCTATTAAACAATGAGAAATTATGGAAAATAATCACGCAATCATACCGCCGGTAGCGATTACCGCCTATTCCAGTTTAAGTGCATGTGGATTAGGTAATAAAGCGCTAAATAAAGCATTAACGGAACATCAATCACCTTTAGCGCCATTGGGATTGTTTAGTATTCCTTTTGATGCTTATGTCGGTGAAATAAAACAAGACTTACAAAGCATTAGATCTGAATTAGCAGATTATGATAGCCGCAATTCACGTGTTGCCTTAACGGCTTTAAATGATTCAGAGGGCGGCGTCAGAACTGCGCTAGAAATAGCCAAAGAAAAATATGGCGCACATCGTATTGCAGTGATTATAGGCACCAGTACATCAGGCTTATATGAAACAGAAGCCGCTTATGCCGAGCTATTAAAAACAGAGGTCATGCCTGATGGCTTTGATTTTGTTAAACAACATGCTTACCAAGCAACAGCGCGATTTATTCAACAAGAACTCGGTTTAACGGGGATTTGTTTTGCTATTTCTACTGCGTGTTCGTCTGGCGCTAAAGCGATTGCTGCAGGGCAGCGCTTATTAGCGAATGATTTATGTGATGCGGTATTAGTAGGCGGTGTTGATACCTTATGTCGCTTAACCTTGCGTGGTTTTCGCAGTTTAGAGTTGGTTGCTGATGTGCCATGTACCCCGATGGATAAAAATAGAAAAGGCATTAGTATTGGTGAGGCTGCAGGCTTATTAGTGCTGGAAAAATGTCATGCAGATAATAGTGCTGCGATGAAAGTGTTATCGGTCGGTGAGTCTTCGGATGCGCATCATATGAGTACACCGCACCCAGAAGGACGTGGCGCGGCTTTATCCATGCAAAATGCACTCGACTTAGCGGGATTACAAGCCAGCGATATTGATTATTTGAACCTACATGCAACCGCTACAAAAATAAATGATGCAGTGGAAAGTAAAGCGGTGTATAGCGTGTTTTCTGATTCTGTGCCGTGTAGTGGAACAAAAGGGATTACAGGGCATACCTTGGGGGCGGCAGGTGCTTTAGAGACTATTATTGTGTTGCAAGCCTTGCAGCAACAATTTATTCCTGGTACTTACGGCTTACAAGAAGTCGGTGAAGATTGTCACTGTCAGGTAATTAAATCGCCAATAACAAAGCAAGGTATGAAAATTGCCATGAGTAATTCTTTTGGTTTTGGTGGAAATAATGCGAGCGTAATTGTAGCCTTATGATGAAACAACTCTATATAAAATCTTATGCTGTTTGCACACCCGAGGAAGCAGCGTTAGCTGAATTTCAAATACCCAGTGTTGATATCGATAAAACCTTGATTCCTGCCGGTATGCGCAGGCGTACCAGTTTAACAACACGGATGGCGATTACGGCAGCAAGCCTAGCCTGTGAAAAAGCCTCAGTAGAACGGCAAGAAGTGTCCTCTATTTTTGCCTCTTTAGGAGGAGAAATACAAATAACTGATGCCTTATGTCGTTTATTACCGGATGATAATGAATTACTTTCACCGACTCAATTTCATAATTCTGTGCACAATACCACGGCAGGCTATTGGAGTATTTTAAGCAAATGCCAAGCAGCGACTACAGCGATTGCCGCAGCAGATGATACCTTTGCGATGGGCTTAATTGAAGCGTATTCACAGCTACAACAAGAAAGCGGGGATAGGTTATTAGTTTGCTATGATGAATTGTGGCCGCAATATTTAGCTGCACCCATTGGGAAAATAGCATTAGCCTGTGCTTTTATTTTAAGTAGTTCAGCAGAACAAGCGATCGCAAGCATAAGCGTACCTAATAATATTCAAGGTGATACTAGTCTATCAAATGAAGCTTGGGTTGATTTAGCACAATCTGCTCCGGCAGCAGTGGCTATTCCTTTATTGCAAGCATTACAAGCAGAGCAATCCAAGTCGGTCGCATTAAATATTCAGCAACCTATTTGGCATGCTGATGTTACAACGATTAAGTCACCAGAATAAACGATAGCAAGAGCAGAGATTTACCATGGAAAATACACATTATGATGTCATTATCGCGGGTGCAGGGCCTGCGGGAACGACAGCGGCTACTTTATTAGCGCAATACGGGCATCGGGTTTTATTAATCGAACGTGATAAGCACCCCCGCTTTCATATTGGTGAATCAATGTTGCCTATGTCTGAGCCGGTTATGAAACGCTTAGGTATAGATTGGGCAACAGGTAATCAAAAAAAAGGCGGCGCAGAATTTATTGATGAGGTGTCGGGTCGGCAAACCTACTTTCCTTTAGCAGGAAAATACCGCACTTTTCAAGTAGAGCGTTCGATTTTTGATGAACGCTTATTTGATAATGCGGTTAGCCAAGGGGTAGAAGCACGTCAGCAAGAAAATGTGACACAAGTTGCTTGCTCTGAGGCAGAGGTAAACATTGAAACCGATAAGGCCAGTTATCAAGGGCGTTATTTTATTGATGCAACAGGGCGCAATGCCATAATGGGTAAAAAGCTAGCTAGCATTAATAAAATAGCTGACTTAGGTAAATTTGCTTTATATCAACATTATAAATTGGCCGATTCAGCAGAAGCGCGAGCGCTGTATGAACATGGAAATGTAAAAATTTTCTTATCTGCAATTGGCTGGATTTGGTGTATTCCATTAACCGGTGAGCGATTAAGTGTCGGTTTAGTGGTACAAAAAGAAAGTCCGAATAACTTAAAACAAGCCGAATTATTTGCGCAATATATAAATGCATCCCCTTATATGGCTAGTTTATTACAAGAAGCTGAGGTGCTTTCTGAGGTGAGCATTGAGGCCGATTTTAGCTATCAAAACACTCAACGTCATGGTCAACGCTTTGCTTGTTGTGGTGATGCTTCTGGCTTTTTAGACCCCGTTTTTTCTTCTGGTTTTTTCTTTGCCTTGAAAACTGCAGAGTTTGTTGCTGACCAATTACATACAGGCTTATTGGCTGGCACAGAAGAAGATCCAGAATTGCATGTAAGTAGTGATGAGTTTTATCAAATCGGCTTTAAAACTATGCATCGACTCATCGAACGTTTTTATGGTTCTAATTTAGTAGAAAACTTATTTTTTGAGTCTGATAGACAGTTAAACATTAAACAAGAAATTGCTGACTTATTAGCGGGCGATTTATGGCAAGAAGATAATGGTTTCCAACAGGGATTGTTGCGTGGTAGAAGTAAAAAATAACTTAATTTGGAGAATAAAATGAAAAGTTTAAAATTAATGACACTTGTTTTTGTATTATTTCTTAGTGCTTGCGCACAAAATGCAAAGCAAGTGAGTAATGCACCTGAAGCGATTATTCCTACAACAGGCGTAGGGAGTTTATCAATTAGTCCGGTTACGTTTGAAGAGCATTTGCAACTAAGAGATGCAGTTAAAAATGAGTGTAAATTATTAACTAAGTTACCTGCATTTGTTAAAAGCTATGCTAATGCTCAATATGCAAGCATAACAACTGAATCCGCTAATACTAAAACGGGCGATCATTTATTTATTCAAATTGTTGAAATAACAAACTCTAAAAAGAACCTATGGACAGGTCAAGGCGTAGGGCAGTATATCGGTGTTGAAGGCTACTTAATGAAAAAGGGTAAAAAAGTCGCTTCATTTAAAGGGCGTCGTTCAACAACAGGTGGATTTATGGGGGGCTATAAAGGAACCTGTGCTTTATTAGGGCGCTGTACTAAAACATTAGGTAAAGATATTGCATCATGGTTAAAAAATCCAGTTGATAATGCACGATTAGGTAATATGTAATATGTAATACGAGTTTTACGGATGGGCTGAGTATTTTAGCGAAGCCCATTAACTTAAATATAATAATACGTAAGTTACTAATATGTAATAAGTAGCCCGTATGAAGCTTGCGGAATACGGGATATTTTATACGCCAGCTGTCCTGTATTTCGTTCCTCCATACAGGCTACATGACTTATTTTTAAGTGCTTTTTAACTGATAAAATTAAAGACGACTATAGAAGTGGAGTTCTTAAAAAGGTAGATATTTTGGGTGATTACAAAAGGCATACAATGTGTTAGATTGTGGATATGAAAAAATTTGCTTGGAATATTGAGAAAAACAATCAGCTCATCGAGGAACGTGGAATCTCGTTTGAACGGGTTATTCGTCAAATTGAACAAAATAAAATTCTCGACGTAATCAAGCACCCAAATACTTTGAAATATCCAAATCAAAAAATTTTTATTTTAGATATAGGGAGTTACGCGTACTTAGTGCCTTTTGTAGAAACTGAAGCTGAAATTTTTTTAAAAACAATTATTCCAAGTCGCAAAGCAAGTAAAAAATATTTAGGAGTAAGCCATGGCCAATAAACTGAATACAGAAGAATTAGATATTTTGGACTCTTATGAAAATGATGAGTGGGAATCAGTGTTGAATTCTAAAGATGTCGCTAGATATCAGGCAATTGCGAAAGAAACGTTTAAAAAAGATAAACGTATCAATATTCGTATATCAGGGATGGATTTAGAGCTTTTGCAAGAAAGAGCATTAATAGAAGGTCTTCCTTATCAAACATTAATGTCTAGTGTTTTACATAAATATGTCACAGGGCGTTTGGCAGATAAAAATGTATAACTAAAGTATCGACTATAAAAGCCAGTAGCCCGTATGAAGCTTGCGGAATACGGGGGGGTATACGCTGATTAGCCTGTATTCCACCCTCAATATGATGAATCACCAAATTCTATCGAGCCATTGGAGTAAATATTATGTTTCTGCATATTACCAGCGCAACATATCTAGAAGATTATAAAGTTAAAGTATCGTTCAATAATGGAAGGGAAGGCATTGCCGATTTATCGGGTGTTTTAAAGCGAGGAATATTTAAATCATTACAAAGTAAAGCTAAGTTTTCTAGGTTGATACTAGATAAAGAGTTAGAGACTATTGTATGGGAAAATGGCGCTGATTTAGCCCCTGAATATGTTTACTTTCAAACGTTTAAAGATGATATTAGCTTACAGGAACAATTTAAACAATGGGGATATTTAGACTAAGGGGAGTAAGTAGCCTGTATTAAGCTTGCGTAATACGGGACATTTTATACACCGACCACCCTGTATTCCGTTCCTCCATACAGGCCACATGAAGTATTGGTGAATAGTGTCAAACTGAAAAACTATAGATATGAAATCTACATTTCTACACTCGACTTAAATTAAGCTATGATTCAAAATAATATTCCCAAACAATGTACTGTACTCGTTATCGGCGGTGGCCCAGCAGGAAGCAGTGTCGCGACGCATTTAGCCAAAAATGGTATTGATGTCGTGGTATTGGAAAGAGTGTTATTTCCACGTAACCAAGTGGGTGAAAGTTTAATTCCGCATTTTTGGAAGTTTGCTGACCAGTTGGGTGTGTCGGATAAAATAGTGCAAGAAGGCTTTGTCGCCAAATCGGGTGCTATCACGGCCTGGGATGGCAGAATGCATCAAACCGACTTTTCTAAATATGGTTATACACGCCCTGGATTACAGATAGAACGCGATATTTTTGATGAGCTATTATTGAATCACTCCAGCGAACAAGGCGCGCAAATCTTTAATCAAGTGGCTGTAAAAAAAGTTGATTTTTCAGTCGCTGAACCGGTAGTGAGTTATATCGACACACGAGCCGATGCGAATCAAGAAGGCAGCATTCGTTGTAAAATTGTAATTGATGCCAGTGGACATAGTTCGGTTTTAGCGAATCAATTTGGCACGCGGCAAACCATTAGTTCGGATTTGAATTATTTATCACTTTGGGGATACTTTAAAAATTCACGTTATGTGGGCTGTGATGCAAAAAGTCATCACCACTCGGAAGTACATAATATTCGTCCGGTTACGTTTATTACATCGCATAAAGATGGCTGGCTTTGGCATATTATTTTGCGTGAGAAAACCAGCGTAGGCTTAATTATTAAACCTGAGCGTTTAGCGGGTATGAATAAAGCCGAGCGTGAGGTTTATTATAAGAAAACCTGCTCGCAAGTGCCCTATGTTCAAAGCTTATTAAAAGACGCTACGTTTATCGAAGGCTCTTTAAATTACCGCCCTGATTATTCCTATTATGCGACGCAAACCTGTGCAGAGAATTATTATTGCATTGGCGATGCGGCGGGGTTTGTTGATCCTATTTTTTCACATGGCGTACAAAATGCTTTTTATAATGCAGCGGTCACTAGCTTAGCGGTGATTGAATCGCTAAAAAACAAACAAAAGAGTGCGCGTTATGCCGCTTTATGTGAAAGCCGTATGCAGCAATTTTATGGTTTTTCGCGTGCTTTATCGTTAGGCGATTTTGGCTGTAATGGGGTTAATCGTGATTTAGTGAAATCATTAATGAAATCGTTGCCGCCGTTAGAGTTAGAGTTAATTTTAGTCGCATCAGAAATGACAAACCGCTCCGAAAACTTTAAAAAAATAGCCAAAGAAGCGGGGGTATGGGATCGATTTTCTGCGCAAATTAATGATAAGAGCTTAGGGTTTATCGATGACTTACAGTTGTAGTTACTGATCTATAACCTAGGTTTATACGCGTACTTAAGGCCATCCCTTATAGGCGACACGAATTATGATGGTTTTCTTTAAACTTATTGAATTATCAATAGGATAGAGATTTATTCTGTAACTTCTCATTATTCGCCGGCACAGAATAATACAAAACACGTCATTCCTGCATGCTTCTAGCAGGAATCTATATTTGCAACAATAGATCCCCGATAAAAGACCTCGGGGATGACGACCCTACTATAATGAGAAGTTACCTAATTCTGTATTTCAATTTTCTACTTAAATTAAACTATGTCTAACAATAATATTCCTAAGCAATGTACTGTACTTGTTATCGGCGGAGGCCCAGCAGGAAGTAGTGTTGCGACGCATTTAGCCAAAAATGGTATTGATGTCGTGGTACTAGAAAGAGTGATATTTCCGCGTAACCAAGTAGGAGAAAGTTTAATTCCTCATTTTTGGAAATTTACTGATCAACTCGGCGTTTCAGAGAAAATAGTAGAGCAAGGGTTTATAAAAAAAGCAGGCGGAATTACGGTATGGGATGAAAAAATTCATCAAATATTATTTTCTGAGTTTGGTTATACACGCTCTGGTTTGCATGTAGAAAGAGATGTATTTGATAATATTTTACTTGAGCACTCGGAAGAAACGGGTGCCGATATTTTTACCTCGGTGACAGTCAAGGATATTGATTTTTCTCATGATAAGCCACGCGTCACCTATCTAGATAAGCGAGGCGATACAAACAGTGAAGGAAAAATTGAGTGTCAATTTGTTGTTGATGCGAGTGGGCATAGTTCTTTACTCGCGCATCAACTCAATACGCGTCAAATTATCAGTTCAGAATTAAACTTTTTATCCTTATGGGGTTATTTTGATAACTCTCGCTATGTAGGGGTTGATAGGCAGAGCCATGAGTGCTCTGAAATTAATAATATTGCCCCTGTTACCTTAGTGATGTCTTATGAGGATGGTTGGCTTTGGCATATTGTTTTACGCGGTAAAACGAGCGTAGGGCTTATTGTGCATACGGATACCTTGAAAGGTATGGGTAAGGTGCAACGAGAGGCGTATTTTAAGAACACTTGTGCTCGACTGCCACATTTAAAAGATTTGTTAAAGGGCGCTCAATTTATAGAGAATTCATTGCAGTTTCGCCCTGATTATTCTTATTATGTTAACCAAACCTGCCGAGAGAATTATTATTGCATCGGTGATGCAGCAGGTTTTGTTGATCCTGTTTTTTCACATGGAATTCAGAATGCTTTTTATAATGCTTCGGTAGCCAGTATTGCCATTTTAGGTGCATTAAAGAATAAGCAAAAGAGTGCGAGATATGCCGCTTTATGTGAAAACCGCATGCAGCAGTTTTATGGTTTTTCTAGGGCCTTATCACTCGGTGACTTTGGTGTTAATGGCGTTAACCGAGAGTTAGTTAAATCATTAATGAAATCATTACCTTTTTTAGAGCTGGAATTAATGCTGGTTGCTTCAGAAATGACCAATCGCTCTGAAAACTTTAAACAGTTAGCGCGTGAAGCAGGTGTTTGGGATAGTTTTACAGAGCAACATATCGGAAAAGAAATGCGGCTTATTAGTGAACTTAACTTATAGGCTATTGCTTAGGCCTATAAGCTTTTAATTGAGGTATCCAGCGAGGGACATTGTTTTTATAGTTTAGCCACTCAGAGCCGAATAAATCTTCTGCCCAAGGTTCTTCATGGGTTTTTACTCTAAAATAAAACCCTGTAAACAATAAGCAAGCGAAGGCAGTGATAATAGGTGAGCCAGAGGTAATTATCCAACCGAGCAAAATAAAGAAAATCCCAACGTACATCGGGTTTCTAACATAGCGGTATAAACCAACGGTGACTAAGTGTTTTGGTGGGTCCCATGGTGCGAGTGTCCCTTTTCCTTGGCTATAAAAATCACGTACACACCATAGTAAAATAACCAGTCCAATCGCGAGGCTGATAAGCCCCCATAAACTGCCTGAGATACGATAAGGATCATAGCTAAATAATAGAAAAGGAATAAGCCCCGTGACAATAACGGGAACCATTAAAAAAGCGAATAAAGCACGTATAAATAGCATAAAGGTTATTAAGTTGTTTTAAGTGAATTGTTTCTTTGTTTATAGCCTGAGCCTGTACCTATTAGGGCTGCAATGATGTTTTTCTGTATTTCAGATGAGCCAGAAAATAAGCGACTTGCCATCGCATCTTGAATTAAGGTGCTCATTTTGTTTTCTTCAATTAAGCCGCTAGAACCTAATATATGAGCAGCATCAAGGCTGGATTGCAAAAAGGCCTCGCTGGCTAATAATTTAGTTTGTGCGCTCGCTAGGCTAATGCGCTTTCCGGTATCTTTTAGTCGTGCACACTCATTCACCCACAATAAACAGCTATCAACTCTACATTTCATATCAGCGATTTTATGACTGATTGCTTGATTTTTTCCTAAGTGTTCACCATTCACTAAGCGTGTACGGCTATAGCTAATGACTTGTTCTAATTGCCATTGCATAATGCCAATAATACCTGCGAAAATAAAAGCACGCTCCAGTTCTAAGGCATTTTGGATCATCATATTACCTGCCCCCGTTTTACCGAGTTGACGATTAAGCGGTATATGGCAGTCCGTTAAAATAATATCGCCCATAGTCGCGGTGGTACAGCCAGTTACATTGGGTGCATCGCTAAAATTTGCACCAATATCGTCTTTTTTGACTAAAAACCCACAGAGCTTATCATCAAGTTTTGCGTAAATGAGCAAGACATCAGCAATGGGAGTGTTGGTAATAAAGCGTTTATGTCCGTTTAATATAAAACCGGTATCAGTCGCAATAGCTTGCGTGTTTAGCAGGGCAATATCCGAGCCTGCTTGCGGTTCTGTAATTGCATGTCCCGCAATAAGCTGGCCTGATAATAAGCTAGGTAGCCAGCTTTCTTTTTGTGCGTCTGTGCCATATAAAATTAAAGGGAAAATAGAGCCCCAGATATGCGCGTTTAAAGACAAGATTAAACCGGTATCTTGGCACTGCTTGCCTAGTTCTAAATGTGCAGTGACTAATTCTTGAAAGCCATTACCTTGACCACCTAATTCATGACTCACCGCATGTTTCAATAAATCGTGTTGTGCGCAGAATTTTAGGCGTTGTTTTGAGTTTTCTATATCACCTATAGAAGGAAGGTCGGTATATGTCATCATGATTTGAAAAGTTTTTCTATGGCGAGGTAATCTGTTTTTCCATTCGATAAAACAGGCAAGGATTCAACCACGATAAATTTGCAGGGTTGCATATAAGGCGGCAATAATTGACGTAATGGTTTGATGCTAGGGCCTAACTCTGCGTTATTCTTGAGTACCACAACGGCAGCAGGGCGTTGTCCGCTAGTGCTATCTTTAATGCCAACCACTGCGCTGTGTTCAATGTGTTCCAGTTGGTTGATGGTGTGTTCAATTTCGGCGGGTTCAACACGGTATCCGGAGCATTTAAGCATACGATCTAAGCGGCCATAATATTCATATTCGCCCAAGGAATTAATGGCAGCTTTATCCCCCGTAGCATAATGAGTTTGTGTCAGCGATTCTAATTTCCCCTGTTGCCAATAGCCAGAAAAATTATTCAAGCTTTGAACTAATAACTCACCAGTATTCTCATCAAGTTTTAATGTGGAGCTGCACGCAGGAACCCCAATAGGAATATTTTGTTCTAATGATAAACGGTTTTTATCAACTTTCCAGAAACAGCATACGTTGGTTTCGGTAGGGCCGTAGAGATTATAAAAAGTCGTATTAGGCAGTAAATTAACTAATTTAATGAGCGGTTTTGAAGGAAAGACCTCACCTGCAAATAAAATACATTTTAAGTGATCAAGTTGGGTTGATTCCAGTGCACCTTTTAAAGTGATAAAACTTAATAAGGAAGGAACGGTGTACCAAAAGTTAATTTTATTTTCACTTAACCAGGCTGTTAGTCGACTGGGTGCGAAGGTTAATTTAGCGGGTATAAAATAAACACTTGCGCCTGCGGAAAGACTGCTAAATAAATCAAAGATTGATAAATCAAAATGGAAAGGCGCTAGGCTGGCTATGCGATCAGCTGCATGCAGCTTAAACGTATCTTTTGCCCAACTAGAAAAATTATGTAGCGCTTGATGGCTAAGTGCAACGCCTTTTGGGTTCCCTGTGGAGCCAGAGGTGTAAAGAATTGCAGCGAGATCATTAGGTGATGTATTAACAGCGGTATAGCTAGGTTGCTTGTGCTCAAGAAGCTGATTTAAGTCTAGCCATTTTTCATTTCTCTCTAACCAAGCAGGTGCTGCTCCCAGTCCAATCACGTATTGTGGTTGCGCATCTTGGATAATGAAATTTAAACGCGGTGCTGGGTTTTTTATATCTAAGGGTAAATATATTCCACCGGCACTTAATATGGCATAAATACAAATTGCTGAATCGATACCTCTATCGAGTGCAACCACGATACAGCGTTGCGCGGTGGTTTGTTGTTGTAAAAACCCCGCAACCGTTTCTACTTGTTTTTTAAAATCTGAGTAAGTAATGCTGCGCTGTTCTTCAGCAAAAGCGATTTGTTGAGGTGTCTGAGTGCATTGCGTAAAAAAAGGGGCGACAATATTCATAGTTTACGGGTAATTATTGTAACTTCTCATTATTGTAGGGGAAAACGTCATCCCCGAAGTCTTTTATCGGGGATCTATTGTTGAAAATATAGATTCCTGCTAGAAGCATGCAGGAATGACGTGTTTTGTATTATTCTGTGCCGGCGGATAATGAGAAGTTACTAATTATTCCATTAATAATTCTTCTAGCATTATTTCATGTAATTGATCTATCCACTGTGCATGAAATAAAGGCTCAATAAAGTTGTAACTAAAGGTCAATCGGTTATTAAATTGACAGCTTAAAAAAGCTAAAGCAGGTGGGCTTGTTATTTGGCATAAATGAAAAATGCTATTGATTTTACTGTCGAAAAAAACCATTTCAGAAATGTCAGTTTTCCCAATGTCTGAGAACCAAAAAGAGCTTCGTTCAGTTCCAGATGCATATGATTTACGCAGTTCTTTACCGTGCTTTTCTAAAGATAACCAACTAGCAGCCCACATGACGGGAAGGAATGCATAGTCCAGCTTTTTGCGAATGACCTGCATATTTTCATTTTTTAAATGTTGAAACAAAGCGCTTCTATCATTTAATAACGCTTTAGGTACTTGTGCAAATAGCGCACCGACATGGTTAGCTAATACAGGGCTAAGGGCTTTGTTTTTACGCAGACTAAAAGCATAAGGTGCGCAGTAAGCTTCGCCTTTTTGCGTGGGATCCATACGATGTAATGCACGCATAAAGCAACCAATATAATATAAACTTGTGCCTGTCATACCCACATGTTTACGCACGTTTGAGTTAATGCGTGTTGTTTGCTCGTTAGTCAGTGTGACGTTTGTGAAATTAAGTTGTTTAGGCGTTTTTGTTGTATCTGCATGGATGATACTAGGTAATTGGTCTAGCTTAGTTATATAACGTTTTGCTTTAAAAAATAGGGCAATTTTTTGCCACCATTTATATTTTTCCAACTGCAAATTAACCAGTGAATCAAGCTCAGGGAAATTAAATTTTAGGCGTTGATCTGCTTCATTTGTACAGAGAAATTTTAAAATTAAATCAATCCCTCGAGCATCACAAAAAGGGTGTACCCAACGTAATAAAAAGGTATGTTTATTAGCGCTACTTATTAAGTGAAAGCTAATAGGGGAAATGTCTTCCCGTGCTTGTTTTTGGTTAATTAAATCGAGAACGGTGTTTTTATGAAAGTCAGCTGATTTATCACCACTTTCTCTGTGTTGAGAAAAAAGAGGCGTATTTTGTTCCCGCTGACACCAAAAAAAGCGTTTTCCTTGTTGCTGTAGACTTGCATAGGCGACAGGAAAGCGTTCACCAAATTCAATAATACGCGCTTGTAAGGTTTCTATATCCGGCTCTTTATCAAGCTCTAAAGCAAAGCCACATAGGCTTCCGGGCATGTTTTCACGACGAATTTCATCGTCCATTGCTAAGGTGAAATAATCGGAAGGGTTGAGTGCTTGTAATATTGTTGAATCTAACTTTTTCATGATTTATGCTGTAAAACCCAAGCTTCTAGCGCATTAAATGTATTAACATTATCAGGATCGATTTCAGAATCAGGTAGTGTCACCCCAAACTGTTCTTCAATAAACATAATTAAACGCATAATGCCCATACTATCAAGCCCCGCCTCTAATAAATCATCGTCATCAGAAAATTTTTCAGGTTCAGCGACAAAGATAAGTTCATCAAAGATAAAGTCACGGATTTTTTGTTTCATAAGTACTTTTTGGGTCTGTGAGAGTAATGGAATAGTGTGCAATAAATGATTGTAGGGTTCCAGTATTTTTAGAAGGCTAGATGCAAATATATCTAGTCGTGTTCTAAAAAATCAGCTTTTATTCTATACCAGTATTGACGTGCGTTAAAGGCTGATCTGATGTTTAATTAGGATATAGCTTTAAACCTTGGATTTTGATCGATTTCATAAAGATTGCCTCAATCTATAAATGATTTGCATCCTTTACAGGTTTTTTATAAGCTACCCGTTCCAATATCGGTATATTAATGATTAAGTGTATCTCTATTATTGATATTTATTATCGGAATATACTTAATTATAATTTAGGTTTTATTAAGTTTTATGGACAAAATAATGAAAAAAAATAGTATATTAATTTTAGGGTTAGTATTTTTATCTGGGTGTGCGGCTTCAGGCCCTCAATCATTAAAAACAGATGATGCACGACAGTGTGCGCAAAATTTTACCTACAATGGTAGTTTTTTAGCAGGTCGAACCTATAATTCTCACGCCTATATAAAAGGAGTTTCTAAAAATACTGCAATGCAGCGGGCGGCTCGATATACGATTAATAAAGGATTTTCAATTAATAATACAGATAAAGATTTAGGTATTATCAGTGCATCTCAAACAGTTAGTTTTGGAAAGGGTAAAACAGCGCCTTTAAATATTGGCATAGAAAGCAAGAAGAATGGTGTTGATGTTTCCATGACCTATTCGACTTCTGGTGGAGTAACTTCACCACTAGGGGCGATCACTGATCATTTTTGCGCCACAATAGAAGCCGTTGCGAAAAAATAGCTATTTAAGTAGAGAGTGATGTAGTTATACAAGAATTTTATCTAATTTGCTTACTCTTATCGTTTAAAATTGTGTAAAGTATAATACTCAATTTTTTATAATTTTAAGAGAACTACAGATGAAAAAATATTTATTAAGCCTTGCTATATTGATGTCTTTTTCTTACCAGGCACAAGCGACAGATTGCAAAATTACATACAATTTAAAGGGGTGGTCTGCTTTTTTTAAAACAGTAAAGGGTGCCGGTACTGTTAGTTGCTCGAATGGTCAGAGTGCTAACGTAAATTTAAGTATGAAAGGTGGCGGATTTACATTTGGCTCATTCAATATTAAAGAGGGAGCGGGACGTTTTTCTGGCGTTAAAAACATAAGTGATATTTATGGTGGGTATTTTGCAATGGATGGCCATGCGGGCGCAGGGAAGGAAGTAGAGGGTCGAACCTTACCATTTAAAGCGGTAAAGTTAAGTATGAAAGGTAAAGGACGAGGGGTTAATTTAGGTTTTTCTATGGGCTCATTTAGAATTAGTAAGTAGTATCAATGTAAAAGTATAGATCTTAGATATTTTTAATAAGCTCTGTACTTTGAGTACTAAATCCTCGACTACATAAAGATTTCAGCATAAATGAATAAAGCAAGTATTGATACGATTGTTATCGGAAGTGGCATAGGTGGATTGACAGCGGCAGGGCTACTTGCAAAATCTGGGCGCAGAGTTTTAGTGTTAGAAAGGCATGATCGTGCAGGTGGTTATGCACATGGTTTTAAACGCAAAAAATATCATTTTGATGCAGGCGTACATTTAACCAGTGGTTGTTCTAATCAGGGTTATGCTGGTGGTCAATTGATTGCTAAAACCTTGCAAGCTCTTGATGTCTATGAACAAGTTGAATTTATTGAGGTTTCTCCCTTTGCGCACGTTTCCCTTCCTGAGCTAACGATTAGCTTACCGCTCTCGATAGAGCAATTTATTAAACACGTTAGCAGTGAGTTTCCTGAGCAAGAAACGGGTTTGCGTGATTTTCTTGAATTGAGTCTTCAGCTTACTGAGCAAGTTGCCAAGGCGGATGAAGTAATGGCCGTGATGGGTATAGAAAACGCATCCATTGAACTGGATTTACTTTTTAAATATAGGCGTCTGACTTTAGCTGAAGTTTGGGATGATTATATTACTGATCCGCAATTAAAAAGTGTGCTGGCCGCACTTTGGCCTTATTTAGGTTTACCGCCTGAAAAAGTATCATTTGTGTATTGGGTGAGTATGTTTATCGGTTATTTAGTGGATGGCGCTTATTATTGTAAAGGCGGTTTTCAGGCCTTAGCTGATGCATTAGTACTCGGTTTAAAAAAATCAGCAGGTGAGATTCGTTTTAAAAGTCAGGTGACAAAAATTCAAGTGCTTGATAATCAGGTTCAAGGTGTTTATTTAGCCTCTGGCGAGTTTATTGCGGCACAAACGGTTGTTTCTAACGCAGATATACGATTAACGATTCATGAATTAGTCGGAGCTCAGTATTTTCCTAAGCGCTATATTTCCCGCTTAGCGCGAATGCAAGCATCATCCTCAATCTTTGTTGTCTACATTGCAACTGATCTAGATATTACACACGCGGGCGTACAGCATGAGGCTTTTTATTATAATGATGGCGATCACCTGAAAAATTATAATAACTCTGTCGGTGGTAATTTATCTTGGTTAAGTATTACAGCACCGACGCTTGTTGATGACACTTTAGCGCCAGAGGGAGAGCATTTATTAATGTTAACTACCCTAGCTAATTTTTCACAGGTGGATGACTGGAAAAAGGAAAAGCCTGCATTTGTGGAAAAGATGATTGATTTTGCTGACTCTAAAATTTCTGGTTTGAAAGAGCATTTAGTTTTTGTTGAAGCCGGTTCCCCCGCAACCATGGAACGCTACACTTTAAACCATCAAGGCGCGGCTTATGGCTGGGATGTAACGCCTGAACAGACAGGTGCAATGCGCTTAGCTAATAAATCACCAGTTCAAGGTTTGTATTATGCCGGGCATTGGACGGCACCGGGTGGTGGTGTCTATGGTGTGACTTATTCAGGGGTGCAAACAGCACAGAGTATTTTGGGTTTAAAAAAACGCGATGATTTATGGGCGGCATGTTCTTAATCATTTTTATAATTATGTGGCAAGAGTCGTAAGGACGGATTAAATGGATAATGAGTATGATGTGCTTATCATGGGCGGCGGGCTTTCAGGGCTTACCTTAGCCATACAGTTAAAAAGGCAGTTAAGTCAGTTACGCATACTCATTGTTGAAAAAATGATACACCCTGTGCCTGAAGCAGCTCATAAAGTGGGGGAATCGTCAGTTGAAATTGCGAGTCATTATTTTGAGCATGTCTTGGGTTTAAAAACACAGCTAGATAATGAGTTACCAAAATTGGGTTTACGCTTTTTTTATAGTGATAAGGATAATCAAGCGATAGAAAAACGCATTGAATTAGGTCCTCATCACTTTCCAGCCGCAAAAAGCTATCAAATTGATCGCGGACGATTTGAAAATTCGTTAGCTGAATTGTGTGTCGATTTGGGCGTAGAGTTTTTAGATAATGCTAAAGTTAAAAGCATGACCTTGGTTAAGCTAGAAAATCAGATCAGCATTGAAAAAAATGGACACATACAAGAAGTTAAAGGCACTTGGCTAGTTGATGCTAGTGGGCGCATGAGCCTATTAAAACGACAGTTAAAATTAGCAAAGCCGGCGTATCATGATGTTAATTCGTCATGGTTTCGTATTAATCATGAAATCAGTATTGATGATTGGTCAGATAATACTGAATGGCAGAATCGCGTTAAAGCACCGCGTAGGCTGAGTACTAATCACTTAATGGGACATGGTTATTGGGTTTGGTTAATTCCATTAGCATCAGGTGCAACCAGTATTGGTATTGTTGCTGATGCTAAAATTCATTCGTATAAAGAAATTAATACTTTTGAACATGCGCAGGAATGGTTGAAAAAGCATGAACCACAGTGTGCGGCTATCATCGAACAGCATATTGAAAATTTTCAGGATTTTTTAACCTTAAAACATTATTCACATAATTGTAAGCAAATGTATTCGTCCGATGGCTGGGCGATCACAGGCGATGCGGGGGTGTTTTTAGATCCTTTTTATTCGCCAGGTAGTGATTTTATCGCTTTAAATAATAGTTTTATTACGGATCTCATCGTTAAGCAGCAAACGGGAGAGCAGATAGTAGAGCGAACACAGCAGCATGAAAAATTATTTCGCACATTGTTTTTAGCTTTTTCGCCTGTTTATGAGGATCAATATCCTATTATGGGCAATGCGAAAGTAATGAGCCTAAAAATAATTTGGGATTACACTTTGTACTGGAGTGGTGTTGCCTTATTATTTTTTAGAAACAAATTTTGTGATGTCGAATTTATGCAAACAGCTTCGGCTAGTTTGCAAAAGATTTACCATATCAATTTACAAATGCAGCAATTTCTTCGGCACTGGGCAGAAGTTGATGTATCAAGTACGGCAAAAACTGATATTTTTATCAATTACAGTGAAATTATTTATTTGCAGCAACTCAATAAAGATTTATTAGATGAGTTGACTAATGAAGCGCTAGAAAAAAAATTAGCATCAAATTTAGTGTTGATTAAAAAAGTCGCAAATGAAATTTACACAGAAGCGTGTACTGACTTTGTAGAGTTAGAAAATTATGCTCCCGAGATTAAATCATCGGAAGCAGTGTATTTAAATGATGTTTTTAAATTAATACGTTAAATGACTGTGGGCGTAAGTTTCAGCTTACGCCCGGGCTTTTTAGTAGAACTATTTCCCAAAAATCCATTTAATATGTGCAAGCATATCGTCTAAAGAATTCTCTTTAATCGTTTTGATTAATTCATCGACTTTAAAAGCATGGTGTCTTTCATAAACTACACCATGTTGTGGTGCATCAGCTAAGCCTGTTTCACGAGCGTGATCAACAAAGCCGTCGTTTTTCCAGAAAAATGCGCCCGGCATTGTAGTTGGAATCACTAAAACAAAGAATAAAGATCGGCTAAAAGAAGAGGCGATGATTAATGAGCTTGCTAAAATAATCGCCGTAATCAAACCAATAATTCCCGATAAGCCAGTAAAGCTAATGCTTACAGCTAACACTAAGCTTAGCACTAAAAGTGCGTTGCGAAGTTGGTAAGATTTTCCATACTGTGTCGTTTGGCGGTAGTGTGATGCAGTGCCTTCATTATTGATAGTTTTCATATCGCGCGCATGAATTGCATGACCGAGTGCTTCGATGGCCAACCCAGTAGACATGATGATGGCTAGTGTTGGAATGAGTTCACTCAAAAGAGAAAAAGGTAATAAAACTAAGCATACAGTCGCAATAATCAGGGCACCTAAACTAAGTGTAGAGCCTATAAAGGCCGTTCCCGTTTGTAAATGATCCCAAAAAGGACGGGCGGGAATACGGTATAGCTTATACATGAAATATAAGCCAATGGGGCCACTAATAATCGCTAAATATGCAAATGCATCAGCGATAATGCTCATAAATGAGTTATCAAATACGGCAAAAAAAGCATAAGCTAATAGACCAGTATAGAACATCGAGACCCCCGCAATTTCACGGCTAACTGGGGAAAGTCGTAAGTTGTTAAAGCCACGATAAAAACGATGCGGTTTTCCTAAATGCATATTTAACTTAAATAAACCTATGGTACTGAGCGTAAAAATGACCGCCACTAAGCTCATATGAATGGTATAACTCTGCAGTAAATTAAAGCCTTCTAGCCCAAGTCTTTCACCTAAAATTAGCATGACAAAAGCGCCTACGGTTGCTTGAGTAAATAAGGTGAAAATAACATGGGCACTTTCATGGCTGGTTAGCAATGAACGGAAATTCCAATGTTTTTTATGGCCTAATTTTTCATCAACGGTTGCTTTATATTTGCCTTCAGATTCATCTTTAACATATTTTAACGGCATAGAATCAGTACGCGTCATTTCCAGATGTGTCTGCTTTTTTTGTTGGAAACGAATATTAGGGTGTGTAATGTCCGTGGTTGGAAAACCAGGGATTTCAGTAATGGCTTGATCACGATTTTCTGGTACATTCTCAATGACACCAAAATCAAGCGCGTTACCTAAACAGGCGCTGACACAAGATGGTTTTAAACCGACTTCTAAGCGATCAACACACATATTACATTTGCTGACTTCGCCTTTTACAGGGTCTAATTGCGGTGCGTTATAAGGGCATACCCAAGTGCAGTAGCCGCAGCCGAAACAAATATCAGGGTCTTGTAGTACAGCACCATATTCTGTGAATTTAGTGTAGGCGCGTGTAGGGCAGCCTTTTAAACAGACAGGGTCATCGCAATGATTACAGGCCATAGAGATATTAAGGCGTTGATAATCAGGGTAACTACCTCCTTCTACAAAACCGACAGAGCGAAAAGCAATATGCGCAGGATTATCATTTTTTTCGCTGCAAGCCGATTCACAGGCATGGCAGCCAATACAGTTATCTGCATTTAAAAAGAAGCCGTGTTGTTTGTTACGGTTAGGATTGTCACCAATGCCGTCATCACCATTAATATTAAGGCTTTGGTTACGGCGTTCATCGCCTTCTTCTGTTAGTTCAATATTCTGGCCGTAGCGATTTTTATCTTGAGTTTCTTTATCCCAAAGATAGGCGTATTCAGGTTCGTCACTTCTTACTTTAATCATAATATTTGTATTGCAATTGGGTTGGGAGAGAGAACTTAAGGAAAGGCTTTAAGCTCTCTGCAAACTATCTTATTTTGAATATTTCTTAAAAGTTACGTGAGGCCTTGTTAATTTTTGCCCCTTCTTCTTGATTTATAGGTTCAATACGCACTGCCGATTGCTTAAAAGCAGGTTGACGTGAATGCGGGTCTAATAAGCCTAAAGTTAAGCGATTAACGCAATCAAAAAAATGAAAGGGTATAAATACCATATCTCTGGGGACGCGTTGGGTTAGCATGACCATGACGACAGCATCGCTACGACGAGAAACAACTCTGACATAGGATTGATGCGTGACACCCATTTCTGCAGCGATATCAGGGTTCATCTCCATAAATGGGGTTGGACTAAATTTATTATTGTTACCGATTTTTCCTGTGCGAGTACGGGTATGAAAATGCTCAACTAAACGTCCTGAATTTAACCAAAAAGGGTATTGTTCATCAGGAACTTCATTGTTATTTACAAAAGGTAAAGGAATGAGTTTCGCTTTATTACCTGGGTGACAAAATGTTGCATTTTCAGTGTATAAGCGTTTTCCGCCTTGCGGAGGTTGTTCGCCATTGTTCGCTTGTTCTTCTGTGTAGGGCCACTGAATACCGCGATTTTTCTCAATTAAATCATGAGTCATGCCAGATATATCAACTAAACGTCCTTTGGATAAGTGACGCATCTCATTAAATACCTCTGCTGGCGCATAAGGAAAGGTCATTTTTTTTGATTGATCAAAATGCTTAGCGACTTCATTGAATATTTGTAAATCAGTTTTAGTATTCGCATAGGGTTCTTTTACTTTGCGCACGATATTGACGCGCCGTTCAGTATTGGTAAAACAACCTTCTTTTTCTGCCCAAATAGCGGCGGGCAGAAAAATATGAGCATACTCAGTGGTTTCAACATCTTCATAAGAATCCTGAACAATGAGGCACTCTAGTTTTTCTAATGTTTTGCGAATACGTGCAGTATTAGGCATGGATGTCATTGGATTGGTACCAATTAACCATAAGCCTTTAATCGCGCCCGTTTCAATCGCTGGAAAAATATCAGTTTGAGCCAATCCGCGTTGTTTAGGGAAAAATTCAGGGTCAACATTCCAATATTTACCAATTTCTTCTCTATGTTCTGGGTTTTCTAATTGACGATAACCAGGTAAACCAGAACAAGAAGACCATTCGCGTGTTCCCATGGCGTTACATTGGCCAGTAATAGATAGGCTTGTACCGCCTTTTTTACCAATATTTCCAGTTAATAAGCTTAAGTTATTTAAACCGACTACGCCATCAGATCCATGAGTGCTCTGATTAATCCCCATAGTCCATATGTTCATTGCTGCACCAGCATTAGCATAAAGTCTTGCTACGTGGCGGATGGTGTCTTCATCTATACCGCATATTTTAGAAGCCGTAAATGGGTCATATTTTTCAACTTCTTTTTTTAATTCCTCAAAACCCGTGGTATTGGCTTTAATATAGTTTTGATCCTCTAAGCCTTCGGCTAATATTACGTGCATCAAACTATTTTGTAATACCACATCCGTTCCCGGAGTAATAGTAAGGTGCATATCAGCATTTTGTGCGAGCATAGTGACACGAGGGTCAATGACGATAAGTGGAAAATTACGCTTTTCCTGTGCTTCTTTCATGCGCCAATAAATAATGGGGTGTTGTTCAGGAAGGTTAGAGCCCCAAGCAATTAAGCAATCAGTGTGCTCAAAATCCTCATAACAACCGGGAGGGCCGTCTGAACCAAATGAGCGTTTATAACCAGAGACAGCAGAAGCCATGCATAATGTGGTATTACCATCATAATTATTGGTACCAATAACACCACGAGCAAGCTTACCTAAAGTATAAAAACCTTCGGTTAATATTTGTCCTGTGGATACAATGGCAAAAGCGTCACGTCCGTATTTTTCTTGGATGCGCTTTATTTCGGAGGCCATTTTTGATGTTGCATTATCCCATCCGGACTCATCCCAAGGGTTATGAATATCGTCTCTTATTAAGGGTGTTGTACCGCGTCCGGCAGATTCAAAGAGTTCGTGTTCAAAAATTCCTTTTAAGCAAAGTTTACCTTGGTTGACATCTGCTCCACCAACACCGCGAGAGGAAACTGGAGTGCCTTCTTTATTTGTACCAATTTCAATTGAACACCCCGTAGAGCAATAACCGCAGGTGGAATAAGTCCACTTTTCAATTTTTTTATCTGCAATAGTAATAGGATTTTTTTTGTTACGGCCGAATAGCATAGTTTTTTATAGTCAGAGTGTACTTAAAAAAAACGTTTATTCACATTGTGAATAAACGCTGAGTCTTGCTTTTGCATAAAAACAATATTGAAGTAACGCAGAACGTTATTTAATTTTAAGCACTAATGATGCCATAACATAAGTGTTTGATTAAGTACTCATGAAATGGCGTGAGTATATGGAAAACTGAGTCGTTGACCCTTTGTGGTGCGGAGTTGGCAGGGTGAAGAAGGAATTTATTCTATTTTGGTGCAATATTGAAAGAGTAGTTTTATATAAGGTTAATGATAAAATAGTGAATCTTTTCTTTTTATAGTTCATTGATTGTTATGTTAATAGATTCACACTGCCATTTAGATAAATTGGATTTAGGTCCTTACGACAATAATTTTGCGAATTTTATGCAAGCCGCGACAGAGCAAAATATCGAGCAGATGTTATGCATCAGTATTGATTTAGAAGCTTATCCGGCGATGTGTGATTTAGTAGAACCGTATGAGAATATTTCTTTATCAGTGGGGGTACATCCGAATGTGGATGAAGGGCAGGACCCATCAGCGGATGAACTTATTGCCTTAGCGGATAACCCGCGTGTTATTGCCATAGGTGAAACAGGCTTAGATTATTTTCGCAGTGAAGGAGATTTAGCGTGGCAACATGAACGCTTTGCTAACCATATACAAGCCGCTAAAAAAACGCAAAAACCGCTGATTATTCATACCCGAGAAGCAAAAGAAGATACTATAAGAATCTTGCAAGAGCAGGGTGCAGAAGAAGTGGGGGGTGTGATTCATTGTTTTACTGAAGACTGGGAATTTGCACAAAAAGCGATGGACTTAAATTTTTATATCTCGTTTTCGGGGATAGTCACTTTCAAAAATGCACAGTCAGTCCATGATGTTGCCAAGAAAGTGCCTAGCGATCGTTACCTAATAGAAACCGATTCGCCTTATTTAGCGCCGGTACCACATCGCGGAAGGCCTAACTATCCGATGTACGTACAGCAAGTGGCACAATATGTCGCTGATTTGCGTGGTGTGTCTGTTGATGTGGTAGAAAAGCAAGCGAATGAGAATTTTAAGCGCTTATTTAAAGTCACTTGAGCTGAGTGAATTAATTTTGGCATAAAAAAGGGGGATAACATGCTTTGTTATCCCCCTTTTTTGTCTTTATAAAATGTGCTTACATATTATCTAAAATCGCTTTTTTAACCGCGTCTAATGATGCGTCAATAGAGACTGGGTGTGAATCAGTGCACTGTTGAATAGCCGTATCAGGGTCTTTTAATCCGTTGCCGGTTAAAGTACAAACGATAGTGCTACCTTCTGGAATTTTTCCTGTCGCAATGTCGCTTATAGCGCCTGCTAGTGAAGTTGCAGAAGCGGGCTCACAAAAGATACCTTCATATGCAGACAGCATTTTTTGTGCTGCTAGAATTTTATCATCAGAAAAGCTATCAAACCAACCGCCTGACTCTTTGTGAACATTCCATGCTAAATCCCATGATTGTGGGTGCCCAATGCGAATAGCAGTCGCCACTGTTTCAGGATTATCAATCATTTTTCCAGCAGTGAAAGGCGCTGCGCCAGCTGCTTGGTAACCACACATAACAGGGCGGTTATTACTCACGGCTGGAATACCATTGGTTTCCGTCGCGTATTCGCTATAGCCTTTCCAGTAAGCCGTGATGTTCCCTGCATTACCAACAGGTAAACAGTGGTAGTCGGGTGCTCTGCCTAATTCATCAACAATTTCGAAAGCCGCTGTTTTTTGGCCTTCAATTCTAAATGGGTTGATTGAGTTAACGATAGTAACAGGCGCATGATCAGCAACTTGTTTAACTAAGCTCATACCTTCATCGAAATTACCTTTAATTTGGATGATTTCAGCGCCGTACATTAATGTTTGTGCGAGTTTTCCTTGTGCAATTTTGCCTTCAGGAATTAATACAAAGGCTCTGATTCCTGCGCGTACTGCGTAAGCAGCTGCGGCAGCAGAGGTATTACCCGTAGATGCACAAATAATCGCTTGGCTACCGTCTTCAACGGCTTTTGTAACTGCCATGCTCATACCGCGATCTTTAAATGATCCTGTCGGGTTTAAGCCTTCATATTTGACATAGATTTTGACATCTTTACCGATCAGTCTTGGAATGTTTAGTAACTCAATCAGTGGAGTATTACCTTCGCCTAAGCTGATAATGCGAGTGGAATCACTGACAGGTAGACGATCCCTGTAGTTTTCAATTAAACCGGTGTAGCGTTTGTTGGTAGCCATAATATTTAACCTAATGTTTCAAGACGGATACGTGTTACTTGTCCAGTAACTGATGAGAGTTTTTCGATAGCAGAAATGGCAGTATTCATTTCTTTTTCTATCGTACGTTGGGTTAGCATAATCACAGGAAGATTTGTTTCCCCATGATGCGGTTCTTTTTGGATGATAGCTTCTATGCTGATATTTTGTGTTGCCAATATATTGGTGATGTCAGCTAAAGCGCCCGGTTTATCTTCCACTGTTAAGCGTAAGTAGTAGGCCGTTTGAATGTCTTCTTGAGGCAGAATTGGACTATCAATAATAGACGCATCCTGAAAGCCTAAAGAAGGCATGCGATCACTTGAATTTAAAGGTAGCGCGCGCACGACATCAACGATATCAGCAACAACAGCGGAAGCAGTCGCTTCTGCACCTGCGCCAGCACCATAATATAGCGTAGGGCCAACCGCGTCAGCCTGCACTAAAACAGCATTCATTACGCCATCTACATTAGCGATTAAACGACGCTCTGGGATCAGTGTAGGGTGAACTCTAAGCTCAATGCCTTTATCTGTTTTTCGTGCAATACCTAAGTGTTTAATGCGGTAGCCTAGTTCGCCAGCATATTCCACATCTTCACGGGTTATTTTTGTAATCCCTTCAGTAAAAACATTTTCAAACTGTAAAGGGATGCCAAAAGCAATGGAGGCAAGGATCATTAGTTTATGTCCTGCATCAATCCCTTCTACATCAAAAGTAGGATCCGCTTCGGCATAACCTAAAGCTTGTGCTTCGGCTAATACATCGGCGAAATCACGCCCTTTATCGCGCATTTCAGTAAGAATGAAGTTGCCTGTGCCATTGATGATGCCTGCGAGCCAATTAATTTGGTTACCGCTTAAGCCTTCACGAATAGATTTTATAATCGGAATTCCACCAGCGACTGCCGCTTCATAACTCACCATTACATTTGCTTCTTTTGCAGCAGCAAATATTTCATTGCCATGTAAAGCAATAAGCGCTTTATTGGCAGTAACAATATGCTTACCATTCGCAATCGCTTTTAAGACCAGTTCTTTCGCTAAGCCAGTGCCACCCATCAATTCTAAAATTATTTCAATCTCGGGATCATTGATGATATCCATAGAATCAGTACTTAAATCAATTCCTTGGGTATCGCAAATTCGTTCACGAGTTAAGTCTCTAGCTGAAGCGCGGGTGATGATAATATCGCGGCCAATTCGGCGTGATATTTCTTCTGCGTTACGTTTTAAAACGTTAACTGTGCCACCACCGACAGTACCTAATCCTAAAATGCCTACTTTTACTGGCTTCAAACCAAACTCCTGAGATATTTGAATAATAAAATTTTATGTTGATTTCAGATTATTGAAATCTTAAATTAAACCGTCTTTTTTAAACATGGCACGAAGTCCGCGTATCGCTTGACGGGTGCGGTGTTCATTTTCAATTAAACTAAAGCGCACATGATCATCACCAAACTGGCCAAAGCCAATGCCGGGAGAAATCGCAACACCTGCGTCAGTGATTAATTTTTTAGCAAATTCAATCGAGCCCATTTCTTTATAGAAATCAGGTATTGGTGCCCAAACAAACATGGTTGCTTTAGGTTTTTCTACGCTCCAGCCAATTGAATTTAATCCATCACAAAGCACGTCTCTGCGCTCTCTATACATCTCGCAAATTTCAGCAACACAGTCTTGCGGACCTTCTAATGCAGTAATAGCCGCAATTTGAATGGGCGTGAACATACCATAATCAAGATATGATTTAATACGTGCTAGTGCGGCGACAAGTTCTTTATTGCCGCACATAAAGCCAACACGCCAGCCCGGCATATTATAACTTTTAGACAGGGAGAAGAACTCAACAGCAACTTCATCTGCACCTTCAACTTCTAAAATAGAAGGGGCTTTATAGCCATCAAAGACAATATCTGCGTAGGCAATATCGTGAACTACCCAGATTTTATGTTCTTTTGCTACGGCAATGATGCGTTCAAAGAATCCTAAATCGACACATTCAGACGTCGGGTTGCCTGGGAAATTGAGAATAAGCATTTTAGGCTTAGGCCATGATTCTGCGATTGCTTTGTGCAACTCTTCAACAAAATCGACACCCGGCACCATTTTTACGTGTCTTAAATCTGCGCCAGCAATCACCACACCGTAAGGGTGAATAGGATAGGCTGGATTGGGAACCATGACAGTATCACCAGGGCCTAAGGTCGCTAGTGCTAAATGCGCTAAACCTTCTTTTGAACCAATGGTCACAATCGCTTGTGTTTCAGGATCTAAGTCTATGTCGTAACGTTTTTTGTACCAGTTACAAATCGCTTGTCTAAGTCTAGGTATGCCACGTGAGACAGAATATCGGTGTGTATCCTCACGCTGAGTGGCTTCAACCATTTTATCGACGATATGTTTAGGCGTTGGTTGGTCAGGGTTGCCCATACCAAAATCGATAATATCTTCGCCTCTAGCCCTGGCTTCTGCTTTTAACTCATTGACGATATTAAATACATAAGGGGGTAGGCGACTAATACGGTGAAATTCTTCCATTGATGACTCAGATTTTAAAATTAAAGTGTTTAGTTTTTGACTCAACCGACTAATTTACTGCGCTTGCTTGAACATGTCAAATGCTAAAGAATGGGAGTGGGCATTCTTTAGCAGATATAAGTTTTGCTAATTAAATAGCGTGATGGTTTAAAGTGTTTGTAAATTAAAGCACTTCCGATGCATGATCGGCTAAACGCGAACGTTCACCTCTTTTTAAAGTGATATGAGCGCCGTGATTCCAAGATTTAAATTTATCTACAACATAGGTTAATCCAGAACTTGTTGCGGTTAAATAAGGGGTGTCAATTTGCGATAAATTACCGATACAAATTATCTTAGTGCCTGGACCTGCACGCGTAATTAAAGTTTTAATTTGTTTAGGGGTTAAATTTTGTGCTTCATCAATTATAAGATAGCGATTCAAAAAGGTTCGGCCACGCATAAAATTCAATGAGCGGATTTTAACTCGATCTCTGATAATTTTATTGGTGGTGTCTTTTTCCCATGCGTTGTCAGCACTATGATCTGTAGAGGCATCATCATTTTGATGGGATAATAATTCTAAATTATCCACCAGCGCACCCATCCACGGTGCCATTTTCTCTTCTTCAGTACCGGGTAAAAATCCAATATCTTCACCGACAGCTACTGTTTCTCGCGTCATAATGACTTCGGTATAGGCTTTGTTTTCTAAGGTTTGTTCTAACCCAGCAGCAAGTGCTAATAAGGTTTTACCTGTACCTGCGGTGCCGAGTAAGGTAACAAAATCTATCTCAGGGTCCATAAGTACATTAAATGCAAAGTTTTGTTCACGATTTTTTGCATGAATACCCCATGCACTTAGATGACCGGTACGGTAATTTTTAGCAAGTTCGAGAGTGGCAATGCCATCATCAATGGTGCGGACAATGGCTTCAAAATCAGAATTATCTTCAATGTAGAGATATTGATTTGGGTGCCAGTCAGCTACTAGAGGGCCGGATAACTTGTAAAACGTAGTACCACTATCTTGCCAAGACTCCATTTTATTGCCATGCGTATCCCAAAAGTTAGCTGGTAGCGCTTCCGCACCTCGATAAAGTAGATCTATGTCATCCAGGGTTTGGTCGGTATGGTAATCTTCAGCAGTGAGCTCTAAAGCAGCTGCTTTGATACGCATATTAATGTCTTTAGAGACAAGAATAACGGAGGTATCAGGGTATTTTTTAGTTAAAGCAAGAACAATGCTAAGTATCGAATTATCAGCAAGGTTACCGGGCATTGATGCAGGTAATGCCGCATCTAAATGCTGAGTTTGAAAAAATAAGCGACCGTCTAAGGCTCCTTCTTTCTGACCTGAACTTTGTAATTGAGAAAGAGGAAGTCCTTTATTGATATCTTGTTGATTGGTGCCATGCAGTAAATCATCAATAAAACGGCTGACTTGTCGTACATTACGTGAAAGCTCAGATAAACCTTTTTTTGCGTGGTCTAACTCTTCGAGAACGACCATGGGAATAAAGATATTATGCTCTTGGAAATGAAATAAAGCAGCAGGATCATGCATTAAAACATTGGTATCCAAGACGAAAAGTTTTTTTGTGTCGTTAATGTTCATTTTATACTCCTAAATCCTTTAAAACTTGAAGCACCTCTTCAATATGTGTTTTGACTTTTACTTTACGCCACTCATGAATCAAGATGCCTTCTGGGTTAATTAAAAAAGTGCTACGTTCAATACCGCGCGCTTCTTTGCCATACATCATTTTCATTTTGATAACATCAAATTGAGTGCATAAAGCTTCCTCTTTGTCGCTGAGTAAATCAAAAGGAAATGCTTGCTTGCTTTTAAAGCCTTCGTGTACGCGGACACTATCACGAGAAACCCCTAGTATCACTGTGTTTAGATCTTTAAATGCTTCGATGTTATCGCGGAAATCTTTACCTTCCGTAGTGCAGCCGGGCGTGTTATCTCTGGGGTAAAAATAAAGCACAACATATTTACCCTGATAATCTGAGAGTTGGATGGTTTTATCGCCTGTAGCAGGAGCAGAAAAATTATTAATTGGCTGACCAATGCTAGTAGTACTCATGCGAATTCCTTGTGTTTGTGTACGTTATGATAAGAGGCTTTGACCTTAAGGTTAGCATAAAGAAGCCGGTAGTAAATCACTATTTTGTAAATAAGAAGCTTGAAATTTCAGTTGTAATATTGTTAGAGGTTAATGGTAAAATTAGAATAATTATGGCTCATAAAGATGAAAAAGGAATAGCTGAATATGGCTGAAGCAAATCAAGATGAAGCAATGGACAGTAATTTTGAAGATGATTTGGATAAAATGCTGCAAGAAACCGCTGATCAGTTAGGTGGTGATGCTGAAAGCCAAGAAGCAATAGATGATTTATTGACTGCGGAAGATGACGCTACCTTAGAGGGTGAAGCCGAGAATGTTGATGATTTAGTCGATGCGTTATTAAAGGAAAATGAACACGTACAAACTGATGAAGTTATTGATGAGTTTGCAGAGGACCCCGTTGATGAATTTGCAGAGGACCCTGTCGATGAGTTTGCTGAGGACCCTGTTGATGAATTTGGCGAAGATGCGGATGATATTGTTGATAAAGCATTAGATAAAAGTATTGAAGAGCAGCCGATAGATGAATTTGCAGCAGATGAGGAAGTCAGCGAAGAGACGCCTGCCACGTTTGATATTTCAGATGATGATGACGAGATTGATGAAGCAGAGGTCGTTACCGTTGATGAGCCAGGGCCTGAGAAAAAAGAGGTCGCAGCAGCAGAGCCAGTTGCAGCTAAGAAGCAATCTGCAAAACAAGCAACGAGTGCAATCAACTTAGGTGCTGAGAAAGCACAGGATGAACGCATTACCTTGTTAGCTAATGAAATTACCGAACTAAGAAAGCATTTTAATTTCTCGGATGCGATAGAAAAAATTGTCAATGACGAGAAAAAGACTAAGCAAGAGTCTGAAAATACGCATAAAAAATTAAAAATATTAAGTATTTGTGCATTGGTGATTGCTGTATTAGCTATCGGAATAGGTAGTACGGTGTTGTTTTTTAATCTTCAATTAGAGGGGACCGTTGAGGAAGCGCGGAATTCTTTGTTAGATATAGAAGATGAAATGGAGGCGCGCGCAATTAATCCAAATGATGAAAAGATTAAAACCGTACAAGCGCGAATAAAAGAGTTGCAAAACACGCTAGATGCAAGTGCTAAAGAGATAGATTTATTGATTGCCGATATTTCTAATGATAAAAGTCAAGCGACTAGTTTAAACACGACTATGAAAACAGATATAACCCAGCTTTCAGATAAAGTTGTGGTGCTAGAAACTGAGTTGGAAAGTGTTAAAAAAGCAAGGTCAGCACGTAAGGTGGTGAGTAAAGCTAAGTCTAAAGCTAGAAAACCACGCGAGTGGGTTGTTAATTTAGTTTCGTTTAAACAGCGCTGGTATACGGATAAAAAAGTAGAGAGCTTTAAGCAGCAGGGTATTCCTACAGAGGTTGTGACTACCGAAGTGAAGGGTGAAAAATGGTTTCGTATTCGAGCGGTAGGATTTTATAGTAAAGTGGCTGCTCAGGATTATGCGGATAAAGTTAAGCGAGTACTTAATCTTGGTTCTGTGTGGGTTTCTGCAAAGTAGTTAGAGTATAGTTCCCACGCAGGAGCATCACTGCCATTAAGTTAAGCATTTTTCTTTTTAAAAACAATGCTTTTTCTGCCGTTTATGAAAGTTCAGCAATCGCCTCGCTGATGATTTTTTACGAGGTGGGTTGCGGTGTTTTCGATCAACGGTCGGATTGGTTAAAAACAGAGCCGTTAGTTTTTCTTCTATTAAATCGGTTTCGTCCTCCCCAAACAGTAAATCGAACGCATGATTTTTGATCGCATTAAACGATACTGAACGATTGACCGTCTGTGGGTATTTTGTTTCTTTTGAGTCTAATTGTTTTTGTGCTGCATCTGTTAAAATTGACTCAAGCCCTGTTAAATAAACACTTGCATGAAAATCTTGCCTGACCGCTTCCGCCTGAGTGCCTGTAAAATTCTCCAATTCTAGTCGCGTTTTCAGTAGACCATAAAAGGTTTCAATTCCCCAGCGCAAATAATACAGCTCAGCAAAATCAACTGTTGGATAACGTGCCTCGCTATACAAAGAAGTCACCAACACTTCGTTTTCTCCGGTACTTAATTTAACCCGCACAAAACGCACTTTCAATGAAGTCGGTAGACCTAGTTTACGAATAAGAGGCATTTGTTTGGCGCAAGGTTTAAGTATTGCCGTTTGACTGTCAGGCCCTTCGCCTTTTAGCATTTTTCTGGCAACAGAAAACGAAGCCGCTGAACAACGAATAACATAGTCTCTCTGGCTTTTAGTCAGTTCAGCTAGCATCCGATACGAGGGATAGTTTCTGTCCATCGTTAATAAATCTTTCGCTTTTGTGTGAGCTAAATGCTCAACTGCCAAATCAATTTCATAGGCTTTCGCTTTACCTAAGCGCGCATCAATAGCTATCCGATTCAATACATCATAAAGAACCGATGCCAATGCATACGGGTGTTCGCCTATTATTTCACTATCTTTACCATTTGAATAAGTAATGGTGCCAAATTCGTCTCTTACATTGTCAGTATTGGGTAAAACAACCTTAGAACCATCGACAGCTAAAACTCGAAAGCCCCAAAATTTATGATAATCATCATCGCCATATACCGTTTCAACTATCGCCGTTCGGTTTAATTCAATGAAAGCACTGTGCTTAAGCTTGTAGCGTGCTTGTGAATAAGCACTGGCTGTTACAGGGGGTAAATCTAACCAGCTCATGGCTTCATTGACTACATTTTGCAATGATTTCACACTTTTCCTTATGATTAATGCCATCAATATTGAAAATGACAAACTACGTTTTCGAGTAAAGCATTTATCTGAACTTCGGTGGTTTTCTATTAGCGATGTACTTGTAATCTGCTTCCTGCTTTCATTTATTGCCTTGCTTTTTCTAGACATCACTACCATAAAATATGGTTATTATCCTTGATTTTCAATGGATTTTCCTTAACTTAATGGCAGTGATGCAGAGCGTGGGAACTATATAAATAAGCAATCTAGCTTATTTAATGCTTTGACCTATTTTTTCACCGAGTTGTACTTTTGTACCGGCGCTGAACGTGTCTTCCCAATTCACGGCATCTTCACCAAATAAAGCAATAATCGTTGATCCCATATTAAAACGGCCGAGTTCTTCACCTTTTTTCAGTTGCGGTGCATCATCCCCTGTGTAAGTCCATTTGCGTACTTCTTTTGCGCTAGGAGGAGTGACTTCACCATGCCAAACCGTTTCTATACTGGCAACAAAAATAGCACCGACTAATACGAGTGCCATTGGACCTGCTTCAGTATCAAAAATAGCAACGACACGTTCATTCCTAGCAAACAAGCGTGGAACTGAATTAGCGGTTGCGCCGTTAACACTAAATAAACGACCGGGTACATGGATCATTTCTCTTAACGTGCCATCTAAAGGCATGTGTAAACGGTGGTAATCTTTAGGGGATAAATAGATGGTGGTAAATTTACCGTTCTTAAAAGTAGCCGCGCGTTCCTCATCGCCACCTAATAAATCAACGGCTGTATAGCTCATGCCTTTGGCTTGAATAATATCTCCGTCAGTAATATTACCTGCTTGGCTTACTGCGCCATCGGCAGGACAAGCGATTGAACCCTGTTCGCTGCTAATAGTTCGTGCACTGGCTTTTAATTCACGTGTGAAAAAGTCATTAAAGCAGCTGTAAGATGTCATATCTGGATTGATTGCTTCATCCATATTGACGCCATAATGCGCAACAATTTTACGGATAAATAAATTTTTCCATGCTTTGTTTTTACTAAAAGTAAATTTCCGCATCAATCGAGATAAAGGGTGGTGCGGTAAAATATATTGCGGGAGTGTAGTTAAGCTTTCTTTAAATGTCATGATGGTTTTTTGGTGTCATTGGATTTTCCACTTAAATAATAGGCAAAGGCAATCACTTCAGCAACAGCGGCATATAGTTCTTGTGGGATTTCATCGCCCAAGGGAACTTGCGCTAAAATTTCGGCGAGTTCTGGGTTGCTTTGTAGTGGAATATTATGTTCTTCAGCAATTTCTAAGATTCTTTCTGCTGTTAAGCCTTTGCCGCTTGCGGTCACTTTAGGCGCACTGCTGCCGTCGTATTTTAAGGCGACGGCAACATGTCTGCCTTTAGTGGGTTTGGGCATGTAAAGCTAAATCTTTATCGCTTATAGGGATAAGGTGAATTAGAGTTTGTAAATAACACTATTGTTAGTTGCGTCTCTAGGGTCACGTTTTCTTTTTATAGTTTGGTCTTTGCGATCTTGTTGATATTTACTAATCATTTCTCCCCAAGTTGAATATTTCTGATATTCCTCAAAGCCATCTGCTTTACGCTGTAAAAAGACTTTTTTGCCTTCTGCAATTAGCTCTTCTGGATTTTTACCCCCGACGATATCTAAAAATTCCTTGTTATCTCTGTAATAATCACGAATCGCCCAGTAAGAGAGCTCGAAAGGAATACGTAGTTCTGTTGGTAAGCGACTTTTGATTCGGTTTGCTGATTTTAATGAAGACTTAAAGCTTCGACCACTCACTTGATCACCACCGGTACAGCCAGTGGAAATTAACAGAGCTATTGAAATAAATAGGATTGAAAGTAGGCGCATATTAAAGATTCCTCGCGGTAATTGATTTATTTTTATTATAATGATTTGTTCAAGGTGAAAGACCAAGGTTTTTATATGGAAATCGGGTTGTTTTTATACCAAACCTTAGTAAATTACTAAGTTATTATATTACATAAGCAAATATTAATGCTGGAATTTATTACAACTTTAAAGCGTCGCTATCAAACCATTCAAACAGGTGATAATGCTGAGAAATGCATAGAACAGCTTACGTTTATCGAAGCGTTTCTACAAAAAACAAAAATTAGTTCTTTACCGACTAATATAGCGGTCATCGGCCCAACTCAATCAGGTAAAAGCTCGGTTGTTAATTTATTACTTAATCAAGAGTCGGCAGGCGTAAGCCCATTAGCCGGGTTTACTGTGCACCCTCAAGGTTTTTCAGTGGCACAAAAAGCTGATAATCTGCTGGCTGTAAAAGACTATTTTTCTGATTTAGTGGAAGTGGCGCAATCTTCTTTAGAGCCACATAATTATGATTGTTATTCATTAAGTGCTTGCCCGCAGAATAATTTGCCCGCTTGTGTGGTATGGGATACGCCCGATTTTGATTCCATAGATGCCGCATCGTATAAGACGGGAGTGCTTAAAACCATTGCACTTGCTGATATTCTAGTTTTAGTTGTCAGTAAAGAAAAATATGCTGACCAATCGGTTTGGGATGTTTTGGCATTAATAGCACCGCTTAATCAGCCGGTTGTGGTTGTGTTGAATAAATTAGTGGCAGGATCAGAAAGCTTAATTATTGATTCTTTTAAAGAACGCTGGCAGCAATTAAGAACCGATAAAACACCGAGTTTAGTTGCTTTTTTATTTACTAAAGGTGGGCTACAGAATGAACATGAAAGAGAGTTAAACGCCTTACTGGCAACTAAAGTTAAAAAAATTCAACGACAGCATAATGAGCAGTTGGCTAAGCAATTTATACAAGCACATTGGGCAAACTGGCTTGCGCCTATTAAAGCCGAGCAAGAAGCGGAGGCACGGTGGTTAGCGATTATTGATGCCGTGCTTGAGGGAGGGGTAGAAAATTATAAGCGTGATTATTTAGACCACCCGCATCATTACGATACATTTCAGAATGCATTAGCCCGCTTACTTGTTTTGTTAGAGGTTCCTGGGATTGCTAAAATTTTAGGCAAAAGTCGGCGCATATTGACTTGGCCGATGAGAAAAGTTTTTTCAATGGGGAGCAGTTCAAAACAACAAGGGGCTTATCCTACCACACAAGAAACAGTAGTATTACAGCAGATAGCAGAGCATGTCTTATTACAATTAGGCGATAAAATTCTTAATCAAATAGACCCTGCATTAGGTAAAGAATCTTGGTGGAAGTCGATCAATACTCAGCTTAGAACAGAGAAGCCGTTTATTTTGCAGGACTTTGAAAGTAAAACGCTGGATTATCATATTGGCTTTAAAGAGGATATTGATGAAACGGCGCAAAGCTTATATAAAAAACTAGAAGAGCACCCAGCGATTTTAAATAGCCTGCGTGCAACGCGGGTAACAGCGGATGCTGCCATGTTGGTTTTGGTTTTACAAGCGGGTGGAATTGGCTTACATGATTTACTCATTGCGCCTGCCATGTTGTCATTGACTGCTTATTTAGCAGAAAGTGCTGTCGGTGGGTATTTGCATAAAGCTGAGATGGAATTAAAACAACGTCAATTGAATGTGGTAAAACAGCAATTATTGTTAGATGTTATTCAGCAAGCGTTGATTGAGTTACCTGAAAAAATGGCAAAAACACATTATTTTAATATTTCTGCTCAGCAGCTTTTAGCAGCAGAAGCGCAACTTAAAGACAAACCGAATGGCTTACGATTATTCTGATTTAGTACAACAGGCTCAGCAATGGGCGCAACAAACCGTAAATGAGCGTTGGCTAGCAAAAACAGAGGTACAGGTTTTGTTGAGTGATGAAATCCAGCAAACTCAAACAATTTTTACTAATAATGAAGCGCGGCCGTTGGTTGTGGCATTTTTGGGTGGCACGGGTGTCGGTAAAAGTACCTTATTGAACCGTTTAGCGGCTAAAGATATCGCTAAAACAGGCGTGGTGAGGCCTACCTCAAAGGAAGTCACTTTATTTCATCATAAAGAGATTAATATTAGTCAGCTGCCGGAAGGGTTTCCCTTAGAAAAAATAATTATTGCTGAGCATTCTGAAGATCAAAATAAGCATATTATTTGGATGGATATGCCTGATTTTGATAGCACCGAAGCAAGTAATCAAGACATAGTTTTAGATTGGTTGCCGCATATCGATGTACTGATTTATGTGGTGAGTCCAGAGCGTTATCGCGATAATAAAGCGTGGCAATTATTATTAGCAGAAGGCGGTAAGCATGCGTGGGTGTTTGTTTTAAATCAATCAGATCGCGCACAAACTGAGCAATATCAAGATTTTATTTTGCAATTAAATAAGGCAGGGTTTGATCAACCCTTAGTTTATCAAAGTTGTTGTCTTGCTGATAATGATGAAGGGGCAAATGATGAATTTATTGCCTTACAAGAAATGATGCAATCATTGGCAACGGAGAAAACGGTTAAGCAGCTTGCCGTGCGCAGTGAGAAAGTGCGTAAACAGGCACTTATTGCTGCACTTAGCCAAGTTAAGCAACAAATCGGTGCTGAAAATTCCCAACAAAATCAATTGAATGATTTTTGGCAGACTGAATGGCACAGTTTTGAGCGCTTACTTAAAGAAGCGATGGTGTTACCGATACAACAACTGGCACAAAGTTATGCCTTGAATAGTTCTGATTTAGCGAAGCAATCGACAAATCATGAGCTCTGGGATACTTGGGCGCAAACACGATTTTTAGATGCGCTCGATGGCTTGGTTTTACAAGCTGATGCGATTGACTTACCTGTTAACCCCTTGCGTTTACGTTTGGATGAGTTGCGTAGTAATGTAAAGCAAAGTATTCAAGATTTGACCTTGCTAGAGGTAAGAAAGTCTTTAATAAAGCCTGGGAATGTAGTGCAACGATCAGTATTAAAAATAGCGGGGATTGCTGAAATTATATTACCGATTAGTGCAATGGGCTGGGTAGGGTATCAGGCATTTATGCATTTCTACAAAAGCAGTTTGATGGATACGCCGCAATATTTAGGGACTAATTTTGCAATTAATAGTGTTATGTTGATTGCCATTGTGTGGCTATTCCCCTATTTTTTACAAAAGAAATTACAGCCATCATTAGAGAAAGCGGCAGTGAAAGGCTTGCAAAAAGGGGTAGATAAATCCCTGCAAAAACTGAATTTAGACGTGCTTGCCAGCATAGGAAATTATGAACAGCAGCGACAAATTCAGCATCAGCAAGTGCAGAAGATTATAGGCAACTGTGTGTCCGAGTCTGCGCAGCAAATTGATGCAGCAGAATCGAGTGACTTAACGCGGATGCTATTACCTTAAATAGCTTAATCGTCACGTTTAAAAACTTGAGTCCAAGCCCAAAGCGATACGATTGATGCGACAAGCACATAGGCATAATTGGCCGTTAGCCTTAGCGTGGTGTTGCTGGGGTCGTGCGCTAATGTATCTTTAAGTCCTGGGGTAATGAAATAGGTCCATAGCAGGGCAGGGACAAAAAAAGATAAAAAACCGATCAACGCTTTAGGAACAGGATTTACATTTGCTTCTAATGCGGAACGGATAAATAAAATAACGATAATGATAGCTGCAATAGTACCGGGCATGAGCTTTCCTTGAAAGTGAGTGAAATTGAATAATAGCCTGTAGAAGGAATTATTGTCTAGTTTATTGCGCTTGTATAATTAAAGTGTCGGATAGGGTAACTATGGATGAAATAATAAAAATTGCCTTTGCAGGCTCAATGTTGGGCTTCGTGGTTGGGAGTATGTTAACGCTAGGACTAGGTTTAACAGTAAGGCAGATTATTGCACCGTATAAAAAAATCAAACCGTTAATTTTAGCGTTAATGGCTAATTTCTTATTTGTACCGCTGTTTGCATTTTACCTAGTGCAGTGGCTTCCTATGCCGGAAGGTGTGCGTATTGGCATTATTCTTTTGTCTTTAGGTGCGGGCGCTCCGTTTGTGCCTTTAATCGTCGGAGTTGCTAAAGGTGATGTCGGTGGTTCGGTGGGATTGATGGCATTGCTTTTGATTATGACGGTTATATTGATGCCACTTGTTATTCCTTTTGTATTACCAGGGACGATGCTTAGCTCAATAGAAATAGCCAAGTCTTTAGTGAGCATCATGTTGCTGCCTTTGCTTATAGCGCTTTGCTTTAATGCTTATTTTTCTGAAGTTGCGCTGCGCCTACAGGTTTTTACACGAAAAATGACGGGGCTTTCGGTTTTAGGCCTTAGTGTCTCTATTTTTTATTTATATGCGGATGTGATTGTTAGTAATTCCGATGTGTTAATACTTATTAGTGTATTTTTTCTTGGTGCTGCCTTGATAGGTGGCTTTATGGGCGGAAGAAGTAGGGATGCGAGAATTTCATTGCTTGTTGGTACCGGGTTGCGTAATCCACCCGTTGCAATCTTAGTGGCAAGCCAAAATTTTTCTGCTGAACCTTTGGCGGCTATTGTGCCTTTGTTACTTGCTATTATAGGCGTGTTAATTTTATTACCGTGGGCTAAAATAATTAGTCGATCTGCTTGATCTATCGCTGAGGAAATCTATGAAAAATGCACTTGAACTTAAAATATTACCACCGCTAGCCATGCTTATTTGTGCGGGATTAATCCACATAATAGCTCAGGTTTTGCCTGTTAGTACTATGTTGCTGGATTATAGGGAAGGGCTGACGGGGTTTTTTATTATATTGGGTTTGTCGATTGATTTATCTGCGATGGCCTTTTTTCTACGTGCCAAAACAACAGTTAATCCTTATACGCCAGATAAGTCTTCCGCTTTAGTGACTTCGGGTATTTATCGAGTAACGCGTAACCCGATGTATTTGGGTTTAATTTGCTTGTTATTGGCTTGGACGATTTGGTTGGGCTGTTTATTTGGTTTGCTAATTATTGCGTTATTTCAGCAATACATCACGCGATTTCAAATAACGCCTGAAGAGAGATCTCTGCAGACGTTATTTGGTAAGGCTTATGATGATTACTGCGCGCAAGTAAGGCGCTGGATATAAAGCAAGCCTAGCTCTAATGCGTTTCTTTGCTGGGAACCCAGCTAGCACTAGGGTTATAGGTAGTGATTTTTTCAACTTCTAGCTTAGTTTTTTCACCCAAGTTTTGTTCATAGATAATACCGGAATGGTTGACGATGAAAGTCATTATTCCCGTTTCAGCGTATTCTTCTGGCCACGCAATGAGAGCAAAGCCTTTAGTCATTTTTCCATCAACTAAATAAGGAGTGATGCCACCATGTGCATCATCGCCTTGAGCGTTCAGTATTTTATAAAAATAACCGTGATACCCTTGTTGAATTTCCCGGTCTGCAAAAAGAGGGCCTAGAGGACTTAAGTTCTCATCGGCTTGAGCTTTCCAATATAAACCATCGTGTTTTTCAGCTGAGCTAATAAATTTTTGGGCATACTCTAAAATTCCATCAGCGTTATGGTCAGTTTCAAAGTACTCCATTTGCGCATCATAATAAGCCAACACGGCTTGCATCACATTTAGCTCATTTCTACCGATGCGACGAATGCGCATGCGTTCTAGTCCTTCTGCTATATCAAAATACCATCCTGTTGAGCCAGATACGATAGGGATGGGAAACGTCCAATTATTTTTTCCCACCTGAATCATTTTTTTATCTTGGCCTTGTGCAATTAATTTATGCTGTGATTTCCAAGCGCTGAGAAAATGCACAATATCCTCGTTACTGAGATTATCAACCGGTAATACAGTTTTATAGTTTTCGCCTAAAATGGCGTTTAAATTAGCTGTATTTTTATTTTCAACCGCTAGCACAAAGGCATCAGCAGCTTCTTCTGGTGTGCTAAATGCAGTTTGTTTAAGTGTTGGGTCTATTGCTAATGAAACTGCAGTGTCTTTTTCTATTGACGCACAAGAAAGTGGCGATAATATTAGCCCTAAAAGTAAAATTTTGAATAAATGAGTCATGGTGAGTATCGGTGTGTTTTTTAAAATAAATTTCATAGTTTCTAATCCTTTTAGCGACGACCGCGACCACCGCCGCCACTACGTCCACCACCAGAAAATCCACCGCTACGATGGCTAGAATGTGATGAGCGATTGCTGTAATTGCCTCGATTAGTACTTCTTCGAGAGCTGGAACTATTTCTAGCGCCTTTAAAGGCATTGTTGCGCGAATTGGAGCTGTTTTTAGAACCTTTAAAAGCATTATTGCTGCGAGAGCCTGATGCAGCGTTTGATTGTCGCTTATTTGCGAAATTTTTATTTGTTTGGCCAACTGATGAGCGTACTTTATTTCCCTCAGCACCTTTAAGTTGTTTGCGGCCTTCAGCAGGGTTAACGGCGCGCTTATTTAAGGTGTTGCGAGCCTTATCTCGCTGAGTATCGCGACCACGAAAGTCTTTACGTTGCTCAGCACCTGCACGCTTATTGTTGTCACGAGACAAATTATTGCCACGGTTATTACGGTCGTGATTCCAGTTATTATTTTTGTTGTTAATATTTAATTTGTTGCGGTTGACATTGATATTATTGTACCTGTTTACATTAATATTAACGCTGCCTCGGCCATGGCCCCAACGGCAGTTTCCCCACAGTGCATAAGTAATACCTACGCCAACGGCAAAACCGACAACGGGCATCATGGGGCGATAGACATAAGTCGGGGGATAATAATACCAAGGCGTGTAATGAGGCCACCACCAGGTGCCGTACACTACGGTTGTATTATAAACAGGTACATACACCACTTTCGGATTGGTTGGTTCAATGATGATAATGGTTTCAGCGGCTTTTTCTTCAACTACTATTTTTTGTTCGGCACTGCTTTTAAGGTTACCTTCATCTTGGGCTTTTTTGCGTAATTTTTGTACGCTATCCATGACTTTTTCTGAATCAGCTAAAAAAGCATCGCCTGTTTTTTTTACCCAATCAGGCTGTTTGCTCATCATGTCTAAAACTTGCGGGAAAGCCACTAAGGACATAACGCTAGGGTCCCATTTTTTTTCCTGCACCATTTTAACGGCAGCATCACCTTCTTGTTTAGGGTTGTCTTTAGACCACTTAATGGCTTCCGTTACATCGCTAGGGTAAGTAGTAGCCATCAGTATTTGTGCTAATAAAGAATCAGGATACAGGGCAATAGGGGCCATGAGTTGATCTAATTCAGCTTCACTGGTTGTCGCTGGGGTAGCTTTTGTAGTGGTTGCTTGTGATTTATCTGCCGTATCACTTGCTTGTACAGTGCTAAGAGAAAAAATAGATAAAGAGATGAAAAGGCTGTAGCTAAAAATTTGGGATGATTTTTTCATAAATTATTTTTTTAAAATCTAAAATGAAGAACAATACAAAAGCTTAGATGTGCCAGATTCGTATTTATAAGTAGCTTAAAAAGATTGAGCCTGAATGTTTGACCTTAAAACCACGATACCATAAACAGAATGGATAAAGTAATGTTAGTGCCATTAAGCTAACTATATACGCCATATTAATATCTGCAAAGTGTCTGTAATGGAGTAGAGAGTAGAGCTTTATAGGGCTAGATATCTTCAGGACTTTTCAGCAATCAATGGTTCATTTGCATCATTATCAAGAATTCCATTGATTTATTTTAAATGAGCCATCAAAAATGCTCTATTTTAGAATTACTCTACAGAAATATTTGCTTTAAATAATGTAGGGGTTTTATTGTATGTATCTATACAAGCTAGACATATGCATGATTTACGTTTTAAATCAGAAGCTACTAAGTCAGTAAGTTGTGTTGGTATATGAAGGTGATTGCAAAGGCTTTAAAAGCAAAACTCAAACACTGCGGAAAAATGTTCGAGTTAATTGCCTTTGATAGAGATCTATTCGTTCCATTAACGCTTATTTTTACTTTTCCAGTTCGCCCATGGATCGGCACGTTTTTCCGTTCCCTGCCTAGCCCTCTGATCATGTGCAGCCGACTTAATTTCACGCTTTCCGCGCAACCGCTCAGCATCTTCCAAACTCAACTCCTTAGGATTGCCTGGCGTTTGCCCTTGCGGAATGATCCGGTCTCTCGGCGGTAATAAAAACTGTGCAGAAGAGGCTCTAGGTAAGTTTTTGAAGTCATACAAATAGAAGGCTTCAACTTTTTCACGCGCCCAATCCGTTTTCTTTAGAAACTTTACGCTGGAATCGATGCAAGGGTTAGTTTTAAAACAGTTGATATTTAAATAGGCAAAGAGTATTTCAAAACCATACTGATCTACTATTTCAATCAACAAGCTCTCTAAACCAAGACCGTGTAGAGGGTTGTTCTCGTAATTTATCTCGTTACTCATACTCAATGTCAGCTCAAAGGAGTTAAAAAATCAATATTATACCCGAAACAGCGCAGATAACATGCCGCACCACAAGTTAATGGAGGGAACAAATCGTATCAATTTAGCGATCGAGTAAACTATATGCTATTACCCAGCTTTGCTGATGCCTAACGGCGCGGTGACTGGCAGTTTTCCTTGGTAATGGTGCGTATAAGCTCCAGACCCCTCAATAATGTCCGCACCCACTTGGAGGTAAAAAGGGGATGGGATTGTTATGCATTATTATCACATTCCAACGATACTCTTTTTTTAAAAGTATACTGCATATGTGCTTTCGAGCCATGATGAAGGTATTTTGTATAATCTTGAGGACTATATTCTTTAGTAAATTCAAGGTTAATAGTCTGAGGAGTGCATGATGGAGATGAGATTATTACTTTTTTTATTGAAAGTATTTTATCTACTGAAACATCTGGGCCATTTCCATTATATCCCATTTCGTTATACCAATTAAAGTATTTATTGGTCTGCTCCCAAAAGGCGACAGTCTCACTTTGTTTATTTGAAAATGTAAACTGAATGCTTTGATTTACAGCGTTATTTATATCTATCTCTAGAAGGGTATGGTTAGTCAAAGGGGAACCTCGAAAAACCTCATCCGAAAAATGATAAAATAAAGCACTTCTAACGCTGAAAATCAGGGATGATTTTTAGTCCGCAGTAGGCGAAGGGAAATTTGGCAATCTGAAGTGAACTGTAAGTTCGCTCAGGAGCCAAAAATTTTATCCCGAAGAGCCGTAGAGCCATTTGAGGTA
>Ga0209290_1000041_pt1 | contig 122933 bp, 99 predicted proteins | sample EN1Hudsemesocosm_2_FD_184632 | JGI IMG/M metagenome (GOLD analysis project Ga0209290, IMG submission 184632) | Methane-oxidizing microbial communities from mesocosms in the Hudson Canyon - EN10B Hudson Canyon (SPAdes) (version 2) | ecosystem: Environmental > Aquatic > Marine > Cold seeps...
TCCGCCGCTCGTCAGCAGAATAGCAAGCTATTCTCTGTTACCGCTCGACTTGCATGTGTTAAGCCTACCGCCAGCGTTCAATCTGAGCCATGATCAAACTCTTCAGTTTAATCTTCTCATTCATCCAAAGATGAATTAATTACTTCTCAAATCAACATTTCTGTTCAAATTTCTTTGTGCAGACATTGATTCGAATATTTCCTTTGAAGACCTAGATAGACTAGATACTTCTCCGTGAAACCATTCTGGTCAGCGTCCACACGAATTGCTTGGTTAATTGTTAAAGAGCGTGCCTGAGTTCCCTCAAGCGAGGCGCGTATTCTACAGCATCTCTGAGTAGTGTCAATCCTTTTTTTCAGTTAATTTTGAAGTCTTTCAACTTGCAAACAACTTACTTTATTTTGAATCTTCACTGTGATTAAAAATTGACCTAAGCCAACCTTCAATCTAAATTCTTTTCCGTCCCGTTAGCATTGACCGCTTCCGTTTAAGAGAGGCGCATTCTACAGCACCTTTACTTCGCGTCAATCTTTATTTTGTTTAATTTTTTAAGTTCTTTTGGAACTCAAAACCTTGCTCAAAACAAAAACCTTCGTTTGAATCAAACCATTGATTTACATCAATTATTAACCGTCCAATCCATCCTCTTGCTCTCTGCGTTTAAGCAGGTCTGCTTGAGGAGGTGCGCATTATATAGAACCGCGACTTTAGGTCAACACTTTATTCATAATACCTTAATTTTTTTATGACCACCTATTTATTACGAAATTACCTTTATTACGAAATTACCGCGCATCAAACAAACATAAGCTGACTCTTTCAATCGCTGTAGTAATGCAAGCATTATTGATTCAAGTACGTTCAACGCTTAGCTGCTTAATAAAGGTTATCATTCAACAACAATATTCAGCTTAGCATCAAAGATAAGCTAGTTAAGCATTCAACAGAAGACGATTAATTTTTTTATTCCAAAAACTTACAAGTTATATAAGGAACGTTATCTCCAAAGATGCGAGCCTACATGCATTTATTAATAATACCCTCGTCAATTAATTAAAGGCTTCCATTTCTTTAATGACTTTATTGTTCACTGCATATTTTTACTTAATGCTTGTAGCAATTGATTATTTGGGAACAGGCTCGTAGCAATGATTAGCTGTGCTTTGGCGCGTTCAGTTTCTCCCTGCTCCACTAATTTCTCGGTATGAGTAAGGATACTATCTTGAATAGAGACGATAGCAGCTTGGGCAGTCGCATTCGCTGGCTCCAGCTCAAGCACCAATTGATAAGCATGAAAAGCGTTGCTGCCCTCTGGAGAAATTAGTCGGCCAACCATAAAATGTAATTTTGCCGTTTTCAATAAACGCTTAACTTTAGATTTTTGCACTGACGAGGTTATCTTCTCTTTTAGCAGTGGCTTTATTTTATTGGTTGCAGACATCTCATGAGAAGCAGGCTCAATTAACACCGTTTCTGTAACTGATGCGTTTTCTGGTTCTGAAATAAAATATGTAACGACAAGTAGGAGCCCCCCCATGAAGCTACTCGCTGCCATCAAAAGCCATTTATTTGTGAACAGCCGCTTCAATGAGCCTTTTGATGGCAACAGTGCAGACTTCGGCTTTATAGAATCTGCTTTCGCTTTTAAATTCTCTATTTTCTTTGCAAATTCATCCGCAGTTTGGAAGCGTTTACCTGGATCTTTTTCTAGCGCTTTTCTTATGATACCTTTAAATAATTGGAGTAGTTCGGGCTCACTAATTTCAAGTTTGTCAAATTGACTATCTTCCAATTTAACAGACTCTGAGAGAGGATTTCCCGCAAACGGTTTAAGGCCTGATACTAGCTCATAAAAAAGTACGCCGGTACTATATATATCGGACCGTGAATCTGTTTTTATTCCTAATGCTTGCTCGGGCGATGCATATTGTGGTGTTCCAAGCATCTGACCCGTTTGGGTGATTTCCGATGCTTCGATTTTTGCAATACCAAAATCTGCAATTTTTATGGTGTCATCTTCTAACCAGAGAATATTTGCTGGCTTAATATCACGATGCACCACCCCACGTTTATGTGAATAAGCTAGCGCACTGAGTATTTGGTTGATGATATGCAGCGACATATCAAGATTAAAGTGCATACCCCGTGATAAATAATCCTTAAGGCATTTCCCTTCAACATATTCCATCACAAAAAAAGGGGTACCTTCTTCATTTCTTTGGTAATCATAAACCGCGACAATATTAGGGTGAACTAAACTACCTTCCGCTTTCGCTTCTCGATTGAACCTATCTCTTAACTCCTTACCGGCTTTTCCCACCAAAAGACTATGACGAATGGTTTTAATAGCAACTTCGCGGGCAAGTTGTGGGTCATACCCCCTATAGACTACACCCATACCTCCTTCACCAAGCACCCCTTTTATAAGATACTTGCCCAGCCGTTCTGGATCACTTAGCATTTTGCCCGGAGAATTCTCAACCATATTTAACTTAACACTTTAGCCGATTAGATAGTATGCGCAGATTACGAACATGTTTCTCGCATCCGGTAAGACACGTATAAACACCCAACACACAGCGCAACACTATTCCTAAAGATAGTACGGTCTCAAATAAACACAACGTGAAGGTGACATGAATACTAATTCACTAGAAAACGATCAAATTGGATTAAAAAAGAATTCTCCTGCTTCGTGACCGGCTAAATGTATTGGCGCATATTGAGGTACTTGGCTAATTTCACTTGGATTTTGAGCAATCCGAGACAACACTTTGGAATATAGAGAATAACCTTCCAATAAACCTTTGTTCTCACGCAGGGTGCCTAGAAACGCTTTCGCAAAAACAGAATGACTACCTCCACCTCCGTCTAATACCGGTTCCAAGCCACCTGAGGTCAAGGTAATACGCGCGCGCGCTTCAAGCATTACGTCAACCCACTCATCACGTAAGTCAGTAGAGATATCCATTTCAACCCGTGCCAGAGGGGTTTGGGTTAGTGTTCCGGCATAACATGAATCAGCAACTACTAATACATGCTTAGCCTTGGTGACATTCAGAATATCGGTAATGGCGGTATTAGAAATCCAGTTAGAGCTGTTATCCAACTCCGCATCGACTGGTAACCAATACCCCCGATTATTGGATTCATCTAACCTGCCGTGTCCAGCGTAGTAAATGAGCAAGTTATCTTCCTCCTGTAAGTTCTTGCGCATTTCATTGAGTGCCGACAAGATCGAATACCGGTCAGCATTCAATAGCAAACGAGTATTGAATTTGTAGCGACTACTGAGTAATTGCTCTGTCATTTTAGCGTCATTGATTGCCGTGCTCAAAGTAGAATAGTGCATATAATTATTGTTTCCGATGATCAACGCATAGTATTGACCAGTTATAACCTCCTTAGCTCTATCTACTTCCATACTTTGTTCAAAAGTAGCAGCAATATTTTTTGCCTCCCCTTCTCCCTTTCCATGGGTAATGAAGGAAAATGAAACAGCTGCACGACGCCCTTTATTATCCACAACCACTACTTCTACAGGCGTAGGATCACCCTGCAAGGGTATCGAGGAACGGAATAAATTATTGAGACCAATATCATGCGGTTTACCGTTCACACTTAGTGACATCAAACCTGCCGGAGCCATCACTTTACCAATAATTTGTCGTTCACCTTTAAGTGTACGTAAACGCACAGAAGGTAGACTACGCGTAAGTACTACGGGCGGTTCAATAATTTCAATGCCGGGAAAATCATTGACAGCCAGCAACTCCTCGACAGGTCGAATAGCCGCAGGCGGGGATGTGAAAGTTAACTCATTTTGAAAACGGATTGCTTCATCTTGTAAGTTCTCAATTTGTCTACGCTGAGAAGCTACCAAAGCCAACTGATGTTCAAAACGTTCCGTGACCTGCCCTAGCTTCTGATGTTCCTGCTGTAAATCGAAGGCATGCTGGTCGCTAAGTTTAGCTAAGCTTTGTTTTTGTTGATTCCTCTCCATGCTCAACTCGGCTTTACTCAGCAAGAGTTGTTGCTCCGTATCCTTGCGGTCTAGTCCAAGCGCAACTAATGACTTATTCAACGCAGTCAATTGCTGCTTCAACTTATTATTATCGACACTCAATGTTTGTTGCTCACGTTCTACATGCAACAATGACTCGCTAAGTTCTTGTTGATGTTGACTAGCACTCACCTCAAGCCCTTGGAAACGTTGGCGCGCATCAATTATATCACGAGTTTTCGTAGCTAGGTCATCCTGTAAGGCTAGAATAACAGGTGTCAATTTAGAGCTACTAGCCTGAGTATTCATTAATTTTAGATCAACATCAGCACGGGCTTTCTCAGATATCTGTATTGAGTTTTTTGCCACCAGTAATTGTTGCTTTATTTCCTCCAACTGTTTCCGATAGTCGCCCTTTACCGTTTCAGCTTGGTTCAAACGCAATTGTAAAGACTGCTGATTTTGATCCAACTGCTTGTTTTCCACACTAATCTTAGCAAAATTGGCTTCCAACTTTTGACGGTCACTTTCTAGCAGATTAATTTTACCCACTAAACCAATTTCTTTTTTAGACAGTTTTTGCCCAACTTTCGCCTTACTTACTTTATCTTGCGCCAAAGCTAAACGAGAATTTGTTTGTGTTAATTGATGTTCTCGATCAGCTAATGTCACTTTGAGTGATGCTAGTTGTTCCTGATGCTGTTTATTTTCATTTGTCAAAAGCGTGTGTTGTTCAGATAACTCCTTGAGAGCGGCTTCCGAGGACTTTAATTGAGATTTATTGCTAGTTTCTAGTGCTGCTACTCTTTCTTGCTCGTCAATTAAGGCACGAGTTTTTACTGCTAGATCATCTTGCAAAGCAATGATCACTGGCGTCACGTCATCACTTACCCTTTGCTCATTCAGTAAACGTTGTTCAAGTACTAAAAGGTCTTTTTTAGACTGGGAAAATCGTTGTTTAGCCGCCTTCAACTCCTTATTGACACTAGAAATTATTTGCTTATAGCTCAATCTATGCTTTTCGTTGTTCACCCGTCGTTGTGATAAAGTATATTGACTATTTTCAAGCTGTTTATTGTGCATATTTGATTGTTTTAATTGTTGCTTTAACTTTTCGCGTTCTACCTTAAGTTGCTTGATATCAGCTATTAGAGCCGATTGCGGCTGCTCTTCACTGGTACCTAACGCTACAGAAAGTGTGGTAGAAATAAGCGTAAGCTCTGACAAGGCTTGCTGAGTACTGACTAAATCTTTTTCTGCGCTCGACAGCGCTGCTGAACGCTGATTGAGCGTACTACTAACATCAACTAATTTCTGTTCTAACTTCGACCGTTGCCCTTGTTGTTGCACCAATTCAGATTCTAAAACCTCATAGTTTTCACGTGGGACATAACTAACATTCAAAGTAGAAGCAAACATTAACGCGTCGTTATTAATGCCCGATGCCTGGCGATAGTAATTTAACGCTTGCTGAAGATTCTTTTGAACACCTAGGCCTTTTTCATAGAGATGACCTAAGTTAATCTGTGCCCGAGATAGACCTTGTTTTGCAGCCTTTTGATACCAATAAGCCGCTACTTTAAAGTCCGATGGTAAACCCAGCCCTTTTTCGAAAATTTCACCAACATAATTCTGAGCTTCAGGATCACCAATTTTTGCCATAGGCAACCATATTTTAAGAGCTGTACTGTAGTCAGCTCTGTCATAAGCCACATATTCACCCCCACGAATTTCACAATCTCCAGTTGTTGTTTTGATTGGGCGTCGCTGAGTTAAATAGGTTAAATTACTGCCGAGTTTTCTTACTTGCCCGGGGAGCAAGCAATCGACCACCAAAAAGGCACTAGAGTCATGCCCTTCAATCACTTCGGCAAATCCACCTTTTACGTTTGATTCACAACTTGCTAAAAGCGTTGCAATGACTAGCCCTACAGTTGCAAAAAATTTAGAGCAATGGATTCCCTTCCGAACACACGAAGATCTTCTATAGCCCCCATCAAATCGACTTAGCAAACTCAAAGTATTAATATTTTTCCAAATAGATAGGAAAGGCAGATATTTAAACAAAAATATTCGATTGATTAGGTCTGGTTTTATTTTCATGATAAGCCCTCTTGGCTAGCCATATAAACACAAACACTATGATGGGTGCTTTAAGAAACATAACCTACTAATGCCAATGCTACAATAGCCCTAATAGACTCTTACGGTTGATTAAACTCATATCTAATCATCTTTATTTATATAGCCTGAGAATCGTTATTTAAGCACTAGCTATTGCCCTGTAACACAATCATCATCCAAAAAAACAGGGCCTAAGCCCCATATCTTTTACAGCAGATAATCCTTAACTTACAGTTGCATTACCAATTCCGTAAACATCCATCCAATTTGATTGACTCAATTTCTGATCAACTGGAGCATAGACGATGCCATTACCACCATTGATAATTTGATTATTGGTTACTGCGCCGGCATTATTTTGCGCAAGCCCCAAACCAAACCCCTGCGAAATATCAGCTACTTTATTTGTCAAGGAAGTAGAGCCATCCAATAAAAGTGCTATCGATTGTGGTAGTTGATTAGTACCACCACTTACGCTTGCCATCGCATTGCTATCCAAATCTTTGCTTACATTTAAGTCTGTAATGTTTAACATAGTTATTACCTCATAAATTCTTAAATTAGCTTGATGAAAAAATGTTATTCCAATAAACAACAGTTCATTAGCTTACTTCTACATTGCCGATACCGCTGACAGACATATCACTATACTGATCAAGGTGTTGATTAACCGGAGCGTACGTTATGCCATTTCCACCGTTTATTGCTTGGTTATTCGTTACTGCAGCCGCATTATTTTGGGTAAAGCCAAACGCAAAAAATTGATCAACATCTGCTACTTTGGAATTCAGGCTAGTGGAGGCATCCAAAATAGCGAATGGATTAAAACCACCGCGTACGCCGGCCATCGTTTTGCTATCTAGTTCTTTGCTTTCTGCTAAGTCTGTAATGTTCAACATAATTTGATCCTCAAATATTTTATAAAGTGTCGTTTAAATAATAATTAGCTTACTGATACGTTGCCGATATCGTATACGTTCATCAAATTCGACTGACTCAAGTTCTGATCAACTGGCGCATACACGATTCCGTTTCCACCGTTTATTGCCTGGTTATTGGTTACTTGACCCGCATTAGTCTGAGAAAGCCCCAACTGGAATATCTGGTCTACGTCAGCCACTTTGTTATTTAATGAAGTAGAGCCGTCAATCAAAATTGCAAAGGGATCAAAACCACCTCGTACGCTTGTCATGGTTTTACTATCAAGTTCTTTATTTACTGTTAGGTCTGTTACTTTCAACATAATTATTGCCTCGGGTTTATTAATACTTACGGTGTTTAAAGTTTATGATACTGTTGCCAGTTCATATCTTAGTTATTGCAGCCCTTGTGCCAACTTGATAAAAATAAAATATTAAAACTCCAACCAATTGATAACTAAAGCTTTTTATTTATTTTTTGTACAATAAAAACAAAATCAACACCCTATTAACCCCCTTATTAGCTTGAATAAAACCAACATAATTTCTATCTTGGTTTGTTAAAAAACAACAGTCGTACATTTTAATTTAACCTCTGTTTCTGCATTCATTTGTCTGTTTTTTTCTATAGGCCGTTATAAGCCTTAAGTCATAATTGAGAAGTGAGAAGTGAGAAGTGATAAGTGATAAGTGATAAGTGATAAGTGATAAGTGATAAGTGATAAGTGATAAGTGATAAGTGATAAGTGATAAGTGATAAGTGATAAGTGATAAGTGATAAGTGATAAGTGATAAGTGATAAGTGAGTTTAATCATTAACTGAACGAAAGTATGACTCGTGCTTTCCTGAATCACAGGTAAAAAAAACCCGCAATAAGTTGCGGGTCATCAAGATCAGTTAACGGTTACGATACACTGACATTACCAATATCATACACTGACATAGAACTTGCTTGAGTAAGCGTTTGATCTACAGGCGCATACGTTAGACCATTTCCACCGTTTATTGCCTGGTTATTCGTCACTGCACCCACATTGTTTTGGGCCAGATCAAAGGCAAACAGTTGATTTACATCAGCCACTTTCGAGGTCAGGCTCGTAGAGCCATCCAAAATGGCGAATGGGTTAAAACCACCACGTACGCCGGCCATTGCTTTGCTGTCTAGTTCTTTGCTTTCTGCTAAGTCTGTAATGTTCAACATAATTTGATCCTCAAATATTTTATAAAGTGTTGTTTAAATACTAATTAGCTTACTGATACGTTGCCGATATCGTATACATTCATTAAGTTCGACTGACTCAAGTTCTGATCAACTGGCGCATACACGATTCCGTTTCCACCGTTGATTGCTTGGTTATTGGTTACTTGACCTGCATTAGTCTGAGAAAGCCCCAACTGGAATATCTGGTCTACATCAGCCACTTTATTGTTTAATGATGTAGAACCATCAATCAAAATAGCGAAGGGATCGAAACCACCTCGTACGCTTGTCATTGTTTTACTATCTAGTTCTTTGTTTGTTGCTAGGTCTGTTACTTTCAACATAATTATTGCCTCGGGTTTATTAATACTTACTGTGTTTAAAGTTTATGATACTGCTGCCAGTTCATATCTTAGTTATTGCAGCCCTTGTGCCAACTTGATAAAAATAGAATAATAAAACTTCAACCAACTGATATTTATAGCTTTTTAATTACCTATCGTAAAATAAACACAAAATAGCCACCCTATTAAATCCTTTATTAGCTTGTATAAAACCAACATAATTTTTAACTTGGTTTGTTAAAATACAACAGTAGAACTTTACAATTTGTACCAATATTTCTGTTTTAATTTGTCTGTTTTTTTCTAGTCCGTTAAAAACCGTAAGTAATAATTATGAGGTGAGTTTAATCATTAGCTGAACTAAAGTATGGATAGTGCGTTCATAATTCACAGGTAAAAAAGGACAGGCAAAAAAAAACCCGCAATGATTTGCGGGTAATAGCGGATAATAAAAGTCAGTTAACGGTTACGATACACTGACATTACCAATGTCATACACTGACATAGAGCTTGCTTGAGTAAGTGTTTGATCGACAGGCGCATACGTTATGCCATTTCCACCGTTTATTGCCTGGTTATTCGTCACTGCACCCGCATTGTTTTGGGCCAGATCAAAGGCAAACAGTTGATTTACATCAGCCACTTTCGAGGTCAGGCTCGTAGAGCCATCCAAAATGGCGAATGGGTTAAAACCACCACGTACGCCGGCCATTGCTTTGCTGTCTAGTTCTTTGCTTTCTGCTAAGTCTGTAATGTTCAACATAATTTGATCCTCAAATATTTTATAAAGTGTTGTTTAAATACTAATTAGCTTACTGATACGTTGCCGATATCGTATACATTCATTAAGTTCGACTGACTCAAGTTCTGATCAACTGGCGCATACACGATTCCGTTTCCACCGTTGATTGCTTGGTTATTGGTTACTTGACCTGCATTAGTCTGAGAAAGCCCCAACTGGAATATCTGGTCTACATCAGCCACTTTATTGTTTAATGATGTAGAACCATCAATCAAAATAGCGAAGGGATCGAAACCACCTCGTACGCTTGTCATTGTTTTACTATCTAGTTCTTTGTTTGTTGCTAGGTCTGTTACTTTCAACATAATTATTGCCTCGGGTTTATTAATACTTACTGTGTTTAAAGTTTATGATACTGCTGCCAGTTCATATCTTAGTTATTGCAGCCCTTGTGCCAACTTGATAAAAATAGAATAATAAAACTTCAACCAACTGATATTTATAGCTTTTTAATTACCTATCGTAAAATAAACACAAAATAGCCACCCTATTAAATCCTTTATTAGCTTGTATAAAACCAACATAATTTTTAACTTGGTTTGTTAAAATACAACAGTAGAACTTTACAATTTGTACCAATATTTCTGTTTTAATTTGTCTGTTTTTTTTCTAGGCCGTTATGAGCCGAAAGTCATCATTGAGTAGTGAGCTTAATCTTGTAATTATCGAAAATATGGATCGTGTCAGGCAAAAAAAACCCGCTTTTAGCGGGCGGGTACCAATAATGGCAAGCAGGAGAGTCTATTAGAGCAGATATCAAGCGGGGTAAGATGTGGTGATTTCAGTATGATTAGTATCTTCAACATAAATTGTTTCACCCTGCGAATAAATACCTACTTCTAATTCTGGATCTGTGTAATCAGCAGGAGGTGAATAACCAGGAATGCTATGTAGCATACTGGTTAATCCTAAATGGGCAAAGGGGTCTAAACCTCCTCTTACACAGGCCATCGTTTTGCTGTCTAGCTCTTTGTTTTCTGCTAAGTCTGTAACTTTCAACATAATTTGATCCTCAAAGATTTCATAAAGTAATGTATAACTAATAATTAGCTTACTGCTACATTCCCGATACCGGATACGTTCATCCAGTTCGCCTGACTCAAGTTCTGATCAACTGGTGCATAAACGATTCCGTTACCACCGTTTATTGCCTGATTATTGGTAACTTCACCCGCATTGGTCTGGGAAAGTGCTAATTGGAATATCTGGTCCACATCGGCCACTTTGTTATTTAATGAAGTAGAACCATCAACCAAAATCGCAAAGGGATCAAAACCACCTCGTACGCCGGCCATCGTTTTGCTATCTAGTTCTTTATTTTCTGCTAGGTCTGTAATTTTCAACATAATTTAATCCTCAAATATTTTATAACGTAATGTTTAAATAAAAATTAGCTTACTGCTACGTTGCCGATACCGCTGACATTCATATCACTATACTGGTTAAGATGTTGATTAACCGGAGCATAAGTTAAGCCATTTCCACCGTTAATTGCTTGGTTATTCGTGACTGCAGCCGCATTGTTTTGTGCAAAGCCAAACGCAAACACTTGATCAACATCAGCCACTTTATTGTTTAATGATGTAGAACCGTCAATCAGAATCGAAAAGGGATCGAAACCGCCTCGTACGCTTGTCATGGTTTTACTATCAAGTTCTTTATTTACTGTTAGGTCTGTTACTTTCAACATAATTATTGCCTCGGGTTTATTAATACATTCAATACTTATTGGATTTAAGTTTATGATACTGTTGCCAGTTCATATCTTAGATATTGCAGCCCTTGTGCCAACTTACAAAAAACAGCCTTACAAACCTCTAACAAACTGATATACAAAGCTTTTAATCCTTATCAGTGAAATTAACAACAGAATCACCACGCTATTAAAGCCTTTATAAGCTTGAATCAGACCAACATAATCTTTAGTTTGGTTTGTTAAAAAACAACACATAAACAAACCAAATGAATACTTACAAACGCCTTAGTACTTATGTTTGACTATATATTGAGCTTTAGCCGTTTTATAATAGAGAGGGTCGCACTTCCACTTATTTATGGTAGAGGTATGAGTTATGTCGCACTGGTATTTAGAAGGCTATTTCGATAACGACAAATCCTTGCAAAGAGTCTCTATTGAGGAGTTTCCTTTTTACATTGGTCGCGATAGCCATGTCGGCTTAACCATCAATCAAAATGATGTATCCCGCCATCACGCCGAAATCTTTGAAGAAAACAATCTACTGTATATAAAGGATCTAAGTTCTACTAATGGCACCTTCATTAATCACCACAAAATCCATCATATAAGTCCAATTACAAGCAATGATGTTATTCAATTCGCGAACATTGAGTCTCGGTTAATCGACCTGAGTGAAGACTTTATTGAAGACGGGTCAGAGACGCGTATAACATCATCAGAGTGTTCAAATCGTATCCCTCTAGGGGCCAATGATTTAACAGATATGATCACTAATGCTAAAGTCGAGATGGTTTTTCAGGCCGTCGTAAATAAGACGGATCAAATCGTTGGTTATGAAATTCTAGGCCGGGGCAACCACCCTACTTTACCCAAACCACCGGGCGAGCTATTTCGTATCGCCGAGAGCATTGGTCTAGAGGTTGAATTAAGCGAGTTATTTCGATCTGTTGGTCTTCGACAAGCAGCTGCCAGTAACACAGAAAAATTTATTCTGGTAAATATGCACCCAACAGAAATGGAAAATTCTGAGCGTTTACTTTCGGGTTTAAAAAATATCAAGCAAGATCGTCTCCCCTTCAGAGTGATCCTTGAGATTCATGAGCAAGCAGTATCCAATTTAAACTCAGTGCAGAAGCTCTCAAAAGAGTTAGAACAATTACATATAGGCATTGCTTACGACGATTTTGGTGCAGGACAAGCACGGTTAGTTGAGTTAGCTGATGCGCCCCCTGAAATTGTGAAATTTGACATACAACTCATTCAGGATATCGATGTAGCATCCCCAAAACGAATGAAAATGCTAAAAATATTGGTCGCAATGGTTCATCATATGGGGGTTAAAGCGCTTGCTGAGGGAGTAAGTCGAAAAGAAGAAGCGCAGGTGGTCAAAGATCTAGGTTTCGATCTGATACAGGGTTTTTACTATGGACAACCTCTAACGTATCAAGAGCTAGCATCGAACTAAATTAGCTAAAACGCATGGAAAATTCTAAATTGATATCGATTTTAAGTTGTTTAAAAACAAACATGGCAACTTTAAGTGTTGGTTAACGACATACTTCGTAATAACACCGTCTATATTAATACGATTTGAGGTGTACTCAGCCATTCCATATAAATAAAATATTTTATATTTATCAGTATGTTAACAAAACATCTCACAATCATTCCTTCTTTGGCATAAGACCTGCTATATATTAATTAATAGATTTGCTTGGCAAGCAGACAAACTTTTATTTCATTAAAGTAGAGTGATGATATGACTGGTAATATTGTAATCAAGAATTTACCCGAACTAATCGATATGGACCTAAAAACCCAAAGTGCTGTGATAGGCGGGGGAGTCTCTAACGCTTTCTTATTTCGCTCTGCTTCCAGGTCATCTCAGGGACTGATAAACCTTAACATTGGCACCGTGGAAATTAACAACTTCAATATCACCAATAATATTGATAAATTGATCCAGCAAACCAACAACCAGCTACAGCTAAGTCTGATAAATGTGGCTGCTGGTGATGGAGCTGCTATCAATATCGCTTCTAATCAAGGTTTGAATGGCAGCAATAGCAGCGTGGCCTGATTAGGTGCATAAATTTTAACAAACCCTCTATACTTTTGATTCTGTAGCTTTAGGGCGAAAGCTTTTAGACTGTATACCATGTTTTTTTAGTACGGTTTGTAGATGTGATCGATTCATATCCAGTCGTCGTGCAAGTTCAGCAACTTTACCACCCACTTCCCGCAAGCCTTCTTGTAAAAATTGTTTTTCGGCTCTATCACTAGCTGTTTTTTTATAGTCAGTGAGGGAGCCAACCTCTAAAGTAATTTTGTTCGATTCTGCGTTCTGGTCATTGTTTAGACCTGTTTTATTGGGGCGAATCGCTTCGGGCAAGTGTTCTAAATCAGCAATACCCGTTGATAGACAGGTTAAACGATAGATAATATTGCTTAACTCACGAATGTTTCCGGGATACTGATATGTAAGTAAAAAATCATTTAGGCGTTTAGTCATCTTAATCGGCTGACGATGCATACTTTCGGCAGCTTCATCACAAAAATATTGATATAACAGCGGAATTTCATCCTGGCGTTCTCGTAAAGGTGGCAGTGTCACATGAATGACATTCAATCTGTACAACAGATCCTCTCTAAATGTGCCTTCCTGACAGAGTTGACGGAGGTCTTTGTTAGTAGCAGCGACAACCCGCGCATCGACCTGCATGATCTGATCAGACCCTACACGCTGGATTTCGTGTGACTGTAGCACACGTAATAATTTTACTTGGCTCGTTAAGGGTAGTTCACCAATTTCGTCAAGGAAAATAGTGCCTCCATTGGCGCTTTCAAACTTTCCTTTGCGGTCTTGTATCGCCCCTGTAAAAGCACCTTTATTATGGCCAAACAACTCTGATTCCAATAAACTTTCTGGAATAGCCCCACAGTTAACCGAAATATATGCCTGATCAGCACGACTGCCATTGGCATGCACCACTTTGGCCATTAATTCCTTACCGGTACCGCTTTCACCATCGATCAAAACTGGTAAATCTGTTGGAGCGGCTTTTTCTGCAACCTCCAATGCTTCTAGTAATTTCGGATTTTCACCAAACACGCCTTCAAAGACAAAACTACGTTCGATTAGGGCCTGACGACGCTCAGCAACGGACTCATTCTTATTTTTTGCATGGATTGTGGATGCTTCAACAAAACGCTCACGATGAGATAGTTGTAAAATTTCATCTCGTAAATGGTTACATTGGTGTAGTAATTTTTGAATCGCTGGTCGCTCTAGTTTATTCGCCCATTGAAGCGTAGAGCGAAAAATTTCCAATTTTTCCAGCACTCCTGCATAGGAGATTGTGGCAGAGCCTTTTCTCGGATTATAAAGTTTCATTAGTCACCTGAGATTTGTTTTTGTACAAGTTGAAAATACATACCCTTACGTGCCAGTAACTCTTCATGCCCCCCTTGCTCTACAATGGCTCCCTGATAAAGAACAAGAATTCTATCGGCGCGCATAATCGTACTCAAGCGGTGAGCGATAACTACCGCAGTACGCCCTTCGATAATAGTTTGCATATTATCAAGAATATTCCCTTCAGATTGTGTATCCAGTGCCGAAGTCGCTTCATCGAATATCAGTAAACGAGGATTGTGATACAAAGAACGGGCAATACATACGCGCTGAATCTGGCCACCAGATAACCCCATGCCGCGCTCCCCAACGACCTGTTCATAACCCAAGGGCAAAGCATTTATGAACTCATGGGCATCCGCCATTTTGGCAACTTCAATAATTTTCCGTCGATCTGGGTTGGTTTCGCCTGCTGCAATATTCTCGGCCACAGTACCTGAAAATAGGAGGTTTGATTGCATCACATAACCGATTTGGGCACGATAATACTCCTTGTCTATCAAACTCAAATCGTAACCATCTACCATAATTTTACCTTCGGTCGGTGGGTAGAAACCCACCAGCATCTTCGCCAACGTTGTTTTGCCCGAACCACTCTGTCCGACTATGGCGATAAGCTCTCCAGACTTTATCTCAAAGCTGATATTCTCAAGCACGTAAGGTGTTCCACCTTCGCTGTAGCGAAAATACACATCCTCGAAGCTAATATCACCTTGTAAATCGGGCAGCATAATACGAGACTCCATGTCCTCCGGTTTCTGTTCTGGATCCATATCAAGTATGTCTCCTAGTCGTTCCATCGCGACACCCGCGGCATGCACTTTATTCCACAAACCAACCAAACCCATTAACGGAGAAAGTACACTGCCCATCAGGGCATTAAATGCAATTAATTGACCTATCGAAAGTTCCTGAGCCAACACCATATTGGCTCCTACCCATAAAATAACAATCGTAGTGGCGGCATTCAGGATCTGACTCACTAGGCCAACAAATATGCCAAACTTTTGTGCTTTAAATTGTACGCTTAATGACTCAGCATATTTACGCTCCCATTTGAGCCGCATGCTTCTTTCAATACCCATACCTTTGATCGTCTCTACACCAGCAATCGTTTCCATCAATATAGCTTCGGCTTCTGTCGATGCAGCAAAGGTCTCTCGCGCAAAGGTTTTTATTTTTGGTGTCACGGCGACAGTTAGTACCATAATTGGTATTACAAAGGCGATTAACAACAGAGTTAAAGTGGTGTTGTACATAAATAAAATTGTGAAATAGATAAATACCATCAACAAATTCAATACCGTGGTGATAGTCGACTCAGTTAGAAAAGAACGTATCGTTTGATTTTCCTGAAAACGCGCAAAGATGTCACCCGTCTTACGGCTAGTAAAAAATGAAATCGGTAAAGACATCGCATGCTTAAAAAAATGAGACATCATGGTGAAATCCATATTACGCACCATATACATTGACAAGAATCCCCTAAGCAAAGACGTTAGCTGAGTGAACACATTGGTAATGATGAGCCCGATGATCATTAAATTAAGTAAGGATACATTTTGATGCACTACCACCCGATCAAGTATATTTTGCATGATAATCGGTGGTGCGATACCTAAAAGCTGAATGACAAAAGTGGCTAAAAATAGTTGATATAAAATTTGTTTGTAGGGTTTAAGATAACCAATAAAACGTACCCAAGGTGAACGAGTCGCAGCAATTTGCACCATATTTGAACCAGGGTTGAATAACAGACAGGTCCCACCCCAGCCTCGTTCAAACTCCTCCACCGTTATCTTTTTAAATCCAGGTCCTGGATCCGCTATCCAGACATGGGTTTTAGATAAACCATAAACGATAATGTAGTGGTAACCTTCCCAGTGCGCGATAAATGGCAACTCAAAACCTAATAAGGATTCGTAAGTACACTGCACTCCTCGTGTTGAAAACCCTAATGATTCACCGACACGTGCTAAGCTATCCAGCGTGGCGCCTTGAGTCGTTACATTGGCCATTTCACGCAGTTTTCCTAACGTCATCGGTATATCATAAAATCGACTGATCATCGCTAGGCAGGCGGCACCACAATCCATTTCTTCAGCTTGTTGAACTAACGGAAAACGTTTAGCGATTCGTTCTCCCCGCTCCGCCTTTGATTTAAAATCCAACAACACTGGTCGTCTTCTTCGTTCGGCTAGTTTTTTCTGTCGCTGCAGCTCACGGTCAATGAATAAAATTCGCTGCTCTAACACGTCTTTAAATTTAGGGTTATTGGCTAAAATGAAATGTAACGTAGGTTCTGGAATCACTAGTAATGAGACATCCGTCGTTGCAACAACCGAGGTCTGCTGTTCCTGCCGCAACAAGCAAGCCCGCTCACCGAAGATCTCTCCTTTTTTTAAGTTTGCAAGAGGATAGTCAACGCCTTCTTCATGTCGTATGACTTTCACCTCTCCTTTACGCACCACATACAGTCGACGATCATCACTGGAGTCTTGTGTCAGGATAGTTTGTCCGGCACTTATTCGTTTTGCTCCAACGCTGCGCACAAACTCTTCAATTTCATTTTTCTCAACCTTCCCCTTCAGATTGAACAACCGTGTAACCAGTCCACCTGCCGAACTTATCGCAACAAAACTTGCAACAAAACTGCGCGCTTTTTCATTCTTTTCTAATAAGGGAGTAAAAGCTGACCTGGGGATACATATCAACTCTGTTTTTCCAGAAGAGCGCACTGAGTATTCGAAATGAAAACTACGCATCACAGACAGTTCGGCAAAAGTTTCTCCGCTTTTACGTACCCCCATGCTGACTTCTTTGCCATATTCGTCACTAAAAACCCTGACTGCTCCGGATTTAATGACATAAAGACCGATATCAGGGTCACCCGCCTGACAAATCGTTTCACCAAATTTATATGACTTGGTTTCAGATGAAGCCAGTAAGCTCGCAATTTCTGCAGGCTCAAAAGCAGACAAGATTTCTACCGCTGTAAGAAAGTCAATGGCTGCATCATGTTCTTCAGTCGTTTTGTCCACCACGCGTTCCTTTTTAGGTTCTATCCAGCTATACCCTTTTACATAAGCTCTAAAGCATCTCTATGCGATGTTCACGTGCTTTTCGGGTTAGCCACTCCTCATGTAATTGACGGCAGATTTCACTTTCGGTTTCTTGGTCCAGCTGGGCGTTACGCTTGCTATCGATTCGAAAGATTTCATAGTAAGTTCCGTTTCCCGTTGGAAAAGGACCTAACAAATCGCCTGCTTCAGCATTAAATACCTTGGCTTCAATTTCTGGAGACATTGCACCGCGCATTACCTTGCCAATATAACCTCCAGATGATTTAGTATCGGCTTCAGAATGCTCTCTAGCCATGTCGGCAAAACTTTCTTCTTCATCCTCTCTTAGTACAGATAATATTTCGCGCGCAGCCCCTTCAGAATCCATCACAATATGACTCACTACCATGCTATCAAACTTGGGTAGGTTGGCTTGAAAATAGTCAGCTACGGCATCGCCTTCAATAATTTTCGCATTCATTTTTTCCTGATATAGTGCATCAACAATAAAAACTTCAAAATCATCGAGGGTAATACCCATCGAGGCAAAATACTCATTTGTTTCACTTGCTCGCTGTAAACCGTGTGCACGCCTAAATATATTGGCCCGATCCTGTATTTCATCATCTTCAAGCTGGATTCCCATACTTTTTGCCGCATGCACTGTCAGTTTGTCTTTGAGAATTTCCTCCATAAGGGTTTCAAACCGTCCATTAAGCTTGAGTAAGGTGATAAAAGTCTCAGTTGTTATGACTTCATCATCAATTTTTACTATGTCGGTCATTTGTATACCTCCTCTTATTTCTGTTTTGGTATCATTCTTGACTATTAACGTCTTACTAATACTTCGTAGCATTAGCGCTTGATCAGTTAATTAAGTCATAGCTGTTTTCTCTGATTTTATATAGCTTAGCCTTCAAGGTTGCGAAAAGGGTCCAGTGCAAGATCGATCAGGCGTCGCTTGCGCACAACAATCTCTGCTGTTGCCTCCATACCAAAACGTAAGGCGTAACGTTTATCATCTACTTCATAATAATGTTTATGAAGCTTTACACGCCCTTTATACACAGGCGACGCGCTCTTTTCAGATACTTGTGTCGTGGGCGAAATATATTCCAACTTACCTTCAATGAACCCATAACGCTGATATGCAAAAGCATTAAACTTCATCTTTACCGTCTGACCCGTTTTTAAAAACGCTCGGTCCCATTCTGGAATTTCTACTTTTAACACGGGCTGAGAGTCTGCTGCCGCAATACCACCCAAAGGGGTATTTGCCTGTATTTTATCCCCAGGTTGGGTAAAACTGACATCAGTCAGTACGCCAGTCACGGGGGCCAGAATACGTAGAAAATTATCTTCATCAATATTTTCAAATTTAATTCGGGAAGCTGCTTCGGCTTCAAGCTCAGCACTACGTAGCGCTACCTCAACTTTGTTTGCTTCATATTGAATTTGATCACGTTGACTATCTCGCTCTATTTCTAAACCTGTCAAATCCTGCCTGCTGCTCTCAAGTACTGCTTTTGCTGCATCATATTCACTACTCAATTGAAATTCCAACTCACCTAATTTCGCTTCGGCTAATTTATAATTTTCACGCGCGTTAACCCATTCACTACGTTTCGTTTCTACCTCAGTTTTAGAAACACCTCCACCTCCTGGGCTATTAAACAGGCGTTCAAATTTCTTTAAAGCTTGTTGTGTAACCACCAAACTGCGTTTATTGGTAAGTAAAGCTCCCCGTGCCTGCTGTAGTTTTGATTTTTGTGACGCGGCTAGTTTAACCATCCCGTCTGCAATACGTTTTTCATGCTGCTTAGCCGCGACTTTAATTTTGTCATTTAAAGCTTCAACCTGACGCTCCATTAGTTGCTTACGTGCTGGAAAATGCTGAAACTCCCTCTGTGCATTCAATAAATTAAAATCTGCCTCTAAAGAATTTGCCGCGGCTTGTATTGCCCCGCGAGCATTCAAACGAGCGATTAAATCACCTTTGGTCACAGGTTGGCCTTCCGCAACCAAAATATCGACTAATTCGCCGTCAATCGGTGCATAAAAACGCCTAATTTCTGCACCAGGACTCAATGTACCTGAGGCACTAACAATTACATCTGCACGCCCGAAAAATGACCAAACTAAAGCAGCAAACATTAAACCGACCAGCAATAAGATCATGGCTCCAATCAATTTAGGCGGCTCTGATGCCAGTATTGCAATTCCTTCCTCGCTATGATCTTCCATTGATTTAGCCAGGCTCGCCATTTTATCTTCATGTTTACTCATTGTGGCGCTCCTGCTTACCAGAAGTCTGTTCAACTAATAATTCAAGCTTGGAGTCCAATAGGGATGGACTCAACACCATACTTAGCTGTTGTAATGAACGTCGCTGCAATGCCGTCTCTGCCACAACTTTTTTGAATAGAGCATTGCGTTCTATATCAGGTTTTAACTGTAACCCGATAAATAAGTTATACCCATGATTCGCGCTCTCATTAGCTTTGCTTAACAAGCTTGCTTTAGTTCTAAATTTTACAGAGATTTTATCTTCCAAACGTTGCATGCCCAAGATTCCCCCATCTATCAGGTAATCATTCCAGTATTGTTTGGCCAAAACCCAAGATTTTTCAGCTTGTTCAAGCGCAACCTCTCCTATTTGACGGTAATCTGTTTCAAGTGCCTGAAGTAAAAATACATCTTCTTCCGTATTAAGACGGGGGTATAAATCAATTAACAAACGAGGGTAAACCTCAGTGTCCTCTGCAGCGTTCAAAGCTTGGAACTCTCTAAGTAAATTCCTTTTATGCTTGAGCTGTGAAACAAACAAACCCTCCTCGCTTTCACTATTTAACTGCTCCAGTAACGAAATAGCCTGTGTTAGCTCGCCAGATCGCCAGGCGTTACTCACCTTTTGTAACGATTGAGGAGCCATTCGGGATGAATAACGGGTATACAACAACTTAACTTTGCCTTTAAATGGCGGGGTCTGAAAAACATCACTATCAAATCGTCCAACAATAGATTCCAAATCTATAGAACTAGCACTCACAGGAGTATGCTCAGCCATTAGTTGCTCTAGTTCCAGATAATTCTCCAAATCACTTTGTAATAACTCCACCCCAGAAACTCTTGGGTATTGCTGCCTGAAATCCTGAAAAATAGAGCGTAGCTCTGTAGCCTGCCCGTCTAATAGTTTTTCCAACATCGTTTTCTTGAGTTTCTCAATTGCTGCAAGATACACCGAACTTTCACTTTGCAAGATACGTAAATAGCTAAACGTTAATCGATTAATATCGCTGAATTCCGACACGTATTGGCTGAGTAGTTCCATATTAGTTCGATGAATTTGTTCTGAGCTTTTCCACCAGCGCAATAATGTCTCAATATTTTCCTCATGCCGATATAAGTAGATGGGTGCCTTAACACCACCACGATCTGATATAAACAGATGTAAGCGGGTAACCCATTGGAGTAATTCAAGTAAGGAGTTTTCTAAGGAGTCACTATTAATACGCGCTAACGGTTGAACGGTTTTGATCTGTTCAAAAGCATCTAGATACTTACCGCTAGACAGATCATTTAACCACAAAGGGATAACTTGCTTGATCACAGCTATTGTAAGCCATTGACTAACCTCTTCATCATATGGGTGAAGGACTAAATAATCATTCGCTAACTTAGCACTGGCAAAATAGTCTTGTTTAACCAGTAATGTATGTATTTCCTGCTTAGGGGCTTGTGCAAAATGCAAACCTGCAACGATGCCTCCTGCAACAATCACTCCTCCCAATACCAACCATGATTTATACGGATGCTTATCATTTTGTTCTCTCAATGCACCTCTTATTTCAGTAATAAAAATAAAAAATCTTGCTAAGGGCCCCTTCTTTGTTGGCTTAGTTTTTTCATCTTCATCCCGAGTAGGTCCAGACGCTAACGAAGCTTCATTTATCTCTGAAACAACTTCATCCTCATCAACACAAAAAATATCAAGAAAAGAATTTGCAGAAGAAACAAAAATAGTGTTATCTGCACGCTCTCCTTCTGACAATAACTCTTGCTGTGGCTCTGCCTGACCTAACAATGATTGTTCTACCAAATCCATTTCATCTTCACAGAACTGCCAACTTGCAACATAACTAAATTCGGCCTGACCAAACATAATTTCATCGCCGGAATGAATAGCCAATGCGTGCTCACTCAAACGACTACCATTTACGAAAGTCCCATTGGTACTTCCCAAGTCTTCAATATACAGGCTATCTTTATTGACGAAAAAGTGAGCATGACGACGAGATAGATACTCATTATGCTCTAATTCATGTTTTACAGATGCGACAAAGAAAGTACTCGATTTTCCTATAAGAAATGGGAACCCGGTAATCGTCATCGGTTCTATGTGGGGGTGCTTGCCTTTAGGTGCCAGCATAAGACGGTAGGTCGTTTTATTCTGTTGATTTTGATCTTCTTCAGGCATTTGAAATGCGACTTCATACTCAAACCGGCCAGCGAATGAAAGCAAATCCCCTTGATGTACTCGTACCGGTTTTTGTGTCACACTTTTTTTATTTAATTGAGTACCGTTCCTACTGCCAACATCGGCGACATAAATATTACCAGCTTCCTCAAAAATACGCGCGTGCCGACGAGACAAGTTGGCGACCACCTCTTGAGTATAATTCGAGAAAGGCGCCTCATCACGTCCAACTGGAAAAATTGGATCTTCAATCATGATCTCACCCAAATCAGGGTGTGATAGTGGTTTAAGCTTAACTTGCATCTGATCTCCTGCTGAGAAGGTTCAGTGACAATTCTTCACTGAGCCTTCACTGAGTCTTAACCAGGCTTTTTTTCTTCTCCAACATTCAAAGGAGGCCACCCCCCCCCTAATGCTTTATACAATGACACGGTATCGCTTAATAGATTTTGATAATTCTCCAACAGCGCCAGTTCCGTCGATAGCAGCGATCGCTCCGATTCAAAAACTTGTAACTGTGTGACCAGACCTTCTTCTAGCTGAGCCTCAATTTGAAGGGTTACTAAACGTAATTGCGCTTGTCTCTCAAGCAACTTTGAGCGTTGTAATTTTCGATTAGTAAGGTTGACCAAGGCTCGTTCGACTTCTTCAAGAGCGCGCATAACAGTGGCGCGATATTCCTCAACCACTAACTTCGATTGCGCTTCTGATACACGCAACCTAGCGTTCACTCCAGGGTCAAAAATTGGAATATTCACGGTCGGTGTCAAACCAAACGTCCAACTCTTTAACAAATCAATTAGATCCAGACTGGTATTTCCGGTATTGGCCGTCAAACTGAAACCCGGTAACTTTGCTAGCCTAGCCTGACCTTCCAATTCATGCGCTTGTAAAACCCGATACTCTGCCGCCACAATGTCGGGGCGACGCGACAACAGATCTGCAGGCAATCCACCTGGAACCTTGATTAACTTGACGCTATCACTGAGTTGTTCGGCAGGTACAGTTAAATCCCCTGCGGGGACACCTAATAAAGTTGCCAAGGCATTTTCGGATAATTGACGCAAACGTTGTAATTCAAGCAAATCAATACCTAAACGATTCACTTCTGCTTGTTGTTGCAGTACTTGGGTTTTTGGCGCAAGCCCTTCTCGGAAAGAAGCAGTAAAAATCGATAGAATCGCATCACTCTTATCCAACGATTTTTGTTGTCGGACTATTTGTTCGTCAAATTGCCTGATTTTGAAATAAGTGCTAGAAACATTCGAAGCCAGTGTTAGGTAGCCTGCCCGCCAATCTGCTTCCGATGCGTTAAACTCTGCACTCTGTGCTGATACGCCTTTTTTAAGTTTGCCCCAGATATCGGCTTCCCAACCTATAGCAAAGGCCTGACTGTACGAACGACTCAGGTCGCCACCTTCGGCTTTCAGATAATTTGCCCCGAGTGCTGCGTCAATAGTCGGTAGCTGGGCTGCATTTGCTTGACCGATAGCGGCTTCAGCCACCCCGACTCGGGCAGATAATATTCGTAGATCTGAATTATTAGACAATGCTTGTAACATGAGACTGTCTAGATAGGGATCATTAAAGTTGCGCCACCAATCCAGACGGATGGTTTCGGCCCCATTAACTGACAAAGGCTGTTGCTGCGTCCAAGCGTCTTTTTCAACAACACTGGGCCGTTCATACTCTGGCCCGGATAAACTCGAGCACGCGCCCAGCATTAAAAAGAAGAGTATCAATACTATTGCCGACAGTGTAACGGCCCAATTTAATAGCGTAAATACCTGCCAAGTAGCGACTGGAAAACTGTTGCCGATCTTACCCTTTAACAACCACATCTAAACCTCCTGGTATTAGTGGGGCGGTCTGGATTCAGATTGGAGTAGGCCAACAAGTAGTGTATGAGGCTGACATCCGATGCAGCTAACTATTTGATGGTCACTAGTTTATTAATTACCTGATATTACGTTAAACCTGTAACTAAAGATGCACAGGCCTCTGATTCTCCCGGGCACGATCTAACAAACTGAGCGTTCTTTTTTTAAGCAGTTGCTGTTTACCCTGAGCCGCTCTGCGAGCCGAACTTGCTCCACCGTAAATCACACTCATGGCGGCCTGGTCGAGTTCGACGCTGTCGGCCAAGTCCTGAATCAATATCGTAGACATAATATTTTCTCCCAAACTCATTTGAATCCACTGACAAACAGTTGATTCCAAACTTTCTAATAGTAATAGGCGGATAAGCCTTAGCACTATTATTATCCTACTAGCTATAAATACAAGTACTTTTTAAAAAATGACTCCCCCCGTTCGCCAAAAATACAAAAATGAAGCCGCCACCATGGCCATCGCCAACACACCCACACCATAAATCCAAGGAGGAAATACTGGCCTAAGTCCGGCTAATTGTTTTCGTTTTCCTGATATCATATCAGTATTCAAGCGGGACGTTATTTCTGTATCAACGCGAGGAAGGTTATAAAGTTCAGTAATGAAATTATCAGCTAATTCGTCATTCTCACATTCAAAAACAAACATCGCCTTACCCAAAAGAATCCGGTCACCATCCTGAAGTCGAGCTTGGTTGATGACCGCACCATTAATTGATATGCCATTACGCGAGGCTAAATCATGAATTTCCCAATAACCGTTCTGATAATTCAGTTTGGCATGTTGTTTCGACACGCTGTTATCATTCAGCACAATATTATTTTCTTTCCCCCGCCCTAATAAATACAAATTCTCAGCTAAACTGATACTGCGGAGTTTAAGTAAGTTAGACTGCTCGACAAGCGATGCCAGCAGGCGTGGTTCGTGCTCATTTGATAGTTTAACCCCTACAGCAACCCCTGCCCCTAAATAACAAGTCTCTTCGTTATCTTCCACCGAAGATGTACAGCGTGTTTGCTCATTCTCGACATTTGAACTTTCAACCCTCGAGGAACCTGTTGCAGTGAAGACAGGCATTTCTTCATTTGAAGTTAATACTAATTTATCGCCTCCTTGTTCATCACTGGAAAGTGCAACACAAATAGTTTCTTCTTCAACCAAGACAGCCGTATTCTTGATAGTTGAACGTAATAAGGTATGGCTACCATCGTCGACACATTGTTCCTTTTTTTGACCACTTGGCCCCACAACAATAAAGGCTTTTTGGTCAAACCTGATCTGATCCCCTGGTTTTGCTGTTGCCCTTTCTATTCGTTCGCCATTAATGAACGTTCCATTTGAGGAACCGAGATCTTCGACCCTTAATTGATTACCTTCGAGAATAAGTCGTGCATGATGACGAGACAATAAATTACTTTCTATTTCAAGGTCACATTCGGGACCCCGGCCCACGAGTGTCATGGATTTTAAGGTATGGAATTGGCTGGCCACTTGTGACGAGACTGGACGAAGCGCCCAATCTCCTGGACGATATTTATTCGGATCAATGACTTCAAGCTCCACACTACCGATACGTACGATATCCCAGATTACCAATTCACAACGACCAGATACCCGTTGTTCATTCACAAAAATACCATTCGCACTCAACAGATCTACCAGATAGTAGCGGTGAGCATCGGAAATAATTTCGCCATGAAAATCTGAAATAGATTCAGCATCAATAACCAAATCATTACTCTCATCACGACCCAGTGTAACCGATGAATAGGCCAGTTTGACGAAGTTATTTGGCTGATCACGTAGTTGTAACCTTAGCATGGTGCCCCCTGAGTTCAACCAGGAAATTCCGTATGCCTTAAACAATAAAACAAACTTGTATACATGGGAAGCAAAGAGACAAAATACTGCAAAGATATTTATTCTAGTTCGTTACCTATCCAAATTGTATTAAGTAAGTATTGTTCCGAGTGACAAGCTTCAAGAAGATCAGTTTTATTAAATAATTACTTGGAAAAAAAGTTGAAACGCGTTCTAATATGAATTGTTGTAAGCATTATTCCAATTCATACAAGAAAAGGAGTATCGAAATGACAAACATACCGCAGCCTTTACTCATCAAGCACACGTTGAACAAGCCCGCGTATTATTTATCCCCCCAGCTAATTTTCTCTTCCATACTAGCCATAACTATGGCTTTAGTAACACAAACCACTTTCGCTAACCTTAATAATGTGCCTGGACTCAACGGGGTGCAGACAGCGACGGCAGCCGCCGTGCAGACTCTCTGCCCACAAATGGTCGCGTTAAATAATGACGGTCTTCTTAATTCGACCGAACAGGCCTTGTTAACGCGCTGCGGCGAGTTAGTGCATACCTCCTTTGTACAACAAGGTGGTGACCCCGAAAATTTCGGTCTAGATCTTGGACTAAGCGAGTCTGAGTTGCGTGACGCGATACAAGACATTGCGCCGGAAGAAACAGAAATTATGGGCGCTGGTGCGACTGAAACCTCACAGGATCAACTTAATAATCTCGGTAGCCGCATGCAAGCATTGCGTTCAGGGACCAGCATCGCCACTACCTCTGGTATTTCTTGGAACTTAGATGGCCAAAGCGGTGGGGCCGCAGGCAGTGATTCCTTTAGTCGAACCGGCATGTACATCAACGGCCTTTATGGCGACGGAAAGCGTGATGCCAGCAAAGAGCAAAATGGTTTTGATTATAATGCTTACGGGCTGACACTAGGCCTTGATCATCGATTCACTGATAAGCTGATAGCCGGTGTGGCCTTGGGAATGAGTAATTCCGATGTCGATATCAACAATAACGGCGGCAATTATGATACCGATGGTTATAATCTATCGCTTTACAGCACATGGTATTCCGATCAATTTTACCTTGAAGGCATACTAACCTATGGCGCATATGACTATGAGGGCACTCGACATTTTGACTACGCGACAGTCGATCAGACGATAAAGCTGGATACTGAAGGAGAACAGTTCTCGTATAGTCTTGCGACAGGCTACAATGTCAGCCACAAAAAATTCAACTCCCACTTTTTTGGTCGCCTTGAAGGGGTTGAAGCAGATCTTGACAGCTATGATGAAACGGGAACGGAGCTTGCTATGCATGTCGATAGCCAAGAGATTGAATCCCTACAATTTATTCTAGGCGGCCAATTATCCTATAATTCCAGTCAGGATTATGGCGTCATAGTTCCTTATATGGCTTTAGAGCTACATCATGAATTTGACGATGAAGCGCGTGATATTACATCTCGCTATATTTTTGACCCCACGAACACCAGCTTTTCTTTCAAAACCGAAACAGCAGATAAAAACTTTTCCATTGTATCAGTTGGCACTAGCTTGTTATTTAGGGGTGGAAATCAATTGTTTATGAATATTGATAAAATCCTTAAGCTTGAAAATGTAGAAAGTACAAACTTTATGCTTGGCCTGAGAATTGAGTTATAGCCATTTGATGGACTGTTCGGAAACAACATGAACTAGTCGCTAAAGAAACATCAAGCAGGAGGTGTACAGTGGCGGTAAGTGTCTGGCAAGTAGTCAGTCAAACCCACTGCGGTAACGTACGCAAGGTTAACGAGGATGCTATACTAGCACTCACTCAGCCACTTTTACTTGCTGTAGCAGATGGTATGGGCGGCCATCAAGCAGGTGATATTGCTAGCAAAATGGTAATATCCAATTTAGCTGGTTTAAACCGTAAAATTGATTTAGCAAGTAGTATCTTACAAGTCAAGAATGCGATTCTGGCCAGCAATGAAAGTATTTTGGATTACTCAAAAAGCCAATTGAATGGGCAAACTGTCGGGACCACTATTGTTGCGATGCTAAGTGACTGCACCCAAGCGAGCTGTTTATGGGCGGGTGATTCGAGACTATACCGACTCAGGAATAACCATATAGAACAGCTCACACAGGATCATAGTCACGTTGCAGAGCTCATAAAAACAGGGCAACTGCAGGCCAAAGATGCACACAAACATCCCTCATCCAATATAATCACCCGTTCAGTAGGGGTCGAAAGTCCTTTGTCACTGGATCAAGTTAGTTTTGATATATTGGCACAGGACACTTTTTTATTATGTAGTGATGGTCTTTACGAGGAGGTAGAGGAAAGTGAACTACTGCAAGCTATGCAAGTGAACGACATTTATCGCGGATCAAACTGGCTACTTAACCTGAGTTTAGGTCGTGCGGCCAAAGATAATGTGTCATTTATAATTGCGAGAGCCTTGGACGACCATCAAACCGATCTGCGCAGCACTACTTTAACGAACTTCTCTGTCTAAAGCCTATTGCCCAAAACCCCCATCTTTCTCATACGCTATAATTCCCAACGCCACCCTGCGGTAACTTGTAATTGGTCAACATTGTCATTGCCCTGCATGCTTTTTACGTCGATAAAGGTGGTGTCGCCATTTTTCAATTGAAATAAGCCCCCTACTCCAACAATATAGTAACTAGTATCAACGGGATTACTCACTAACTTAAAATTATCATCAACCCCTACATTACCAACAAACCGACCTTGAACAAAAACGTCATCATCATCTAATTCATTATAAAACTGTAAGTCAAAATGTGGCATAAACACCCCCCAATCCTGGCTCATCGCATAACTTAGCTGGCTACCTATACTAACGGTCAATGAATCTTTGTCCTGATCATCAATATCAAGGGCATACCCAGCACCTGGACCGGTAGCATCCGACATAGTTTCCCGGTAGCTATCAATATCAACACTGACACTGGCTAGCTGCACATAGGGAGAAACTGTCCAGGCATTATGCGTCCAGTTATAACCGCTAGTGAGCATGAGCGTGGTATGATTACCACTAAAATCTGATTCAGCAGTTTGATCAAATTCTTGCACACAAGATGCATCACAAATTAAGCGCCGGGTTTGATCGTAGTCATTCCCCCCCAAGCCAATGCTGCCATCCACATACCAATTACCTCGGTAATAACTTCCGTAAGCCAAGAGTAAAAAGCCGAAATCCTCCAACTTACCCCGGTCATTCCCATAGTCCGCTTCGGTGGCAGAAAAACTAAAAGCCAAGCCGCCGATCAAATTGTCGCGAAAACGAGAATCAATTCCGAATGTGATTAATTGAGAATCAACATCCGCAGAATTTTCTTTATTAGTAGCGTCTTGTTCAGTGATCACAAGTGACCCATCAATAAAAAATCCGGTACGGCTGAAGTTTTGAGAAACGTTTAATGGTGAAGCATCATTCATAGTTTGAGCGGGTGAAGAAATATCGTTGGCTGCTATTAATTCGCCAGCCCTAAGCCATTGCTGACCATCATAAAATTGCAATGCGCTGACATCAGAACGCCCCGCTGTACCCTGACGCAATCGGTTCAACCGGTTTCGAACATGACTCAACTGTACGCCCACCGTATGGAAAGTACCGTCCAGAGCATTATCACTATTAGTAGGTATCACTTGAGCCAACGTCGCATTTACGCTGTCATTATCACCAGCTGAAATAGCGCCCAATAGGGCGTCACAGTCATTCCTAAAGGCATCTGTGCCACCTAAAGATGCACAGCCTGACAATAAATTCACAGCGTAACTTATAAAAGTTGGCGGTATACCCAAATCTTCAACAGCTTGAACAGCGGCTTGGTCGTCAGAGGATATGGTACATTGACCGCCTTCTCCCTCTGCTGAACAGTCCATGGCAAAAAAAGCTTCAGGTACGCCACTTATATTACAAGTTATGGTGTCAGTATCTTCAAGACAATCTAACTGTAATGGTGGATCACTCTCATTGATATTACAGGTATATTCATTAATGCTCTCTCCTGCGAAACATACGTCATTCGGGTCGACGCCGCTATCTAATACTTCAACTAGTTCCTGTACTATGTCGGCTAAATTTTCGTTAAAGCTGCCTTCTCCTGAGATACTACAACTTTCGGCCGAATTAATATCCTCACAACTAATAGTATAATTAACTGAATAGCTAATATTAGGTAAAGCAATGAATACCAACATCGCCAATGCCAGCACTTTTTGAAGATAAGGAACAAATATATATATCGGTTTCATGAACGTATTCATATCAATAGATATCCATATATTTACGGCCCACCATAATAGGCCTTAAAAGCGATAACCAATCCCAATATTCAGAACTGGCCACAGACTAAAGTCTTCAAACTCATCTTCCAGCAGCTGGCGCTCAATTTCTAAATCAGCTTGAAATTGAGGGTTGGACCCTACATCAAATACTGGCCCCCCGCTCTGGTCTCTTGCTTGACCACTTGCGTCATATGATAGTTTGGGTTTACCAATGAACAAGACGCCTAATTCACCACTAAAATACAAACCGGTACGCGACAAATCACTCGCCCAGCCAAAACCTGCATAAGGAGCGATAGGATTAAAGTCTGTTTCTCCTTCCAGCTTTAAATTTCCGATATAAGTGCTATCGCCTATTTCAAACGTATTTTGAGAGGAGTCTGACTTAAAATCCAAGCCAAGATTAGTGCTCACCAAACCAGCACTGAGACGAAAGGAACCAGAAAAGGGATGCCAGTCTAAAATAGCACCGAAGTTGTTGCCTTCAACGTCAATGGTATAGTCGATTCCCTCTTCGGTTTCATCGCGTTCAAAGGTCAAATAACTTAATACGCCGCGAACGCGAAGCTTAGGATGTAGAGAACTTACCCACTCAAGACCAAGACCCGTGGTGCCAACGGTCGCGTTAAGCGCGTTTTGAGCAAAAGCAGCGTTAGCTGAAAGCAGCAAAGGGGTTGTTGCCAGCAAAATATACAGAACGGTGTGCCATCTCATGCTGTTCATCCTTTAAGCGAAAGTGCGCCGTGAAAGACTGAAAAACAACATTTCAACTGTAAGTGCACAGATGAAAATTTTCAAACTGCGGGCTAGGAAGGCATAAGAGATTGTAACCAAGTGTGAATTAGAACACCATTTTTTATTAGGCCTAATACTTATAAAAAAAATGTTCGATTTACCATTTTTTTATATAAGTACTTTAATCAAAAAATGTGCCATTTCCTGAGTAACACAAGACAATATTTAAGAATGAATTCAGCACGTGCTTAGCTTTAACTTCGGCGTGCTACTTTGGTTGCCAGTATCGAAATTAGGATGCCAAGCATTAAATAACCTACAATCACCTCAATCATAACGAACCCTGCTGCCAAGGGTGTCCGCGGAGTAATATCACCATAACCCAGAGTGGTAAAGGTAACCACACTGTAATAGGTGGTGGTAAACAGATTCCACTTCAAGCTTTCCCTGTTCGTTAACTCAAAAGCATGCTCGCCGATGTAGAAATAAATAACACCAAATATAAGTGCCAATACGAGTGACCAGAGTACAACGCGGGTGATTGAACGGCCACAATCAGTCAAACCGACCCAAATATAATAAGAAAAGGGGTAGGCTTCCTTAAATTCTTCAATATAATCCTGATCCTGTGCGAAGCGTCTAAAGCGACTACTACCATAACAAGACGAAACACGGCTACCGCGAAACCTAGTTTTTCGATTATAACGTATGCCATCTACCTTGGCGTCGGCCAGATTAGCTGATTGCAGATTGGCACTGGAAATATCCGCATGGCTAAGACTACTTGCTTTTAAATTGGTGTTAACGAGAATGGCATTTTGTAAGTTGGCCTTATCAAGATTGCTACCCTGTAAATTGGCACTGGACAAATTTGACCCGCTTAAATCGAGGTTTGATAAATCGTTATCGGATAAATTGGCGCGTTCCAAAACCGCATTGCAGAGCTGTGCGTGGGATAAATTTGCGCCCGAAAAATCAGAAATATAACAGTAGGTTTGGTTGAAATTAGCCTCTTGAAGGTCGGCATCCTTAAACCGGGGACCTCTTCGCATCTGGCCCAAATCCTGATCAGAAGCTGCACTGGCTCTAGATAGGTTTGCCATTCTAAGGTCGGCACCGGTGAAATCTGTTAACAATAGATTGGCACCCGATAGGCTGGCGTTCTCTAAACTAGCATCGCTAAAATCCGCATGTACCAGACGCGCACCATCCAGCTTGGCTGACTTTAATGAGGCGCCTCTGAAAACAGCAGCACTCAGATCGATTCCGGCCAAATCAATACCATCTAGTTGTGCCCCAGAAAAATCCGCGCGTTTGCCCGCTTTTTTTGCTGATGTCAACCAGCGTTGATGCTCACGTAAAATATCTCCAACCGCCTCATTTACGCTCATAGCAAAACTCCTATCCTCATTAAATGGAACTTCACTAACAGGTGCCAACCCTTATACGCTAATCCATACTATTTAAACAAATAAGTAAGAATAAAATAAAGCTCCGATAAGTTTGATATAAAAAATAACAAACCTCAGAGTTTAGAGTTCGATAAAAAACATACTGGAGATAAGTATATTTTAATTTTACTGCGAGCACGAGAGTGTCAGCAACTCAAAGCTGATATCTGCCCAACTTTAATGCACACCCAAAGTTAGTTACAAGGGTTTTTAAATTTGAAACTGTCAACACATAAGGTATGCTGAACAATCGATACCCTCTTCAAATTGAGAAATGAAAACAACTTAGATTAATGTAGGGCTTTCTATCCAAACATCGAACCGCCATAAAACTAACAACTACACCCTCAAACAAAAAGGTTTGACTATATTTTAACTAAACCTATAGTCGAACTAGAATATCATCAGCTCCCTAAACAACCCTTACATTTATAAAAACTTTTTATATAGCCACTATATACATACTGTGAAATCTAAGCCTTTCAAACGAAAAAAAATCTGTTCAAAATTTATTAAGAGCCACAAAACGACTCAATCAAGACGCGACCCAAGTTAGTTATAATTCACATTTATAGAGAATTGATTATTATTCTAATCAATTCAAACTTGTTTTTTTCATTAGTTTACATATACGACTGCACATTCTGAGCACTGGTTCACATCGCCCATTACAACCTAACGATATATTGACCCTGCAGTTTTATTACTAAATCAAAGATTCATTTAAGAATTACAAAAACTTTATCCTTGGTACCAGACATGCTTATTCGGAAATCTACAAGTTACCTCTTAGCCTTCTTTGCTCTTCTTTTTACTCAAGCTGTTTTTGCAGCTACTGGAGATGTGCTGAGTTCGTTTTCAATATCAAACATTTCAGGTGACGGACGTACGCCGAGCACGCCACAAGGCATTACCTATCACGATGGAAAGTTATATATAGTCGATTTTGGTACCGACCGAATATACCGCACCTATCCTGAGGATGTTTTAGATACTGATGACATAACTGTTTTATTTACAGCAGGCGAATCCGATTTCAACATCCCCCTTACTGATAGCGGAACTGACGGACCAACTGGTGGCGGCTTAACATTTGCCAATACCTTTTTATGGAGTTCCAGCCCCATCACCGACCAAATCATCAAATTAGACCCTGTTGATGGCGGCAATTTAGAGTCAGAAAACACCCTATCAACCGTTGCATTTCCTTCTCCTAGCGGAATAACATTTGATGGCACTTATTTTTGGATTGTTGACTGGCAAAGTAACACGATTAATAAAGTACTTGCTGAAGATGGTACTGTACTTAGCTCGATTCCAGGACCATCAACTTTGCCAAGCTTCGATACGGATCCGAATGTAACGAACGCTCGACCTTTTGGTATCACATGGGATGGAGTTGCTTTATGGGTGTCTGATCATGAAGACGATATGATTTACAGAGTTAACCCTGATGATGGCGCAATACTCACCTACTTTTCTACAGCTTCTTTCGCGATACCAAGCGACGACCCAAAAGGCCTTGCATGGGACGGTGAATTTTTATGGTTAACTGATAATAAAAGCCAAACTATCTACAAAATTGATAGCGGCGTTATCCCGCTAGGCATAATTGGTTGTATTGAAAAAAACGGGAAAGCTGTCGCTGGCGATGTACTTTTATCTCAAACAGCTGAAGCTGATCAAAGCACAACAACAGACACTGACGGCTGCTTTACCTTTGCAAGCTTTGTGTCGGGCGTGCCGGTTTCAGTTGGTGTTAGTGAGTCGGGCCTAGATGAAAAACCAATCATAACTTTAACTCAAGTCGGAGGCAGCAATGATGTCACGTTAACCGTTGGAGACACTTACTCTGAACCAGGCGCTACAGCATCTGATACAGAAGATGGCGACATCACAAGCAGCATCATCGCAGCCCCCGATGTCATCAACAGCCCATTACTTATTGATACATCAACAACAAGCCCTGTTGAAGGCTATACAGTCACCTACAACGTAGTTGATTCCGCTGGCAATCTGGCCGACCAGCAAACACGAACAATATTTGTTGTAGCAGTTGATATAGAAGCACCAGTTATCACATTGATTGGAGATGATCCGATGAATGTTGAACAAGCATCTACTTATACTGAACCCGGCGCAACGGCTTCAGACACAAGAGATGGTGACCTAAGTTCTAGCATCGTCGTCAGCGGAACCGTTGATACCAATACTACTGGTGCCTACACTATATCTTACGATGTGTCTGATTTAACAGGAAACCCTGCAACAACAGTCACTAGAACGATCAATATTGCCGACACAACTATCCCTATAATCACTTTAATTGGCAGCGACCCGGTTACACTGGAAAAAGGTGATACATACACTGATACTGGCGCAAGTGCGACAGATAATATAGATGGTGACATTTCGGGAAGCATTTCTGTTTCTGGATCGGTCACACAAGATATTGTTGGCAGTTATGTCCTTACTTATAATGTATCAGACCTCTCAGGCAATGCAGCAACAACAGTCACCCGCACCGTTAACGTTGTGGACACAACTATCCCCGTTATCACCTTGATCGGCAGCACGCCCTACAACCAAGAACTAAATACTACATTCACCGACCCCGGCGCAACCGCATCAGATGCACCAGGTGAAGACCTCACAGCCTCGATTATTGTAAGCGGCTCAGTGAATACAGCTATTGCTGGTACATACACACTTACTTATGATATTACCGACACGGCAAGCAATGCTGCAATTAGCGTAACAAGAGACGTTGTGATTGCAGATACAGGCGCCCCCGCCATTACCTTATTAGGTGACAACCCCTTTTCTCAAGAATTAGGCTTAAGTTTCACTGAGCCTGGTGCCACCGCAACTGATGCGGTAGATGGTGACTTAACTGCCAGTATAGTGATAGCCGGTGATATTGTTGACCCCAACACAATAGGTACCTATAACATTACCTACAATGTAGTCGATTCTGTTAGTAATTCTGCCCCTACCCAAACTCGAACTGTTACTGTAGCAGACACCACACCACCATTAATCACTCTTACAGGTTCTGCAAACATACTACACGAATTAAACACCCCTTTTACCGATGAAGGTGCAACAGCCAGTGATAATACAGATGGTGATATTTCAGCAGGAATCGTTGTAGGCGGCGACGCCGTTAATACAAGTTTAGCGGGTGTGTACTCCATCACCTATAACATAAATGATGCCGCAGGCAACCCCGCAGCACCTATGACTCGAGTAGTCGACGTTGCTGACCGCACTGCACCAACACTCATTTTAACTGGCTCTAACCCCATCAACCATGAAGTAGGTACCGTTTTTGTAGACCCTGGCGCAACAGCTTCAGACATAATTGATGGCAATATTAGCGCAAACATTGGAATTATTGGCTCCGTTGATGCCAATACTGTGGGCTCATACACACTTACATATAACATATCGGATGCAGCGGGTAATGCCGCCACTACACTCATCAGATCTATAAATGTAGTCGATACAGGCATACCAACAATTAGCTTAATTGGAAGCAACCCAATTAACCATGAGCTCAATACTGCATTCACTGACCCTGGCGCTACAGCCAATGATGCCGCCGATGGAGATTTAACCGGCTCAATCGTAACCACCGGTTCTGTTAATGCAAACGCCGCAGCCACTTACACACTCACCTATAACGTTAGCGACTCACAAAGCAACGCTGCAACGACAGTCACACGTGACGTTATCGTTGCAGATACAACAGCCCCTGTTATTACATTAACAGGTAGCTCAATTGTAAATGTAGAACAAGGCGACACCTACACCGATGCTGGCGCAACTGCTTTAGACACCATTGATGGAGACCTGACTGCAACTATATCGCTCGGAGGCTCTGTTAACACCAGCATTCGAGGCACCTACACCTTAACCTACAATATTTCAGATACTGTTGGAAATGCCGCAACGCAGGTCTCACGTACAATCAACGTAATTGACACGACAATCCCTGTGATTACTTTATCTGGCGCAAACCCACTCAACCATGAAGTAGGCACTATATTTACAGACCCTGGCGCAACAGCAAACGATAATATCGATGGTAGCCTTACATCAAGCATTGGAGTATCTGGTTCAGTCAACGCAGGCGCCGTAGGAACCTATATTTTATCCTATAACGTTGCAGATTCAGCCGGAAACTCTGCGACAACCCTAACTAGAACCGTCAATGTTGCTGATACTGGCGCGCCTTTAATTACCGTCACAGGCGCTAACCCTGTTAATCATGAAATTAATACAAGCTATACAGATTTAGGAGCAACAGCATCAGATGTAGTAGATGGAGACCTTACCTCTAGCATTAACGTTGGTGGAGATACTGTAAATACAGCAATTATTGGAACTTACACAATTACTTATAATGTAAGTGACTCTAATAGTAATGCTGCACCACAACAAACTCGAACAGTTAATGTAAATGATTTTACAGCACCGGTAATCACACTAATTGGCGGAAGCACCGTAAACTTAGAACTAGGCTCCAGCTATACCGAATTAGGCGCAAACGCTACGGATAATCTTGATGGTGATATCTCTGCAAGCATTGCAACAAGCGGCTCTGTCGACACACTTAACTCAGGCTCTTACGTTATTTCATACAACGTAAATGATACTGCTGGCAATACTGCAACTCAAATCGAGCGAACAGTTATTGTATCGGACACCACCCTGCCCGTTATATCACTACTGGGCAGCTCCCCTCTTAACCATGAGCAAGGTACCGTTTATAGTGATGCTGGCGCTAGCGCAACGGATAACACTGATGGAAACATTACTTCCAACATAGTGACTTCTGGCGTAGTTGATGCCAACGCCGCTAATACCTACACCTTAAATTATAATGTATCGGATGCTGCTGGTAATAATGCAACCACAGTGACACGAACAGTCATTGTCTCGGACAGTACCATCCCGACGTTAAGTCTAATTGGATCTAGCCTCATAATTCATGAACAAGGCTCCGTTTATAATGATTCGGGAGCAACCGGTAGCGACAACATTGATGGCGATATAAGCGCCAGTATTATTGTAACAGGCACAGTAGACACCAACACCGCCGGCAGCTACACCTTAACCTATAATGTCGTCGACTCTACAGGTAACGCAGCAAACGCTATTACAAGAACAATTAATGTAACAGATACCACCGCTCCAGTTATAACGCTGATAGGTAGCGCATCCATTAATCATGAACAAGGCACCGCTTACACCGATTCAGGCTCAACCGGTTTTGACTCCGTCGATGGAGACATTTCAGGAAATGTAGCCGTGACAGGTAGCGTTAATATTAATGTCGCTGGAACTTACACGCTTAGCTATAACGTATCTGATTTTGCCGGCAATACAGCAACGACCATCACTCGCGATATTATTGTCGCAGATACAATAATACCTGCGCTCGCGTTAATAGGATCAAGCATTGTTAATCACGAACAAGCAGCCATATATACTGATGCTGGCGCGACCGCCACAGATAACTTTGATGGCGACATTAGTGTAAATGTTCTTACTACTGGCTCAGTTAACGTTAATCTTCCAGGTACTTACACACTAAGCTACAACGTCAATGATGCTGCTGGTAATGCCGCAACAACCATCACGCGTGATGTTGTGATTGCAGATACAACAGCACCAGTCATCACTCTAACCGGCAGCGCTACCGTTAATGTAGAGCAAGGCACAAGTTATTCCGATGCTGGCGCAACCGCTTCAGACAACGTCGATGGAAATATTACCGGTAATATCATTATTTCTGGTGATACGGTTAACCCCAATACCGCTGGTACATACATCATTCGTTATGATATTTCGGATGCTGCAACGAATACTGCTATCCAAGTTACACGCACAGTTATTGTCGCGGATACAACCATCCCTGTATTAAGCATAATTGGCGACAACCCTCTCGCACATGAACAAGGTGATACCTATACAGACCTTGGGGCAACAGCTAACGATACGGTAGATGGCGACATTAGTATCAACATCGTTGCTACAGGTTCAGTTGATAGCAACACAACAGGCAGCTACATAGTTACGTATGATGTTACAGATTCTTCAGGCAATGCAGCCGCTTCTGTTTCGCGTACTATAAATGTTACCGATACAACCGCACCAGTTATTACGCTACTGGGAAGTTCATTAGTTGACCACGAACAAGGTACAGCTTATACCGACACAGGCACTACCGCCTTTGACTCAATAGATGGCGATGTTTCTGGCAATGTCATCATGACAGGTAGCGTTAATGTCAATATTGCTAACACTTACACGCTTAGCTATAACGTATCTGATTTGGCTGGTAATGCTGCAACAACAGTCACACGTGATGTAATTATTGCCGATACAATAGCACCTGTAATTACCTTAACGGGCAGCACTACGGTAAATATTGAACAAGGTGCAAGCTATAGCGATGCTGGCGCCACAGCCTCAGACAATGTTGACGGAAATGTTACTGCTAGCATTAACATCTCAGGTGATATCGTTGACCCTAATACAGCTGGCTCTTACATCATTCGTTATGATGTTTCGGATATTGCCACTAATGCTGCCACTCAAGTTACTCGTACCGTTATAGTGACTGACTCAACAATCCCTGTTATCACATTGTTAGGTGCAACACCTACAAGTCATGAACAAGGAACTGCTTATATGGACTTAGGCGCTACGGCAGCCGACAATATTAGTGGAGATATTTCTGCCAACGTCGTTGTGACAGGCACTATTGATGTTAATACCGCTTCTACCTATATATTAACGTATAATGTTTCTGACGGGGCAGGTAATGCAGCTGTACCAGTCACGCGTGACGTTATCGTGACTGACACCACACCACCCATCATTACTCTGATTAACGGCGCAATAGTAAGTCATGAACAAGGCACCCCTTATTCAGACGCTGGCGCAACGGCGGCAGATACAATTGATGGCGATGTTACGGCCAGCATTGTTGTAACAGGCACTGTAGACATAAACACAGCAGGTTCCTACATATTAAGTTACAACGTATCTGACACAGCAACTAACGCTGCCACAACGATCACTAGAACAGTCAATATATCTGATACCACAATCCCCGTCATTAGCCTACAAGGTGACGCTACTGTTGATAGTATTCAGGGGCAATTATTTACCGACCCAGGTACCAGCGCATTAGATAATATTGATGGCGATATTTCAGCAAGCGTAGTAACTTCAGGAACAATCGATATCAACACCGAAGGAACTTACATCCTTAACTATGACGTTGTAGATGGCTCTGGAAACAATGCAACCACGGTTAATCGTACAGTCAATATTGTAAGCCCTGTTATTATTTCAATTGAAGCAGAAACGGCTACAATTGGTGGCGCACACGCTGTTGCATCGACCAACGCTGGCTTTACTGGCTCCGGCTATATTGAACATTCTGGAGAGGGTTATATTGAGTATACCTTCACAGCATACTCTGTTCCTTATGACTTAACCGTTCGCTATGCGCTTGATACAGGCGACAAGCCTTTAGAAGTAATTTTAAATAGCTCTTCACTGGGGAATCTATCGTTCCCATCCACTGGCAGCTTTACGACCTGGGGAAATACAGCAACCTTTTCGTTCACACCACTATCTGGCTCAAATACCATTCGATTACAAACCACCGGTGCAAGCGGCGCAAATGTTGATCAACTTACTTTGACACCTCAATAGATGTTCAATTTACCCGGAGTCAAAGTAATGAATAAGAATTATATAATCGCAATATTAGCAACTTCCGCCCTAACTGCATGTGGCGGAGGCGGAGGAGGTAGTAGTGATGAAGCGAAAGCAACAACACCACCTTCAACCTCTCCCTCCACTTTAACGGGTACTTTTGTGGATAGCCCTGTCAAAGGACTAAGATTTGAAAGCCCTACTCAGTCAGGCTTAACAAATGAGCTTGGTGAGTTCGATTACTTAGAAGGAGAAGCTGTCACTTTCTATATCGGCGGCACTCAGTTAGGCGTTGCATTAGGCAGCGATGTAATCACTCCATTTAGCCTATTAGGCATAAATCCCCTTACTACTGAAGCCGATATAAGCGATGCCTTAAGTGGTGAAGAAGTAAGAAGCTTTGATCGAGCAATTAATATAGCCACATTACTACAAACACTGGATATTGATGCTAACCCTGAAAACGGTATTGATCTAGGGGAAAGTCATGCCAAGCTAGCAAGTCTAAATATTTCAATAAACGTTAAAGCTCGACACTTTGAGAGTCAAGAAACGCTTACTAAGGTCAAAGAACTTACAGGTATATCAACAATACGCAGCTATGGTGATGCAGCCCAACATATTTATAGCTCTTTAGGTGTTAACGTAGAATCGAATCTAGCATCAAGCTTTACCTCAACCCAAAACAATGAGCAGCTTGAGTCTGTAAATTATGAATATAACCCTGAAGGGCAGCTAGCAGCAGAGAGCACAGACATTAACAATGACGGTGAAGTTGATATCATAAAGAGCTATAACTATGACGACAATGGCAATTTAGCGCAAATCACCAACTCTGCAACTGAGACTGTAGAAACTTTAACTTATGACGCTAACAATAACCTACTCACACGCCTGATTGACAACGCACAAGGTAGCGATTCACTTGAGTCCTACAGCTACACGAACAACAAACTACAACGATTTAACCTCGACCAGGATGCTGACGGGGAAGCTGAAGCAAGTACTCAGTATTTTTACAATTCCCAAGGCGATATAACTCGCTATGAAGTTGACCGCGATGGCGACAATGTCGCCGAATCGATCTCGTTATATACCTATAATAACGGCTCTTTACTTTCATACTCAGAAGACAATGATAACGATCAAATCCCCAACATACTGATTGCTTATACATATGATGAAAATGGCAACCGTACATCTCAAAATGTAGATCTATCTGCAGAAGGCGCCCCCAATACAATAGGCACATTTACCTACGATCAAAATAACAATGTGATACGTTATGAACAAGACCAAGATATTGATGGTTTGCCTAATTATATTGAAACGTACACTTACGACAAGAACAACAACAGAACAAGTTACAAACGAGATATAGGAGCCAATGGAACTTGGGATGTTTTCGCTCAATATTTCTATGACCTCAATGGAAACAGAATCAAAATGCTAGAAGATAATGATGGTAATGGAATCGTTGATAAAATATGGACAGGCGACTATCAACCAGCAATATTAGATAATAGTTGGGATGCAATTTTAGGAAAATTATAAATCTATAACATCTAGTAAAAGAATTACCCCAATCAGACACGGAAAGAAAATAATTCTTCAAAAGCTCAATCAGTGAAAACCAATATATGGATATATTTGGTGGGTTTGCCCCTTACGCAACACTAAGCGAGAGACTTCACTCGCACACTGATAAGAGAGCTTAGAGATAGCACAAGACACCAAGATAGTATTATTTGAGTTCTCAGAAACACTGAACTCAGCCCTCAAAGAAACCACAGAACATGTGGGCCAATAGTTCGTCTAGCCAAGACTATATAGCACGCAATAAAAAAGGGTCTTAGATGTTAATCTAAGACCCTTCAATAATGGCGGAGAGCATGAGATTCGAACTCACGGAAGGGATAAACCTTCACTCGCTTTCCAAGCGAGCGCCTTAAGCCACTCAGCCAACTCTCCAAAACTTTTTGACTAGAACACTAACTATTTTCATGTCTAGTTTAAAACTCTTTAGCTAATTGTTTTAATTAACTATTCAAATCTATAGCACTTAGTTCGAACTCTCGAAACGCTGCCGTTTACACACATCCTATTTCAGTTATCTATAGATCTATTCGCTAAGGGGCGTCACTCTAAACCAGCTCAAAGCTTATTGCAAGCACCTTTTGGCAGCATAAACTAGAGACTTAAATTCAAGAAAGAATCACTTTGCGCGGTAAATAATTCCAGGTCTACACTGAATCATTTCATACTTATCCGACAAGCCATTTAATGACTCTGACGCCCCCAAAATAAGATAACTTCCTGGGTTAAGATGCTGATGAAACTTAAGTAAAATCTCTCGTTTCAAGTCTGGCGAAAAATAGATCAAAACATTTCGGCAAAAAATCACATCAAACTTAGCACCTATTCTTGAAAAGCTTTCCATCAAATTTAAAATTTTGAAATCAATAACCGACCTATATTGCGGTTTTATTTCCCAACTTTTATCACAGTTCGTTTGAAAGCAACGCTTTAATCTAGCTTCAGACATACCACGACCTAACGCTAACATTTCGTAAACACCTGCTTTTGCAATATCCAGCACTGAAGAGGAGATATCAGTCGCGACCACCCTAACCCCGCCTTTTAATTTACCGGGATTACCTGCTTTATACTCATCTGCGGTGATTGCAATAGAATATGGTTCTTGCCCCGTAGAACACGCTGCAGACCATATTTTAAGAGGTGCTGCCCCAAGCTTTTCGCTAAACTCGGAAAACAACATATCGTTTAAAATTCTAAAGGGGTGATTATCTCTAAACCATAACGTTTCGTTTGTTGTCATCGCATCGACAACCTCCTCTCGGAGTGATGATGATGAAGCCTGCCTCAACTTAGCAAGCAACTCACCCAACCCTGCTGCATTATGCCTTGCAATGACAGGCTTTAGCCGGCTATTTACCAGGTACGCCTTATTATCACCCAGCAAAATCCCACAAGCCTCCTCAAGAAACTTTCGAAATGCATCATATTCACTTTTGTTACTGGTTGTTTGCATTCAATTATACGGTCTTAGTTTGAGTTTTAAGCATTAGTTGAAAGCCTATCAATAATTTCCATCACCTTTTCTGAAAGTTCATCAGGGCTAAACTTTGCCATAAAATCATCAGCGCCTACTTTTTCAACCATCGCTTGATTAAACACCCCGCTCAAGGATGTATGCAACATAATATATAAACCAGACAAACGAGGGTCATTCTTACAACCTGTAGTTAAGGTATAACCATCCATTTCTGGCATTTCTACGTCTGAGATCATTAGAGAAATCTCGTCCGTTACAATCTTCCCTTCATCCGCCATAGTTCTCAAGTAGTCGTACGCCTGCTTACCATCATTTTTAGTTATAACAGTAATACCTATCGTTTCTAGACATCTTTGAATTTGCTTTCGTGCAACTACCGAGTCATCAACAACAAGCACCACATGATTTGAATTTGCATTTCGCTCAGTAACTTCTTCTACAAACTTTTCATTGATTGCTTCAGAAACGGGGGCGACTTCAGATAGTATTTTTTCCACATCAATTATTTCTACTAATTTGTTGTCTAAATTAGTGACCGCCGTTAAATAATTGTCACTACCAGCTCCTTTTGGTGGCGGATGAATTTCTTCCCAATTTAAATTAACAATTCGCTCAACCTGCTTAACCAAAAAACCCTGCGTTTTACGGTTATATTCAGTAATAATGACAAAACAGGCACTCAAGTCTTCTTCTGGCATTCCAGATTGCCCAATGGCCATTCCCATATCCATTATTGGAATAGTTTCGCCACGTATATGTGCTACACCACGAACAACTGGATGACGCTTCGGCATTAATGTTAATTTAGGGCATTGCAACACTTCCTTAACCTTAAAAACATTAATACCATATACCTGCGGCCCTCTTAGCCTAAACAGCAAAAGCTCCAGTCTATTCTGACCAACAAGCTGCGTTCGCATGTTGACACTATCCAGAATACCGGCCATAAAAACTTCCTCTAAGATACATAATATCGGTACAAACTTTGCTTATCCTTAAATAAAGACACCTAAAGTTTAAAAAATACCAATAAATAATGATTTGTTGCTGATTTTTTGACACTTAATTGAAAAAGTGCCAAATAAAACAACACTGAATGTCAAAAGCATAGGACAAAAAATGAAAAATAGTAGGCAAATATTAAGCGTTCTCATTCTTTTTTTTGCTAGCGACTGCTTTTCTGCCTCTTCAAATAATGACCTACAAAAGGAAGTAATAAAATTTCTAGATATATATAGCTCCCAAATAGCGGATAAAGGTTACCGCTCAGAGTATCAAATAGGAAAAATAGACCCTCGCCTAGTGCTTCGAACGTGCTCAAATGCACTTAAACTATCTTTCAATCGCAAACCCATTCAACAAAGTATGCTTACAATCCTAGCCCAATGCACAGACTCCAAGCCTTGGAAAATATACATCAACATCCAATACGACATTTACGGCCGAGTCATCACTGCGGCAGAAACTATACCTAGAGGCACAATGATTACCAATTCAATGCTGGATGATAAAGATCAAATTATTAATGAGGGTCGACATAAAGGTTTTTCGAACATAAATAAAGTAGTCGGAATGATGGCTAAGCGCACAATTAGAAATAATATGGTAATATCATCAAACCAGTTAAAAGCGCCCAGCCTTATTAAGCGCGGCGACAATGTCATCATAACAGCTGCTAACAGTGCCATATCTGTTAGCATGAATGGTACTGCGCTAATGGACGGAATGCTCGGACAGCAAATTTCTATTCGAAACGCTCAATCCAAGCGGACAATAAAAGGTCGAGTAACAGATAGAGGCCATGTATTAGTAGCACTTTAAATCATCGATTAACTTTTAAAAATTAAATTAAAGTTTTTTTACAAGCGGCCGCTAACAAAGCATAAGCTATTTAAAGGATAATGCAGAATGAGCATTGATATTAACCAAATCAGTTCAAATCGACCCGATGGGCCAAAAAGGCACGACAGCGGAAAAATTACGACGCCTTCAGTGCAAAGCGCTGAAAACAAACCAACTAATGCTCCCTTAAAGGACACTAGTGATAGCGTAAGTCTAAGCAGTACAGCACAAAATCTTGCTAAGATTGAATCTGAACTTAAAACCTTATCAGACGTCGACCAAAATAAAGTTGATACGATCAAAGCACGAATCGACAGCGGCGACTATCAAGTTAATTCACAAAATTTGGCACAAAAACTGCTTGATACAGAAGTATAATGCTCAAACCTGAGCACTCTACTTTTGTACGAGGCAAATCATGTCACAATTTACTGAACAACTAAAACAATCACTCAAGCAAGATATTGTAGAACTCAGCAATCTAAACAAACTCCTTGAGACTGAAAAAGAAACGCTCAAAACCCGCAATAGCCAACAAATCCAAGCTATAGCAAACTCAAAGCAACAAATCATCCAAAGCCTTGAATCCCGCGCAAAACTAAAAGCAAAGCTTATTGCTAAGTCAGGCCTAGGTATTCGACCCGGCGAGGTCGAAACAACACTAAAAACCCTAAACGACCAAGAGCTAATTAATTTATGGCAAACTTCGCGCGAACACCTTAGTGCATGCAAAGACAAAAACCACATTAATGGAAGCATTATCACTCGTACACTTAGCCGTACAAACAAACTCATGAACATTGTTAGAGGTCAAAACAACTCTCAAAAACTGTACGGACAACAAGGCAAGGAAAGAAGCTACTCTGGCAGTCAAATTATCGGCCAAGCATAGACCCTCCTACCAACAAATTAAATCTATTAAAGACTCATAAGTAATAAGACTGTGAGTTTTAAATCCTCTTTAGCATTTCCTACATCATTTAAACCGCAAAGCAACGAAGAAACACCTCTTCTGATAGCGCTTACTTCGATTACTAACCCCACGTTATAAGCTTTCATAAAAAAAAATATTTTTTAACTAAATCAACTTGACTTTGAACTCCAAAATTCATTGCGATTACCTATATAAATATATAGAAAAGAAACTTCACAAAACACCATATAGTGTTATACTTTTCGAAAATGCACCAACATGTAGTATAAAGCAAGCTTAAGTAACAGTATCCAAGCTTGCCTAATGTAGGCATAACGTAGATAAGGATTAGCCTTCTTAACGTAGAAAGGCGCACATCGCAACGAAGGTTTGCAGGCATACAATCAAATGCTCAGCCTTCCAAAACGTCAGGTATATGAAATACCGTTCCAGCATTTAGAATTTGCAACACAACATATAGGTAATCATCAACACTCTTGCATATTAACTATATGCAAAACTTACCTATCGACACTATTCGTCTTCTATCCATAAGAAAGATAGAACTAAATAAAACGGACCAAAGGCTGCACCCATGAATGCAAAAGTTGAACAACTAATTTCTCCACCACCAATGCAAGATGCTTCTTTCGATATCTGGCAAACAAAGTATCAACTTAAAACTAAAACGGGTGCAGCAGTTGATCAAGACATAAACAGTACTTTTGAGCGTGCTGCTAAAGCCCTTTCAGCTGTAGAACAAGACGGTAAACGAGAACAGTACTATAAAGAGTTCAAATGGGCGCTTGATAATGGCGCTATACCTGCTGGACGCATTTTATCGAATGCTGGCGCATCAGAGCATAAGCCTGCTACTTCTACCATTAACTGTACTGTTTCTGGCACAGTATACGATTCAATGGATGATATTCTTCTTAAAAACCATGAAGCAGGCTTAACACTTAAAGCAGGTTGTGGAATTGGCTATGAATTTTCTACACTAAGACCTAAAGGTGCTTATGTAGCAGGCGCTGGTGCAACGACATCAGGCCCATTATCCTTCATGGATATCTTTGACAAGATGTGTTTTACAGTTTCATCAGCAGGTGGCCGACGCGGCGCTCAGATGGCAACCTTTGATGTGCACCATCCTGATGTTTTAGATTTCGTTCGCGCAAAGCGAGAAGATGCACGCTTAAGACAGTTTAATTTATCATTACTTATCACTGAAGATTTTATCAACGCAGTTAAGAATGACGGCGACTGGAGGCTTTCATTCCCTGTTGGTGCTGAGGAAATAGACGAAGACAACCTAGACATAAGTGATACTTCTAAATTCCTATTTAGAAGCTTTCCAGTAAAGAGCGGATACATCACTAACAATGAAGGCCAAGTTGCGTGCCGCATTTACGACACAGTAAAAGCAAAGTTCATCTGGGATAGCATCATGACATCCACTTATGATTTTGCTGAACCAGGCTTCATCTTGATTGATAAAGTAAATGAAATGAACAACAACTGGTTTTGTGAAAACATTCGTGCAACCAACCCCTGTGGTGAACAACCCCTCCCCCCCTATGGAAGCTGCCTACTAGGGTCGATTAATTTAACTAATTTTGTTGACCGCCCATTTACAGATAAGGCAACTTTTAACTTTAAAAAGTACCAAAAAGTTATTGGCATTTTTACTCGTATGCTAGATAACGTTGTTGAAATAAACGGCCTTCCATTAATTGGTCAACGCAACGAAATTAACCATAAACGACGCCACGGCATGGGTATTCTAGGCTTAGGCTCAACCCTTACAATGATGAAGATGTCGTATGGATCACCAGAATCAATCGAATTTACTGAAACAGTAAATAGAGAAATGGCAATTGAAGGCTGGAAACAAGCTTTAGCACTAAGTGAAGAAAAAGGTGCCGCTCCAATTATGGAAGAGACCTTCACTATAGATGAAGAAATGCTTCTAAAGCGCCCAGAAATGCGCGCTGAAGGCTATGAGATTGGAGATGAGATTAAAGGCAAGGTACTTCATGCAAAATACAGTAAATACATGCAAAAAATTGGGGAGTTTGAACCAGAGCTTATTGAAGCTTTAGCAGAAAAAGGCGCACGCTTTACTCACCATACCTCTATAGCCCCTACAGGTACGATCTCTTTATCGCTTGCAAACAATGCGAGCAATGGCATCGAGCCTAGCTTTGCACACCACTATGCTCGCAACATCATTAGAGAAGGCAAGAAGTCTAAAGAAAAAGTCGACGTTTTCTCTTATGAGTTACTAGCATATCGTCACTATATCAACGCTGACGCAATGCCTTTCAGTACAGATGAAGCCACAAAACTACCTAGCTACTTTATTTCTGCTGATGAAGTAACTCCCAAGCAGCACGTTGACATTCAAGCTGCCGCTCAAAAATGGGTTGACTCTTCAATTTCTAAAACAGCAAATATCCCAACTGATTTCCCGTATGAAGAATTCAAAGATATTTACATGTATGCTTATGACAACGGGTTAAAAGGTTGTACCACTTTTAGATTCAACCCTGAAGCATTTCAAGGAGTACTTGTTAAAGAGTCCGATTTAGAAAACACTAATTATGAATTCACTTTAGATGATGGTTCAAAAATCACAGCTAAAGGTAATGAAGAAATTGAATATGATGGCGAGATCCACACGGCAGCGAATTTATTTGATGCGTTAAAAGAAGGAACTTACGGTAAGTACTAAAGCATTTAACTTATAGAACTTACTTTCATTAGATACGCAAAGAACAAAGCATTACAGGTATACACGTTATGGCTATAAAGATAGAAAAGAAAATTGTTGGTTACCAAGTACAAAACCAACAAAATACGGCACCAGAAACTGAGTCGCCAACAAAACTTATTCCGATTGAAATGAATGAATCGATTAAGCGTCCAGAATTTTTACTAGGCTCGACCTATAAGATTAAGCCGCCGGTTTCAGAACATGCGATGTACATCACGATCAATGACATTATTTTGAATGAAGACACTGATCATGAGCAACGACGCCCTTACGAAGTGTTCATTAATTCCAAATCAATGGAACACTACCAGTGGGTTATCGCTTTAACTCGCGTGATCTCGGCTGTATTCAGAAAAGGTGGTGATATCATCTTTTTAATTGAAGAACTCTCTTCAGTTTATGACCCGAATGGCGGCTACTACAAAAAAGGGGGTGTTTTTATGCCATCCCTTGTTGCTGAAATTGCCGCGGTAATAGAAAAGCATATGCGCTCTATTGGTCTCATCAAAACAGAAGAAATGAGCGAGACGACGAAAAAGATACTTGCTCAGAAAAAATCTGAATTTGAAGAGGCTCAATCAAAGAAAGCTGATGCGTCAGATAAATCTGATAGCCCTTTCCCTGCCAATGCGAGCTTATGCAAGAAATGCAATAACACATCCGTCATCATAATGGATGGTTGCAAAACTTGCTTAAACTGTGGTGATAGTAAGTGTGGGTAGGAACCGCAAAAGGTAGCGTTATTTATTAATAAGTAAATAATGTCTACCAATAAAGCCAGCTACTTAAATTTGCTGGCTTCCCCTCCCTGCCCTACTCAATGTAGTTTAGGCACTAAAATTTATTTGAGTCTAAGATATTTAAATCTAAGATGCTTGCCACACTCACCTAATTAAAATACTCACAACTAAACTGACACCATTAGTGTAAGTCTTTTCGTACCATTGATTAGCGGTCTCTGCATTATCCCGCAAGTTTTTGGCTTCAACATAATTAATCCTTAGCAAGTATTTAGCTTTTGCATAACTGCCCGTCAGACAAGCTTGGATTACGTGCTAGCTCTGCACCCCTTTAAAAAGAGCCGCTTTAACGAAGATAAATACTAATTTTTGATGAAGACCTATCATTTAACATTTGTTTGCAGAATATTGATAACTGTTTGCACAATTTATAACTAATATTACATAAAGGTAAAAATTGAAGCCGTTTGTATCATATCTATTATTAGCATGTAGAGGTATTTCTTATGTTTAGCAAAGGCAATGTTAAGCCTCAAGATGGTCAAAAAAAAGTGCACATTTCAACTTCAGATATTGAAGATGATATTTGGCTGACTGGCGAACAAGATGCATTACACATTCCGCTTCTTAGCGCAGAGTTAAATAATGAGTCTTCCGACAATCAATTAAGCCCTAACCTTCTAAACCCTTTTGGGATTTATATTACGAAAACAAAGCAAAACAAACAAAAGTTTGTACAGAAACCTGCGCAATCAAACAGCAAGCCTGTAATCGGGGTATACGCCCTTACAAAAGAATCAACACTAAGTTTACAGAAAGTACTCGTCGCCCAGCACCCTGAACTGTCAGTACTAAATTTCGATTCAAGCATGAGTAATGAAGAATTTAAACAAAGAACCTGTAATATGAGCTGCTCGTCAATGTGGATCGTGAACTTATCGGATGATGACGAAAGCCCGTTATTAGGCTCTGTTCTAGAGTCAAGTGCTGCTTGCTCAACCCTTTATTTATCAGGCGCTCTATCTACGCAATGTAAGCATAAAATTAATGATTTTATTAACACGGGTATAGTGCATTACGCGAATGCCTAATCAGCTCATAAAATAAGCCACTTGAATTACGGCTAACTCTTTTTTTATTTTCTCTGGTAATCACTTTACTTTCTCTACAGAGTAAGAAAAATGAAGAAATAAGAAGAATAAAGAGTGAAAATTAAGGCTATCGGTTATTAAATTTAATTCTCAATCCCAAACCTACGTTTTAATATTTCAAGCTTTTCATCACTATATGATTTCTGTATAGATTTAAGGCTTTCTGATGCCATTATAGTTTCATAGGCATGAATTATATCGTATATCCATTTACCAGGAATAAATCTTGTGATTTGCTGCTCTGATATCACCTCTTGATCACCATCTCCTTTTAGGTCTAGATGCAGCGTAAGCACCTCCTCCCCAGTCTCTAAGATCAAAGATAAATTAGAGCTTTTAAAGGTTTCACCATAATAACTAATACAAGCACCGCCTTGGTCATAAAACTTTAACTCGTAGGTATTATCATTAAGTTTAAATTTAATAGATTGCGTATTACCTTCGTGAGTGATGACTGAAGAATGAATAGTGCAATGAACCAAACTTTCATTTTCCTCAATCGTTAGCGACGGGACGCTAGAAAGCCGACGATACAAAACGATCAACCGACGATCCAATAATAATGTTTTAGCGAGCTTACGGCGCTCTTTTATTTCAGAGAATATTTCTGAGTGATTTAACCGCTCTTGCCGATCAATACGTTGCAAGGCACGATTGATTGTTGACTGCAGGTGATCAAAAGCAGATCGAACTGATAATAACGTTAATTCATCATATTTTTGAGTCAAAAGAAGCGCCTACCAATAAGTTTATAACGAGTAAAAACAGCCAAATACTGCTATCAAATCATAGGATAGATTTATTCCCTTTGCCAGATTGACTATGCATGTTTTTTTAACATGCCACTTTAGAGGAAATTAACTACTACACACGCTTTCATTATTGTAAATCTGCTGTAAAATCCATTTCATTGAGAAAAATATACTTATAACTACTTTTTATATAAAATTTAATAGGAATGTTAAATGATTAAGAACTGTTTATTTCCAGTTGCGGGCTATGGAACACGATTTTTACCTGCTACAAAGGCTATGCCAAAAGAAATGTTGCCTGTCGTCAACAAGCCTTTAGTTCAATATGGTGTAGAAGAAGCAGAAGAAGCGGGTATAGACAACTTTGGATTTGTTACAGGGCGAGGAAAGCGCGCCATTGAAGATCATTTCGACATTAGCTATGAACTTGAGCACCAAATTCAAGGTTCTGGCAAAGAAGAGTTACTTACTGATATTCGCGGTTTAATTGAAAACAATACATTTTCATTTACTCGTCAGAATGAAATGAAAGGCTTAGGCCACGCAATATTATCTGGCAAATCCTTGGTCGGTGATAACCCTTTTGCCGTATTACTTGCCGATGACTTATGCTTTGGTGAAGATGCTGGTGAGGGCATTTTGAAACAAATGACTCAGCTTTATAATCAATTTCGATGCAGTATCGTTGCAATACAAGAAGTTCCGGCTGACCAAACACATAAGTACGGGGTGATAGCTGGCGAATCAATGAAAGATGGCTTATATAGAATTACCGATATGGTCGAAAAACCTGCACCTGAAGATGCTCCGTCTAATTTAGCCATTATTGGCCGTTATATTTTAACGCCTGATATTTTCGATATAATTGAGAATACACCCGCAGGTAAAAATGGAGAAGTTCAAATCACAGATGCATTAATGACCCAAGCTAAAAACGGCTGTGTTTTGGCTTATAAGTTTAAAGGCACTCGTTTTGACTGTGGTAGTATTGACGGCTTTGTCGGCGCGACCAATCACGTTTATAACAACGTTTACAAAACGGTCTAATATTAATTTATTATAATACGTAGGGGGAGTACAAGCTCGCCCTACACACTTAAAATCAAGTCGCCATCAACTGCAAGATTAACTCTTTATTATCATCATCACTTTCACGATAACGCTTTAAGAGCTCTTTCTCATCCTCAGATGGAATCAGGCGTTCGATCTCTTCATCTAAGTGTCGGAGTGATTCATTTAAGTCAGTTTCTTCAGAAAAAGCCAAGCCCGGCAAGTTAAGTTGCTTCACTTCACCTTGATTAGGAAATTGAATAAAATAATCCAAAGTCATTCCCGTTTTAAAGCACAAGTCCAACACATTATCTAATGTAGGGTAACACCTAGAGTCTAGGTTATCTGACTCCCAGGCGTCTACCACACTCGTATCGACCAAACAAAACTCCCCAACATCCTGCAGAGAAAGCTTTTTAATATCTCGTATGCTTTTTAATTGTTGATTAAAATGTTTTAAATACTTCATAAATTCCATATGTCGTTAACATCAATTAAGTCTTTTAGTAAACAAGTCTGTTTACCTATAGGGCCTTCATAAATATAGCACCTGTAGCACTTATTTCGTAGAAAATAATAATCCTTTAATACCGAAAAATGTAAGCAATAAAAATTTGCTATAGTTTGGGCATGATCTGTATCCTTACACTCTGAATTACAACTTCCGATATTGATAATAAAACAAGCTGATGTTAACAACTACACGTACAAATTGTACCGATTACCTTTCATTATTCCTCAATGACACGCCACTAATGGATGTCCGCGCACCTATTGAGGTGGCTAAAGGAAGCTTTCCCTATTCTATTAATCACCCATTACTCGACAACCAACAACGCCATGAAATAGGTATTCGATACAAAGAGCAAGGTGAACAATCTGCAATTCAATTAGGTTTAGATCTAGCGACACCCGAAATACGTGCTGAACGCTATAAACAATGGATAGATTTTTGCAAAAAAAATCCTGAAGGCTATTTGTTTTGCTTCCGGGGTGGGCTTCGTTCGCGCACCACACAACAATGGCTGAAAGAGCAAGGTTTTCACTACCCACTTGTCACCGGCGGTTACAAGGCCATGCGTCGCTTTCTAATTGATAAACTAGAAGAAAACATTAAAGCACTTAATGTTTTAAGCATAACGGGGCCGACAGGTTCAGGTAAAACTCGCGTACTAAAGAAAATTAATCACCATGTCGATTTCGAAGGCATTGCACAACACCGTGGATCTGCCTTTGGCCGAAACCCTCAAGATACTCAACCTTCAAATATAGATTGGGAAAACGCCGTATCAGTAGGCTTTTTAAATCATCGTCATCATTTTCCAAACGCACGTTTATTTGTAGAAGATGAAGGCAAGCTTATTGGTCGTGTCAGTATGCCCAAAAATTTAGAATTAATGTGTAAAAGTAATCAACTTGTGTTGTTAGAAGAAAGCATGGAACAACGAATAAAAATGACGCAAGAAGATTATATCGATAGCTTATGGCCTGAATATCAGAAAGCCCACCCCATAGATTCAGAAAAGCACTTTAGTGAATATGTGCTCGGCAGCCTTTCTCGAATAAAAAAACGTTTAGGCGGTGATCGTTATAAGGATATGAATAACTGTTTTGTATCTGCACTAAAACATTTTTTATCAACTGGCGATAGCAATAAATTCTCGGATGGTATACACATTTTACTTCGAGATTATTATGATCCCATGTATGCTTACCAGCGTTCAAAACGTGAAGGTCAAATTATTTTTCAAGGCAATCGAAGCGAGGTGATTGAATGGGCTAATGACCCCCAAAATAATCCCTAAACATAAATAAGACTATAAACTTCAAAATTATCATTTTGAAAACAAATTCTGTCGTCGGAAATCCCGACTTTTTTAACTCTATTGAACAGTTAAGGCAAAAATAATGACACCTTTCATTTTAAGGCGAGCACTGCTTTCCGCCCTTTTTATAATTTCATGTTTGCTCAGCAATACTACTTTTGCAAAAACATTCACATTTACAGCAATACCCGATCAAGATCAAACGCGCCTTAAGCAGCGTTTTGAAAAAGTCGCCAACTATCTCGAAGAACAACTTCATATTAAAGTTAATTACATACCTGTTAAAAGTTACAGCGCTGCCATTACCGCTTTTCGTAACAATCAGGTGCAACTTGCTTGGTTTGGTGGTTTATCGGGCGTACAAGCGCGTCGACTAGTACCTGGGAGTGAAGCAATTGCCCAAGGCAAAGAGGATCAGTTTTTTAAATCTGTTTTTATTGCTAACACTAAAACAAAGCTAACGAAATCTGAATCTTTACCTCCCTCCCCTGAAAAATTTACATTTTCTTTTGGTTCAAAAGGCTCGACATCAGGCAGATTAATGCCTGAGTTTTACATACGAGAACATTATAACCAAGCCAGTGACTTAACATTTAAAAGAATAGGCTTTAGTGGCGACCACAGCCGTACCCTTGCTCTTGTACAAACAGGTGCATACGATTTAGGGGCTCTAAATTATAAAGTGTGGGAGCAAGCGCTGTCAGACGGTAAAGTTGATTTAAACAAAGTAAATGTTATTTGGGTGACACCAGACTATCCTGACTATCAATGGACAATCAGAGGCGATACGCATAAATATTGGGGGCCAGACTTTATGCATAAAGTTCAAAAAGCCTTGATAGCAATAAAACAACCAGAGTTGCTGAAAGCCTTTCCACGTACAAAGTTTGTTAGTGCCAGTTCAAGCGATTATCTAGGCATAGAACAAACAGCTAAATCAATTGGGCTTTTAGACTAAGCCATGTTTAAACTTGAGAATTTAAATCTTCACTATGGAAAAAAAGCCGTACTTTCTAATATCAATTTAGAAATCAAGGAAGGTGAATCTGTCGCTGTCGTAGGTGAAAGCGCTAGTGGTAAGACTACGCTGATGAACCACTTATATAAGTTAAGGCCTAACCAGGTTGCTTGGTGCCCACAAGACGAAGCATTAGTGCCTTCTCTTTCTGCATTTCATAATATTTATGCAGGCACACTCAGCGAGCATCGCTTTCTATACAACTTACGAAATCTAATTCGCCCTTATCCACACGAATATGAAAAAGTTGAACGCATTGCAGCAGCATTAGATTTAGAAAGCGCACTAAAAACATCTGTAGACCAACTTAGCGGCGGGCAAAAGCAAAGAATTAATATCGCACGTGCGATGATTCAAAAGCACGCGATCTTTCTAGCCGACGAGCCCGTATCGGCTCAAGATGACTTTCATAAAGTTAAAATCATCAAAACGATCACCTCATCGTTTAACACCTGTGTGTTTGTTTTTCACGACCTGGATTTAGCGCTTACATGTTGTCAACGAATCATTGGTCTAGCCAAAGGTAAAATATTGTTTGATGAACATGTATCTAACGTAACTAAAAAACAGCTATCACTTGTTTATAGCCATCACAATACAAACTTAGAAAACTTGCTCGTATGACAAAACATCATGAGTAAGGCACTACGTACTAATCAGGCTATGCCATTCATAACCAGCGCTAAACCTATGTGGCAGAGTAGCTTGTTTTTTATCATTCTCACGGCATTATGCCTACCGTTTCTTGAGTTTGATATCGCACTTACATCACCAATGAATGAGCTTAAACAAATGTTTTTAGGACTTGTTCAACCAAATTTCATGATAGACGGAATCATGAGTGCTTTCGTACATACCATCGTATTCGCTATTCAAGCAGTCGTAATTTCTGTCGTGATAGGTTTCTTTTTTGCTCAGTTATACGCCTTTCAAGGCATTCGTTATTTGATGGGGTTTCTACGCTCTATTCATGAATTATTTTGGGCATTAATATTAATTCAACTTTTTGGTTTAACCACGCTGACAGGTGTACTCGCCCTAGTTATTCCTTTTAGCGCGACCTTTGCAAGAGTGTTTTCTGAAATACAACAAGAAACGACTAAGCTTAATTACCACCAAATTAAGGGCTCGCATTTTAGTCGCTTTATTTATTCAACCTTACCTTTGGCATGGCCACGCTTGTCTAGTTATTGCCGTTATAGACTTGAGTGCGCACTTAGAGCAAGTGTTGTTCTTGGATTTATTGGGCTTCCTACCATTGGCTTTCAACTTGAAGGCTACTTGAAGCTGGGTCACTACCATGAGGTGGCTGCGCTCATTTTTCTATTTATTGGCTTAGTATTAAGCATGCGCTTTTGGGTGAATCGTTTTACTCTACCGGTACTTTTTTTATTTTCAGTTATTTGGTTGCCGCCTACCGCCTCAACAGATAACACTTCTGAACTAAGTCATACTGAGTTTGAAGAAAGTAAATGGCAAGTAGAAAATTTAAACAGATTCATTGGAGATATTACACCAGCACCACTAAAGAAAACTGCTAATGTAGAAGATACAAACAGCGACAATATCGCAAAACCGTTACATGAATTATGGCAATGGTTTTACTCGCTGTTTGAAACACAAATTTTACCGGGTATCGGCTACACGCTTTTATTAGGTCAATTTGCTTTTGCGCTGTCAGCCATTTCAGGGCTCCTGCTATTCCCTATACTTTCTAAACATATGATTAAGCGTAAGTATTATCGAAATGTAGGCCACTTTGCGTTAACTTCGCTTCGCTGCCTCCCTGAATTATTACTCGCTTTTATCGCTTTAATTATTCTTGGCCCGTCACTATTACCCGGGATTCTTGCTATTGGTATTCATAATGGCGCCTTAATTGCCCACTTAGTTGGCTTGCATAGCAATGAGTTAAATCTACGTAAAGATACTAGCTCCGCACCTAACACTTACTTTTTTGAATTATTGCCACGCATATATGGTCAGTTTCTGTCATTTACACTCTACCGAGGTGAAACCATACTGCGTGAAACTGCTATTTTAGGTATTCTTGGAATCCCAACACTGGGTTTCTTTATTGATTCTGCTTTTGAAGAGTTTCGTTTGGACCGCGCGTTTTTACTAATACTTGTTTCTGCATTTCTCAATATCATTGCCGAAGCATTGGCGACAAGATGCCGAAAACATATCCACACTCACAAACCTAGCCGTGCCGTGAGTTCGCTAACGCTTATTAGGAATTAGCTATGTTACAAGCAGTGCCAATTGTTAAGCACTTAGTTTTAGTCGGTGGCGGCCATGCTCATGCGCTCGTAATTAGAATGTGGGCAATGAACCCTTTGCCTGGTGTGCGTTTAATCTTAATCAGTCCAAATTGGCAAACCCCATACTCTGGTATGCTTCCCGGTCTACTAGCAGGCCATTACACTAGCGATGATATTCATATTGATCTCCGCAAAGTTTGTACATGGGCCAATGTTCGCTTCATTGAAGATTATGTTGTCTCACTTGATACACACGCTAAAACTTTAACACTTAGTCAGCACCCTAAAATTACCTATGACACACTTTCAATTGATATCGGCTCAACACCAGACCTCAGCCTACCAGGTTTAAAAGACTTTGCTCAAGCAGTCAAACCCATTGATCAGTTTTATCCTCGTTATCAAGCTTGTTTGAAACGCTGCCACACTGCATCTGAAATCCCCAATAAATCGTATAATATAGCAGTGGTTGGCGGTGGAGCTGGCGGTATTGAAGTCGTATTAGCAATGGCCAAAGCGCTTGATAAAACTAAACACATTTCTATTACTCTGGTAATTAGAGGGGCTGAAGTATTATCCGGCTACCCTCAAAAAATTTCACAACAAGCCTTATATGCGCTGAATAAACTTAATGTAAAACTGATAACTGATTTTGATGTCATTCGAGTAGAGCAAAATAAACTCATTGCAAGTGACCAACAAACCATACATATCGACGAAGCATTCTTTTGCACCCAAGCTATCGCTGCAGAGTGGCCAAGCTTGTCAGGTGTAAGCTGTGACAAACGTGGCTTTATATCTGTTAATCAAAACCTACAATCCATCAGTGACAACAATATTTTTGCCGCCGGTGATATTGCTAATATGCTTACGACCCCTAGACCCAAAGCAGGTGTGTATGCGGTTCGACAAGCTCCAATATTATCTGAAAACCTTAAGCGTCATTTATTAAACAAACCCTTGAAGCCGTTTCATCCGCAAGATAATTTTTTAAGTTTATTATCGCTCGGGAAACGAAACGCATTAGCGGCCAAGAATAACTTAGCGCTAACTTTCCCACTACTACAACCCTTATTGTGGCGCTTAAAGAACGCTATCGATAATCAGTTTATGGCAAAGTTTAATGAACTTCCGTTTTTAAGTATGCCTACAAATGCCGAGATAGATACGCGCTTAGTAAAACATAGTGAGCAAGTTGATATTAAGAACTACAAGATCCGATGCTCGGGCTGTGGTAGTAAAGTAGGCAGTTCAATTTTACGAAAAGTAATCACTAACATCACTGGCGAACTGAAATTCAAACCTGAGGATGCAGTGATCCTCGACACACCCAATGACACGATTTTACAAACTGTCGATCAAATCACCAGCCCTATCGACAACCCTTACCTCTTTGGAAAATTAGCAACACTCCATGCCCTTAGCGATGCCTTCGCGATGAATACTTTGCCCAAAAGTGTTCAAGTACTATTAAATATTCCGTTTGCCAGCACACATATTCAAATACAGGAAATGACTGCTGTCATGCAAGGCGTGCTCGATGTATTAAACGTGCATAACTGCCAATTAAGTGGTGGGCATACAGCAGAAGCTCAAGAGCTTAGTCTCGGTTTGGTGGTCAATGCACTACCAAAAGAAAACAAGCCACTTTTTAAAAACGACAATTTGAAAGCGGGTGATATCTTACTTATTACTAAACCTATCGGTACCGGCGTAATTCTAGCGTCTCAGATGCAGAATAAAGAAAAGGGTATAGAAAAGGATAAAGTGTGTTACCGAGGCGATTGGCATAATGCAGCACTCAACAGTATGTTAATCAGTAATGAGCATGCTGCAGATGTTTTCTCTGATATTAACGTAGAAGCATGTACTGATATAACAGGCTTTGGCTTAGTCGGCCATTTATGTGAAATGCTGGAAGCGAGTCAATGCACTGCTGAGATTCATATCGACCAAGTACCATTATTAATGGGGGCTAAAGCACTCACACAGAATAATATTCGAAGTTCTTTATACCCACACAACGTTGAAATTGTTAAATCCTTATCCGTTTCTGACAAAACCTATAATCACCCTAGCTTTCCACTTCTATTTGACCCACAAACCTCAGGCGGGCTTTTAGCGGGTTTGAGCAGCCAGGCTTATGATCAATTAAAGCAACGCACCGACCTTGAATTTTACGTTATTGGAAAAGTCACACAAGATAACACCCCGTGGGATCTAAATATATTATAAATTGACTTTACTAAACGATTTTAAACATGCCCCCTAATACAAATTAGAAGGCATGCAGAATATGCTTAACAACCATTTACAGCCAAAACAAAGATTTCTGAATATTTTTCAGCCGAAAATAACGTTGGATTCCCTACTGCTGAAGGGTCTTTGGCCGACATAATACCGACTAAGGTTGCTTCTGAGTCATCTATATTTAGCGAGCTTAGGTTATGAGGAATATTAAGATTTCGACGCATTTCAAACACCCAATACATAAAACCATCAAAACTACTGTCTTCCAATCCGATATAGCGCGCTAACCTTTCAATTTTTTCTTCAATTTCATCTCGATTTTCTTTTAATACATAAGGCATTAAAATAGCATTTAGTAAGCCATGGTGTGCACCATAAAGCGCACCTAAGCTGTGTGCAATCGCATGCATTGCGCCTAGACCTTTCTGAAAAGCGCTTGCTCCCATAGTTGAAGCGACCAACATTTGGGTTCGTGCTTCTAAATCTTGCCCGTCTTTGACCGCTCGAGCTAAATACTCTTTAACTATCCGTACACCTTCGACAGCAATCCCTTCAGCCATAGGGTGAAAGTAAGGCGAACATAACGCTTCTAAACAATGTGAAAATGCATCCATACCCGTGGCAGCGGTTATATGCGCAGGCAAGCCTATGGTTAATTCAGGGTCAAGAATCACTTGAAGCGGTAACATTTTTGGGTGAAAGATGATTCTTTTAACTTTACTCTCTACATCCATTATTACAGATGCTCGTCCTACTTCTGAACCGGTTCCTGCTGTGGTCGGCACAGCAATAATCGGTGCAACCCCTTGTTCATTTACACGTAACCAGTTATCACCGACATCTTCAAAATCCCAAAGAGGACGCGTCTGACCTACCATTAAAGCAACCGCCTTCGCTGCATCTAATGCAGAGCCGCCGCCAAAAGCAATTACGCCGTCATGTTTTCCCGCTTTATAAGCTTGTACGCCATCATCAACATTTTGACCTGTTGGATTACTCTGGATTGCACTGAACACCTCACAATTTAGCCCTGCCTCATTACATGATTTACGTGCATTTAACACCATCGGTAAAACAGATAAGCCTGGGTCAGTAATGATTAGTGGAGTCGTAATGCCCAAGTTTTTACATACTACTGGTAACTCATTTATGCGCCCAGCTCCGGTGTAAATACTATTTGGATAGTTCCAGTTTGCCGTTAGATCAATCATAAAACACCTACGAAATATCAGTTTTTATATGGAATGATTTTACTCGTGTGAAAGCATTGAAGCCTTCTGACGAAAGTGTACAACCTCGCCCACTATTCTTAACGCCAGTCCATGCAAGTTCAGGGTCAAGAAAATCACATCGATTCACAAAGAAAGTACCCGTTTCTATTTGGTCACCCAGTTCAATTGCTGTTTCAATATCTGAAGTAAATATGGATGCACTTAGACCAAATTCGCTATCATTCATCAGCTTGACTGCCTCTTCATCAGAACTAACTTTCATAATACCAACGACTGGCCCGAAACTTTCTTCTACCATCACACGCATCGTATGGTTCACATTCGTTAATACCTGCGGCGCCATATAAGCAGTGCCTTCTTTATTGAGGCTAAAACTATAAGGGTCAATCTCAGGCGTAGCCCCTTGCTTCATCGCCTCTAATATTTGGCCTCTAACAAACTCTGCCGCACTATCACGCACTAATGGCCCTAAGGTTGTTTCAAGATCATCTGAGCGCCCTAATTTATATTGCTTAACCAGCATGACAAACTTAGCCACAAATTCATCATAAATAGATTCATGAACATAAATTCGCTCAATACCACAACAGGATTGACCTGAATTGAAAAAAGCACCGTCGACAGTAGACTCAACGGCATACTCTAAGTTTGCATCTTGTCGAACATAAGCAGGGTCTTTTCCACCTAATTCAAGACCTACACCTATAAACCGACCCGCTGCAGCTTGTTCAATTTTTTCACCAGCAGATACTGAACCAGTAAATGCCACGCCCGAAACATCCTTAGACTTGATCAGTAGTTCAGTATTGTTATGATCCATGTGCAAATACTGAATCACTCCTTTGGGGAGTCCTGCCAAATCAAAAGCCTCTACCATCCTTTCTGCACATAAAGGCGTTTGAGAAGAGTGCTTAAGAATCACGCTGTTACCCGCCAATAAAGCTGGAATAATGGCATTAATAGGTGTGTGAAGCGGATAGTTCCAAGGAGCAACAACAAGTACCACCCCCACAGGTTCACGTTTAATATAACGATCAAACCCTGATTTCTCATTAACACTTATAGGCGCTAACGCTTTATCCGCGATAGAAATCATATAGCTTGCTCTTGAAGCAAAACTCATAACCTCACCTTCAGCATAGCGAATAGGCCGTCCCATTTGCCAACACAACTCTTCTGCAACTTGCTCTTTAAGCCCAACAAATGCCTCAACAGCTTTATAGCACAATCTTTTTCTTTCTAGTAACGAAGTTGTCTTCCAACTTTTTTGCGCAGACACTGCAAGCTCTAAAACATTATTGATCTGATTTGTATCAGCGTATTGACGCTCAACATAGAGAGATCCATCAATAGGTGAGTATGTTTTTAACGTGGTTGTCATATTAAAACCTCAATAAACTGTTATTTAAATATAGCCATATTCTTATAATATGTTTATTTTTAAGTTGTTTTTTTAAAGAAGATTCACAAAAATATCTTTAATAAAGGCTGTCAGCTACATTGAAAATTCAACACATTTAATGTCACGCGTTCAAAAAAAAGGAAGGTATTGAAAAAGGTATGAGTGAGGTTATCATCGAGCCTTTCACTCCTGTATTACTTCAAGAGAGCATCAATTTCACAGTCAGTTTAGCTCAATATACTTAACACTAAATTATAAATACATAAGGCCATACCTCCTCATTCACAACAAATTTCGCTATAATATTGCAATATAATATCGCCATTTAAATAAATTATAACGCTGTGTAGAGGTTAATTTGTCTCAATTTCGTCCCTGTATCGACTTACACCAAGGTAAAGTTAAACAAATTGTAGGCGGAAGTCTGAACGACCAAGGAGCAGATACAAACTTTGTGAGTACTTTTGATGCTGCTCATTATGCTCAACTTTATAAAGCCAATGCATTAACCGGAGGGCATGTGATCGCATTGGGACCTGGCAACCAACAAGAAGCACTGAATGCATTAGCTGCATGGCCAAATGGCTTACAATTTGGTGGAGGGGTTAATAACGAAAATGCTTCTATGTACCTAGAAGCTGGTGCTTCTCACGTTATTGTAACCTCTTTTTTATTTGAAAACGGTCAGTTTTCTACAAAAAGGCTTGAAGCAATTAAACAAGAAACTGGCATTGAACGTCTTGTACTAGACCTTAGTTGTCGACGTACTGACTCAGGCTGGAATATTGCAACTGATCGCTGGCAAACCATTACAGAAACTCAGATAAATCAAAAAAACATAAACGAGCTAGCTAACCATTGTTCGGAATTTTTGATTCATGCAGCAGATGTTGAAGGCTTACAATCTGGAATTGACCAAGAACTTGTCTCTTTACTCGGAGATATTACACCTATCCCTACCACTTATGCTGGAGGGGCCAGATCACTGAAAGACCTTGAGCTTGTAAAGGTATTATCTAAAAGTAAGGTTGATCTAACAATTGGCAGTGCACTGGATATTTTCGGTGGTAGCGGCGTTACTTTAGATGAGTGTATTGCTTGGAATATAAACAGTTCCAAACGTTGTTAGGGTTCGTTGGAGTCTTGCCAACCTTTTAGGCCTCTATCAACTTAAGAAGAGCGTTGTATCTCATCAATCGGATCGGCGTACTTTGACCAGTTGGATTTTGCACTTACGCTATCTATATCTGTGGCTCTCAAAGTAACCATATGACAATCAATAGTGTTCATTTCAAAAATTCTAGAAGTAAGAACCCAACTTTAATAGCCAATCTTTTTTAAACGAGCCTATTGATAATATACCATTCGTCCAGATCTTTATCGTTCATTTTAACCCCATATTCGAATTAGAGAATTTACACATCCATAAAAAAGAACTGCAGTAATATATTATTAAAACAGTCAGGTTTATCATAACAATAAAAAGACTGGAGCCTTAACTGTCCATTAGACAACAGCTCAAGCTTTTTGAATCATAATCATCGATAACAATACCAAACCAATGCCAGGTAAGGTCAGCCATTCAAACGCTTCTAGCCCTATGGCGATACTCAGAATAATCACAAAAACAGGCGTGAGAAAACCGTATGCTGCAACCTTGGTTGCGCCTAATTTTACTGTTGAATATTGCAGTACAAAAAAGCTACCTAAAGTAGTAAAAACCGACAGATATAACAGCCCGGCATACACCGTCATTTCAATATTTTTCCAGATAATTTGATCTAGTTGATTGAACGATAATATTAATAACCAGAGCGCGCCTAAAAGTATGACCCAGAATGTCATGACTTCCATTGGCTCCCCTTGATAAAAGCGTTTAATTAACGGGTTATAAATACCCATAAACAAACAACCTGTGAGGAAAATCAAGTCGCCATAATTTAGTTGAAGGTTGATGAGCGCTTGCAAGTCACCACGAAACACAATCCACAAAGCTCCGACCGTACCAATCAACAAACCAATTTTTCTACGTCGATTGGTAAGGTCACGATTGATGATATAAGCAAACACTGCAGTGATAGCCGGCACAACCGTATATAAAGCACCTGTGTTGATGACACTGGTATAACGAAGGCTTTCAAACATACACCAAAAGAAAACCACCAAAGGAATGCTGATCAGTGCATAAGCGAATAATCGATCTATTGCAGGGATATGCCAACCATTTTTAATAAAAACATAGGGCGCAAATAATAAAGCAGCGAATAGGAAGCGCACGAACATCATCAACTCAGGCGCAAGTGCGTCAGTAATCAATCCGGCTACAGGAAAAGAACCTGCCACCAATACCATGATAACAAGCATTAAGGCGTGTACATGAAAATTACTATTTTGCTCGTTCTGCTTGCCCCTTAACTTCATGATCAATTCCATTACACTCTCTCTTTTTTAACCGTCACGCTAACATACAAATGCAGGCCTGTTCATTTACTTCCTTATCGAACACGTAAACGTGTTTCGATATCCATAGCAACATCATAGCTAGTTTCTATTTGACAGATAATCCCCCCTTAAAGATAATCACTGTTGAGCAAAAGTGAACGATAGAATTTAAGTTCATGATCATCGCACATCACCAACCAAGGATATAGAGGTCAGTATGGACGGATTTAGCGCAATTCCAGTTTTTGTCGCAGTTGTTGATAACGGTGGGTTCTCCCCTGCCGCAAAACTTCTCGGTATTTCCAAGTCTGCTGTGAGTAAACGTATTAACCAATTGGAGCAAAACCTTGGGGTTAAATTACTGCATCGAACCACACGAAAAATTAGTCTTACAGAAGCAGGTAAACATTTTTTTGAACATGCGGTTATTGCTAACAATGCGGCCAAAGATGCGGAAGATGCCGTTGCTCAGTTACAAGGCGAGCCTCAAGGTCGCTTACGAATAAATACCCCTATGTCTTTTGGTCGCTTACACGTCGCGCCGTTCATACCTGCTTTTCTGAAACGTTACCCTAAAATAAGCATAGATATGGTGATGAGTGACGAAGTGGTCGACTTAGTGGGTTCCGGTTTTGATGTTGCCATTCGTTCAGGTAAGTTAGCTGACTCTAGCTTGATCGCTCGTAAACTGGCTCCTTTGCGTAGTGTCTTATGCGCATCACCGGCATACCTTGAACGGCAAGGCTACCCTCAAAAACTAGCTGATTTGAAACAACATAATTGCATTTTATTCTCTTATTCACGAGACCTAAAAGAATGGACCTTTAACCAAAAAGGATTTTCAGAAGCTATTGAAATAAAGGGTAATTATCAGGTAAATAATAGTGAAGCCTTACAAGAAGCCTTGTTGCAAGGCATTGGTATTGGACGACTCCCCACTTTTGTGGCCAGCACAGATATAAAGGCCGGCAGACTTATCCCATTATTTACAGAATATGAAATGCCTGAACAAAGTATTTATGCCGTGTTTCTAGAACGGCAATTTATGCCAGCAAAAGTAAGAGCGTTTCTTGACTATGCGATTGACTACTTAGGGGGTGACGAGCCCTATTGGGAGCGATAAATTATTTCGCCAAGGTCACCGTTCACTTAAACTCAACAATCATTTTCTAAAACAGACCATTATCATTCATTTAGAAACGCTTTAAGCTAGTCATCATCTTAAGTCACTACCTGCATCATTTAAGGGGCATGACATTTGAACACTTACTTGCTAAAGGATTTTAATATGGAACTTTTTACTGCAATCAAAGAACGTCGTGCGATCAAGCATTTTGATAATCAGGCGATAATCCCAGAAACTGACTTCACTCAAATAATGGAGTCTGTTCTTCTCTCCCCCACCTCCTACAACATTCAACACTGGCGATTTGTTCGTGTAAAAGAAACCCACCTAAAACAACAAATAAAAGAGGCTGCCTGGGGACAACAGCAAATCGAAGATGCTTCAGAGTTGATCGTCCTCTGCGCCAATACACAAGCCTGGAGCGATAGGCCCGAACGGTATTGGGCAAATGCCGATGAGAATACGCAAAACATGTTAGTGCCGATGCTGCAAGATTTTTACCGAGACAAACCCCAAATGCAACGAGACGAATGTATGCGTTCTTGCGGTATGGCGGCACAAACCTTAATGCTAAGTGCCAAAGCATTAGGCTACGATACCTGCCCAATGGTTGGCTTTGACCATACAGCAATTGCCGAGATAATTAAGCTACCCAAAGATCATTTAGTTGGGATGATTATCGTGATGGGTAAAGCTTCTAAAACTGCTCATGGCCGAGGCGGTCAATTACCTTTGAGTGAGGTATTGGTCAATAATACGTTTTAATATCATTGTGTTAATGCTTCGGGTATTCTTCTGATAAGTACAACAGTGAGAAAAAAATGATTGCTTGTGACCAACATGACTTTATTGAAATTGCCTGCATGTACCACCTTAAGGTGGTACTTAAATTGAAGACGGGCGATGAAATAACTGGTATCGCACAAGATACAATTCTGAACGATGAGCGTGATGAATGTATCACGCTTTTAAGAAAGAATAATAAGTCCTCTAAAGCCATCGCTCTGTCGCATATTTCAACGATGCGTGCCATCAATCAAAACCCGCATTTCGACTACGTGAAATTTAACTGAGTATATAATTTCACTAGATAGTTAAATTAGAACTCGATGGCTGACGACCATAAAGCCCATCATTCGTTTGGCCCTTTCAGCAGATTCCTTCAAAAAACGGGTATGCGCACACACGATTGAGCCCTCAATCAATAACAATATTTCTAAAGGCTACTCTTCCCTTTTTGAACCGGGTACATCCGAAAGTTAGCTTTGTATAAACCTCGACAACTCTATTTAATCTCTGCAAAGTAACAATGAATAGGATAGTCATTATCTGGAAATTCGGCGCTGGTATTAATGAATATCACCTCCAAAGAAAGTACCTGAATGAAACCATTCACTTTAGTAGTCAAATACAGTTAAAATCTATCCCTTTTTGAGGAGTGAAGTCTTTTTCTACGTTAGGGTTATAAATTAAAGGGTGTTTTACATTTATGCAAAATAGAGGAACAACAGAATCATGAGAAAATACATTGCCAGCATCATGATTCTTTTTAGTATTTTTAATTTAGCCTCCTGTGGTTATTTGCTTTACCCTGGTCGTATCGATCAACAATCTGGAAAAATCGACCCCACTGTCGTCATTCTCGATGCTGCTGGCTTGCTATTTGGAGTATTACCGGGAGTCGTTGCTTTTGCGGTCGATATTGTGACCGGCACTATTTACTTGTCACCTAACGAAGAATCAGCCATTGAAAAGCATAAAAAGAGTTTCACCATGGCTGAAGACCTCAGCTTAGAAAGCATATCGCAAGACCAGATTATGCATGAAACAATGATACATACGCTGATAGATACAGCCCATGTAGCAGAAGAAATTTCAACATTGATTGGTCAGCCTGTAAACGAGAAAAACATCACCTATTTCAAACCAGACAATACAGGACCTATTATCCTGTCTTTAGATAAGCGCCATCACAATGTTTTATGACTAGAGGATGGCAGAGCCTCACCCAGTTCTAATTTGTCAGGTGTAACGGGTTTGCCAAAAAAATAACCTTGCCCAAAGTCACAACCCGCCTGCTTTATTAAATTAAGCTGCCCTTCAGTTTCAATACCTTCTGCGACAACATCAAGCTCTAGTTTATGCGCCATCGCGACAATAGCCTCAACAATTTGATAGTCATTGGCGCCACTCTCAAGGTCACACACAAAGCTACGATCAATCTTGAGAGTACTCACCGGGAGCTGTTTTAGTTGGGCTAATGATGAATAACCGGTGCCGAAGTCATCCATAGAAAAACGTAGCCCAATCTCTTTAAGCAAATTGAGTACCTTAACAGTATGATCAATATCATCCATTACGAGGGTTTCAGTAATTTCAAACTCAACTTGTGTAGGATCAATATTTTCATCTTTAAGGACTTTTTGAACCTGTTTAGCAAATCCTTTTTCGCTAAACTGTCTGGCACTAATATTAATCGCCACTATAGGTTTAGCACTTCCCCCCCTATTACTATTTCTGATGTATTGACATGCCTCCTTAAGCACCCACTCACCAATTGGCACAATCAGACCTACTTGCTCCGCCACATCAATAAAACTATCGGGCGCTAATAAGCCTTTCTCTGGATGATTCCAGCGAATCAATGCCTCTAGTTTAAGCACTTGCTGAGATTCCAGTGATACAACAGGCTGATATACTAAAAAAAATTCATTATTCTTTATAGCCTGACGCAATTCATTCTCAATACTCAGCCTTCGGGACGCATCTTCCTGCATCTTAGAATTAAAAAACTCATATCTATTTTTTCCGGCCTTTTTGGATGAATATAACGCCAGGTCTGCATTACGCATCAATGCCTCCGCATTCTGGCTATCTTCAGGAAATACAGTAATTCCAACAGATGCGCTAACCAAAGCCTCCCGTTGATCCAAAGTAATGGGTTGTGCAACCTCTTCTGTAATTTTCTCTGCAATGTTCATTGCGTCGTTGTGGCTTTCCAAATCTAATAGCAATACCGCAAACTCATCGCCACCCAAGCGAGCAACGATATCGTTTTCACTTACTACACGCTTGATACGCTGAGCTATACTCTTTAATACACGATCTCCAGCTTCATGCCCCATGGAGTCATTAATTCGTTTAAAATCATCTAGATCAAGATACATGACTGCTAAATGACCACCGTGCCGGTGTATATTCCGAATCTCTTGCTCTAACTCCTCTTTTAGGAGTTGACGATTGACCAGCCCCGTTAAAGCATCATGAAATGCCAGATGCTCTAACTCTTTCGTTTTTTCCTCTACCAACACTTTTAATCGCTTAGGCTCACGGAATATTCGATAAGCAAACGCAGATATTATTAATGCGATGATAAAACTACCTAAAATCCCTGGAATTATGTTTATTTGATGACCATTCAAATCTCTGCTCATGGTTAACGTCCAATAACCATTTGGGATGTTGACTCGTACCCTAGAGGTACTACTACCTAAATGAGTCGACGTTCCAGCAAAAACCTCTTCATTACCGTTATCAGGATGAACTCTTGAAATACTATAACGATATCCTTTAGTTTCAAGTTGATCTAATTCAGCAATGGAAAGTAAATCCTCAAGAAAAATAACTGCAGAAGTAAATCCCCAAAATTTTTGTCGTTCCGCTTCAGTGATAAAAACAGGATTTCGTCCAATGATTGCAACACCTCCTTGAACCAGCTCAAAAGGGCCCGCAAGCGTTAAATGCCGCTCTTTAATCGCTGCGTTAGCTTCTTTGCTACGTTTATCATCTATCAGTAAATTATGTCCTATAGCTTTTTCGTTGCCTTTTAACGGATAGATTCGTTTAATTATGCCCTCTGGAGCCAGTTGTAGATTCGATACACCTCCGATGGTACGAATGACTTCGTGCGCAAACTTATCGAAACCCTGAAATTGACCACCCGACCGTTTAACTTCCTGCGCCAAAATGTAAGTTGCCGAAAGAGAATGAGAGAGGCGTCTTTCAATAGCTGATGCCTGTGAATTAGTCACCTGATCTAACAATAAATGCTGCTCATGATGCCATCGTAAATCAACCATATGCAACAAATATCCGCCAGTAGCAAAGACTATCAGGAAAATAAGCACTGAATTAAATAGACTTGACTTGAACACCTAAGACACCTTAATAAAAATCACATAGAGTCTTCATAGCATAGCAAAATTTTATAAATTTTCTTTAAAGCGTTGATTGATTTCTATCTTCATTTAGAAAAAAACATAATGATAAGATTGCCTTTCGGTTCGCAACCGTGGATAGCTGGGTCCGGACAAAAAAACGCTTTCATTCGTACAGGATACGAGCAGCGCAACTTATTAGAAATAAGTATTAGTCAACTTACAAAAAGTCATGAGTAACTATATAAATTATTTGGCTAAAAAGCCGGTTGATGCCACATTAAAAAATTTGAGTAATCATCAATGTTTTTATAAAAGATGTGTCAAAATTTATTATGTAGCCACCAAACGATAAGGGTTATCAAATAGTTTGGTGGTTATTTTATTTAGCTCAGCTTGCATTCCAAATACATTTTTCTGAATAACATTGAATATTAGGCATAGGTATTCGTTATATGATTAAGAAAAAAGTAAATCATTAAAGCTTTATTAAAATTGAGTGTTTTGATACGTGATACAATGCCCGCAATGATATATCGATCAATTTGTATATAACGCCACGAGAGTTCAACAAAATCGGCACACACTCAAACAGGTTTAAAGCATTGAATTCAGTACCAAAAGAAGCAAAAAAACATCAACACTCACTAGAAAATGGAGCTAGAAGGTTTAGCGTTGCCCCGATGATGGAATGGACAGATAGGCATTACCGCTATTTTGCCCGTTTAATTAGTCGACACACTCTTCTCTATTCAGAAATGGTGACTAGTGGTGCGCTTATTCATGGCGACAAACAGCGGCATTTACAATACAACGTTGAGGAGCAACCCGTGGCACTACAACTGGGTGGCAGTAATGCGAAAGAACTCGCTTTATGTTGTAAGATGGCTGAAGACTACGGCTACAACGAAGTTAACTTAAATGTTGGTTGCCCAAGTGATCGTGTACAAAACAACATGATCGGTGCATGTTTAATGGGTCATGCTGGCCTTGTTAATGAATGTTTGAGTGAAATGTCAGCTGCAACTTCACTTCCTGTTACCGTTAAGCATCGTATTGGTATTGACGAGTTAGATAGCCCAGAGTTTTTATTTGGGTTCGTAGATGAGATAAAAAAATCTGGTTGCTCCACCTTTATCGTTCATGCGAGGAAAGCTATTCTTCAAGGTTTAAGCCCTAAAGAGAATAGAGATATCCCGCCGTTAATCTATGATCGCGTTTATGATTTAAAAACTAAGTTTCCTGAACTTGAAGTAATCATTAATGGCGGCATTAAAACACTTGACGAAATTCAAACACATCTTCACCATGTTGATGGTGTGATGGTTGGCCGAGAAGCCTACCAAAACCCTTGGTTACTCTCTCATATTGATAAAGAAATATACAAAGATTCTGAAGCAGTGAGTCAAACACGCCATGACATTGTGCGCTTGATGCTGCCGTATATTGAAGACCAATTAAACAAAGGCCAGAGACTTAACTATATTACTCGTCACATATTAGGCATATTCCATGGCCAAGCTGGTGGGAAAAGATTCCGACGTTTTATAAGTGAAAATGCTCACAAACCAGGTGCAAACGTTAGCGTTGTTGAAGCAGCACTTGAACTGGTTCCCGAAACTTTATAAAAAATTGTAAATTTGCTTAATTTATAGACAAGCAATTGATTTATATGCTTGCGTTTCACAAACGATTCCTAGAATCTAGATGCATAAAGTTTAAGATCGTATTGTCGGCTTAACCAAACTTTGTTAAGCATTAAATAAATCAATTCAAATAAGAAGTTTTAAATGACAAATAAACTAGCACAATTAAAAACCATGACCACGGTCGTTGCAGATACAGGTGATTTTGAAGCCATTAAGCAATGGCAGCCTGAGGACGCAACTACCAACCCTTCTTTATTACTAAAAGCTGCCTCGATGGATCAGTACCAACCCCTGTTAGCTCAAGCAATTGATTACGGTAAAAAACAGGCAGACGATGAAGCCACTCAGCTTTCGAAAGCTTCAGATTATTTAGCGGTCGCGATCGGCAAAGAAATTCTAAAATATGTGCCAGGCCGTGTTTCTACTGAAGTGGATGCCCGCTTATCATTTAATACCCAAGCTACCGTAGATAAAGCTAGACAACTGATCGAGCTATACTCCGAATTAGGCATTTCAAAAGACCGAGTCCTTATAAAAATTGCATCAACTTGGGAAGGTATTCAAGCCGCTAAGCAGCTAGAATTGCTCGGAATACAATGTAATTTAACTTTGCTTTTCAGCTTTACTCAGGCTGTTGCAGCGGCTGAAGCCGGCGCCTTTTTGATCTCGCCGTTCGTTGGTAGAATTTTGGACTGGTATAAAGCAAGCACGGGGAAAACAGACTACACCTCAGCTGAAGACCCTGGTGTTGTATCTGTGTCAAAGATTTACAATTTTTATAAGAAATCTGGTTACAAGACCGTTGTCATGGGCGCTAGCTTTCGTAATACAGGGGAAATTGAACAACTGGCGGGCTGTGATAGATTAACAATTAGCCCAGACTTACTAGCCAAACTCGCTGAGGATGAAGGCACGCTCACTCAACAATTATTACCTGCGGCCAGCTCAGTAACACCAGAAGCGAGTATGACTGAACAACGTTACCGTTGGGAATTCAACCAAGATGCCATGGCGACTGAAAAGCTAGCTGAAGGTATCAGAAAGTTTGCAGTTGACCAAGAAGCGCTTGAAACACTTTTAAAGGAGCACACAGCTTGATAAAGCGCATTCTCTCTTTTTTTGAAGATGTGTCTAAACAAGACAACCAAAGTTCAAACTCACATAGCATTGTGCTTGCGAGTTTAGCTTTGTTGATCGAAGTTGCTAAATCTGACCATGACATTGACGCGGTAGAGCTAGAAGAAATTGTTACATTGGCAATCAAAACATTCGGCATTGCGCAAGAAGAGCATGAGACTTTAATTGCTCAAGCCAAAGAAGTCGCCAGTAGTTCAACTTCACTCTATGAATATACATCCGTCATAAATGAACACTACTCTGAAAAACAAAAGTATCAGTTAATCCATTCTATGTGGCGAGTGGCTTTTGCCGATGGAAGAATTGACCGCTATGAAGAGCATTTAATCCGAAAAATAGCTGACCTTATTTATGTTCCGCATGTTCAGTTTATTGAAGCAAAACACAATGCCTCTGAAATGCAAAATAGTTAAGAATTGCATTTAAAGCTTCCATAAAGGTGTTTTTAGTATGATTATTGTTGGTCATCGAGGTGCTCGAAATGAAGCGCCAGAAAATACCGTTGAAGGTTTTATACATGCTCAACAGCATGGCTGCCAACATTTTGAATTAGACATTCAGCTATCAGCCGACCATGAATTAGTGGTTTTTCATGATTCAACTCTAAAAAGAACAACAGGTCAACGCGGCAAGCTTGGTAACTTTTCTTATCGTTACCTTCAAACTTTAGATGCCAGTCTTAGCATGCCTAACTGGCCCACTCAATGCCCAGTTCCCAACCTACTATCTGTCGTTCACTCAGCACCCCATACAACACATTGGCAGTTTGAAGTTAAAAGCGATAGTCGGCACAGGCTCAGAATTCTTACTCAGAACTTATATCACTTTATTATAGATAATAATTTAGTAAAGCTCGTTACTGTTACCTCCTCTAACCGATGGTTCCTTAAACAGATGAGCCTTTTACACCCTATTATCTCGACGGGCTATGTCGCTGAATTACCATTTCTAGACCCAGTAAAAATTGCTCAGAACCTAAAATGTAAAATGCTCGCCATTAGCCTTAAGATTGCTAATAAGGATTACATTAGAAGAGCAAATGAAGCAGGCCTTCATGTGTCTTGCTGGACAGTGAATGACTTAGAAAAAATGCGCGAGCTAAAAGTAATGGGGGTTGATAGCATTATTACTGATGTACCAAGCTTAGCGATTCAAACGTTTTCATAAAATGAATTTTCGATAACTTAAAGCTATGAACTACGTTTGTTTAACCAGGCTTAGCATTAAACCAGTGTGAGCGGGAGCACACCCCATAAATAGCTTAACACTTGAACTGTATTTAATATGTGCAGTTTACACCTTACTTATTTAAGTTAGATACTATTTAGTCCAAACTTTAGCTTATATGCTTTTTTTCGTGCTTGAGACAACACAAGCACTCTTGCTTTGGCTTTCTCGGCTGACGCATTCCATTGACGAATTTCTTCCAAGCTTCGAAAGCACCCAAGACAGATATCTTGTTCATTTAAACAACAATTTCTTACGCAGGGTGAAATTATGTTTTTCATGGCTTTTCCCCACTTTGTATATACTTTCAATCTTAATATATCAAAATCAATTTATATAGTTAAAGCACCTTATCCACTTGGTTTTACCGGCTGTATAGATGAGTATACAAAGAAGCTTCAACACACTTTTAAGCTATAACTTTCAAGAAGAGTAAACCTCATCTAATCTTAAGTAATAATAAGATTAACCACTTACTTAGAGACTTTCTATGACTTGTTACATTGATCCAAATTCTGAGCAGTTTTTAGCATTTAAAAAGCTACCTAGAGATACGCCAATTATGATGCTTAACCTTATTCAATTTAAAGCTTCTGCCAGCTACCCTGATGGGAGGACTATCACAGGCGTTGAGGCCTACCGCCGTTATGGTGATGCCTCAGCTCTAGTCTTTTCTAGAGTGGGTGGTCGTATTATTTGGAGAGGCCGACCAGAGAGTGTATTAATAGGCCCTCAAGATGAACAATGGGACACTGCATTTATTGCCAGCTACCCCAGTGCGGCAGCATTTTTAGAAATGGTGACGGATTCTGAATATCAAGCTTCAGTATTTCATCGACAGGCTGCCGTTAAAACTAGCCGCTTAATACGATTTGGAGAAATGAGTGGGAGCACCTTATTTGCCTGACATCTGTTGTTAACTTTTTGGTAGATAGTAAACTCTGATATGTGTTGTTCTATTTACTAGCAACAGATAAGGATAATTAAATTTGAAAGCTAGCCATCTAATATTTATATTTCTTATTTTTGCGACGTCCGTTTATTCTGGCAATCTATATAAATGGGTGGATGAATATGGAAATATTCATTATGGCGACGAGCGACCTAATGAAGAAACACACGAAGTTGAAGAGGTTGTGCTCCAGCCTTTAAATAGCTTTGAGAATCTATCACCTAAAAATATTGATAAAAGCACCCCAGAGGAATCTGAAGTGACCAATAGGCAGGACGAACTTGTCACCCATGCGCCACAAGAAATAATACAAAAACTCAGCCCTACAGACTGCTTTGGTCCGTCACCTTTTGCGAATGACACGCCACTAAGTCGAAAGAAACTTACTAAGTCGCAACATAAGTCATTGAGTGTATTTTTAAGTGAGATGACAGGCTCATGGCGAGGACAGGCGGTTTACTTTGGCTGTAAAGGGCAAGTAAGCGGTCCATCTATTGAAGAAAAACAATACTCCGTTTCTGCAGATATCAGATTAAGACGCTTCAAAGAACTAAAAATAAGTTTTGACATGTACTCTTCTGAAAACAGGATGACAACACATGAAAATATTGAGCTATTTTTAACTGAACAGCATTTGTCTTTTTCGCACTATCAATCTGACGAAACAGTATTACTGAATGACTCTAATCACCATATTGAACTTTGGGTTGAGAACTTCCCTACTGCTGGCGTAAGGAATGAGCTTGTTCGTATTTTTAATATCCAAAACAAAACATTCACCATAAAACAGTTTCAGTATGTTAACGGCGCTCTCGCCAGCATTATGCAGTGGAATTTAATAAAATAAGTAGAGACCTTTACGTGATCACTACTTAAATAGCCTGAAAGACACAAACTGGCTCTCATGCAAAAGTCTCCGAGATGTATTAAGTAATTAAACGATCAAGTAAATCCCTGTACTCGCCTTCAATAACAACGCTCTTTCCCTGCTTATTATCAAAAAGAACATACGTCCCATCTGTATCAGCGATTACATCTCCAGTTGATACTAAAGCAATCACTTGGTGAATGATAAAACTTTTATTACCTACTCGTGTTAGCCCTGTTGTTATTTCCAATTCCTCATGAATTAAAGCTGCACGACGATAATTGATATTAATGTTCACCACGACCATACCAAGGTTTTCCCCGGTAATTTTTTTTATCACACCTCTTTCAGCAAAAAAACGCCACCTTGCTTCTTCCAGGAATTCTAGATATCGAGCATTGTTAACGTGTCCATATACATCAAGATGATAACCTCTAACACTAAGAGTAGTTGAATGAGCCATAAATACTTCCTTATGAGGAGTAATACATTTAAGTGGAAGAGCTCATAATGCCAGTTTTATAAAAATTTTCCAGCTCAACTCTATAAGGAGCCATTTTGGGTCTGTACCCATTTTTTAAAAGCCAGTCATCATTGTAATAGGTATCAGTATAACGCTCCCCAGAATCACATATCATCGAGACAACACTACCCCTAAGTCCTTTAGTTTGCATTTCATGGATTTTAAGAAAGGCCGCATACAAATTAGTCCCCGTTGAACCGCCACACCGCCTATTCATAATTTTTTTCAAAAAATGAAGTGTTGCAAAAGCGGCTTCATCAGGAATTTTCATCATAGAGTCAACAACTGAACTCACGAAAGATGACTCAACTCTTGGCCGTCCTATGCCTTCAATATTTGAAGTCGCTTTGATGGTTAGGTTTTTATCTTTTGTTTGAAAGAAATCATAAAATACAGAGTTACTCGGGTCTGCTACACACAACTCAGTTTCATAGCCTTTATATCGAATAAACCGCCCTATGGTTGCTGATGTTCCACCAGTTCCAGCACTGACGATAATAGTGCTAGGCACAGGATAAGGCTCAAGTTTCATTTGTGAAAATATAGATTCAGCAATATTATTATTGCCTCGCCAATCTGTCGCACGTTCAGCAAACGTAAATTGATCCATATAATGGCCATTATATGCCTTTGTTAGTTTTTCAGATTCCTTATAAATTTCAGAAGCTTTTACAAAATGACAATTGCCGTTATAGAAGGCAATTTGATCTACTTTTTTCTGCGAAGTACCTTCGGGCACCACGGCTGTAAAAGGTAAGTTCAGTAACTGAGCGAAATACGCCTCAGAAACAGCGGTACTGCCAGAAGATGCCTCAATGATATGCGTACCTTCTTTTATAAAACCGTTACACAAGCCATATAAAAACAATGAACGAGCCAAGCGATGTTTTAAACTGCCCGTTGGGTGTGTTGACTCATCTTTAACATAAAGATGAATATCCTTCACTGCAGGTAGTGGTATTTTAATTAAGTGAGTATCGGATGAACGCTGATGGTCGGCTTCTAGTTTAAGAACGGCCTGACTTACCCAGTGACGCATATTATTTCCCAAAATAAGACATAGTTATTATTAGTTGTAGGTCAATCACACAATTAATCTAATAAAAATCGTTAGCATTACCTAAACTTTTGTTATTCAAGAAACCTTTTCACAATCGTATCAATTTCACCATTTTTTTTCATTTTCTCAAGAATATTTAAATATTGTTTTTTGAAATCATTTTTAAAAGGGTATCTCCCTCCTCTTGTAGAAAACCCTAAATACCCATATTCTTGGCTAATAACCGCAGTTTTTTCAATATTATGCCCATTATAACGCCCTTCTTTGCTTAGTTTTTTGAGCTCCCAGCGAATTGACACATCATCATTCATATAACAATCCACTTGGCCATTTATCAACCGCAGCAAGCTTCTTGGCGTACCTTTAGTTTCTTCTACTTTAATTTCGCCACGTTTAACAGCCTTCCAAAACTGAGTACCGCCAACAGAAAAACCTGTATTATTACCGATGGTAAGTCCATAGTAATCTTCGGGCCAATTAGGGCGAGCTTTGTCTAGAACCTCTTTTCTGCAATATACAACAAGCTCTTCATCTAAGATCGGCACCTCAAACTCCATATAAGGTCTATCGGCTCTTTTATAAGGAGGGTACAAAGCAAAAATAAAGCCTCTTTGAATTTGAGCCAAACTATGCTTCCAGTCGCCGCCTTTTAATTCAACCTCATAGTCAGGCATTTGAGAAAACACCCTTTCTAATATGATGGTATAAATACCTGTAAGCCGGTCACTTTCTATAAATGAATAAGGAGGATAGCTGTCATCACCATAAATAGTCACTTTAGTTTGTGCAGACAAGGTATTTGATACAATTAGAAGACAAAGAATGATAATATTTTTGTTCATTTCATACCCTGCTTAAACCATAATACGCATCTTATTTATATAGTTTAATCGTGAATTAAGTCAAATCTATTATGCAAAAAAACATCGTAAATATAAGTCAAATTAACTAAGTTTTGTTCTAAAAAATTTACTATAAATGAGTTCAGCTAAGAGCGAAAGGTCGACTCAATATGCTCATACTCAAAGCCTCTACTAGTTAGAAAGCGTGTTTGGCGAGCTCTTTCTTTAAGGTCTCCCCCCCAATCTCCAAACCGTTTTTGTCTTTCTTTAGCGGCAGACTCGAACCAGTCTCCTTCAAATTCACGATAAGCTTGCTGAGATACAGAGTCATGTATACTGGCTTGCCGAATTAGATTTAGAATTTTACGCGGCCCCTGTCCACGGCCAAAATGATAACGAAACATCATTTCAACATACCGCTCATCACTAAGATAATTTTCTTGTATTAGCTCTGCGAGAACTTCATCCAATACTTGATCATTATAGCCTTTAAGTAACAGTTTTGCTCTTAACTCTTCAACACCATGCTCTCGCCTTGCTAATAACGAAAAAGCCTTTTTTTTAACCTGAATATAATCTTCCAACACCATCACAGCCCGTTACTGCGCTGAATTTGCGCAACTCCTCAATTAATTCTAAATAAACACATCAAAAGTATACCGTAATATCGATATCAGCGTTAAACTGTGGTTCTATTCTAGTGTTTGCCTGTCATTGCTTGAAGGCATTTTTGGAGCAAAGATTAAACAACTTGTTTTAGTCCCAGCTCAGAATAATCTCATTCAATATAATGAGACCTATTTATATAAATAGACCTAATGATCCATGCAAGGCTTAACCCTTGGTATACATGGAAAACCTATTCACAAGAGATTTAAAACCGATACACAGGAAACACCATGGCCACTTTTTTATCAAAACTTTTCAAACCTAAATGGCAAAATAAAAATAAAGATGTACGCCTTGAAGCCATAGATACACTTGATATTAATTTAGAATCTGACCAAGAAATTTTACTTAACCTTGCACAGAATGATTTAAATTTAAGTGTTCGCTCTAAAGTTATTTCAAGGTTAAGCAACAGCGCTCAACTTATTGATTTACACAAAAAAGCAAAACCAGAAACATTACCAGCCATCGAACAGCGCTTATATGAACTTGCTAATGACCAATCGCTTACCTTATTTGATCTGATTCTCGATATTAAATTGTTAACAGACATGATTATTAAATCTGATAATCCTGATGCGTTCATTCGTGGCCTTGCGCGCATTGAAGACAACGAAGCGTTATACGAAATAGCAACCTTAAGTAAAACAAATAAAATCCGACAAGCAGCAGCCGAATTAATAGAGTTGGAACCCTTGCTAACACGCTTATCTATCGCCTCTAAATCCAAAGATAAGTCTGTTTACCACATCGCTAAAGCAAAACTTGCTAAACACAAAGCGAACCATCAAGCGCAAGAAGACCTTACTCAGTCATTAGAGAAACTACTTCAATCGATTGAGGAACATGCAAGAACTGAAAGCAGCAAATTATATGAAGCAAAATTCGACAGCTTAGTATCTCGTTGGGCTGCACTTAAAAAAGGCGCTGATACTGCTCAACAACAACGTTTTGATATTTCCAGCGCCATTTGTGCCGAAAAGAAACAGCAACTAATCAATGAAAAAACGCAACATGAAGAAAACGAAAAGATCATACAAACAGGTGGTGATGAACAAGAAGCTACTTTGTTTACGCTATCCAGCACATTAAACCGATTCCGTGAAGTCCCTGCTTCTAGTCTCGATATATCAGCCCTTGATGCATTGATCAAAACACAAGAAACGCGTTGGGTAGAAGCAACACGACAAATAAAAGTCGACAAAGCACAGAACAAGCATTATCAGCTTTTAATGACTGAATTAAAGCAATATTTTATCGCTCTGAAAAAATTCAATGAGAATACCGATAACATAGAAGCTCTAATGACTGCTCTAAAGTCACCCACTAAAGATCAAAAACGCTTTGAACAGAACATCAATACTCTAAAACGTCTATTACGACAGATTGATTGGCCAGAGACCTATTCTGCCCCTGCACTACTGCTAGCTTGCAAAGAAGCGCTTGGTTATTCAGCCGAAGTGAAGCAACAGTTTGCAGACGACGCGAAAGCAGTTCAAATTAAAATAAACAATTTAATTGAAAAGATGGATCAAGCTCTTGAAGACCGTCAAATCAAGCTATCCCATAAAATTCATAAAGACATACAACGTTTGCTTAGTCAAATGGGAGCTAAACAAGGCGAATCCTTTCATAACCAATTAACCTTACGCATAAAACAACTTAATGAGTTACGCGACTGGCAAGGCTACGCATCCAACCCTCGTCAACAGGAACTTTGTGAAGCGATGGAGCGCCTAGTTGAATTAAACATAGAACCTCGCAATAAAGCGGACCAAATAAAGTCAATGCAAAAAGAGTGGAAGCAACTCGGTGGCGCATCTGACCAGTCTCTTTGGCTTAGGTTTAAAGCAGCATCGGATAGCGCTTACATACCTTGCCAAGCTTTTTTTGATGAACAAAACACCCTTAAAAAGGCTAACATTGAAAAACGCACAAAACTAATCTCACAGCTAAATGACTTTATTCAAAATAATGATTGGGTTCATGCTGACTGGAAAGCAGTTGAAACCATTAATAGGCAAGCTCGCCTTGAGTGGAAAGAAGCCTACCCAGTAGATTTTAAAGCAAATAAAGCGCTTCAAAACCAATTCAACAACCTACTCACTGCGTTTGATGAACGACTCAGTGATGAGCGCAATAAAAATGTCGCACTCAAGAATGACCTAATTGATAAAGCAAAAGCTTTGGTAACACATGAAAACCTCGACGAAGCCATTAATTTGGCAAAATCACTTCAGCAAGATTGGCAAAAAATAGGCATTACACCTCACAAGCAAGACCGTGAAATATGGAAAACTTACCGCAATGTTTGCGACCAGATCTTTGCACGTCGCGATGAAGCTAAAAATAAACGAAAGCAAGAAATAGAAGCTTCAATTGAACAATCTGAAACCTATTGTAATGAAATCGAAAGCTTCGCATCTTCAGTGGAAAATCTCACATTAGAAGAGATAACTGCGGGCTTATCAGAATACCGCCAAAAATATAAACAGCTGCCAGTATTACCACGAAAGCAAATAGAGCAGCAGCAAACAAGGTATGAAGCCGCGTTAAATATAATCAAACATGCCATCGCAATACAAGAAAACAAACAAGTACTTTTAGAGTGGGAAGAGGTACAACGAAAATCAACAATCTGCAGAGCTTATTATTCAAATAGTCAAAGTGGTATAGAGCAAGATCAGAGTGCTTTAGATTCCTCTTTTGCCTCTACTGTAAATCTACCAAAACCTTTAGAAACAGCACTTAAAGCATTATGGATTTCTATTAAAGCAGGGTCTCTAAAAAGCGATACCGTTGTGGACCTTGAACAAGCAAAATCTTTATGTATTGAATGTGAAATAGCTGCCGGTTTAGACTCTCCAGCACAAGATAAAGTGTTACGCATGCAGCTTCAAGTTAATCGACTAACCATTGGTATGTCTTCAACTAATGAACACCAAAGCCGCGAAGCAAAACTGAATGATTTGCTCCTTGACTGGTATCAAAAGGTTGGTCCAACTATCGAAGAATTTACAAGTTTAGAAGAGCGAATTGATACAGCAACAAAGCATTTATTAGGAGCTTAACAGAAGCAGACAAAAAAAATGGCGCTATGTAGTCATACATAGCGCCACCATTTTATTCTCTAGGAATATCTACAAGCCAATTACTGCTTAACCCCTTCAATATTAAGCTCTAGCTCTACATGAGCTGACGCTGGCCCTAAGTCAGTAGTCATACCATAGTCAGCTAATTTCAGACTTGTTACCCCTGAAAAACCTGCTCTATAACCACCCCAAGGGTCTTTTCCCTCTCCAATTTTTTCCACTGGAAAACTAATCGTTTTTGTCACGCCATGCAAAGTTAGAGTACCAGTAATAATACCTTCATCGTCATCTTCTAACTTAAAGCCTGTACTTTTAAACTCTGCTAGCGGGAATTTCTTTACATCCAAAAAGTCATCATCTCTCAAATGTTTGTCGCGCTCTGCATGATTTGAATCTAAGCTCGCCGTATTAATTTCAACACTTATTACAGATTTTTCAGGGCTAGTTGGATCATATGAAAAATCACCAGAGAAATCATTAAAGCGACCGGTTAACCAGCTATAGCCTAAATGCTTAATTTTAAAATTAATTGACGCATGCGCCCCTTTAACATCTATTTTATAATCAGCAGCGTCAGCGAGCGCAGCATAAGAAGTAGAAATAGCCAAAATTGTTGTCAGTAATGTTTTTTTCATTTTATCATCCTAATTTAAATTTTTTATTTTACACGGTATAGATCATAGATTTATTTCTTATAACCAATCATCTTTTTTAATGTATCATCTTTGTTAATAAAGTGATGTTTAATCGCCGCTAGAGAATGAATAGCGACAAGAACAATCAAACACCACGCCAAAATTAAGTGTATTTCTCCCGCAATATCTTCCTGGTTATCAATCAAGGCATTAATAGCAGGAACTTCAAAAAGCTCAAACACCGATATACCTCTCCCATCAGCAGTTGATATTAAATAACCACTACACATTAATAACACCATAATTAAATATAGAAGGAGGTGCATCCAATGGGCCGCACGTTGCTCAAATTTTTCAAAAGTAGTATTCACTTCTGGCACAACCGGACTAACATTTAACAAACGCCAAATTATACGAATACACCAAAGTATAAAGACTGAAACCCCAATGCTTTTATGTAAGTCCAAGGAGCCTTTATACCAAGCATCGTAATAGCTTAGTTCTACCATATAAAGACCTAGACCAAATAAAAATAAAATACCTAACGCCATAATCCAATGTAAAAAAATGGCAACAACACCATAACCCAAAGGTGTATTTTTTATCATTATAATTAATAGCTCCTACCGGAATGACACACAGTTAAGACCAAAATTCCTGAAAAGTAGCTTGGGATGAGCAAAACGGACCCAAAGATATTGGTATTGCGCAGGTGTTGGGATTCACTTCGTTCATCCACAACCTACAAAAATAGTATTAAATCATTAAGTAAGAGCCGCTCAGCTCCTACCATATATATTTTATTCGGATGATACTAAATTAGATATTTTATTCAAATGATATTAAATTAACGTTTGGCATTTTGAATGTGGGCTAATGCATTTTTAACTGCTTCATCAGCTTTATCACGAATTTCTTGCATCTCAATAGGAGAGGTATAGTAAACCATGTCTACTTCATGGCGAATATATCTAGGCGGCAAGTGATTAATTGCAATACAAATAACATCTGTTAACACATCATTATCAAGACTTTGCCCCTTAACCTGCTTTGCTAATGATTCTATGACCAAGGTTTCATAATAATTTTGAATATTGTCTAAAAGTGACATGACTACCCCATTTAAATTAAAAAATTGACATTCAACTAGCCCCACGAATAATACGAGCCTCAGTTAACATCTTAGTTAGAACATTAGTTAAGGACGCCCATATATTCAACCACTAACACCACTTTATCTCTTCTGTGAAGATATATTTTCAAGATGTTACTCAATTAACAATAATTAATCGCTACACAACTGGCTAGGCTGCAAGCAATCACATACAATCAAAAATAACTTATATTTTATTTTTGCAATAAAGCCCTGAAACATAACGATACCTTTTAATATAACAAAGCCCTTTAAATATGATTAAAATTAACCCGTTAAAAAAATGTTTACTTCTTATACAAATCGTAGCTCTACTTTTATTTGGGCTTGCTCACAATGCATTTGCTATAACATCCCCTCAGCAAGAAATTGATCTCTCTGCTGATTTTAGCCCTCTTGCACCAACCAGAGATCAACGTGAAGCAAGTATTCATATAGCTCGCTCCTTATTATTGAATCATTATCGCAAACAAGATATCGATAAAGAGTTATCTGAAAAAGCCTATAACTTTTATCTCGACTCTCTAGATAGCCAGCACCTGTATTTATTAGAATCAGATATTCAGGAATTTGAACCTTATCGATTCCGTCTACACAACGCGTTAAAGACAGGACAATTAGAGCCGGGTTTTCGTATTTTTAACCGCTACCAGCAGCGTGTTATTGAACGTTTAAGACAGCAGATCCAAGACCTCAAAAAAGGTTTTGATCAACTAGACTTTAAGAAAAATGAATACATTTTAACAGACCGTTCAGAGACATCACGACCTAAAAGCAAAGAAGAGTTAAATGATGTATGGCGACGTCGTATAAAAAGCGCTGTATTGTCTTTGACGCTCGATGGTAAGTCGGAACAAGAAGCACAAGAAACGCTTATTAAGCGATATGAAAACCAGTTAAAGCGAACGCTTCAGTCACGAAGTGAAGATGCCTTTCAAATTTATATGAATTCATTTACGAATGTATACGGCCCTCACACTACTTATTTTTCACCCAGAACATCTGAAAACTTTAACATCAATATGAGCCTCTCTCTTGAAGGTATTGGAGCTGTCCTTCAATCTGACAATGAATTCACCAAAGTTGTAAGACTTGTACCCGGCGGACCAGCACAAATGCAAGGTCAACTTAGCCCTGCAGACCGTATCGTTGGCGTTGCACAAGGCGACAAAGAAATGGTTAATGTTATCGGGTGGCGCTTAGACGAGGTAGTTCAATTAATTCGTGGTGACAAGCATTCACTTGTACGACTTGAAGTTATCCCTACCGAAAGTAAATTAGATACCGAAACTGAAATAATCCCAATCATTCGTGACAAAGTAAAATTAGAAGATCAAGCAGCTAGTAGCTCTAAAGTAACCATAGAGCGCGATGGTAAAGAACATACAATTGGTGTAATTGATCTCCCAACTTTTTATGCTGATTTTCAGGCAATGCAGCAAGGTGACCCCAATTATAAAAGCACAACACGTGACGTACTTAAACTGCTAAACGAACTTCAATCAGATGGCAATATCGATGGACTCGTAATCGATCTTAGAGGCAATGGCGGCGGCTCCTTAGATGAGGCGAATCGTCTCACAGGCTTATTTATAAACGAAGGGCCTACAGTGCAAGTTCGAAATGCGAATAATCGTGTAGAAGTGCTTGAAGACCCAGATCCTGAACTTGTTTTCAGCGGCCCTCTTATTGTTCTAGTCGACCGCTTAAGTGCTTCAGCATCTGAAATTTTTGCAGGTGCAATACAGGATTATGGACGCGGAGTTATCTTAGGTTCACAAACCTTCGGTAAAGGTACCGTCCAGTCTGTACGCCCTTTAAATCACGGCCAACTTAAAATCACACAAGCTAAGTTTTACCGTATTTCAGGTGCCAGTACTCAACATAAAGGTGTAGTTCCTGACATTATCATGCCAGCACTAATCGACAAGACTAAAGTAGGTGAAGATTCATTGGAGCACGCATTAAAATGGGACTCGATTGAATCGGCTAAATACCAAAACCTAGATTATGTTTCTGGTGTAACTGAAAAACTAAACCAACAACACATGGCGCGTATTGTACTTCAACCTGAATACAATATTTTATTAGAAGAGATTGCTTTACTTGAATCGCAAAGAGCTAAAGACCGCGTAACTTTAAATAAAAAGGAACGTAAAGTTGAGAACGCTGCTTTTGATAAAGCACAGCTTGCAATAATCAATAAGCGTAGAGATCTTGATAAGCTTGAACGCTTTAAGAGTATTGATGATTGGAGTGAGTTTCAAAAAGAACAAGCAACTATTACCGATGAAGATAAAGACGAAACCAACGCAGACTTTATTATAAAAGAAAGTGCTGAGGTTTTATTGGACTTTGTTGAGTTACAAGAGATTCTGACAGCTAAGGCTGCTTAATTTCTTATCTGTTTTTTTCAAGCCTTTAACTTCGCATTAAAGGTTTGAAACTGAAGCAACTGAACTAACCTCCACTCAAGCAATGTCCAGAAAGTTTTAACCGGGGATTGAACCAATGACCAACAACAAACCAAGCTCAAGCTCTCCTTCTAACACCAAAGATTCTAAAAAACCTACCGCTGACAAAAAAACATCCGATAAAGATTTCGTTGAAAAAAACAAAACTAAAATTGAGTCTTGGGTCACCGAAGACAAAATATCGAGCTTTCTTGGCCGCGTAAGCGACGTCACATCAAGCGCACTTAAAATTGCGAAGAAGACGGGTGATACATCCTATAAAGTAGGTAAGGCTATCATTCAATCTCAAGACCAATTGAAATTAATGGTCGCTGCTGGCCAGTCGTTAAAAGATATGAGAGAAGTAGCTGGGCTGACCGTTAACGAATTAAGTGAAGCGATAAGCTTAAAAGATCAGTCCATACTTGAAGCTGTTGAAAACGGGACCGCCACCCTCTCTTTTGAATTAATTCTAAGACTTTCAGCATTACTTGCACGAAATGATCCAATACCGTTTATTTTGAAATACAGCCGGACCTACTCCCCCGACACATGGAAGTTATTACATGATTGGGGGGCTGGGCGCTTGCCACTTCAATACCAACGTGAGCGTGAGTTTATCAATATATATCGATCCCAAGATCAAGCTAGACAGCTCTCTGACGAAGGATTTAATAAAGTACTCGAATTTACACGGCAGGCATTTAATATGTCGCTACATTTTGCTACTGAACAAGAACTATCACAACATAGCGCTCACGATACTGAAGGTGATGACCAGACGAGTACAAGCCAGAAAAATGATACCTCTGAGTGATTAAACATAACTTAACCCAAGGCGACGTTGGTAAACATTTATACTCGATGACAGGCCCAATGATATGGGGTATTTTTTCCATAATGTCGATGAATATCGTCGACACCTTTTATGTGGGACAGCTTGGTACTGACCCACTTGCTGCCATGTCTTTCACCATACCTGTGGTATCAATTCTATTAAGTTTAGCCTTTGGTATTGGTATTGGCGCATCGTCAGTGATAGCTCGCGCTATAGGCTCACAAGAACATATCTTAGTTAAGTCGTACACAACACAGTCATTGTTTATTGCCCTCACCATCGCTATTACGTTTGCCATTTCTGGCTACCATTCAATGGACCTTATTTTCGAACTTCTTGGCGCACCTAAACATTTAATGCCTTTAATTCATCAATTCATGGATATTTGGTTTTTAGGGAGCTTTGTAGTGGTAATCCCTATGGTGGGTAATTCTGCCATAAGGGCGGCTGGTAATACAAAACTCCCAAGTATCGTGATGATAAGTGTTGCGTTGGTCAATATTATTTTAGACCCTATCCTTATTTTTGGGTTGTTCGGTTTTCCTAAAATGGAGCTTGCTGGCGCAGCCCTCGCCACAGTCATATCGTACTCTGTTGCTTTTTTTCTCGGGTTATATTTTTTGGCTTTCAAATTTCGTTTTTTAAGTTGGTCCAGCTGCTATAAAGATGTATTTAAACATTGGCATGCCATTTTACGTATTGCCATCCCAGCAATTGGCACAAACTTAATTGCGCCTATATCTATTGCTATAACAACCTGGCTGGTCGCCCGATATAGCCCTGAATCCGTCGCAGGTTTTGGTGTTGCGTCTAGAATTGAATCACTTTTTCTTGTTGTAATTATGGGAATATCTTCAATTATGGGCCCTTTCGTTGGTCAAAACTGGGGAGCCGGCCAGTACACCCGCGTGAGCCAAGCTTTAAAAATTAGTTTTAGCTTTACAAGTATCTGGGGAATTAGTAGTGCTATATTACTTTGGTTTTTTGCTGCTCCAATAGCTGGTTTATTTTCAGAAGATCAACTTGTCATAGACTCCGCGGCTATTTATTTACAAATAATGCCGATCACCTACCTTTTTCTTGCCGTCATCATGATAGCCTCGTCTACAGCAAACGGTATGGGAAATCCATTGCCGTCTTTAATCATGTCTTTTTTACGTTTAATCGCCCTTTATATTCCACTTGCTCTGATTTTTGCCTATTACTTTAATCTTTTAGGCATTTACTTAGCGGGTGCTATAGCAAATATAATTGTAGGCTTTGGTGCCTATATTTGGGTTAAACGACTAAAACTACCCTCACCTCAAACATAAACTAGTTAAAAACTGAGAAAATCATGTCTAGAAAAACAAATAGCCTTGTCTACTCCACTGATGCAGGACGCTTATGCCCTGAGTGCGAAAAACCTGTAGAGCAATGCGTATGTAAAAATGAGTTGACGCCAGAAGGTGATGGCATCGTTAGAATAAGCCTCGATACCAAAGGCCGAAAAGGTAAAGGTGTTACGTTAATAAAAGGTATTCTTTTAGCACCCAGTGATTTAAAAAAACTGGCAAAAGAACTCAAACAAAAATGTGGTGTAGGAGGTGCTGTTAAAAATGAATGCATTGAAATTCAAGGCGACCACCGAGACTTATTAATCAATTTATTAGAGCAAAAGAAATTTAAGGTTAAGCGCTCGGGAGGGTAAATAACTATTTCGATAATTCAGTGCTTCATAGACAATAAATCTTGTCTATACTGATTAAAGCAGTTCATTTATATTCACACTACTACAATATTAAAAAGTGAGGTAACTTATGGATCTCGTGATTGGTAATAAGAATTACTCTTCTTGGTCACTTCGCCCCTGGCTACTACTTTCACACTTTGATATTCCTTTTGAAGAAATTAAAGTACCTCTTTTTGAAGAAAATACCCATCAACGTCTAGCTGAATACTCTCCTACATTTAAAGTACCCGTGCTTCTTGATAACGAAATCACTGTTTGGGACTCTTTAGCCATTTGTGAATATATTTCTGAGGTATACCTCAAGGGAAAAGGATGGCCTGATGCGCTTCATGATCGAGCAATTTGTCGATCATACTGCTCCGAAATACACTCAGGACTCGAAGCACTAAGAAATGCGATGCCAATGAACTGCCGCGCTACACGCCGCGTTCATATTGACGATATAACCTTAAAAGATATACATCGCGTTGATGGCATGTGGCAAGACGCACTAAACCGACACGATGGAGAGTGGTTATTTGGTGAATTTAGTATCGCAGACTGTATGTATGCACCAGTTGCCTCTCGTTTTGCAACCTATCAAATAGATGTTTCAGATACGAGTCAGCAATACATTGATCGATTACTAACACTTCCCTCAATGCGACGCTGGTACGAAGCCGCATTAATAGAAAAAGAAGTAATCGGTGAAGATGAAGCCGGTACAGATCTCGACTAAAACTAGTCTTAAGACCAACAACCTTAACGCAAAACAATTTTTAATCTGAATTACTCTATCGACAGATATTAGCACCAGCTCGCTTCTTGAGCTGGATGCTCTAAAACCTCTTTAATATTAGCATTTAAAATGCGATAACCAACATTACCAAATAAGGTCTGCCTTCCATTATTCATTAGCCATGAAGGACTTCCTTGAATATTTAAGTCCTTTGCGTTTTTATAATCCTGCATTAACGCCGCTGTCGCCTTACCATTATCAATCGATGATTTGATTTTACACCGCTCAAGCCCCACCCCCTCAGCAAGGGCTATCACGGTTTCTAACTGCCCTATATCCAGACAATCAACAAAAAAACTTTTCTGAATAAGGATTAAAAGTTTTTCAGATATATCAGCTGAATACATCAACTCAACCGCCTTCAATACGACATGCGCATTAGCAGAAGTTAACGGCCTAATATGCTTCCAGACATCTTTATTCACTGGAGCATTATCATAGGGTGCTGCAGCTTCAATCGTATGTTGGCCAAAGCCTTCATAACCACCACGACTTCCCCATTGCTCGGCCATGCGAGAGCTTGTGTCACCAAATAAATTGAGGTAATGATAATGTATTTCTATTTTACCCCCCCACTGCTCTTTCAATTCAGTAATTCGACGCTGTGAAATCCACGCCCAAATACACAACACATCTGAGTAATAATCTATAACCAATGGCGCACTCATTTTTTAGACCTTTTACAATAGCTTTATTTTGTTCAAGATGCTTACCTTAACCCCAAAATTTAACACTCTGTATGACTTAGCGCTAAACCTCCCAGTGAGGTTTCTTTATATTTATCAGACATTTCCAACCCTGTTTGCTTCATCGCTTCTATACAACTGTCTAGAGGCATAAAGTGATCTCCAGACCCCCTTAAAGCGAGTGAAGCTGCAGTGTATGCCTTAATTGCTCCAAAGCCATTTCGTTCAATACACGGCACTTGAACTAAACCATTTACAGGATCACACGTCATCCCCAAGTGATGCTCTAAAGCAATTTCTGCAGCATTCTCAACTTGCTTTGCCGTGCCCCCCTTTATTGCACACAGTCCAGCCGCCGCCATGGATGCAGCTGCCCCAACCTCTCCTTGACAGCCTACTTCAGCACCTGAAATAGAACTACGATGCTTAATAAGCCCGCCAATTGCACCAGCCGTATGAAAATATTCATGTATACAATGTGACGAACCATTTTCTTTAAAAAGAAAGTAATACAGTACCGCAGGTATAACACCTGCTGCGCCATTTGTTGGCGCAGTAACGACAACATGCCCTGCCGCATTTTCTTCGTTAACTGCCATCGCGTAAGCGCATAAATAATCATTCATACTACTTAGTTCAGGTTTCAATTTAAGAGACTGATACAGATGCTTCGCCCTTCTTTTAACATTTAAACCACCCGGCAATATCCCATCAGTTTCCAGACCTTTCGTTATGCACCCCATCATAACCTGCCAGATTGTATCAATTTTATTATCTATATCTTTACCTGAAATAGACGTCTTACCAGCTTGATACAACTCATTTTCTCGCTTCATTTCAGCAATACTTAACCCTGAAGAGCCCGCCATATCAAGCATGCTTCTTGCTGAATCAAATGGGTAGGGATAAGCTTCAAGTGCTTGCGTGTTTATAGGAGCATCAAGCTTAGAAATTTCAGCAAGCGTATGAATAAAGCCCCCACCGATTGAAAAATAAGTTTCATTAAACTGTTCAACACCTTGGTCATCAATTAACTGAAACACCATTCCATTAGGGTGCTGTGGCAAAGTATTAATTTTATCAAATATAATATTTTTGTCGGCGCTAAAATTTAAGACACTACCACCTTCAAGAACTATTTCTGTATTGCTCATTAATGTTGAGGAGAGCTGATTAATATTAAGCTTAGACAGCTCTGTAGGTAAATATCCATTGAGCCCCATCGTTATTGCATGATCCGTTGCATGCCCTTTCCCTGTATGAGCGAGCGAGCCCTTTAAAATACATTTTATCTGCCATGAGGGAGTTATTTTTTTGATGTAATTAAGCGTTATAAGTGTTCGAAATTTATTAGCAGCAGTCATTGGCCCCATTGTATGAGAACTCGAAGGTCCTATTCCGACCTTAAATAGATCAAGTGTACTTATAAACATATCTTGACTCCCTAACAACAATTAAAACCATACCTTAAATATAGGTCATTCTTCAGACCTTCACCTAATCAGAAACATAAATTAACGAGAGATAAACCATAAAGGAGTTGGCGCAGCCTTACTTCATCGCTACACTGCCTATTTTTACCTATTATCATTACCTGAATATGAGGCAACTGTGGCAAAAATCGGACGAAAGAACCTACTTGAGGTGATTAAAATTGCACCGCACGGTGCTTATTTACAAGGCGGGTGGCTTGGGGAAATATTGCTCCCTAACCGTTTTGTACCTGAAGATTGCGAGGTGGGTGATCCAATTGATGTATTTATATATCTCGATTCTGAAGACCGTTATATTGCCACAACACAAAGACCCAGAGCACAAGTAGGCGAAGTAGCCTTTCTGCCTGTCGTAGCAGTAAATAGTGTAGGTGCTTTTTTAGACTGGGGCTTACCCAAAGATTTACTTGTTCCCTTTAATGAACAAAGATCAACGATGGAAGAAGGAAAATCCTACCTAGTTTATGTTTATTCAGATGAAGAAACGCACCGAATCGCAGCCTCAGCTAAGTTAAACCAGTTCATGGAACGACACCCTGAAAATTATGAGAAAGGTCAAGAAGTTAACCTAATCATCAATGCCATCACTGATATCGGCTACAGTGCTGTCATTAACAATAGTGACTGGGGCGTATTATTTTTTAGCGATGTAGTTAAACCGTTGAATATCGGTCAAAAGATTAGAGGGTACATTAAGCAAGTGCGTGAAGATGGCAAAGTTGATCTATCCTTACACGCCCCCGGATTCGCTAAAATTGACAACTTAGCCGCCCGTATTTTAAAAGAGCTCGAACATAGCGAAGGCTTTTTACCTCTTTCAGATAAGAGCCAGCCTGAGGCCATTTATCAAACCTTTGGAATTAGCAAAAAATCCTATAAAACGGCCATTGGAACTCTTTACAAAAAACGTCTAATCACCATAAGTGAAGACGGAATTCGCTTAACGGAAACAGACTCCGATGCATGATCAATCACACGACCCACTCCATGGTATTACCTTAGCAAAAATTCTTGAATTACTTCTCGCACACTATGGATGGGATGATTTAGGCGACCTAATACCCATTCGCTGTTTTCAAAGTGACCCGAGCATAAAATCAAGTTTAAAATTTTTAAGAAAAACACCTTGGGCTCGAACAAAAGTTGAAGAGCTTTATATTCAAATGGTACAAAGTAGCCCTTGGCATAAAAGTCAAAAGATAACTAAAACACCCGAGTAAATAGAAAAAATATGATTTAAACATGTAACGAGGCGTTCTATTTTGTGTTTATCGTACGAATCACACATTTTATTACGTTTTTTTATCTAACTTTTTGGAAAATACCTGTATACTACAGCGCAATTTTCCGCCATGAACTTATCGAGTAAAGCAATGACAGATTTATCCAAATACAGAAATATAGGTATATTCGCACACGTTGATGCGGGTAAAACCACCACAACAGAACGTATCCTGAAACTGACTGGTAAAATCCATAAAACCGGTGAGGTTCATGATGGTGCAGCAACGACTGATTTTATGGATCAGGAGCAAGAACGCGGTATTACTATCCAGTCTGCAGCAACAACTTGTTTCTGGAAAGACCACCGCTTTAACATCATCGATACACCTGGACACGTTGATTTCACTGTTGAAGTTTACCGTTCACTTAAAGTATTAGATGGCGGCGTAGGTGTATTCTGTGGTTCTGGTGGTGTTGAGCCTCAGTCAGAAACTAACTGGCGTTATGCGAACGATTCAGAAGTTGCACGAATTATTTTCGTAAACAAACTAGACCGTATGGGTGCTGACTTTTTACGCGTTGTTGGCCAAGTAGAGAAAGTACTTGGTGCAAACCCAATGGTTATGGTTCTGCCTATCGGTGTTGAAGAAGACTTTAAAGGCCTTGTTGACCTGCTTAGCCGCACAGCATACGTTTGGGATGATTCAGGCTTACCTGAAAATTTCGAAATCGTAGATATTCCTGCAGACATGGTTGAGCAGGTAGAAGAATACCGTGAAAAGTTAATCGAAATGGCTGTTGAGCAAGATGACAACCTAATGGAAGCCTACCTTGAAGGCGAAGAGCCAGCAATGGAAGACATTAAGCGTTGTATTCGTACTGGTACACGCACAATGGATTTCTTCCCTACTTATTGTGGTTCTGCATTCAAGAACAAAGGTGTTCAACTTATTCTTGACGCTGTTGTTGACTACCTTCCAAGCCCAACTGAAGTTGATCCTCAGCCGCTAACTGATGAAGAAGGCGAGCCTAACGGTGAGTTTGCTAAAGTAGCAATTGATGAGCCTTTCCGTGCGTTAGCGTTTAAAATCATGGATGACCGTTTTGGCGCCCTGACCTTTATTCGTATTTACTCAGGCGTATTAAACAAAGGCACCACCGTTCTAAACTCTTACACAGGTAAAACTGAACGTATCGGGCGAATGGTTGAAATGCACGCCGACGAACGTAATGAAATTGACTCTGCTCAAGCAGGCGACATTATTGCTGTTGTTGGCATGAAGAACGTACAAACTGGCCATACTTTATGCGATATTAAAAACCCTTGTACGCTAGAGCCAATGATCTTCCCTGAGCCAGTTATCTCTATCTCAGTTACACCAAAAGATAAAGGTGGTTCTGAAAAAATGGGTATTGCGATCGGAAAAATGATTGCAGAAGATCCATCATTCCGTGTTGAGACTGATGAAGATTCAGGCGAAACAATCCTTAAAGGAATGGGTGAGCTTCACCTAGATATCAAAGTAGATATCCTTAAACGTACTTACGGTGTTGACCTTGATGTAGGCCAGCCACAAGTTGCATATCGTGAAACAATCACCACACCTATCGAAGACAGCTACACGCACAAAAAGCAGTCAGGTGGTTCTGGGCAGTTTGGTAAGATCGACTACCGCATCAAACCTGGCGAGCCAGGAACTGGATTCACATTCTCATCAACAGTTGTTGGCGGTAACGTACCTAAGGAATTCTTCCCTGCTATTGAAAAAGGCTTCAAAGGCATGATGGCAGAAGGCCCACTAGCGGGCTTCCCTGTACTTGATGTTGAAATTGAACTTTACGACGGTGGCTTCCACGCAGTCGATTCATCTGCAGTTGCATTTGAAATCGCGGCAAAAGGTGCATTCCGTCAGTCAATGCCGAAAGCTGGCCCTCAGTTAATCGAGCCAATCATGTCTGTTGATGTATTTACACCAGATGATCACGTAGGTGATGTTATTGGTGATTTAAACCGTCGTCGTGGCATGATCAAGGATCAGATCGCAGGTGTAACAGGTGCACGCATTCAAGCAGACGTTCCTTTATCAGAAATGTTTGGCTATATCGGAACACTACGTACAATGACTTCTGGTCGTGGACAGTTCTCGATGGAGTTTGCTCACTACCTACCATGCCCTAACTCGGTTTCTGAAGCAGTAATTGAATCAGAAAGAGAAAGAAAAGCAGCAAAAGCTAAGAAGAAGTAAACTTTACTTTTTATTAGGTGCAATAAAAAACCCCGATAATGAAAATTATCGGGGTTTTGTTTTTAAGGCAATCAATAAGAATCAACTCAATAAATAGCTTGCCCATTCTGGCAATGACTTTGTAACAACCTTCAACTCATCTCCATCCTTGATAGCAACTTGTTCAAACGGAAAGTCTGAATCAGAATTATCAAGCAAATAAGCCTTATCTACGAGCAACAAAGCGGTCTTAATATTTTCCATTGTTCTTGGAATTCGGTTTTCAACTTTGTTATCCGGTACAAAATGACCACCCTCTTGCATTCGCTGTGAAATCCTAGCTTTATTTAACTCGGGTGATACTAGATGAATGAAAACCAAAATAATTTGGTAACCCTTAGCTTTTGCTGAAGCAACAAAATCAATTTTTGAGGGGTGTGAAAAGACCGTTTCAAAACAAAATGTTTGGCCTTCAAGCAGTAGGTTTGATCTTAAATCTGCAGCGATCGCCGCAGCTTGATAACTATGCGCCTCTGGCGCATCGGGAAATAACTCCTTTGCAATCACATCGGCATTTATAAATGGCATACCCAAAGGTTTAAGTTGAGTATTATAAAAAGTTGTTTTTCCTGAACCATTTCCTCCTGCTAATAGCCAAAGTTGCTTGTCGCTCATTCCTTTTAATTTTTCCTATTATCAATTTCGCACTGTTTATTGATTAAGTAAATTTATTAATTCGACAGATCAAATACAACAAACTTTCCATTATTGAAATTCCCTACAGTATGATTTCCTTCGCTATCGACCTGCTCAAGTAAGCCAGGGTACGCTTTTGATGCTTGATATTTTAAGCTTGTCGACGTTACTTTATGCGAAAGCTCTCCCGATGACCTTTGTCTTTCAAGCTGCTTAAAGACCCCATCAGAGTCAATTGCTTCAGCATTAATTTTTTCTACCGATAACTTGGCAAGCCCGCTTTTGAACGCTATCAAAGTTTCGGGGTCGATAATTTTAGACACACTTTTACCCAAATCAGCCCAATACTCAATCTGCTCTGACGCAGTTCTTTTATGCACTATCCCTGCACTCTGAGCCGCTGTCATTAAGTTTTTTTCAAGACGTATTGGTGAGTTGTGCTTTGCCATACTTATAATCCAGTCATTAGGAAATACAACTGTAGCAATTAGCTACATCAAATTCAATAGACTGTAGCGAATCGCTACAAACAGAAAACCATTCGAAAAATGAACGCTTTATTTATTATTGCTACGCCCTCTCAAACTACCAATTACCGACTCAAGCGCACGATCAAACAATAAGCCATCATTTAAAACTTGTACTGTTCCTCTTTTTAGTTCTACAGCTAGCCCTGACTTCGTTTTTTCTGCCACCTTAACACCCGACCTATTTACAAAAATATACTTTCCTGTCGCTTTAATAATTGCCGCTAACTTACAACGTTCTGGCTGGGCATCACTCTTGAATTCAAACCAGCATCCAGGAGTAAATCTGAGCACCTGCTGCACAAAGGGGTCTGCATCATCTATGTTAGAAACGACCACATCTTTCTCTAAAGAAGATAATTCTATTTCTTCATCGGCAACAGACACAGGCTCAGACACTTGCTCGCTTGCAACAGAACTTTCATCACGGCGCTGAGTTTTTGACAAAGCCTGAAAATGCTTAAAGTCCGCCTCCATCTCTTGAGTTTCACGCATGAAATCGGATATATATTCATTCTGTTCAGTTTTTTGAACATCGCCATCAGCCAAATCATCAACTTTAGTTATTGCCTTCTCAACTGCTTCCGGCTCAGCAACTGTATTCTCAATACCAACAGTATCATTTATCGTTGATCGATCACGTTCATTTTGTTGTAAGTACTGTATCGCTTTAATATGCTCAGATTCTAAAGATTTAAATAATGTTTCAGATTTAAACTCATCAAATGAAATTTCCTTTAAGCCTGCACGCAACTGTCTCATCACAGCTGGAATTTTACGCAACAACAGCCCACTCACCCCATCCGCAACATTAAGTTCGCGCACAACATCTGTAGGTAGAACAGTCCAAACGACATCGGCAACCAACTCACAAGCCGACCGCCAATTAGAACTATTTTCACCTTCCTTTAAATAGTAGAGCACCATGAGACGACTCCAAGCCTCACTTAATAGCTCCACAACACAAACAGGTAGATCCTTATCTTTCATTGCTGCGTCAAGTACATCTTGAACCGCCTTCTTCGCAACATCATTAGCTGCTTTACCACGCTCCGAGTCTTTCGTACGCTGCTCAACTAACTGCCCACGGCGTAACTCAAGATCCATAAACTTAATAAAATCTGCCAGTAAGCTAGCAAACAAAGATTGATCATTATCAAAATCTGTTAATATTGACTGAATTGTTGCTTCAACCTTATCTTTTAGCTGATCAGGTTTACCTTCGGGTTTTTCATTCCAACCAATTGCAGCAGACGCTATTTCATTCAGGAGTTTTCTGGCAGGGTGCCCGCCTCGATCAAAAAAACTACGATCTAAAATGGCAACTTTAAGAATTGGTATCTGCAAACGTGAAATAAGCGCCTTCATTACAGGCTGGAGCTGCCGGTCATCCAAAATAAACTCAAACAACATAGAAACAAGGTTAATCACATCTGAATCTAACTCAGTATATTTTGACTCTGCGGTGTGTTTCGGTAAAGAGGCGCTCAACAGCATTTTATAATCTATAACGCTATTGCTAGCAAATTCAGCAGGTCGATCTAATTGTTTTTGCTGAAAACCTGAAAGTGCAAGCACAAGATCATCTTGCGTATAATTATTTGAGGATGGAGGTAATTGCGAATGTTCAATGCTCACCTGCGGGTGCATTAGCTCCCGAATACTCTCAAACTGACCACCAGCCAGACACTGATCCGCATTTAAGAGAGGAACATCCTCCGCGCCCCCCTCATTCAGAAATCCCCCCTCCTCTACCGACACTAATTCGCCCACTGCTTGGAATGGACGATCATCTGAGCTGGAAAACCCATTAAGACCTTGCTTAGCACTTGAATCAGGTCGAGAGTTACGCACTACTGGTGGAGTATTCGTTCTGCGAGTATTAACTTTTTGAGCTTTTAAATGAGGCAAAACACCTTGTTGAACTAATAGTTGGTTAGATTCAACATAAAGCTTTGGTATTTCTGACAAAACATATTTCTCAAACAATTTAAATACAACCAACCGTACTTTAATTCCAACCTCTAATACATTACAGCCTTCAGCAAAACAGTCACATAGCATTTCAGGGCTTAGTGGCACTTGATCCTGATTTAAACTCAAGCCAGGCATTAAGCTCTCAATACGAAGCTTTATCTCATTCAAATCAGACTCAGCCTGACTACGTAAACGACTAACCATCCCCTCCATGGCAACATTAAGTTCAAGCTCATCATTCTGAACCAAACCAACATTATCCCAATCAGCTAAACTATCCAGGTCCGAGTCTTCTGAATTATTTTTAGATCGATAATGACCAACTTCATTAAAGGATTTGATTACTCCCCTAATAACCGCAGTAGCAACCACCCTTTTTTGAAGACGAAGCTCACGCATTGCTTCAAAGTACACAGTTTGATCACCATTTGAGCCCGACTTATCCGCCATCGCAAACAGTGCATCATCAGCATTTTCAAATAACTTCTGAAGTAAACTTTTGAGCTTAAGCTTCATATCATCACGAAGCTTAGTTAAAGGTGTAGGTAATGGACGAGGCTCAAGAGTACCCGGCATCGATTTCCCTCCATGAATCCCTACAATTTTCGCTCTACTCATGACCACCCACTTATTAAAAAAAACTGACTAAAACTTATCACTGTTAATCAGTATAAGCCCTGAACATTATGACGTTTGTCATGTTTTGTGTCCTAGCGACCTAGTTCACAAAAAAAATTACTGACTTTTACAGCAAATAAATTCGTTATAGATAATTATTTAAACCTAAAGATACAACATTCAAATATAAGACATTTACGTCTACGTATATTTTCAAAAAAAACAAAATAAGTCATAAAATCAGTTTAGCATTACGCTCATTTACCTTTTATAATAGGTTCGATTAAGCCGTACACAATTTTAAATTTCTAAATAGAGACATTCATGCACCAAGATCAGCAAGCAAGCATCATTCGAAACGTAGAAAACGCATTAGATGAGGATGTTGGATCAGGTGACATCACCGCCCAATTAATTCCTGCTGACAAACAAGCCCATGCAAAAGTAATTACTCGTGAAAAAGCGGTGTTATGTGGTACAGATTGGGTAGATGCAGTTTTTAAGAAGGTCTCTAATGAACTCAAAATTATTTGGGCCTTCAAAGATGGAGACACTGTTCAAGCCAACGACATTTTATTTACGCTTGATGGTTCTGCGCGAGCAATTTTAACCGGCGAACGTAGCGCCCTTAACTTTTTACAAACATTATCCGGCACAGCGACCACTAGCCAGTATTATGCAAACCTAGTGGCGCACACCCAAGTTAAACTTCTTGATACACGAAAAACCTTACCAGGACTTCGGTTAGCACAAAAATATGCAGTTAAATGTGGTGGCTGCCATAACCATAGAATCGGTCTATATGATGCTTTTTTAATTAAAGAAAACCACATTTTGGCTTGCGGATCAATTAAGCAGGCAATTGAAACTGCCCGCCTGATTTCATCATCCAAGCCCGTTGAGGTTGAAGTTGAATCAATGGGTGAACTTGAACAAGCACTTAGCGCAAAAGCCGACATTATTATGCTCGATAATTTCCCCATTGAAACACTTAAAAAGGCAGTAGCTTTAACAGCCGGAAGTGCAAAATTGGAAGCATCTGGCGGCATTACGTACCAAACAATAGTGCCTATTGCTGAAACAGGTGTTGATTACATCTCTATTGGCGCATTAACAAAAGACTGCCAATCGATCGACCTTTCAATGCGAATTAGTATTTGAACAAATGAGCAGTTTTTTAGAATAACGAATTGTAACATTTCAATACAGTTCGTTTCACACACAACACACCCTTTACCGATAAAATACGGCTCAGGTTTTCGCTACCAACAAGCTGCAAAATTAAGTCTTATTTTTGCAGCTCAAAGACCAAAATATAAACAATTTATAACTTATGACGACGCGAACTAACAATATACCCACTAACACCTCTAAGGCGTTAACCTCGCTAATAATCTTTAGTGTTATATTTTTATCTGAGTCTATCGCTCCTTTTTTCAACATTAACTTATTATCCGACATTCCAGTATGGCTAAGTGCAGGTTTTGCACTCTGTATTATTTTTATTTTTGGCCGTCGCATCACCCCCATTATTTTTATTGCTTCCAGCATTGGAACATTTATAAGTTTTCAAGAAGTAAGCCTAGGAAACGCCTTTGTTTATAGTGTTTTTTATTCACTCTGCCTAACCATTCAATCTCTCACTATTTACCAACTTTACAGACACTTTCAGGCAAAAGGTAACCCGTTAACAAGCAGTACCAATCTTATGATTTACATCGGTTTGTGCGCTGTTATTTCGCTTGTAACATCCGTGCTCATCAATATTATTTATTGCACATTCATTGTTCACAGTCAGCCACAATTCACCCAAATATTTAGTATGTTCTCTGCTGATTTGTTAAGTTTATTGATTATTCCTGCGCTGTTTTTTTCGACACAGAATCACTTCCTTAACCATAAAAAGCTTACATTTACGTTTGAATCTTTTACATGGTTAGCTAGCTGCCTGCTGCTTGCTATCACAGCAAACTTACTTCAACAGTCATTTTTTCTGTTTAGCATTCCTCTATTGATGTGGTCTTCGATACGACTAAAACAGCTCGCATGTAGTGCCACACTGCTAATTACAACACTATTTTTCATCTATGAAATCGTGGCAACCCCCACCTCCGACCTAACCATCCTGTCTCAATTTAGCCTTCACTTTGCTTGGCTAGTCTTAATCTTGACTACGCTATACCTCAATACACTTCGCTTAGACCATCAAAAGATTGCATCTAAACTCGAAGAAATGGTTCTCCAACGCACTCAAGAATTACAAACGGCAAACCTTGAACTAAAAGATGAAGTTTATATCCGAGAGCAAGCAGAACATTCTTTCAGAACCTCATCCAAACGCTATAAGGCCTTATTTGAAACCGCAGGCATCCCAATCATCGTTCTGAATCAAAACTTCTGCATCAAACAATGGAACACCGCTGCGGAATTCTTATTTGGCTACACCAGAGACGACATCGTTGGTCGAAACTACATCGATATGTTTATCCCTGAAAACATGCAGGATGAAACTGCATGGAAATTCACCAAGGTAATTAAGAGTGGTGTTAGTAAAGAAAGCTTAGAGAGCAAAATCATCAGTTATGATGGACTATCACACACGATGCTTTGGAACATTAATCATTTATCTGATTTAGAGGATGACCCAAGATTAGGACAATTATTACTCATCGGGCAAAATATTTCTGAAATCAGAAAGACCCAAAACCAACTCCATTATCTAGCCCACTTTGACGCATTAACAGATACAGCAAATCGTCGTTTATTTGAAGATAGGTGCAAACAAGCCATACAATCAGCGAAACGCCACAAACACAGTATCGCCCTAATAGGCTTGGATATAGACCACTTTAAGCGTATTAATGACACACTTGGGCACGATGCAGGTGATCAATTTTTAGTCTCGCTTGCTGAACGTTTAAAGCAGTGTATTCGAAAGGAAGACACAGTAGCTCGCTTAGGTGGAGATGAATTCGCAATTTTATTAACCAATATTTCAGGCCAAGATGGCGCCGAGAAAGCGGCAAGAAATATACTTGAAACCATAACACAACCCGTTGATATAAAGGGTAATGAACTCATTATTACCTCTAGTATTGGTATTACCCTATGCCCCAGTGATGGTTCTGAATACCCTGAACTATTAAAAAATTCAGACATGGCGATGTACCGAGCGAAAAAAGCAGGTAGAAATAACATTCAATTTTATAGCCCTGAAATGAATGACGAAATGAGCAGACAGCTCCACATCGAACAAGAGTTACGGGTAGCGCTCAAAGACAATCAGTTCCGTTTGTATTACCAACCTATCATTGATATAGAAACAGGCGAAGTGCTCGCACTTGAAGCATTACTTCGCTGGATACACCCTGAAAAAGGTATTCTTAGACCCGACTATTTCTTACAAATAGCCGAACAAACCGGGCAACTTCATGAAATAGGTCAGTGGGCGCTCAAAAACGCTTGCCTGCATGGCCGCGCTATTCAAGAATGGTCCGCCAAACCAATGCAGATTGCGCTCAACCTCTCTAATAGACAATTTAATCACCCCAACTTAGTTGAGTTAATTGAAAGCATCATTAAAGAAACCAGGTTCAACCCGCATAATTTAATCTTAGAAATGTCTGAAAATACGATCACGTCAAATATTGATGCCTCTTTTATAATACTCAATAAACTAAAAAAATTAGGAATTTCTCTTACCTTAGATAGCTTTGGTACAGGTCTGTCTTCACTTCGCCAACTTAAACAAATCCCGATAGATATTATTAAAATCGACCGAACTTTTGTCAACGGCATCCCAAACGATGAAAGTGATATGGCCATCACAGAAACTCTTCTGGCAATCTGTGACCAAATGAATTTAAAATCTTTTGCGACCGGTGTTGAAACCCAAGAACAGGAAGCTTTTTTGAAAATTAATGGTTGTCGCTATGCCCAAGGTTATTTATATGCTGAACCTGCTCCTTTTTCTCAACTACCCGCTTTATTTGAACAAATTCATTCAGGACATAACCTAAGCGAAGGTGAACAAATATTTTTACCCTTTGAGCATAAAACGCAAAAATAAAAACAAGCTAACTTTTAACAACTTTCCTTTCGTGCTTCTTAATCAACTTAATAAAAAAACCTCTTTCTTATCAACTTGAACACTCCTAAAAAACCTATCCTTACACTTAAAATTCTACACTCAATATAACTTTCTTTAATTAGCTTACTGACCTAACACCACAATCAACAATAAAATTATGTTAAATATTACAAGCACTCGGTAATAATTTGGACTTTTCAATTATTTTAGAGTACAACTGTACCCTGAATTTACGGAGACGCTCATGAACAAATCAATAAACAGTCATTTTTCAAACCCAACATTATCATCGTTTTGTTTTAGCCAAGTACAAAATCTGATGAAAGCACTTACAAACACGATGAGCTTTGGTATATACATAGAACCAATCATTCAACTTATTTCACCTACTTGGAAAGTTGGCAACATCAACACAAAGGTTACAGGTGTTCGTCAGGAAACTTCGAATATTTATACACTAATACTAAAGCCCAGTTCAAAATGGAAAACATTTAATGCGGGACAATTTGTTCAATTAAGCTCTGAAATAAATGGTTCACTATTAACACGTACTTTTAGTATTTCATCAGAACCGGCATATTTCGAAGCCAACGGTTTAATAGAACTGACTATCCGCAGCCAAGATCAGGGACTATTCACCCCTTGGATGCGCACTTCAGTTAAAGCTGGCAGCAGCGTTTATTTATCTCAAGCTGACGGTGATTTCACACTAAAAAACAAGCAAGCTAAAAAACTTTTTATTGCTGCTGGAAGCGGTATCACGGCAATTAGACCAATACTGAAACAGTACAAAAATGAAGCATGGTTTAAAGATACCCAACTTTTATTCTACGTAAAGAATAAAGCCGAGCGCTTATTCTTAGAAGATTTGAATGAACTTGAAAACTACGGCCTTACTTACAAATACATCTTTTCTGAAGACAATGGACGAATCTGCCAACAACATTTAGACGACTTTTGCGACGATCTAAGTAGTCGTGAAGTTTATTTATGTGGTCCACCTAAAATGATCGAAACTACCAGTAATTTACTTAAAAAGAATCAGGTATCTGAAGAAAATATATACTTCGAATATTTTGGCCCACCACCACTTCAACCAACTAACCTTTCACTAAATGACAATGAAGAATTCATTCAAGTCGATTACCTAAACTCGAAAAAACAAGTCAGTTTTAAGGCCAATAGTACCCCAATAACATTATTGGACATAGCTGAAAACGAAGGCCTTAAACCCGTATCAGGTTGTCGAATAGGTGTCTGCCATCAGTGTATTTGCAAGAAAAAACAAGGCCGTGTTTTCAACATTAAAACCAAAAAGTATTCAGATTCGGGGAGTGAAGACATTCAACTCTGCCTATCTGTACCCGTTGGTCATGTTGAACTAGAACTTTAGATTATCAAGGATATTTATCATGCAAAATTGCAGCAAACCTAACAAAGAAACTTTAGATCAGTTCGCTGAAGAACTTGACCAGATTCGTTCAGAAGCAATGAGTAAGGTGGGTAAAAAAGATGCGCGTTACATTAGGCGTTTATTGGGTATACAGCGTAGCAGTGAAATTCTGGGCCGAATCATCATGGTACTAGGCTTCATAAGTCCAGCACTATGGGTTCTAGGTATCGCATTATTAGCGCTTGCTAAAATTCTTGATAATATGGAAATTGGCCATAATATTATGCATGGCCAGTACGACTGGATGAATGACCCTAATATAAACTCGCGAAGTTTTGAGTGGGATATTGTAGGCGATGGAGCCTCTTGGAAACGCTATCACAATCACGAGCATCACACTTACACCAATGTCATTGGTAAAGACCGTGATTTTGGTTACGGTATTCTTCGATTAAGTGATGACTTACCCTGGAAGCCCAAAAACAGATTTCAATTTATTCACTATCTCGGCTTAAGCACGTTATTTGAATGGGGCGTCGCATACCATGAAGTTGCTGCTGAACGAATTTTTACAGGAAAGCGCCGCGAAACCAGTAATCTCCCCATTACACGAAAAGAGCTTAGAAATGCTTTTTTCAGTAAAGCAGGACGACAGGTTTTTAAAGACTATATCTTTTTTCCACTTTTATGCTGGCCAGTAGCACTACAGGTGTTAATTGGTAACTTGATCGCTAACGTTATTCGTAACTTTTGGACATCTACCATCATTTTCTGTGGGCACTTCACTGAAGACGTGCATACATTTATGCCATCTGAAATCGAAAATGAAACTCAAGGCCAATGGTATTACAGACAAATTTTAGGTTCCTCTAATATAACCGGTAAAAGATGGTTTCATATATTAACAGGTCATTTAAGCTGCCAGATTGAGCATCACTTATACCCTGATGTACCGGCACCGCACTATTTGGAAATGTCTATTAAGGTACAAGCAGTTTGTCAAAAATATGGTATTCCTTACAATACAGGCTCGTTTGGCAAGCAATATCTAACGGTTGTTAGCCGAATAATTAAGTTCTCCTCTCCAAAAACAGCTCAAGTCTAAATTGACTTCTTTGTATGGTGGCTAAACGTTATTTCTCATTTAATTGAGATAGCAAGCCACCAGTTTTCAGAATATACCTCTCCTCTAAATTATGAACTAAACTTAAGAGTCTGTAATTAAGACTTTCAACCGTTCATTCTGAGGAGTAACACATGCTAATTGGCTTACCCAAAGAAATTAAAAATAATGAATTTAGAGTAGGCTTAACCCCTGCATCCGTTCATGAGTTATGCCACAACGGTCATCACGTACACGTTGAAACCAACGCTGGTGTAGGCTGCGGTTTTGATAATTCCGATTTTATTGCTGCTGGCGCGGTTATCGTCGAGAAAGCAGAACATATATATAAATCTGCAGAGTTAATCATTAAAGTCAAAGAGCCTCAAGCAGTAGAACGCGCAATGCTTAGAGCAGGCCAAACCTTATTTACCTATTTACACCTTGCCCCTGATATTCCGCAAACGCAAGAACTTCTAGCAAGTGGTGCTACCTGTATTGCCTATGAAACAGTTGCGGACAAACTTGGCCGCCTCCCCCTACTCGCCCCGATGTCAGAAGTCGCTGGGCGAATGAGTATTCAGGCAGGCGCACATTGTTTAGAAAACTCACAAAAAGGCTCAGGGATTTTGTTAGGAGGTGTTCCTGGGGTTCACCCTGCAAATGTAGTGATATTGGGTGCTGGCGTTGTAGGCTCTAACGCAACACAAATGGCTGTAGGCTTAGGCGCAAATGTGACTGTTATGGATAAATCACTTGATGCACTACGTCGCTTGGATACGCTCTATGGAAATAAAATTAAAACGCTGTTTTCAACACAGCAATCCTTAGCTGAACAACTATTAATAGCCGATTTAGTAATCGGCGCTGTATTAATCCCGGGTGCGCAGGCCCCTAGGTTAGTTTCACGTAAGTTATTAAAAACAATGAAGAAAGGCTCCGCGATTGTTGACGTAGCAATAGATCAAGGTGGGTGTTTTGAAACTTCACACCCGACCACTCACGAAAAACCTACCTTTGTCGAAGAAGGGGTTGTTCACTACTGTGTTGCAAACATGCCTGGCGCACTCGCAAGAACAGCCACACAAGCACTTAATAATGCGACACTCCCTTATGTATTAGAGTTAGCAAATAAAGGAATTAAAACAGCGCTTTCTGAAAACTCAGGCCTCTTACAAGGTTTAAATATTGTTAGAGGAAAGCTTACCTGCGACTCTGTAGCAACAGCTCAACACATCCCTGCAATATCACCCGAATCGGGCTTACAAATATTGTAATAATTTTACGCAAGCAAACAGGCTTTTATGGCATAATTATTGTATAAGTAATTACTATATCCGATAGTTAATCTAAAGATAGCAAGCCAATAGATTACTTCGATTCATACATTACATAAGTTTTGCTGTTTTATGCTAATTAAACTAACAGACCTAATTCCGAATTTCTTAATGTCAAAATTCACTTCGAGAATCATGACATTAAGCTTTGCTGTGTTTTTGTCATTAGGACAATTCATATTCGTCAGCTCTGCTTTGGCGATCACAACCAACTCTACAGTAATCTCTCAAGATGCAGACATTGATGCGGATGGGACGAGCTCTACCCTTATTACCATTCAATTAATCGAGGACAATGGAGCTAACCGTACTATAGGTGGTGATAATGTAACTGTGACTACATCACCTGGGTCACCAAATGGAGGAAGCTTAAGCCCGGTTGCCGATGTTGGTGATGGAAGCTATCAAGTAACATTAACCTCTTCACTCAATGTAGGAGACGTAATCGTTACCGCATATGTCGACGCTGTAGCTATTGCAAACACCGCAACAGTGGCCTTTACAGCTTTACCGGCATCCGCAACTAACAGCACAATTTCAGCTTCACCGCCCCTAATACTTGCCAATGGTATTACTACGACAAACATAACTATACAAGGTGTCAATATATTTGGGGCAGATACCACTGCGGGTGGCAGTATATTCGTGCTCGGCACGTCACTAGGTACTATTTCAGCTGTCACCGACAATAATAATGGCACTGGCACCTATTCAGCCACTTTAACTTCCTCTACTTTAACAGGTAATGCTACGATAACAGGCACCTTAGATAGCGCCCCTATGTCAAACAGTACAAGCGTTACTTTTTATGCAGGTGACGCTGATGCTTCGACCTCTACGATCACACCGCAAAGTACTTCCCTCATAGCCAATGGTATAAGCACGACCTCTGTAACATTTCAGGCTTATGATATTCATGGCAACCTGTCAAACAGCAGTGGCGAAACGGTCGTTTTTCAGGTTTCACCAAATATTGGCACCCTCTCAGTAGTCACGGATAATGGAAACGGCACTTATTCTGCACAACTAAGCTCAACACTAACAAGCGGATCAGTGACCATTACAGGTTCAATCAATGGCACACCCATGTCAAACAACGCCACAGTAAGTTTTTTAGCCGGAGATGCCTCGACCGCCAACACAACAATTTCTGTTGCCAGCCCTACGCTAGTTGCTGATGGCTCATCATCAACCCTTATTACTGTTAAAACTTTTGATATTAATAATAACCCCTTAATAGTACCCGATGGTTCAATATCCCTCGGTACAAGTGCAGGCACCATTAGCCCAATCGTTTATGAAGGTGATGGGCAATATACTGCCACACTCACCGCCTCCACAACGGTTGAACAAGCCATTATTACAGGCTCAATTGGTATACAAACAATTATAGATAACGCAACTGTTTCTTTTGTTTCTGGTTCAGCTGATCATACCGAATCAACAATAACCAGCTCTCTAGAAAGCATTATTGCAGATGGCACAACAGTTTCTTTAATTACGATTACCCTAAAAGATGCCTTTGGAAACCGCCTTACCAGTGGTAATGATGACGTCACAATAAGTAGCAATTTAGGCTCACGCGGAAGTGTCGCTGATAATGCTGATGGTACTTATTCTGTTGTACTACGATCAGGTACAATAACCGGAACAAGCACAATAACCGGAACCGTAAATAATACAAATATTTCGACAAATGAAACGGTCAATTTTTTAGCGCGCCCTACCGTCACGTCTCAAATAAGCAATCAATCTCCCCCTATCCTTCATGGGACAATACCCCTTATAACTGGATCAGACTTAACGGTATCACTTAACGGACTACAGTACGTAATCGGTGACGGACACCTTATTCTCAATGGCTCAGACTGGACACTCACTGTGCCAGATAATGACGCTTTTAGTGATGACACCTATTCTGTAGTAGCCACCCTAACCGATAGTGCCTCGCAAGCTACTAGTGATACGACTAACAACGAGCTTATAGTAGATACACTTATACCCACCATATTATTAGACCCCCTGCTAACACCAGGTAGCTTTAATGTCCCAAGCTACGTTATTTCAGGTAGTTGCGACCGATTAAATGATTTAATCACTTTAACGATCTCAGATTCAATATCAACGATCAGCCAGACAGACATAAACTGTAGTGATGACGGCACTGGCTTAGGTACATTTTCAAACATTTTTGATCTCACCACACTTAACAATGGCAACATTACTATTCAAGCACTAATAGTTGATATTGCCTTAAACCAAACTCTATATACCGTGATACAACCAAAAGATAGCTGCATTCCAGATGATACTGTTTCCATTTGTGATACCGACCTAGACGGTATTCCCGATGGAATTGAAAACCCAAGCGGTCTAGACCCTGCTAACCCCGACAGTGATGGCGACGGAATTTTAGACAAAGAAGAATCTGGTGACGACCCAGCAAACCCTGTCGACACAGATGCAGATGGTATCATTGACGCCCTAGATACAGACTCAGACAACGATGGCATTCTAGATGCTCAAGAAGTTGGTCCTATACCCACAAACCCACTTGATACTGACGACGACAGTAAGCCAGATTACCAAGACAATGACTCAGATAATGATCATATTCCCGATGCAATCGAGAATAGTTTTATCGATAAAGATCCTGACGAAGACTTAATTTTAAACTTCCAAGATACCGACAGTGACAATGACGGACTCCCAGATGCAATCGAGCATGGCGTCGCACTACATCAAGATAGCGATAGCGATGGCATTGATGATGCTTTCGATGTAGACATCACAGGTGGTAATGACAGTAACAATGATGGTATTGATGATGACTATCTAAAGCCGCTTGATACCGACAGTGATGATATCTATAACTTATTTGATTTTGACTCTGACAACGATGGTATTAATGATTCACTGGAAGGAAACGTTACCCTAAGCCAAGATGGTGATGGTGACGGCATAAATGACCAATACGATGTTGATGCAACTGGCGGTTTAGATGCCGACAATGACGGTTTAGATGACTCAATTAAGCCACCTAATATGGATAACGATGAATTTGCTGATTATTTAGATCTAGACAGTGATAATGATGGTATAACAGATATAAGGGAATCCGGCGGTGTTGATATTTCACCCGTTGATGCCTTACTTGATGCTGGAGCATCATTGACTAATAACCCAATTGATACCGATTCCGACGGCACGCCCAACCACCTTGACCTAGAAAGTACTAATGCAGCAAATATTGGCGCGGGGCCTTTTGATATTGCAGCATTACCAGACGCTGGTTTAATCGATGCCAATAATGACGGATTAGTTGATAGTGTTATAGATACCGATGACGATGGTCTAGCGAATATTGTTGATGATGCCCCTTCATTATTCGGTTCACTTGAAGACCATGATAATGACGGTGTGACGAATCGACTAGACCTAGATGATGATAACGACGGTATTCCAGACATTTTGGAAGGTTTTGGGTTGATCGACACAGACCTAGATGGCAACCCCGACAGTATCGATTTAGACAGCGACAACGATGGTATTACCGATATAATAGAAGGCAATACAGAGCTCATTGATAACAATGCTGACGGTGTAGTAGACACTCTCAATGATACTGATTCAAATGGCTTAGATGACAGTATCACCATCGATTTTACAACAAGGGATACTGACAATGATGGCGCTCCTGACTTTCTTGATTTAGATTCAGATGGCGATCAAATATTTGACTTAGTCGAAGCCAATAAACCTGATACCGATTTTTCTGTTATTGATGCAAACAATGATGGGCAAGTTGATGAAATAGGTGACATAGGATTACCTCTTACAGTCTTCAAGCCAATTGACTCAGATGACGATGGCGATGAAGATTTTATTGACACTGACAGTGATAATGATGGCTTCACTGACGACCTTGAAAATGGAGATCACAATCAAAACGGTATTAATGATCGCTTTGAAACAAATGAAGGTGACTTGGAAACAGGGATACAAGGCGCTGGTGCATTTGGTGTGTACACCATTAGTCTGATAGGGCTACTGGTATTATTTCGTCATCGAAAAAAACTAAAGGCTGTACAATTCATTTTAATGCTTGTTTTAGTACCTTCTTTTTTCTCACCCAATACCGCACAGGCAGGTGATGAACTTTGCGCTTATACTCTCAATTCAAAACAAGGCATCGTCACGAATAAAACCATAGAAGAAAGTCTCAAAAGTAGTCCCAATTTATTCCAACGCTGTTGGTATGGAGCCATAGGTCTAGGATTAAGTTATGTCGACCCAGAAGGAGATGGGGGCTGGTCTACAAGTGAAGACAACAGTATAGGAACAGACATTCATTTAGGGTTTCATTTTTCTCCCCATTGGCTAGCAGAACTTAACTATACCTATATTGGCGAAGCGGAATTAAGCAATATCAATCAAGCGATTAATGACGATGTTGACGGCAAAATAGAATATCACGGCCCAAGCGTCATGATTGGCTACCGTTTATTACCAGAATACAAACCCTTTAATTACTACCTAAAAGCCGGTGCGACCTGGTTGAAAACTAAAGAATCTGATTCACGCATCAGCCTTGAAAACCAATCAGATGTGCAATTTTCATTTGCAGCAGGTGTTCAATATCGTTTTGATGATAGCCCTTGGTTTATGAATTTTGAATACCAAAGTTATTCCAAAGATGCGGCATTGGTTGGTACACAAATCGGCCGTTATTTTGGTTACAAAAAAAGACAAGCCCCTCCTCCTGCTCCACCAAAGAAAAAACACTCGTCTCGCAAAAAGAACCTGTTAACAACTGACAGCGATAGAGACGGTGTTTATGATCACCTCGACTTATGTCCGCACACTTTAATGGGTGAAGAGGTTGGTAAAACAGGTTGTTGCTTACAAAAAGATAACTGCAAAGTCATTTTTGAGCAGTAAGTAATTGTTTTTCGCCTATAGTATTTAATACAAAAATATTATTTGTTTTTATAAGGAATTGAAACAAATCTTAACCTTTCTTCTACAGTATGTAGCTAATTAAACTTCAGCATTAGTCCTATACTTCTAAAACTACGTAAAGATAGAACATTAACGTAGTTACAAGTTTTACTGACAAGCATGAGTAATTTCTATTAAATTTCTAAAAGGCTTAACTATGTCAACTCCAGCAGGACAATCACTTCCGGTGCAAGACTTAAGGCGAATGCAGAATTTAAGGAGTGAACAGAAAAAAACAACAGCTAGTAAAAATGAGCGATTGCAATACAACCATATGAAAGAAGAAATACTTCAGTTTATGCAGATCAAGAAACAAAAAATTAAACTTGTAGTAAATCAGCACCTCAAAGAACAGATACACAATAAATCACTCATCGCGGCCAACGATGCATTTTCCACTTTAAATTTTTCTCAGAAAAACACATATTTAGTCGATTAAGCTTAGTAGACAATATGTTAGTCGCATGGCTTAAAGGTTTATACTTGATGCGCCATCAAATATAAACTGAATAGCTAGCGCGGCTAACAGCACCCCTAAAAAACGTCTTAAAATTTCATCCCCTGTTCTACCAATTAGCAGCTTTACATATTTAGAAAGCACCATTGACAAAAATGTGAGGCAGCAAATAAAAATTACGGCAAAAAGCACACTAAGCTGCTCTGAAACGTCGATAGTATTTGAAAATAAAAGAATAGAAACCGTTAACGAACCAGGCCCAGCCAGTAAAGGCATTGCCAGAGGAAAAACAGATATATCAACGATATCACTGCCTTTTGAAAATTTAAGCTCACTGGTCACCATATTAAACGCAGTATAAAACAACAATAAACCTCCTGATATTCGTAAAGCATGAATACTAATCCCCAGTTGCTTTAAAAGTAGCTCACCATAATTACCAAATAAAACTAAAACAATTGCTGAAATAAGAACCGCTTTGAAAGCAATTTTAGCGCGTTCACGAAGTACATCACTAGGCGCTATACCATTAAAAATTAAGGCAACACCAATGGGGTCGATGATAATAAATAATGCAGTGAGCGCATTTAAAAAAATAGGTAAGTCCATAGCGTCTCTTAATTTAAAAAGTTCTACCTGAATATAGCCTGAAAGGCTTTAATACGACAGTTTTAAAATGCGTTATACCAAATAACGCTTATGTATAAAAAACTACAAGTAAGGCGTAGTATACACACCTCTTATTCCGACTCATTATTAAAGGCTTACGCTACATGATTTCGACTTTCTCAGAATTACTCACAGCAGCAATTGAGCAAGATGAGCCACAACGATTATTATTCTTATTCGCGAAAACTGAAAGTGAAGATACAAGTAAAAAAGAAAGTGATCAGCATGGCACCTTATCACCAGTAATGTGTGTTGATAAACTGCCCGAAGACATTGAGTCATTTGAAACATTAACCACTGAAGCAGATGGGATTTCAACAGACTGGGACCTACTCATTACAGTAGGCCTAGCAGGAAAAGGTGGCATGCCACCCACAGAAGAAGAAGCGGAACCTTTCTTAAATAAAATGGCCAACGATCTCTCGTCAGGCCAATCTATGTCAGAATATTTAGTTTTTGATCGTAACGAAAACCCTGTCATCATTGAGGTTTGCTAGTCAAAATCTGGGGTAATTATTCATAATAAGTACCCTTGCTAGCCCAAATAAGCTTTTTTTAAGTAGCGCTCATCCTGAAACGATGTAGGTCGGGTTTTAACCCGACAATGAAACCTACCAACATATTGATTTGTCGGAACAATTTCCGACCTACAAAATCAGCTATGGCTCAAATGATTAGTTTCAGGATGTCACTAAGTAATTAAATGTCAGCAGCGCCTTTAAATTAAGCGCTTCCCGCTAAACGAACCGTTAATAAAACACTTAATAAGACTAAACAAATACAGCCTACCATAAAAGCACGAGACCGTGCTGGCACATGATTCGAGCCAACATGAATATACGAATGAACAATCCGACTAAACACAAAGCCCCACGCTAACGTTATAACGATTAAAGAAGCACTATTCGTCGTTAAGAAAGCAAAGCACAGAACATAAAATATGACGGGTAGTTGAAACTGGTTTTGAATGTTGTTCGATACTTTTCTGACATCGTCTGGCCATGCACTGTTATCTAAGGCCGATTTTCGAAGATCGACTTCTTTAGCTTTAAATGCATTTAATTTTCGAACGCCCAACAAAAGAAAAACCACAACAGTCAAAACAATTTGAACAAGCACTGGCCATAAAATCAATTCAGGGTTCATCGCCTTCTGATCTCCACAAATAAAGTTGAAAAGGATAATACAACATACAAAAGATGCACGACTATAGAATTATATGAGAAATACTGTTCTGGACTGCGTTTGAAAGCACACATAATGTTTACCCACATAAAAACAACCTTATTTAACAAAAGCTCATGAATTAGGCTTTTTAAAATAATGAACAAACATTAATATTATTCATATTTAAGAGTTGACTGACACTTAGCCGCTATAACCTACTATTCATGCGTAAAACGGGGATTTATAAGGGTTCTGACCCACATAAAATGATACTTGAATCTACGCATGCTTTAATAATTACTAATTTTGCCTACTGACGCATGACAGCTACATACGTCATCGTTAAGATAGCTTCTTTCAATAACAAAAATTGCCTATTATGAACTCAAAAACAATTTCATCAATACTCCTATTTCTATCCTTGTGTACATCACTTACAAGTTTAAAAGCCTTTGCTGAAGATCCAACCAAAAAGACAGAAATAGTACCCATTCATATGTGTGTCTGGGACCCGATAGGTAAAGCAGGCCCTGCTGGGCAAATAATGAAAGAAGCAAAAATATACGCTTACAAATGGGGAGTAGATCTATCTTATGATGTTTTCACAGATGAGCGTATTGCGATTGATGAGTTTAAATTAGGCCGCTGCGATGCGGTGAACATGCTTGGTTTTAGAGCACGTGAATTTAATACCTTCACTGGAAGCTTAGGCGCAATTGGGGCAATACCTAGCTACAAGCACTTAGGTATCATAATTAAGTCGTTAAGCTCTCCTAAAGCCGCCAAATTAATGCGCGTTGGTGAGTATGAAGTCTTGGCGCTAGGGCCTGCTGGCGCTATTTTCATGTTTACACGAGATAGAACTGTGTTACAGCCTAAAGATTTTGCTGGTAAACGCATGGCGGTACTAGATGGAATTCCTGAGTCAGAATACCTATCAAATAAACATGGTATCACCCCTGTTAATTCCACTATTTTTAACTCAATTTTAAAATTCAACAATGGTACTGTCGATCTTACAGCGGCACCTGCAATTGTTTATGAACCCTTCGAAATGCATAAGGGTTTAGAGCCTGACGGCGGTATTTATAGAGAACCATTCCTATATATTACGATGCAAGTTATTGCGCGCTGGGAAAAATTCCCAGAAGGATTTTTCCAAAAAGCGCGTAATAAGGCTGTCGAAGATTACTCTAAGTTTGTTAAGTTTTTAACAGACCCTGAAGCAACAATTCCTGAAAAATATTGGATCGATATTCCAGATCATCTATACGATTATTGGGTTGAAGATTTTAGAGAAAGCCGATTAGCACTAGGCGAACAAGGAATATATGACAAACGAACCTTGAAGTTGTTACGTAAGGTTCGTTGTAAGCTAAGCCCTAAGGATGCAGAGTGCACGGCAAGTAATAGAGAATAATGAATTAACTATTTGAGCTTTCAGTATGTGGGTCTTGATGTATCAGGATATCTGCATACTGAAACTCTTTTCGTATACTGCTTTCAACTTCTTCACTAAGAACATGGGCTTCCAACAACGTTAAGCTCCCCTCTAAAACCAGGTGCAACTGAATAAACTTTGTTTGGCCAGACTGCCTAGTTCGAACATCATGCACCTCAATAACATCTGGATGCTTTGTCGCCAGTTCATGAATAAGCCGTTGTTCTTCTTCGGGTAGTTCGCGATCAAGTAATAGTTGTACCGACTCATACCCGATCTCCAGCGCACACTTGAGAATATACAAGCCAATTAATAAACCAATAACAGGGTCAGAATAGAGCCACCCCATATAATAAAGCCCTAATCCAAGCAAAATACCTGCATTTGTAACTAAATCAGACGCATAGTGAACAGAGTCAGCTTTAACAGCAATAGACCCTGTTAACTTAACAACATATCGTTGATAGGCCACAAGAATGAATGTAAGCACCATCGAAAATGCGATTACACTAAATCCTACATCAAAAGACTCAAGCTGTTCAGGGTAAATAATACGTTCAAGTGTGTATAAGATCAGAAACACAGCAGACCCTACAATAAACACAGCCTGCCCTAAGCCAGCTAAAGCTTCAGCCTTACCATGACCAAACCGATGCTCTTCATCAGCAGGCATAAGCGCATAACGCACCGCAAACATATTAATGAGTGATGCCCCAAGGTCTAATAATGAGTCTACTAATGCCGCCAAAACCCCCATCGAACCTGTTTCAAGCCATGCATAACATTTTACGGTTAATAAAATTAATGCAACCAATACCGATGCTCTAGTCGCCCAGACAATTAACCCTTCTGATTTTTTACTTAGTACCCTATTGGTCTTTTCTAGCATTTTTACCTCTTAAGTCGTTATATTAGGGTTATATCAGAAATTAAAATTCAATGTTTAGGGTAAAAGAGCAATTCCTTAAAAATTTAACTTTTTTCTACCAACTTATTATTCCCTAAAATAGACAACTTTGCATAAAAAACGTCTAGATCAAGTAAATACCATTTATCACACGCATTATGCCCACTACTCCCTAGCGGTGACTCAAGTAAATTAAAACCTTTCCGTTCATATAACGTAACAGCCTTTGACATGCTTTTAAGCGTTTCTAAATAGCAGAATTGGTACGCCATTTTATTCGCCTCCAGTAACAACTCATCAATAAGTCGGTCACCCAGTCCATGCCCCCTAGCTTCAGGTAAAATGTACATTTTTTGTAATTCACAACAAGACGCCAAATTACAATTAAAAGGGCTAATTCCACCCCCACCAACGACCTTTCCATCGATTTCAATCACGCAATAAACATGACCCTGCTGCGAATAAGCATCAGACATATGATCTAACTCAGGGTCTTGCCAAGCAAAACCTTCGCGATTTGCACCAAATTCTGTTAAAACCTCACGAATAATTTGACCAATAAAAAGGTTGTCACTGGAGTTAATTCGTCTAATAATCATAAAAACCCTTTGTTTATTTAATGCCGTCTATTTCTATTATTTCAAAATAGCAGGATAAAAATATGACCGCTAATTTATATACCGCAGAGCAAGTAAGAAAGCTTGATCGCATTGCAATTGAAGACAATGGAGTCAATGGCTTTCAACTGATGAAAAAAGCTGCTCGTTTTGCTTTTCATACCCTCGTGAAACAGTGGCCAACATGTAACAGAATTCACGTTATTTGTGGTGGTGGTAATAATGCCGGAGATGGTTATATTCTAGCAGGCATCGCAAAAAAACGTGGCTTTGATGTCAAGCTACACTACATTTCACCACCAGAAAACCTTAAACATGACGCGCTGTTAGCCTACAAATATAGCCAAGAAACTAATATAAGCTGCAAACCATTTTCAAGCGATAGTATCAATATTTTATCGACTGATAAACCATTTATCATTATTGATGCAATGCTTGGCACAGGTCTTCATTCTGAGGTGACAGGACATTATAAAAAAGCCATTTTGCTTTGTAATAAATCCACAGCTCCCATACTCGCAATTGATATACCATCAGGCTTATCTGCAAATACAGGCCACCCACTTGGAGCCGCAATCAAAGCTGAATGCACAGCAACATTCATTGGTATAAAACAAGGAATGTTAACTGGCGCAGGACGGAACTACTGTGGAGATATTTTTTATGATGACTTAGATATCACTGCCGACATTTATGATCAGGTACCGTTCAGTGCTAAGAAACTTAACATCAATAAAGTCTTAAAATTAATTAAACCCCGTGAACTTCACGCACATAAAGGCCTTTATGGTCATGTTTTATTAATTGGTGGCGATCATGGTTATGGCGGGGCCATATTAATGGCTGCCGAAGCAGCAGCCAGAATGGGTGCAGGTTTAGTCAGTGTAGTAACGCAACCAGAGCATGTTACCGCACTACTATCACGTCAACCCGAAGTTATGGTCAAAGCCGTTACCAACACAGACTTTTTATTGCCCTTATTAGAACAAGCCAATGTAATTGTCATTGGCCCTGGTTTAGGACAATCCGACTGGTCAGAACAAATGTTACATTGTGCTTTAAAAAGTAAAAAAATAATTATACTGGATGCTGATGCATTAAACCTTCTATGTAAAAAGCCTAAGTGGCTCACACACTCAGACCATATATTATGCCCTCACCCTGGTGAAGCGGCACGTTTATTAGACTTACCTACCTCCTCTATTCAGAAAGACCGATTTGAAGCAGTGAAAGCTATGCAACAAAAATGGGGCGGATCAATATTACTTAAAGGCAGTGGCAGTTTAATATCGCACTCAAATGGCTCAATAAATTTATGTCCTTACGGTAACCCTGGCATGGCATCAGGCGGAATGGGCGATGTGTTGAGTGGCATTTTAGGAGGGTTGATCGCTCAAGGTTTGAGCAAAGAAAATGCACTTGATTTGGCCGTTTGCCTTCATGCTAGGGCAGCTGATATTGCAGCAGATGAAAATGGCCAACGAGGATTGCTAGCGACAGACTTAATTCCCATTGCTCGCTTATTACTAAATAACAAAATTAACTAACTTTGGGTATCCTGATATGGTTTGAACTGATATAAAAATCAGCTCATTGCTAGCCAAATCCCCACGCCCAACATTAAGCTTCCTGCAATACGATTAATAAACTTAACGTTACCACTATTGACTAATAGTGCGCGTAAACGACTTGCTCCTCCGGCATAAATCAGTAAACATAAAAATTCTAGCATCAAAATAACTAGAATCAGAGTCATTAACTGTGTCGGGATGTGTTGATCATAGTCTATAAAAGGCGGTAGTAAGGCAATAAAAAATGCCCAGCCTTTAGGGTTGGCAATCGCGGTAATAAAACCCTGCAAAGCAAGCTCTTTTCTAGAGAAGCCTTGAAAGCTACTCCCCTCCAATTTGAAAGCCAATTTACCTCTAGATAACCATAGCTGTAGACCCTGATAACATAAAAAAGCGCCTCCACCATACTTTAAAAAAACAAATAGGTTCGGGTAATTAAGCATAATGGTTGCTACGCCAACAGCTGAAAGTGAGGCAACCAAACCAACGCCTAGCAGCTCACCAGTCATCATCCACATAGCGCGCCGTAAGCCGATACTCATCCCCATGGTAAAAGCAAGCATCATGCACATACCTGGCGTGATCGACACAAGAAAAAATGTAGGTATAAAAATACTCAACATCGTTACAAACATAAACCTAGAACTCGAAAAATTGAGTACTGCGTTTTAAGGCCATACCTCAGCACTTCATTATTCTTTAATTTTAACAACAAGAAATAAAGGATTACCTTGTCGGATGATTAATACGGGTACAAATCTATTGCTTGGTAGGTTTTCAACTACCGTTAAAAATTCAGGCATCGATGTGAAACGTTGATTATTTAAACGAGAAATAATATCTCCTGAACGTATACCGGCAGTTCTAGCAGCTTGACCCAGCACTTGAACCACTTGAGCACCTGCATCAAGGTTCATTTGTTCTAACGTTCTATCATCCAATATTTTTACATTTACACCTAATCGATTACTCTTTTTGGCGTTCGACTTGGCAATTTCAGAAGCGGGTTTATCTGCCCCAGGAAGCTCGCCAATTTTAAGTGTGATGTCTTTTTCTTTTCCATTTCTAATTACTACCAGCTCAACTTCATCGCCCACTTTTGTACGACCAACTAACTGTGGAAGCTCTGAAGAAAAACCAATTTCTTCACCATTATACTGAATGATCACATCACCTGTGCTTAAGCCAGCATCTTGTGCAGGTGAACCATCAAGCACTTGCGATACAAGTGCACCATAAGGCTTATCTAAACCAAATGATTCCGCTAGCCCCTTACTCACTTCTTGTATCAATACACCTAGCCAGCCTCGAGAGACATAACCTTGATCTTTAAGCTGGTCTACAACCTCCATTGCTATATCAATAGGTATAGCAAAAGACACCCCCATAAACCCACCAGACCGAGTGTATATTTGAGAGTTAATACCTACCACTTCACCATCCATATTAAACAAAGGCCCACCCGAGTTGCCCGGATTAATCGCAACATCGGTTTGGATAAATGGTACATAATTCTCATTCGGCAGACTACGCCCTTTCGCACTAACAATGCCTGCCGTTACGGTATGATCAAAACCAAAAGGTGAGCCAATCGCAAAAACCCATTCCCCTACTTTTAACTCTTTAGACTTCCCCAATTTCACAGCCGGTAAATCATCAGCTTCAACTTTTAAAACGGCTAAATCTGAACGTTTATCAAAACCAATTAATTTCGCTTTCAATTCTCTTCGATCATTAAAACGGACAAAAATTTCATCAGCACCATCAATCACATGATTATTGGTAAGAACGATACCATCTTCGCTTACAATGAAACCAGAGCCCATTGATTGAACTTTCTTTTTATCTTTATTCCCGTGTTGCCGGTCATCACGGTCAGGCATATCGCCAAAAAAGTGTTTGAATATTTCAGGTAACTGACTCATATCACTTTGAAATTGTGAAGACTGATCAACATGACTAACCGTACTAATGTTAACCACGGACTCAGAATGCTCTTCTACCAACTCAGTAAAGTCAGGGAGGCTGGATGCAAATACGTTATAACTAAAAATGTTAATTAAACAAAACAACCCGATCGTTAGTTTTCTATAACCCATGAGTACTCCTAGAGAGTGCCATAAAGACACTTAGATATTTTTGAGGTAGATTATATAGTTTGGGCTTTAAACCGTGCTTTTCAACTTAAAGATAGTTAAGAGCGAAGTAATAATTAAGTTTAAGGAGAGGTTGTAGCATTTACTCGCACCATTTCCGGCCTAAATCGTTCATCATCCGAATGCTTTTGTGCATAATATCGAGCATAAGCAAAACCAAATAATAATGAGAATAAGCCACTAATCGCTACAGCACCGTCTGACCAAGCTAGTACACTTCTAGTAAAAACAGATACCCCAAGCATAGCTAATAAAGGCATCATGAACATTAATAAAGAAGCACTTAACAGACCTTGCTCTGAAATGGATAAGGATACAAGATCGCCGGGTTTAGCATTGATAGTGTTCAACACACTCAACTCAATACATTTATTACTCGACATTTTTGTCAACGCACTCTGCCCGCATCCTGATTTTAATTGACAGCTTTCACACGCACTTTGTCGATGAATTTTGACATTCACATAGCCGTGCTTTGCCTCACTTAAAACAAGCGCTTGTTCTTCAATCATGTTTTAATCTTTTTATCAGTAAAATGCTATCTAAGGTACTTATTGCATCTTTGGTTTTACAGATTCAGCCACTAACATTGCTGTCATAGCCGGTATTTCACCGATAACAGTCACACTATATTGATGAGAATTAAAGGTTAATGTTTGTGCATAGGCGACAGTAGCGCCAACTTGTGAGGCGCCTTCTGGCATCATATCATCTTCTGTTTTTTCAATAAAAACACTGTAATTAGCAAGACCATCACTAAATACCAGTACATTACCACCTAAGGGATCCTTACCGTTTATTGACATAAAACCAGATGGCGCCCAATCTGTTTTCCACATCATTTTAGATGGCCAACTCATATCTTTTTGAACTGCCGGAATCATAACATGCTTAATCAAAGAACCCGAGTTCATCGGCTCTAAAGCCTTATCACTAATTTCATCTGGAAAGGTAATATTAGTGTATTGAAAACGCTCTAGATCAACCCCTTCATTGTTTGTTAAGGCAGACCTTAATAACAAACCTGTTTCTTTATCTAGCCAAAGAAAATAACTATAACGGTGCTCATCAACTGCCTTTATCGCTAATTTTATACAAGGTCGCTCTACTTGACGGCACTCACCTAAACTCTGTAACTGGTAATTTTTCTGATCAGGCATAAAGTTTGAAAATGACTGCACAATTTTGTTTGAATACTGAGCCTTTTCAAGCTGCACAACACGGTTGTCAGGAAACACGCACATCACTTGGTTCCCCTGTCGTACAATTTCACCCATTTCACCATCAAGCTGCTTTAACAACTCTTGTTCTTCACCATTTTGGTATCGGTGAACAATACTCATGGAGCTAGACATCTGCCCTCTGGAAAACATAAATGTACCTTGATAGTTTTCCTCCATAGAAGCCGACTGCATCTTTTCAAGCCATTGTTCAGGGGTATTCTCTGATGAATAATTCTCAGCCACAGCACTTTCAGATAAGGTGTCTGCATTGGCTATACTTGAGAGCAGCAGCGCACCCAAAAGAACCTGCACTAATGGAAACAGACTCATTGCGGCTAAATACCCCCTTCTATTACTCAAAAATTTCATATTAATTGCCAAAACCTTTTAAATTCCAACTGCATTTACGCTAGCAACACGTGCCAGCGGCATCATTCCCGCATGAGAGCTGGCAACCGAATGTTCAGCATGGCGAAGTAGATACTCATTAAATCTACGCGCATGTTCCTCTGTAAATTCTACAATTATTTTAGGCTGTTTCTCTGAAACACTAGTATCCTCAGAAGATACTGTTAATAAATTAACATTTTGAAACCCTGTCGTGGTGGTGCCAGTAGAGATTGTAGCAAGCAGGTTATCATTTAAGCCCGCTTGCCCATCAACACCATTTTGTAACACAAAAAAGAACGCTACAAATACACTCGCTGCAATTGCGAATCCGCTACTTATTTTAGTCAT